>Ga0208044_1000461_pt1 | contig 30176 bp, 27 predicted proteins | sample Sb_taG_8_FD_187712 | JGI IMG/M metagenome (GOLD analysis project Ga0208044, IMG submission 187712) | Peat soil microbial communities from Weissenstadt, Germany - Sb_50d_c_BC metaG (SPAdes) (version 2) | ecosystem: Environmental > Terrestrial > Soil > Wetlands > Peat | place: Germany...
CAGGTGGCGGGGTCGAGGCTGGCAGCGCCGTACACGTTCTCCGACATGTACTTCCACTGCCAGGCGAAGTCAGCCGAGCGCCGGTTCGATGTCAGCACGATCAGCGGCTTCCTGAGCGCGAAGAACTCGGCCAGGGTCGGCCAGCCGTGCCGGTCGACGTCATGCTCGTCCGGGTTGAACACCATGTCCCAGGTGCCGCTCGTCTCGAACGCCCGCCTGATCAGCTGCTGGTGCTCCGGCTCGACCTTGTCCTCGAAGATGATGGTGACTGGCTCGGCGCGCTGGATCTGAAGGTAGCTGCGGATGGCGGCCAGGGCGGTGGACAGCCGCTGGGTGACCGCGAACGGCTGCAGGACCCCGGCGCCCGCGTGCATCAGGCAGATGTCACCGTGCCCTCGTTCGTCGCTGTCGTACCAGATGTCGAGCAGCAGCGTCGTGGCTCCCTGGCATAGCTGGGTGAAGATCGACGCGGTCTGCTGGGCGTACCAGAACCCGGCCTCGAAGTTCGCGAACGCGTTGTGGCTGCCGATATAGGCGTTCTGGTCATAGCGTTTGGTCAGGTCGCGGCCGCCGTACGGCAGGAACGTTCCCCTGTCCAGCATCGAGTCCGTGCAGGGCCCGGAGGCCAGGCCGAGCGTGAACGTGCTCGGCGAGACCGAGAATGTGGACGGCGTGACGGCGTCGGCGAGCTTGAGCATGCACATCTTGTCGGTCTTGTAGTTGGCGTACCAGGTGCGGTCGGCGAGGTAGGCGCAGACGTTCCAGTAGTCCGAGCCGAACCGGATGAACCCGGTGTTGTACTCGGCCACCATCCACGGCGACGACTCGCCGGGCGGCAGCATCGCCCGGGTCTGGCGCCAGGTGCTGTCGTCGGAGTACCGGTGAGTCAGCAGGACGGTCCAGATCGCGACGCCGAAGTCGTTCTTGATCCGCACGAACGCCAGGGTGTTGTAGCCGTTCCAGGTCTTCCACTGGTCTGAGCACGGCCCGCTGGCGATGCCCAGCGTCGGCCCGGGTCCGCCCACGCTGAACACGTGCGTTTTGCCGTTGTCCGACGCCTTCAGCATGCAGGCCAGGTACGGCGTGGCGTTGGGAAACGGATCGAACGCGGACGCCGGGGCATTGTCGTACGGCGGAACATCCAGTTGCACCACGACATTCCAGTAGTCGCTGCCCGGGTGGATGAACCCGGTATTGAAGTAGACGATGAACGCCGTCTCGGCTGGCGTGGTGGCTCCGGGCTCCACGAGCGGCCACCGGTGATCGTAGATGACGTCACCGGAGTACCGGTGCTCGACCAGGACGTCCGCGCTGACCGGGAAGTCGTTGCGGAGCACGACGGCGGCCCAGGCGTTGTAATTTGGCGCCTTGCTCAAGGTGAGCTGCAGCGTGCCGCCGCGGAAGCCGGTCAGGATCGACCCGCTGATCGTGAACGTCTTGGTGGTGCCCTGGTCCTCAGCGTGCAAGACCTCGGTCAGCGTAGCCGACGATTCCCACGTCGAGCCGTCGAGCAGCATGACCATGGCCCACCACTGGTCCTGGCCGAACCGGATGAAGCCGGTGTTGTAGCCGACCGTCAGCGGCGGTGACGTCGTGCCGCCGGCCGGCACATCCGTCCACGTCTTGCTCTCGATCGGGTCGTCGGAGTACTGATGGCACAAGGTCACGCTCTTCAGCGGCACGCCCGAAGTATTAGTGACGTTCGCGTACGCCGTATTCGTGTAGCTCATGACACCGCCCGCCCCTGAAGATGCCTTTCCCCTACAATGACAGTTGACCTTCTCAGCAATGCCACGTCAACCGGCGGCCAGCTCGAACGGCTCGCGCTGCCCGTCCGTTTCAAGGCCAGCATCACCCGGCTGACGGCTGACAGCCTCGGCACAAACCCGCGCCACCCAGCGCCGAGCAGCCACACCATACCGGCTTGCGCTGCGCAGGTCCGACGTAAGACGCTCAGGGATCGCCGCGACCATCTTCAGCTGCACGTCTCAGGATGACGGCGGCGAGGCGTCAGATCCAAGCCCGGAACGCCGCGTCCCTGAGCAGCCTCCCCGTGATCTGCGGAACCCGAGTCGTCGCCGATCTACCGCAGTTCTGGGCCGCTCGAATCCGCAGCTTGCTGCTAGCCATAACCACGGCACCGGACGGGCCGGGACGCCGAGCCAGCCGAGCTGGCCCCGGCTGAAATTCCGGCCAGTTGTCGCGCAGCTGCGCTCCTCAGCCTGATTCCAGTCGTGGGCGCGGCCAGCGCGTGGCCCGCCGCCGGACCGGAACCAGAGCCGCGCAGTAACCGAGCTATGTGCCCGGCTCCGGCCACGCGGAGGCCGCACGCGGCCACTAACCGGGTGACCGCCCGCGAACAACTGTCAGCAACCCTGGTCGAAGGCTTGGCACCCCGGCAAACCGCGCCCGATCGAAGCAGCGCGCACCTTGGCAACCGTGTCCAGGCTCTAACGGCGGCGGGCTAGCGGGTCGTCAGCGCGGACCGACAGGCCTACGCCCGCTAGCCGGGTAACCAAAGGTCGGCGTGCTCCCAGATCAGGCTGCCTCCGCTGTCCGCCTGACGCGCCGCCCATCAGCGCGCGCGCTCCTGCGTTGCTCCCAGCCGCCGACCAAAGCCCTTCACCGCTCCCTTTGATGATTGTCCTGTCTCAATGGACCCGAGCCATAGCGAGGTCGTTGTCCTGCGGTGGCTCGGATGGGATGGGACATGATCGGGGCGGTTGTCTCATCGGATGTGAGCTATTCCATCTCGTAATGGCTCGCGCTGTTACCGATGTCTTCGTCAGGGTCCCGCTGTCTGGCGATCTTGCGGCAGCGCTCGCTGGCCTGGCGTCGCCGGGTCATCCAGTACCGGTCCGGAGGCCCTGAGGCCGTTGCTGGCTGCCAGCGGTCTGGCCTAGCCGGCAAGTCGCGACCTTGCGATCGCTGCCAGCAGTCAGGGTCTCGGCTATTGGTTGCTGAGGAAGGCGCGTATTGCAGATAGCCAGGCTTGGGGATTGTCGAAGTGAGCCATGTGCGCGGCGTCGGGTATCTCGGCGAGCGTGCTGGCCGGGAGCGCAGCGTGCAGCTTCCGGGCGAGGGTGACCGGGAACGTCATCTCACGGCTGCCGTGCAGGATCAGGACTGGACGGCCCCAGTCTGTGAGGATCTGCTCGGCGTCTTCGGGCACTCCGGGCCGCAGCTGGCCGGCGGCGTGCGGGGCGTTCCAGTCGCTGCTGAACCTGATGGCGGCTAGCATGCGGTGCCATTCTGGTAGTCGGTCCAGGTGCCAGACGTCGCAGGGAGCGCTCGCGTATGCCATGGCCCGGCTCAGCGCGCCATCGGGGGCGTCCGGGGCGGTGAGCACCGGATCATCCCAGGTGACCTGGGCGCACATCAGCGACCTGGCCTGATAGTCCGGGGATGCCGCGCGTTCCTGCTCGTGGTCCTGGTAGGCCGTGGTGGAGGCCAGGATCAGGCGTCGTACCCGGGCGGGGTGCTGGTCAGCCAGGCGCATGGCGATGCCGCCGCCGTAAGAGAAGCCGAGCACATCCGCCCGGCCGGCGCCGAAATGCCGGATCAGCGCGGCGACGTCATCGGCCAGAAAGCCGGGCTGCAGCGCGGCGACGGGTAGATGGCCGACCGGAGGCGTCCGGGAGCTGCGGCCACAGCCCCGCAGGTCGAACAGGACCACGTGGGCCTGGTCGGCAAGCTCGCAGACAGGCGACGTCAGGTACGTGTGATCCCAGCTAGGGCCACCGTGCACGACGATAAGCATCGGCAGCGCCGGATCGCCGAAGCGGCGGACAAACAGCCGGACGCCATCTACCGGGATAAACTCTCCGTCTGCCGTCATGGCGCGCTGTGGTGGCTGGTGCTGTGCGTCTGGAGGATGCGTTCGGCGAGCCAGATGACGTCGGGGTAGATCGCGATCTCGATGGCGGGGTGGCCGGGGCTGTGGTCTGGCCAGCCGGGGCGGGCGGCGAGCTCGGCGGCCAGGTCCTGCTGCCAGGTGCCGGGGGCGAGGTGGCGCATCCGGTGCTGCTGGCCGGGTATCCAGGTGCCGTCGCGGATGGAGCGGTAGATGGCGGCGGTGGCCTGGCCGGTGGCGGTGTCCGCCAGCTGCCACGGGTGGCGCTGGGCCAGGGCGTCGTGGCGGCGGTGGGCGCGGGGGATCTCGGGAAACGGGCTGATGTCGAGCTGCTGGTCGTGGCTGCTGGCGGCGGGGCCGGTCCAGAGCCGATGGCGGCGGCAGATGGTCTGGTGCGGCGGCAGCTGGCAGGGGACGGGTCCCGTGATGCCGTAGCGGGCAGTGCAGCGGCGGCAGGCGGGGCGGAGCATCCGGTGGAATCCCTCGATGTCGCGCAGGTAATAGGCGGGGTCGGGCCAGCAGAGCCGGGCGATCCGGGCCAGCGGCTGGGATGCGGCGGCTGCGAGGCGCTCGTGCTCGTGCTGCTTCAGTCTGCGGGAGCCGTGCACGGTGACCGCGGCGGCGTCGTGCAGAGCGCCGGTGAGCTCGCTGAACTCCAGGTGGTTGGCGTCGGCGAGCCGGGCGACGTAGCCGAGGTAGTACTCGCCGGCCACCGGGGTGACGGTGCGGGGCAGCGGGCGGGGCGGCAGGGTGGTGGCCCAGTCGGTGAACAGGGCCAGCCGGGCCGGGTTGAGGGTCACCGGGTGCTGCTTGAGCGGCGGGTGGCGGATTCGGCGGCGTGGTCGATGTGCACGCTATCGAGCAGGGGGCGGGTGATTGCTTCGGTGCCGCCGAGGATGGCGCGGATCGCCGCGCCGCGGATCAGGTGGGTGAGGCTGCCGATCATGCCGCCGGTCCGCTGGTGCAGGTACTTGGCCTGGCCGGGCAGGGTGCCGGGCTCGTGGCGGTGCAGCCGCAGGGTGGCCTCCAGGGCGGCGATCAGCTGGGCCCATTCGTCGCGGTAGGGGAACGCGCCGGTGGTGATCAGCCCGCAGCGTCCGGCGAGCTGGCGGCCGCGGGTGCCGGTGAACACCCCGCACCGCTCGATGTCGATGCCGGCGTAGATGAAAGTCGCGGGCAGGTGCTCGGTGAAGTACTTCAGGTGATCGGACAGGTCCTCCCCGGCCGGGGTGCCGTGATTGAGGTTGTGGATCTCGTCGACCAGGACCAGGTCGGCGCGGGCGTCGATCAGGACCTGGCAGACCGCGTCGGCGATGTCGGTCACGTTCGCCCTGGTGCGCAGCGGCAGGCCGAGGAACCGGGCGAACTCCATGGCCAGCTTGCGGGGCGAGCCCTTGGGCGGGCAGGTCACGTAGACCACCGGGATCCGGTCCCGCCCGGCCGGGAACCGGGCCCGGACCCGCAGTTCGTGCAGGCGGCCGAGCTGCTTGATGCTGGTGGTCTTGCCGGTCGCCGCGTCGCCGGACACGATCAGGCCGCGGCGAGCGCCGATCTCCCGCTGGTTCATCAGCACCAGCATCTGCCCCTCGGCGGTGATCTCGGTGATCGCCGAGGTGGACACCACGACCAGCTCGGCGTGATGAGCGATCCGCGCGTCGTCGTAATCCCGCCGGTCCCGCTCGCCCAGGCCCTCCCACTTCTCTGAGGGGAGCAGGGTCAGCTCGGACGGGTCGGAGTTGACGAAGCTGCGCCAGCCCTCGAGCGTGGTCGTCGGGGCGCGGCGGTTCTCCAGCTGCCCGGCTTCGGCTACCACCATTTCTCTGCCTCCTTGCGGGCGTCGAACAACGGCAGCGGGATCACCTTCGCCGCCGGGGGCCCGGACGCCTGCCCAGCCCGGTCACCGGCGCCCGGGCCCGTGCTATCCGCGCTGCGCTGCCCGGCCGGGCCTTCGCCGTCAGCGCCGTCGTCGCCTGGGCCGGGTTCCGGGCGGGGCCATTGCGGGGCGGCGGTGGCTGCGGCGCGCCCGCGGATCCGCCGGGCACGCGCCGAGCCGGCCCGGGCGGCTGCCTGGCCCGGCAGTGGCGCCTTCCCGTCTGGCTGGGGATCGGGACCCTTCCCGGCGCGGTCGAGCAGGTCCGCGGCCGCCGCGGCGATCTCGGCTTCGGTGACCGGGTCGGTGCCGCGGGAGGCGACGACCTGGCGGGCCTGAGTCCAGATGAGCTCGCCGAACGGGGCCGGGCTCGTGCGCAGGTGGGTCCAGGTCGCCGACAGCCAGCCGCCGTGGTGGTGGTTGCGGATCCAGATCCGGGAGATGTCGTAGGGGTCGTGCCGGACCTCCCACCTGTCATGCCGGGCCTTGATCCCGGATTTCTGGCGCCGGTAAGGGTTGAGCTCGCGGCTGTCGTAGGTCCGCAAGCCCACCTTGACCCCGTAGGAGTTGATCACCCGCCAGGTGACCGGCAGCAGCTCGATGTAGTCCTCAGGGCCAAGCGGGACCGGGACGTAGCCCGCCACCGCGACCAGGGCGGCGTAACGCTCGTTGGGGGTCAGCGCCCGGCCGGGAGTCAGCGGGTCGCGCAGCCCGTCATGCGGGCGGTTCTGCCAGACCGCTTTACCGACCGCCACGGGACGTGTCCGTGTCGTTCCCCTGAGTCTGCGAGATCGGCGTCCTAGACTCCTTTACCGACCTGGTCCGGGGCGTCGCCGATGTCCTGGTGGGCACGGGGGGATAGATGACGCGGCGGGTGGTCGTGGGGGACCTGCGGGTCCAGCGGATCGACCGGAAGGGAGGGCGGCGGTCGTGGACGATCGTGTGGCCCGAGGGCACGGTGCACGAGGAGGCGGACCGGTTCCTGCGAGCTCATGACGGGTCGGGGACACAGCGGACGTACGCGTTCTACCTGGTGGACCACTTGCGGTGGCTGGAGCGGGAGTGCCTTGCCTTCGGCGACGTCCAGCTACGGGACCTGGAGCGGTACATGGGCATCGTCGGCGCCGACGTGCACATGCCGCTGGGCGAGCCGTGGCGGGCCGGGATGCGCCCTTACGGCCGGTCGGCGCTGTCGGCGGCGGCGGCGTGCCTGAAGGGCTTCTACCTGCACCAGGCGTCCCTGGGCGTCAATGCCGGGCTCGGCGAGAAGCTCGACCGGACGAGGCTGCCGACCAGGGCGGACCGGCGGCGGGCGCTGCTCGGGCACGTGAAGTCGTCGATGCCGTCGAACCCGCTCGCGCCGAGGGGGCCGCACCGGCGGCACCCGAAGATGCTCCCCGACGGGGCCCGGGACGACCTGCTGGCGGTAGTGCGCGCGGCGAGGGACCGGCTGGTGGTGACCTGGCTGGCCGACGGGGGCCTGCGAGTCGGGGAGCTCTGCGGGCTGCACCTGGTGGACCTGCACCTGCGGGAGGACGCGGCCTGCGGGGAGTGCCGGTCCCCGCACCTGCACGTGTGCCACCGGCCGGGGAACCCGAACGGGGCCGAGGCCAAGACCAAGCACCCGTGGCGAGCCGAGGGCGGCACGGTGACCGGCGGGCTGGTCAAGCGGGTCAGCCCGGCGATGGTGCATGCCTACTTCGAGTACGTGACCAGCGAGTACCCTCGCGGGACCGGGCACGGGATGCTGCTGGTCCAGCTGCACGGCCCGGACGCCGGGCAGCCATGGGCGCCGGTCGCGGCCCGCCGGATGCTCGCCCGGGCCGGGAGGCGGGCCGGGCTTGGCCTGATTCGCCCGCATGCTTTCCGGCACTCTTTTACCTCGGCGGTCCTGGATGCCGCCGGCGGGAACCTGCTGATCGCCCGCGATGCGGGCGGGTGGGCGTCGGCCGCGACGGTCGATGAGGTCTACGGGCACGTCGATGTCCACGACCCGGCGTTCGACGCTGCCCTGCGCGCGGTCTGGGGTGAGGCGAGGTGACCCTCGCGCTGCTGCCGCAGCCCGATGCCCGCGAGGGCCGGGACCGGCTGGAGATCCTGTCCGCGCTGATCAGCGCGCCGCCGTTCGACCCGCTGTTCCGGCCGGAGATCATCAAGATCCCCGCCGGGCACCCCGTCTACCGGTGGAACTGCCTGGCAGGATGCAAGCGGACCGTGATGGGCCACGGCGACCTCTGCGGCGTCCACCAGGACCAGTGGCGCGAGCACCGCGGCGAGGGCGGCACGCGGGCCGCGTTCCTGCAGGCGGCCCAGCCCCTCGGGCCGGGCGAGGGAGTGGAGGAGCAGCCGTGCCGGATCTGCCCGGACCGGCCATCCTGCCACCTGACGCTGCGGCTATGTCACCACCACCAGTGGCGCTGGTATAACTACCGGCCCCGGCACGGCGACGCCGCCGACTTCGACCGGTGGCTTGCCAGGCAGGTGCCGTCCCTCGGCTACGGGAACTGCCTCGTCCGCGTCTGCCCGGAGAAGGCGTTCTCGCCGCTGGGGCTGTGCTCGCGGCACGACGCCCGCTACGAGCGGGAGGGCCGCCCGGGACACGCGGCCCTGCCCAGCCAGTGGGGCAACCGCTACGAGCGCACAGGCAGGCCTGTCCCCGTCGAGTACGCCAGCGAGACGGCCTTCCGCCGGTGGTGCTCGACCGTCGCGGCGGTGCTGCGGCCCGACCAGGTCAACCTCCGGGGCCTGCACCCGCTGCTGCGGGCCGAGATCCAGTGGGGCATGTGCTGGCACACCCGGCGCCAGCACTGGAAGTGGGAGCTGGCCCCGCTGCAGCGGCTGGCTGACTACGGCCGCGCCCGCGGCCTGCGCTCCCTCACCGACCTGGACGCCGATGATCCCGGCCTGCGCAAGGTGGCCGGCCGGGAGGCTCCCCGCATCGCCGCCTCCATCGCCGGCGGCCTGCACCCCCTCTACGTCACACCCGAGGAGACCCGCGAGGCCGGCTACATCCTCACCGAGCACTTCGGGCGCAAGCTCAGCAACCGTCCCAGCCGGATCAACCTGTCCGGCATATCCCAGCGGTGGCTGCGGGACCTGGCCTGGGACAACTTCGCCGGCGTCCTGCGCTCCCCGTCCTGCCCCCGCTCCGGCAGCACCTTCGACCACACCCGCCGGGCCGGGCTGGAGCTGAGCGCCTTCCTGGAGGTCTGCGCCCCCGGCGGCGGCCACGACCCCCGGCTGCTCACCGCCGAAGCACATGCACAAGTTCGCCGCCGACCAGCGGCAGCGCGAGCTCGACGGCATGGTCTCCCTGGGGGCAAAGGGCGTCCACGGCAAGCCGTCGGTCGTGACCGCCAACACCCGGCAGGCCGTCTTCACCCGCACCAGGCTCCTCCTGCGCGGTGCACTGGAGTCCGGCGAGGCCGACAGGCTCGGCCTGGACCGGGGCTTCATCACCGCGATGCCCGCCGCCGGCAAGGTAGTCCAGCGGTCCCGGCCGCCGTTCCCCGACGGCGTCGCCAAGGCGCTGGCCGACGAGGACAACCTGCAGGCCCTGGCACGGGACCACGACCGGCTCGACCGCGGCCTGCGGGACGCGTGGGAGACGATCATCGTCACCGGCCGCCGCTGCGGCGAGGTCCTCAGCCTCCGCCTGGACTGCCTGGGCCGCTACGGCGGGGTCCCCATGCTCTGGCACGACCAGACCAAGGTCGGCAACTACGACGAGGCGGTCCGCATCCCCGAGCGGACGCACCAGATGCTCCAGGCCCGCCAGCGCAAGACCCTCGCCGTGTTCCAGGAGCGGAACAACCGGCCGCCCACGCCCGTGGAGCGCGCCGGGATGGCGCTGTTCCCCACGATCTTCCGCAACCGCGACTGCCAGGCTGCCCTGTCCTACAACTGGTTCCACAAGGGCTTCAGCAACTGGATCGACAGCCTCGACATCGGCCGCTGGGTCCCCCACCAGGCCCGCCACTCGATGGCCACCAGCTTGCTGCGCGCCGGCGCCAGCCTCACCCACATCCGCCGGTTCCTGGGCCATGTCTCCGAGAAGATGGCGGAGCGCTACGTCCACCTCGCCCAGTCCGACCTGGACAGCGTCCTGGAGCAGGTCTGGGTCGCCGGGCCCGGCTCCGCCCGTCCCGGCGAGCTCCTCGCCGGCACGGGCGCCCCGCTCACCCGCGAGCAGGCCCAGGCCCTCGCGATCGACCTGTCCCGCCGCAGCACCCCCGCCGAGGGCGGGTTCTGCACCTTCCAGCCCGTCGTCGACGGCGGGGCCTGCCCCTGGAACCTGGGCGGCAACTGCGACAAGTTCGTGCTGTCCGGAGCCGACCTGCTCTACTGGCGGCGCAAGCGCGAGCAGTGGCGGCTCGTCGCCGAGGGCGCGCCCGACGACGCCACCGCCAGCTACCTGCACGCCTACTTCGAGCCGACCGCCCGCGCGATCGATGGCCTGGAGAAGGCCCTGGCTGGCCTCGGCCTCCTGGAGGACGCGCTCGCCCTGGACATGCGCAAGCCCCAGGACTACTTCCACCGCATCTGGTCCACCGCCTTCCGCGCCGCTGACCTCGCCGGCCACGGCGGAGAGGACGAGGACACGGAAGAGGCCTGCGCGTGAGCACCGCAGCCGCACTGGCCGCACGCCACCGCGCAACCGAGGCGGCCATCAAGCGCGTCCATGACGCGATCACCCGCCTTCGCCGGGAGAAGGACCAGGTCAGCGTCGCCGCCGTCGCCCGCCGGGCAGGCGTGTCCCGCACCTTCCTCTACAGCAACCCCGACGCCAGGGCCGCAGTCGCGGCAGCACTGGCCGACGCCGGGGAGCGCCGCGTCCAGATGGCCGCGGCCCAGGACGACGAGCGGGAGGCGACCTGGCGGGAACGGGCGCTGAACGCCGAGGACGGGCTCAAGGCCGCCCACGCCGAGATCCTCGCCCAGCGCACCCGCATCGCCGTGCTCCTCGGCCAGGTCCGCGACCTCGAGTCCGAGTGGACCCAGGAGGCCATCGCCCGGATCACCACCGAGAACGCCACCCTCAAGCAGCGTGTCCGCCAGCTCACCACCGACAACCGCACCCTCGACGAGAGGCTCAAGGCCGCCCGCGAGAACCTCCGGTTCCACGACAAGCGCATCGCCGACCTCGAAGCACAGCTCGCCAATCCGGGATAGCTGAGCCACATGTCACCCTGGATCCTCGCTGAACTGGGTGGCCTCCGTGGGCGAGGCACGCTGCTGTCACCGATGAGCAGTGAACCTGTCACCTCAATCAGCTCGAAGGCCGCAGGCTCAGCCGGCCTGATCATGACCGCGCGTGGACCATTGATAACGCGGCCGCCAGCCCAGGACGCGGGCCGCGGCGGAGCAGTCGAACAGGGAGCGCCAAGGGTCGTCCTGGAAGCGTGCGGCGTCGCGGACGGGCACGGACGGGGCGAACCGCCCGGCCATGACCAGGCCCGGCTCAGTGGCGGCGATGCCGGCCGCGCACAGCAGCATCCGGTGATGCCCCGTCAAGGGCACGTCAAGTGCCCGCCGCACCGCGCCAGCGACATCGCGGACATCGACGAACTGGCCGTACTCCCAGGCCGGCGTCCATTCCGAGGCGGAGTCAGCCTGCCATTGCGCCTCGATCCGCTGGTACATGCCCGGATCCCAGACCCACGCCGGGCGCAGCGCCACGGTCGGGATGCCGGTCCGGGCCGTGAACCCCGCGCACAGGTCCTCGGCCAGGCACTTGGACAGGCCATAGGGCCGCATCGCCCGCCGCGGGTGGGCGTCATCGACCGGGAAGTAATCGGGAAGCCGCTCGCCCTCGGCGATCCCGAGCACCTGCCCGCTGGAGAAGTAAACCACCCGCCCGGCGCCCGCGGCCTCGGCGGCCAGCAGCACATGCCAGGTCCCCAGCACGTTCACGGCCATGATGTCCTCCGGGCTGCCCGCGCTGTCATGGGCAAGCGCCGCGGCATGCACCACGGCGGCGCAGCCGTCGGCCGTGCGCCGGACCGCAGCCGAATCCAGCAGGTCGTCGCCGTCGAGGCGGTCATAACCGACGACATCGTGGCCCAGGTGCTTCAGATGAGCCGCTACCGGGGCACCCACGTGACCTCGATGTCCCGTGACCAGAATCCGCACGGTCCCATAATCGGCAGCCGGCCGACGGCCGCGCCAACGGATTTCGCTTGCGAGTAAGAGCGGGAACAGGCCGACACGCCGAGTTACCGAGAAAACACGCGACTATCGTCGCGGACATGTATGCTATGAATATCAGCAGGTCAGGGCAGTGATTCTGGTCTTCCGGTCGGTAAAGCGATCGACTATCCACTCGTCCAGCAGCTCCTGCAGCTCAAGGACCGGCCAGACAGCTTCCTGGTCTGCGTGCTCGCCGCGGCGCTCCACGCTGCTGCCCACATATCCCGCGACGTACTGGGCGAACAGCGTGCCGGCCGAGTTGAAGCTGGTCTCGACGGTGCCTTTCTCCCACGGCGACCCCTTGTGAGCGGGCTGGACGCTGATGCCCATCGCCCGGCACGCGTTGCGGAACGTCTGCGACATGCAGACCATGCCGTGGTCGCAGACAACCGTCTCCGGCACGATCACCGGCCGCGCTGCCGCGTGCCGCAGCCGCTCGTCGATCCCGGCGAGCCGGCGGTGCGGCAGCACCGAGCGGGACATCCGCAGCGCATCCGGCCAGCCGGGCCGCATGGGCTCGGGAGTAAGGGTGCGGGCCAGCAGCAGCGCCGCATCGACGGCCTTCGTCGTCGGGCTCAGCACGGCCGCCGTGATACTCCGGGTCGCCAGGTCGATCAGCCAGGTCAGCTCGGCCCGGTCGAGCACGCCGTTATCAAGCACCACCCGCACATCCAGCGGCGTGGTATCGATCTGCATCCACTCACCCGGGCGGGCCGCGCTGACGGTCCCGAACGGGCCGTCGGGCTGCCTGGCCAGCGACCGCCGGGTCCGGGCCGACCCGAACGTGTGCCTGCCCTCAGAGACCCGCTCCGCCAGCCGGTAGAACGTCGTCCTGGCCGGCATGACCGAGGCGTCCAGGCCATGAACCTCGGCCAGGATCTGCTCGACCCGCCGCCGCAGCCGCCCGCGGGTGCCGGTCGACCTGCTGGTTTCCTCGGTCACCGCCTGGCGGACCGCGTCGACCACGCGGGAATCGATCCGGCCGCTCGGCGATGACGGGCGGGTCAGCCGGCGGTCGATCAGCCCCCACAAACCTGCCGTCTCATACCCGCGGCGCATCCGCTGGAAAGTGCTGAGCCCGATCCGATGGCCCTCAGCGGCCAGCTCAGCGACCTTGGCGATCTCCCGCTGCCGCATCGACCGGACCGCCGGATCGTACTCGGCGGAAGGGACGGCACCAGGGCCGGATTCCGGCCGCAGCCCGGTGATGACCTCAATAATGTGCTGCTCCCACCAGCGCGCCTGCCCGGCGATCGCCGCCGGTACCTGGTCCAGCGCCCCTTCCGGCGGCAGCGGAGCCGGCCGCCGGCGCGGCGTGATCAGCTCAAAAACCGGATCCGCGAGCACCCGTCCCAGCGGCATCACCGACTCGGTGCCAGTGACGTCAGCCAGCCGCACCGCTGCCGCCGTCACCGCGACCACCGTGTGCGACCCGTTCCCCAGCCGGACCTCATCACCCGGCCTCAGCATCTCCGGCCGCGACACCGTCACGACGCGCCCTCGGCTACCACGACCACCGACGAGGCACTCAGCCGCGAGCCAGCCAGGTCAGCTGCCAGAACACAAGACCACAGCAGATGAAACAGGACAGGCAGCACCTCAACCGGGTCACCTGCCACCCGCGCGGCCGGCAGCAGCGGAGCAGGCACCGCGAACACCTCACGCAGCCGGGCCGCCAGATCGCCGCGCAGGCAACGCGGATGCCGGTAACCAGCCAGCCACCGCAGGTTCGCCGCAAATACCCGGTCCAGCGCGCCGACACGCCGGTACGACCAGCCCGCAGACGCGCACGCAGCCTCGGTAGCCGCGAACACCGCCGCGTCCTTCGGCCCGATCCGGTCATCCGGACGGACGTCGATCACCACCGCCGACCCGTCACGCCGCCGCGCGAAGAAATCCGGGGTATGCCGCCTCCGGTCCCCCCGCGCCCCGAGCAGGAGCTGAAACGGCTGGGAGGAGAACGCCACCACCCCAGGATCGAAATCCAGCACCATCAGCTGGTCACTTATCCGAACGACACGGAGAGTAACGGACAGTTACCGTATGTGATACTGGTTCGTGACTGACAGTGTGCGCCAGTGAAATCCAGGTGGCTGCATGTTGGGCGTGTCGCGGCGTCAATTGGAAGTCCTTCCCACGGTTTCGCGGAATTCGGGCATCCCGAGATGAGTGACGCCGTGGCGGGCAGCGATCTGCCGCATCGTGCCCAGCTTCTGCTCGGCGGCCTGCAGAGTGGCCTCCAGCCCGGCGATCTCACCGCGCCACCCTTCGCGGCGGGCTTCGGTGATGCGGGCCTGGAGGTTGTCGCGGATCTCCAGCAGCCGGGGTTGCTGGCCGGGATCGGGGCGAAGTTGCGGGCATCTGACGCAGCTGTGCTCATGCGCACATGGGGTGCCGAAGTCCCGTGTGCAGACCCCCAGAGCGACCTTTCGGAGTTCGAAGTGGCCGAGGAACTGGTCCCATTCGCCGGGGCTGAGGTCGCGGTATTCCTCGCCGGGACGCAAGGCGCGCCGGCGGGCGACGAAGGCCCGGTGATGGGAGACGACGTCCTCGGAATAGATCGCGGCATATCCCATCGTGGTTCCGAGATCGGCGTGGCCGAGGATCCTGGCGGCGATGTGCGGCGGCAGCCCGGAGCGCAGGGCGTCGGTCGCGAACAGCCTCCGGAAGTCATGCGGCGTGAACGCCAGAGGCCTGTTCGAGGCATCCGTTAGCCCGGAGACGGCGAGCACGTCGTTGAGGAACCGGCGGATGGTGCCGCGAGATATTGGCCGGTGTTCTGGGCCGCGGGGGCGCTGGAACAGGAACGGCATCGGCGGACTCCAGGTCCGTTCGTAGGGGTCATAGGCGGCCACCAGGGGCAGGGTGGCATGCTCGCCGCGGACACGGTGGATGATCTCGGCGAGGACCTCCCCGAGCTCGGGCGAGACCAGCAGCAGCCGCTCTGAGTCGGTCTTGGACGGCGCGACCTGCAGCATCGGCACGATTTCGCCGGTGCTCGGCAGCTTGTAGGCGACGAAGCTGTGGTGCGAGAGTTCGGTCAGTTCCTCGATGCGAACGCCTTTTCTCGGGGTCCTTTGACTGTTGCATTGTGTTGCGTGAACGAGCTGTTTCCCGGGTTCCGCGGCGCGTCTTCCAGGGTGTTGCTTATGTAACTGGTAGTAGTTATTCCTGTTCAAGGGGATGACGATCGGGGGGCAGGGGTGCGGGCGTTTCCGGTGAGGCTGCCGTCCGGGGCAAAGTACTGGACAGTGCTGGACGCGGATCTGGCGGTCGTGCCGGACGCGGACGGGTTCCTGCGGCAGGTCCGGTTCGGCCGGGACGGCGCGGAGTCGACAACGAGGAGCTATGCGTACTCGATCGCGCTGTTCCTGCGCTGGTGCGACAGGACCGGCCGGCCGTGGACGGAGGGGGCCGGGCATCTCGGGTCGTTCATGACCTGGCTGCGGCACGCAGGCCCGCAGGCATCAGGGGACGAGCCCGGCGGCGAGGCAGCGGTCATGGCAGGGCCGGGGATCGCTCCGGCCCGCTCGGCCGGCCGGGTGAACGGCGTGCTGACCGCGGTGCGGGGCATGGCGGTGCACGCGGTGGCCGCAGGCCAGGCGCCGGGGCACCTGGTGCCGCTGCTGTATGAGGTGGCCGATGACCGGGACCTGCCGGACCAGGCACGCGGCGACGACGGGCGGATGAGCTGGCGGCTGCGCGCCCGGCATCGTCTCCGGGAGCCGGAGACGCGGGTGGACCGGGCTTCGGATGAGGAGATCGTCGCGCTGCTGCGGGCGTGCCTGTCGGCGCGGGACCGGCTGATCGTGCTGCTGATGGCCCGCGCCGGGCTGCGCTGCGGCGAGCTGTGCGGGCTGCGCCGCTCCGACGTGCACCTGCTGGCGGACTCGCGCCCGCTGGGCTGCGAAGTCGCCCGCGCTCACCTGCACGTGATCCGCCGGGAGGACAACCCGAACGGGGCATGGGCCAAGTCGCGGCGGCAGCGCACCGTACCGCTGGACTTCCTCGCCGTGCAGGCGTTCGACACCTATGAGCTTGAGCGGATGAGCGTTTCCCGGGCGGCCGGGAGCGATTTCGTGCTGATCAACTTGTTCCGGGAGCCGGCCGGCGCGCCGATGCGGCCCGCCGCGGTCGGCGAGCTGATCACGGCGGCGTCCGCGCGGGCCGGGCTGGGCCGGCATGTCACGCCGCACATGCTCCGGCACGCGTGCGGGTCGAACCTGCTGGACGCGGGCGGCGCGCTCGATGAGGCGCAGGACATTCTCGGGCATATGCACCCGTCCTCGACTCAGGTCTACCTGCATCCGGACCCGGTCCGGCTGCGGGAGGCCGTGGACCGGGTGCCCAGTCCGCGGGTGGTGCCGTGACCGGCACAGCGGGCAGTGCCGCGCTCGCGCTGGTCACGCCAACGCCCGCCGCCGGCGGCGGCGGGACGTTCGGCCACGTGCTCAGCGGTGCCGTGCTGGCCGGGGACGCCGCCCGGCACCCTGGACCGGGAGTTCCTGGCGGAAGCCGGCTGGGACCCGGCGGGCCGGGTGCTGTCGATGCCTGCCGGGCATCCGCTGCTGGGCCGCCGGGTATGCCGGACAGCCGGGTGCGCCGCGACCGCGCACGGCAGCACCGGCGGCGGCCTGTGCTACCAGTGCTCGTCCCGGCTGGCGCGGGCCGGCTGGAGCCGTGAGGAGATCTGCTCGGCGGCGGAGGTGCCGCCGTTGCCGGCCCGCCCGCCCGGATGCCTGGTTCCCGGCTGCCGGCGGATGTCACCGGGCGGGCGGCAGGGACAGCGGACCGGGCTTTGCCAGGCCCATTCCCGGCGGTTCCGCCGGGTCCCGGGCATGGCGATAGAGGAGTTCCTGGCCGATCCGCGGGTCCGGCCGCTGCCCCCGCTCGGGCCGTGCCGGGTGGCGGCGTGCAGCCGCCGTTCCGAGAGCGAGCACGGCTACTGCCCCACGCATTATGTCCGCTGGCGTGCCGCCGTCGCCGCTGACCTGGTCACTGACCAGGCGCAATGGGACCTGGTCTGCACGGCGGTCGCCGAGCCCGGGCAGGTCAGCCTGCGCGGCCTGGCGCCGCTCGTGGTGGTGCAGGTCCTGGCCGGGATCCAGCACCGCGTCTGCGAGCAGGGCGCGAAGATCACCGACGTGAACCTGCGGGCGGTCTGCGATGGGCTGCGCCGCCAGCAGGCCGGGTCAGCCGCGGCGGCCGACCCGGGCCAGATCATGGGCAAGCCGGCCCGGTCCCTGATGCGCGCGCTCGCCCGCCATGCCCGGCTGGCGCTGGCCGACCCTGCCCGCGAGCAGCTCGCCGACACGTGGGACCTGGCTGTCTTCGGTCATCCCGGCGGGCTGTCGTTCACCGGCATCACCCAGCCCTGGCTGCGGGAGGCAGCCAAGGCGTGGGCCGCCGAGGACCTTCCCCGCCACCGCGGCGGCGGGGCCGGCAACGTCCGTGAGAAGATCAGCGCTGTCGCCCGGCTGTCAGAAAGCCTGCGCTGCCGCGATGACCGCGGCGAGGAGCCCGGAGCGCTCGGGCGGCCCGACATCGACGCGTTCCTGAGCCGGCTCGGCTATCTCGAGTCGGCCGGCACGATCAGCCGCTACCGCCGTAACGTCATCTGCCGCGGCGCCCGCTTCGTGCTGGCCGGCATCCGTTCCCTGGGACTGACCCGTCCCGGTCAGGCCGCCGGCGGCCTGCCCGGCGACTTCACTGTCGGGCTCCGCGACATTCCCGCCGACCCCGTGCGCGGCGAGCCGGGACGCGACCTCCCGGCCGAGATCATGAACCGGCTGTGCGCCGGCCTGGACGCCCTGGAGCCAGCAGAAGTCCGCACCGCGGTCCAGATCGCCATCGACACCGGGCGGCGCCCCGAAGACATCCTCGGCCTGCCGCTGGACTGCCTGGACCGCGACCGGGACGGCGCGCCGGTGCTCGTCTACGACAACGCCAAGGCGAACCGGCTCGGGCGGCGCCTGCCCGTCGGCGAGGCAACCGCCACCGTGATCACCGCCCAGCAGGCCCGTGTCCGCGCCCGCTACCCCGGCGCGCCCGCCGGGACGCTGAAGCTGCTGCCCGCCCCGCGGGCCAACCCGCACGGCCGCAAGGCCATCACCACCGCGATGCTGGGAGACCGGCACCGGGACTGGGTGACGAGCCTGGGACCGCTGCGCACCCGCGACGGCACCGAGATCGACCCGGGCCGCCTCGTCCCTTACGCCTACCGGCACACCTACGCCCAGCGGCACGCCGACGCCGGAGTCGCGATCGACGTCCTCGCCGAGCTCCTCGACCACCGCAACCTCAACGTCACGCGCGCCTACTACCGCGTCGGGGAAGAACGCCGCCGCGACGCCGTCGACAAGGTCACCGCGATGAGCTTCGACCGGCACGGCAACCGGACCTGGCGCGATGCCCGCGCCCTGCTGGAATCCGAGCACGCCCGCTATGCGGTCGGCGAGGTCGCCGTTCCCTACGGCACCTGCACCGAGCCGTCCAACGTGCAGGCAGGCGGCGGCGCCTGCCCCATCCGGTTCCGCTGCGCCGGCTGCGACCACTTCCGCACCGACGTCTCCTACCTCCCCGACCTGACCGCCTACCTCGATGACCTGCTGCGCACCCGCGAACGTCTCGCCGCCGCCATCGGCGGCGTCGATGACTGGGCCCGCGCCGACGCCACCCCGGCCGAAGAGGAAATCACCCGGATCCGGCACCTCATCAACCAGATCAAGGGCGACATCGCCCGGCTGCCCGCCGCCGAGCGCGAGCGCACCGGCGAAGCGGTCACCGTCATCCGCAGGCACCGGGCCCTCAGCCTCGGCATGCCGGCCGTCAGGGCCGGCACGCCCGCACCCGGATACCAGGCCCTCACATGACGGGGCAGCCGGCAGGCCCCAAAGCCGACGCGATGAGGAAAGGACGCCAGGCCGACTCCGCCCGCCGCCGCCAGCGGGTCATCGCCGCGATCAACAAGGCATCCGCCGGCGGCGCCGAGATCAGCGTGTCCGCCATCGCCCGCGCCGCAGCCGTCGACCGCACCTTCCTCTACCGGCACCGCGACCTGCTCGCCCAGATCCACGCCACCGAAGCCGCACCCGCAGCAGGTGAAGCCGCACCCTGGCCGGCCGTCACCCGGACATCGCTGCAAACCGACCTGCTCGCCGCCCACGAACGCGCGGCCCGCCTCAGCGCCCGCATCCGGCAGCTCGAGAACCGGCTCTCCGAAACCCTCGGCGAGCAGGCCTGGAAGGACTCCGGACTTGGCGCCCCCGCCGACATCGACGCACTCAGCCAGAAGATCACCCACCTCGAACAGCAGGCCGCCGACCTCCGCCTCCAGCTCGAAGAACGTGAAGACGAGCTCGCCGCGGCACGGGCAGCCAACCGCGAACTCATGGCCCAGATCAACGCCACCGCACGCCGGCGCTGACGCGCCCCTGCCGGCAAGGCCACCCAGCCGCAGGCGCAGCGCTCACTGTTCCACCACACCTGTCGCACCCACGGCGACACACCCCGAGCCCCTGAACAGCCAAAACAAAAAAATGCCCCGCATGTCCATTTTGGACCCCGAGAAAAAACGCCTGTCTCGTGCATCAGGGCGAAGAAGAACCGGTCCCGCAGCCGGGTGCAGGCATCCAGGATCGCCTGCGTCTCCGCGACGGTCAGGATCCGCGGCAGCTTCGCCGGGACCTTGAGCGTGATCGCCCGGCCGCGATACGGCTTTCCCTTGCTGACGTGATGCAGGAACGGCTTCCACCCGCCCCGCCCGCCGGACCGCCAGGCCGCCAGCAGGTCGCCGACCTCAGCGCCATTACGTGCCTGATGCGCATAGAACGCGCTCACCGCGGCGAGCTTGCGGTTCACGGTCGCCGCAGTGACCTGCGCCGCCACCGACGGCAGCACCGCGACCGCCCCGGAACGCCCTGCCAGGGGCAGTTGCAGCCACGCGACGAACTCGCCGACGTCCTCCAGCCGCACCTCCCGCCAGTCCAGGCCCCGGAAGACAGTGAACTCCCAGAAATCCTTGAGATCGTGGGCATACGCCTTGACCGTATTCGGCGACCTGCCGATATCGGTCAGATAGGCCAGGAACCGCTCCACCGGAACGACCGGCACATCGTCGTCCCCGAGCACGGTCCACGACAGCGTCCCCGAACCAGGGACCACCACCGGCTGCACGAGCATCGTCTCCTCCTTGAACTGCGTCATGGACAAGGCAGGAGATAACCACGGCCGGCACGCCATCCGGGCACCGGAAAAGACTGATGCTAGACGTTAAAGACACTCCGGCGGAGGCTGGAGATAACGTGCGCGTACAAGCTGATGATCATGTCGTCCAGGCCGCCGGAGATCCGGCCGGACCGCTTGGGCACCAGCAGCGGCTCGAACGCCCCCGCCCGGTCACGGGGAACCTCGATCGGCACCGGCCCGATCCCGGCCTGCACCTTCTTGCTGATCGTGCCATTGCGCGAGTTACCGGAATTACGGCCGGCCGGGTCATGCCGGGCATAGCCCAGGTGCGCGGTCAGCTCGGCCTCCAGCGCCCGCTCCAGCACCGCCCTGACCAGCTCGCCCAGCATGCTGCCCTCGCCGGTCAGCCGCAGCCCCCCGGCCTCATCCCTCGACCGCTCCAGCAGCGCGTCCAGCAGCCGGTCATCGATCAGCTCCCGCAGCGGAGCCAGCCGCCGCCCGGCCGGCGCGGAACCCTCACCGCCATACTGAGCAGCCTCCGGCACGAGCACACCGGCTTCCGCAGTGCGCATCATCCCGGCCGAGCCAGGCCCTTCGCGTGTAACAGACATGATCGTTGTTCTCCCCCCGTAACAGTGACCATTCCCACTGGCCACACAGTTCCCTTTAATCCCTCCTTACACACCTGGCGAGATACCCCTATCAGCGGAGACCTTGTTATCGAGTAATGCGGCCGATTAGGTCACTACTTGCGCTTAGCTCGCCGATCTTGAGGGTCGAGGCGCACAGTTTGTAGTCCGCCGTCGCTCGGCGGCGGCTGGTCGGGGCGAGTGGGGTTCGTTCCACACATGCGTGGCGCCGGCCCGTTCCGATCGGAAAGGATGAGGTCGTGACGGAGGGCCCCGATGTGGTGTCAGCGTTGGCCGAGGTGTTGGTCCGCCGCTGTGTCGGGCGTGCGGTGCCCGGCGACGGCGAGCTTGCCCGCGCGCTCGCGCACGCATTAGGGAATGACACCGACGCCGTTGACCTGTTCGCGGTCGGAACCGTCGGGGCCTGGGCCGGTTTCGGCGGGGATGGGCAGCTCGACGACACGGTTGCCCGGGTCGTCGATCTGTGTCGCGGCTTGTTGCGTACCGAGTTGCCGGTGGAGGCGCGCACCTTGGTGTGCGCGGCGTTGGGGCTTCTCGCGGCACGCGACGCGACGAACCAACGTGAGATGGACTTCGTCAACGTGGCGACGTCAGCCCGGGCGGTCGAGCAGCACGAGTTGGCGTTGTGGGCCGCGCAGCGAGCGCTGGACTCAAGGGAGGCGCTGTCGCAGTCGCATCGAGCCCTGGCTCTGCTGACCGTCGCCGTGATCACTCGGGATCCCGCCGCGGTGGCCGAGGCGTACGCGACGGCTGACAGCTTGGACGCCGAGGACGTCGCCGCGCGTGCGGCCCGGGCGTTGGCGCCGACCCTACGCGACAGTGGCGGGTTGACGGCGGTCGGCGAGGCCGTGCGCGCCCGTGACCGCCGGTCGGCGGCCGAGTCGTTGCTGCCGGTGTTCGAGGATCTGCGCCGCTCCGCGGACGACGAGTTGCTGTCCGGGTTGTATGAGGCGTTCGCTGCGATGGGCGCAGCGACGCTCGACGTCGAGCGGGCACGGCGCGGCCTCACTGGCGTCGTGGGTCACCTTCGCGGTCGGCAGCGGTTCGGCGAGGTGCCGCCGGTGGCTCGCGCGGGTGTGGACATGGTCGCGGACTTGTTGGCATTGGACTCGGATCCGGCGGCTGCGAACGTGTTGACCGAGTTCGTGGAGGCGCTGGCCGACGCGGGGCTGTCCGAGGTGGCAGCGATTCCTGGCGAGGGCGTGCCGGTCCTCGTGCAGGCGCGGCTGGCCTACCTGGCGCAGAAGTCGCCTACCTGGACGGACCTGGCCGCGTATGCGTAACCGGGCTGCGTGGCCGGTCGGCGCTGCTGATCCGGCAACAGCGGTCCTTGAGCACCGGCAGCCCGACGTTCCTGGCGCTGTTCGTGACCCCGCCGGACGGGTTGGCCGTCAAGTCCGTGCGCCTGGACGGGCAGCAGGCGACCCCTCGACACCCTGCGAATCCTGCCACGAGACCATCGGCTCCTCGATCGGGTCAGCTGGGCCTGACGCCCCAGCGAACGGCATCGACATGCCGGCCAGCCCCGCCCACGCCTCGATGGTCCCACCCGGAAAGCTCAGTGCGATCTTGCCCCTTAAGCTAACACTCCGAATAGGAAAGGCCCTCGCCGGTAACCGGGAAAACAGCCCCTAACCTGCGGTTGAGCCATGGGACCGCACCCGAGACCTCTCGCATGCCATGAATCACCCACAGGTTCCCTGAACACGTGATGTGCGCGCTGAACAGGCCAAACACGAGCTCCCAATTGCAGGGACTGGCTCAAACAAGCCCTTCCTGGCGGCATTCTGCCCTCAAACTGCCCCTCAAAATGATCTCCCGATGACTGGCCAAACCGCCTGAACCATACTTGATAGAGTACATATTCGACCACCTACCCGGGCTCGCGGATCGTCAGGAGCGGCGACCACGACGTAGCGGCCGATTCCCGGCTGGCCTGCGCTGCGGCGCGCGGTCTGCCAGTGACCGTGGCTGCCTGCGTCGGGCATGCCTGAGAGGCTGTAGCCATGACCCGCCGACTGATGCTGCTGCGACACGCCAAATCGGCCTGGCCGGATCTGCCAGACCACGAGCGGCCGCTCGCCAAGCGCGGTCGCCGCGATGCGCCGGCCGCTGGCAGCTGGCTGCGCGAGGCCGACCTGAGGCCCGACCGCGTGCTGTGCTCCACGGCCCGCCGTACCCGCGAGACCTGGCAGCTCATGGTGCCTGAGCTCGGCGCCCACCCGCCGCAGGCGAGCTATGAGGACCAGGTCTATGAAGCACACTGCGAAACCCTGCTGGAGCTGGCCAGGCAGACGGAGCCCGCGGCAGCCAGCCTGCTGATCATCGGGCACAACCCCGGCGTCCAGGACCTGACCCTGATGCTGGCTGCCACCCCGGACGCCGACACCGACGCCGGCCTGCTGCAGCGGGCCACGGCCAAGTTCCCGACTGCCGCGGCCGCGGTCCTGGCGTTCGCAGGCTCCTGGTCGCGGCTCGGCCCGGGCCGGGCCCAGCTGATCACCTTCGTCACGCCCGGTGACCTACGTCGGCCTGATCAGGTCCCGTGACCAGCCCGGTGCGCCAGATTCTGGCGGCCTCCGGGGCAAATACCGCTATACCCGCGCCCCGCGGGCAACGATGGCCCGGATCGCAGCGCAGTCCGGCGGCCTGGTTCGATCCAGCCGACAGCTGAGGAGCCCTGGCAGTGAGCTGGGAGACGCGCTGGGGGCTGATGCCCAGAAGCGAGGCAACGGCCAGGAGTGCACGGCCCGATCCGGTCGCCGCGCCGTGCTAGCGGCTAGCGGCGGATTGTCGCGCCGCCCGGCATGATGGGAGTGAGAGCCGTCGTTTCCCGGGCGGCCTCACTGAGAGGATGCCCCCATGGCACTGCCGACCCTGTCCGCCGAGCAGCGCCAGGTGGCACTGGCGAAGGCACGCCAGGCCCGCATCGCCCGATCGGCCCTGCTGGCCGACCTCAAAGCGGGCAGCATCACTCTCGCCTACGTCCTGGCCCGCGAGGACGACACGGCCAGGCGAACGAAGGTCGCCCAGGTCGTCCGCGCGCTGCCTGGCGTCGGCCAGGCCCGGGCCACCGCCATCATGGAGCGCGCCGGGATTCCCGCTGAGCGCCGCGTCGGGGGCCTGGGCACCCGTCAGCGCGAGCAGCTCCTGGCGGAGTCTGCGAGCCAGCGAGCCCCTTCATCAGCCGGCTGACCGCCGTACCTGCAGCGGCGAAGCCCTGCCTGCGGCCAGGTCACTCCCGGGATGGGCCGCGGTCAGACGGAAACGGGTGAGGCACGGTCGTGCGGCGGTGCTGCGGCTCGCTGGCGAGCCTCGCTGTAGATCTCCTCCATCCGGTCGGCCAGCGCCGCGTGCGGGAAGCGGGCCGCGTAGGCGCGGCCAGCCTCGCCGAGCTGCCCCGCTTCGTCAGAAGCCGGGAGCAGCGACACGATCGCTGCCGCCAGTGCCTCCGGGTCCTCCGGATCGACCACCAGCCCGATCCGCCGGCGGGTCACCTGGTCCGGGAGCCCGCCGGCGCGGCTCGCCACGACCGGAACCCCGGCGATCATCGCCTCACCCACGACCAGGACCGTGCCTCGGTGCGCGAACACACCGCCAGGATGTCGAGCCCGGCGATCAGGCCGGCGGCGGCGTCGCGGAAGCCCAGGAACCGCACCCTGTCCCCGAGCAGTCCCAGATCGCCGACCAGCGCCTCCAGCGCCCCGCGGAACCGCCCATCGCCGATGACGACGAAGCGGGCCTCGGGGACGACGCCAGACACGAGCAACGCGGCGCGCAGGAATACACCGGCGCCTTTCTCCGGGATGAGCCGCCGGGCGACGCCGACGACGGCGGACTGGCCGCCGGAGCGGGTCAGAGAACCGCAAGCAGCAGGCGCTGATCGCCGCCCGCGTGGACCCTGGCGAGAGACGCCTGATCTGGGAGGCAGCCGAGCGTGCCGGGATGCCGGTAGCCGCGTTCGTCCGCACGGCCGTGCTGGATGCCGCCGCGGCGATCTGAGCTGGTCGTCGCCGGGACGTCATCGACGCACTCCAGGTACTCGGGGCAGGACGCCGGAAACACAATCAGGCCGCCTGGCGCATGGGCGGTATCGGCCCGTACCAGGTGTGGCCGCATGGGGGTGATGCGATTGTCCCTGCTGGTGGCATCCCGGATGCGTCGTGGCCTGACTGATCGTGTGGTTGGGCGGGGGGACCTAGTGGAGGGCAAGCTGTGTGCCTTCCCGTCTCGATCATGTGGCCGCCTGTTTTCCGTCCGTTCACGAGCGAGAAGGGCTCTTGCCGGGCCGGGCCCGGGAATCGATATTAGTCGCGATCGAAGAACGGGTTCGGCTCCAGGTCCCAGCCGGATACTTCTTTCCCGTCATGTGCGTCCAGGGTGTGCTCGTGCTCCCAGGCACTGACCGCAGGGGACTGGACCTGGTTCCAGTCGCCGTCCGGGAACGTCCTGGAGGCCCCGCATTCTCCGCAGGTCTCCGTTCGCTCTGGCATGGGGCTTAGTATCCCCCCGTGAGTGATCGACCGCCCATCGCAGGACTTAACGATCTTGAGGAGTTTCGCCAGTCGTTTCGCCGTGCCCTCCTGGGCTCAGTGACGCGGCGACCTCTGACCGATCTTGACGCGTTTCGCCAAGCTCTCTTAGGGGTGCGGCAAGCGCGCAGCGCCGTCTGCGGTGCGGATGAACCGGATAGCAACCGTCGGTCGCGATCCACCCAGATCGGATAATCCGGTGTTTGGTGCCCTCGGCGTTTCATCAAGACGCCGCCCTGTGCGTGGTCAGCCGCCTCCTCCGGCCGCGCTGGCCAGTGGGACGCACGGCTGTGATCGGGAGAGCGCCGCCATTGGGGATCCGGTCCGGTCCGGTGCGATTGGTGCTGAGCTTGAGGCTGTTCAGGGGCGGACGGAGCCGCTCTGGAAGCGCGCTACTTCAGGGGCATCGACGTGCACGAGCGCGGCAGCCACCGATCATCTCGCAGGAGTTCAATCCGGACTGGGGCTGGACGAGCACCGGCTACCGCAATCGCGTCCCGGGCGCGTGGCTGGGCAGCTCCAGGCGCAGGGAGTCGGGCACGGGCGGCTGATGGCGTCCGGGCGCATACGAGGAGCAGACTGTGTCCGACAGAACGTAGGTCCCCGTGGCAGCAGTCCTCACACTCCCCGGCGTCATCATCTTCTCCGGCCTGTACCTCGCGCCAATCTGGGTCGCGCTGGCGCGCACGGGCCCGTGCCTGTTCCTGGCCGTGGTGACATGAGAAACGAGCAGTGCAGCTACTGCAACGGGCGGATGGTCGAGTGCGACCACTGCAATGGCAGGGGCTACTTCGATGTGTCCCCATTCGGCACTCGTGACTGTGATCATCGCGGCACTCAGGGATCAGACTCCCGGACGCATGGAGGAGTATCAACTGCCGGTAACGAATACCCGGTGGCGATGGCGACGGCAAGATAGCGTGCGGCCCGGCGGCGAGCGAGAGCTAAGGGAGGAGACTATGACTTTCAGGCGCAAGCGCGAGGAGCGCGCCAGGGCACGCGAAGAGCAGCGACGACGCATTGAGCAGGAGCGCAGGAATGCCGCGTTCGTGGCGGCAGCGACTTGCCATAAGGGAGACACGAAGGATAGTCCTGGCGTGGTTCACGCCTGGAGTCTGATCGAAAACGGTGAGGACCGGCGTGGCCCTGCGGAGGGCTATCCGCGCGGACGCATTCGGTTCTACGGGTCCTACCAATGCGCCAAATGCGGCGCTAGCAAGATGGACTTGACTGAGTGGGATGAACCTTGACCACGATTCGCTCCAGAGCGAGGCGAGCATGGCAGCCGTGGCGGGCGAACTGGAGCCAGGCTCCGCAAGGCAGTAGCCCGGAGCCCACGACCGGAGTGCGCTATTCAGGTGTCTATCGCGCCGCCCGAGGGCTGGATCCGGCGTCGGCGCCCTTATCCTGCTGGTGATCTTCATCATCCAGAGCACGCGCACCGTGCAGGTCAGCTTCCTGGGGCGCGCACGCCCGTCTGTCCCTCGCGGGTGCCCTGCTGATCGCCGCCGCGGGAACCGCGCGGATCACCCAGCCGCGCCATGCCGGACCGTGCGCCGCCTCGACCCCGGCGGCCAGGGGCACATCGCCGCCGGCATCACGCGCCGCGACCGGCATCGCGGCCCGGCACGGCAAGCGCCCGAGCCTCACTCGTGAGCGGGCCCATGGCGAACCTGTCCCTGGGCCCAGGCCGCTGGCGGCCGATGCCGCTGCCGGGTGAGCGTAGCGGGCAGCGCGGGCACGGCGAGGCGACGGCCACGGTGATCCCGCGCGACGGTGCCCGGACCGTATGCGTCCCGTCGGCCCGCTGCCAGTGCTCCTTCCGCGATCCCCATCGAGCCGCAGTCCGCGGCTCCGGCAGGCCGCGCCGATGAAGAGGATTGTGCCCATGGGACAGATAGAACCGACCCGCCCCAGCCTGTGCCCGCATGCTTGCCTCGGCTGAGCGGACGCGGTCGGCGGCGTCGGAGTTCAACAGGGCCCGCCAGTCCGCTGGTTCGGGCGGAGGCGGGTGACGACCGACGGCCACCGCCGTGTCAGAGCAGGACGCGGCCGGGAAGGCTCAGTCGTTCGAGTCGGCCGCCCGTGAGTTCTGGGACACCGCCGGGCGGTGGCTCAAACTCGTCCTGCGGCGTCGGCCCAGCCGGCCGTGCTGGGGGAGGAACGCTGCCGCAGGCGCGCTGAGCAGGCCGGCGGCGTGCTCAATGCGGACGGCTGCGTGTCCTCCCGCGACGGCTTCGGCGAGCTGCCGTGGATCCCCGGCACCGTCGGCCACTGGTTCCGCGACGTCGCCGCCGCCGCTGGCGTCGCTGCGACCATGAGGAGCATGCGGCACTACAATGCCACCCAGATGCTCACTCGCGGGATCGACCTGCGTACCGCCGCCGCGCGGCCCGGCCACGGGGGCGGGGGGGTCACATGACCCTGCGGATGTACGCGCACCGGACCCGTCCCTCCGATCAGCGGGCTGCTGAGATCCTCGCCCGCGGCCTGCGAGGAGGGGGTGACCGGGATGACTGAGCCTGGAAGCGGCGGCCCGGAATCCTGGCCCGGTCCACGGTGCCGCCCGCACCCGCCGGGTACCCACCCCGTGCCGCGGGACGGGCGGCGCCACTGCGGCCACCTGGAACGTGTCCTGGTCCGGCAATGGGAGGACGGTAGCCCGGCGCCATCCCCCGCCCTGGTGCGCGCCGTCGACCGGCTCGCTGACCTGCCCGCGCACATCGCTGACCGGCTCGCCGACGAGCTCCGCGGCATCTGGGCCGGGCCCGGGGCAGTGCCCGACCTCGACGACCTCGGCCGCCTGCGCGGCGTGCCCGTCAACCCGGACCGGCCCCGCATCACCTGGGACCTGGCCGCCGGCGCGTTCACCTATGGCCTGATCGTGGTCGGAAGCGCTGAGTCGGCCAGCCATGACGTGATGCTCCACGAGATCGGGCACGCACTCGATCACATCGACCAGATGTCTGCCGGGGCGGAGTTCACCGCCTTGCACGCGCTGGTCCGGCCGGTCCTGGCCGATCCGGTCTACCGTGACCGGCCTGCCGAGCTGTTCGCCGAGGGATTCGCGCTCGCCGCGGCGCATTACCCCGCCGGGCTGGTCACAATGATGAACGGGCACGAAGCCCGCGCCGAGGTACTGTGGGCCTACTTCGGCCGGCACTACCTGATCGGGAGGCACACGTGAGGATCGTCAAGCTGCCAGACGGGCGGCTGCGCATCCCGGTGGCGGCCGCCGGCGAGGGCTGGGCCGCCGACGGCACCGAGATCATCGGTGCCGATGACCCCCGCTACCCGGACTACCTGCCGCTCGCCCTCACCGAGGACGAGCATGCCGCCCGCGACCGGGAGAACGCTTCAGCTAACGCCGGCCTGCTGGCCCGGTGGGGAACCCGCTACGAAGCCCAGCACGGCCGCCGGACAGCGTGATCGCCGGTCGTCAGAGCGAGCGCGCGCCATGGTGGACGTGATCAAGCCTCCTTCTGCCGCCTGCGGCTTTCGGCCCCTTGCCTGCCACCATGCACACTCGTCTCAGCCACGCCGGGGCTACGTGGCCCGACTGGCGGGCCCTCGCCGGGTCAGCGCCGGGACCGCTGAGGAGGCTGGGCCTCGCAGGTCTTCAACGCTTGCAGGGCAGGAATTTCCGGTCGAGCGTCACGACGACGGGTCTCACCCGCCGAGTCGGGCACGCGCTTGTTGGAGGCGGAACCCTCGGCTTGCGTGGCGGTCATCGGCTGCTGCCCCTGCAAGGCCTATGCCGTCCAGCCAGCGGCCGCCCGATCGCCTCCGCGAGCTGAGCCAACCGTCACCTTGACGGGCCTTCGCAGCATGGACCGCCGCCGCTGCTCATTGTTGGATCATCATCGGTTCCTCCCGCTATCGGCGGCAACGACATTCCTGCAAAGGCTGGGGCAGATGTTACGCGATGGGTCACCCCAGCCAATGCCAGGCTGGCCTCGGCTTGGCATTCGCCTGCCGAGCTCGCGGGCCTGGGGCCGGATGCGTGCCTCATGGCTCCCGCGCGCCGCGGCGCCGAGCAGATATCCGGGCGGGCAGATCGCGCCGAGTACGCATGCCACCGGCTTCACCCCGAGGGAGCCGGGGGGCGGCGCACTGGGCGATTCGTACGCGTCGGTGCCCGTGGCACAACCTTCCCAGCGAGCGCCCGGGAGCGAGGGACCACAACCACCTGTCCGGCAGATGTCCGGACAGTGAAAGACGCGTCGACAGCCTCCTCCAGAATGCCCACGACATCAGCGATCTCTTCGCCGCCACCTGGGCTGGGGCGCAGCCAGCGGATAACAACCCGCTGTCCGGCATCCGCAAGTGTGAGCCGGACCTCGAGCCGGTAACGCACGCCGGTCAGCTATCCACTGGCGGGGCCGCCCGCCCAGCCAGATTCCGGTGCGACCGGGCTGACGGCCTGCCGGCCGGATCCCCGGCCCGGCATCGTGTGGTCGTGCTGTCCTGCTGCGCGATGATGGCTTCCCACCTGCTAACCCTAACCGCCGACAGGCCGCCGGCTCCGGCAAGCACGGCCTCAGCCCGCCGCGATAGCGTCAGCGTAACAAGACAGCTGCCGCACCTAATGCACCGCGCATCCGGCTCTTCGCCGCGATCAGCCTGGCCGTGATCTCCCTCGCCGCAAGCATCCTGCTGGTCGTCGCCGACGAGATCGGCGGCACCGTTCGGTGGACTCACCATTCGGGCGCGTCAGCCGCTCCGCCGCTCCTGGTCGCCAGCGCGATCACGGCCGTGAGCCTCGCCCATCCGCCGAGGAGGCGGCATGCCCTGATGCGGCTGATGGCTGCACTGGCATTCATGGCCTGGGGCATCGCCCAGCTAGTCCCCGATCCCGGCGTGTCCGCTGCACTCGACGACGTGGCCATCCTTCT
>Ga0208044_1000470_pt1 | contig 29727 bp, 21 predicted proteins | sample Sb_taG_8_FD_187712 | JGI IMG/M metagenome (GOLD analysis project Ga0208044, IMG submission 187712) | Peat soil microbial communities from Weissenstadt, Germany - Sb_50d_c_BC metaG (SPAdes) (version 2) | ecosystem: Environmental > Terrestrial > Soil > Wetlands > Peat | place: Germany...
CCTGCTGGGCCGGCGCGCCCAAGGACGGCCAGAACCAGATGGCGGCGTTCCGAAAGCCCGCGCCGCTCGTCGCCGAGATGGTTGCACCGATGACCTACTACGCGATGAACAGCCTGTTCGACCCGCTGTACCGGCCGGGCCTGCAGCACTATTGGAAGTCCTCTTTCGCGACGGAGCTAGCGGACGGTGCGATTGCGGCACACACGAAGTTCGGGCCGAAGGTGCCGGTCGTGACTTCGACTGTGCACATCTATCCGATCAACGGCGCCTGCAACCGTGTTCCCGCGGATGCAACCGCGTTCGCCTACCGCGACGCCAAGTTCGCAACGGTGATCGCCGGCATGTGGCCCGATCCCGCCGACAACCAGAAGAACATCAAGTGGGTGAAGGACTATTACAAGGCGCTTGAGCCTTACTCGCTGGCCGGTGGATACATCAACTTCATGGCCGATGACGACCAGGGCCGCATCAGGGATAACTACAAAGGCAACTACACCCGTCTGGTGGCGATCAAGAGAAAGTACGACCCCGGCAACTTGTTCCACCTGAACCAGAACATCAAGCCATAGCAGCTCGTATCTCAATTGCCCACTCAAAGAAATCTGGGCGAGAGATAAGAGTTAGACTCACCTGAACGGCTCGATTCGTTAGAGGGAGACCGTCGCCAATCCGAATCCCATAGTTGTAAGGTTCTATGGGATTGACACTCAGTTTTAGGTTGCGCTGGACCATTCGACAACTTGAACCCGGATCGGGAAACTAAAACCTTTTAGGAGAACATCCCCCAGGTCTTTGAAGGGCAGGGCCTTGCCGACGCACAACTCGGCAACCACGTTAGACACCAGAATTTGATCGGCCTGCGCGTGGGCACAGAGCCGTGCGGCCAGTTGCACCGTCGCTCCGAAGAGATCGTGCTCACGCTCGACGGGCTCCCCTGCCGCGGCGCCGATCCGAACCTTGAGCGGAGACTCGGTGTGCTCCTCCTGATGCTTGGCCAAGGCGCGCTGAATCCGGGTTGCGCAGCGAACCGCGGCCGCCGCCGACACGAAGGACGCCATGATGCCGTCTCCGGTGTGCTTGACCTCGCGGCCGTCCTCCGCAGTCAGAGCATCGCGGACGATCGTGTTGTGGACGCCCAGCAGAGCCATACCCGCATCGTCCCCCAAGGCTTCGTTTGTCGAGCCCACGATATCCGTGAACAGAATGGTCCGGATTGCAGAGTCTCGCTCGTTGCCCGCGCCACCAGGGACGAGGACTGCTCCTGACGGACTCGTTTCACCTCCGCCGACAAATGCCTCTACCAGCTCGGGATCGGTCTCGATAATTCTCTCTGCGACCTGGCCGTGCGCTTCACGGTGCACTAACTGCGCCGCCTCCGGACTGGGCGCATCGACGAGGCAGAAAGCCTTGCCGTGGCTCTCGTTGAACCAGTACTTGATATACTTGACGCCGTACTTCCCCTGCTCCTTGAGGTCGGCGACGTGCGCCTGGTCAACCTCTGTCGTGGTTGTTCCTTGGAGATTGTGGACGTCCATGTATAGCGGCATGTCAGCCCCCGGGAAAAACTGTCTGCCCCAACTGCCGGGGCATTCGGCAACCTACCACGCGCGGGTTGTCTGCAGGAAGATAGGCCCGTGCGGCTGTAGCTGGCACGTTCCTGTTTGTGGCGAATTGCTGTTTATTTCCTCATAATCAGGAATTCGCCACACACAGGCGACCTCTTCCGGTATCCGTTCGGAAGATGGAGATGTATCGAGCCGTACTCGCACAGGACTAGCTCTCGAGCCCTTCGCGGAATCGCCGGTAATAATCCCGACTTTCCAGATAGACCTTGAGCAGTTTATTCTCAGGGGGGTCCGGCGGCTTTCGACCTTGCGAGAGGGCGAGCTCGCGTTCGCGCTCATATCTGAACTGCTTCTCGTAGAAAGTCACGAGAGGGAGCGTCATATTTGCGAAGGCAAGCATCAGAGCCTCGGCTCTGTCAGGAGAACTGACGCCTCGTTTGCACGCGTCATCTTTTGATTCGATAACGACGAGGCCGCGAGGATTGTATTCGTAGCGTGTGTGTGGCGAATTGCTGATTCTGGCGAAATCAGTAATTCGCCACACACAGGGCAAAAATGACCAGCCAGCCAGAACTTATTTGCGGGACACGACACTAGAGAGCCATCACCAGCGTCAAGAGTCTAGAGTCACAAGTGAAGCATGGTCCGACTGCCACGAGCGGACCCCGTGCATTTCGCGGAGGAGTTGATCGATGGTCTACGAACAGATCCGGTTCTCCCGCACCGACGGCATCGCCGCTATCACCTTCAACCGCCCCGATCGCCTCAATGCTTTCACCTTCAAGATGCTCGCCGAGATCAACCACGTCCTGATCAGCGAGCTCGACCCGGGCACGCGCGCGGTAGTGTTCCGCGGCGCCGGCCGCGCCTTCTCCTCGGGCGACGACTTGGTCGACATGGGCGGCGCCAGCCCGCTCGAGGACATGCGCCGCGGCCATCACGCGATGGTCAAAACCATCCGGGCATTGCGCCTGCCGGTGGTCGCGGCGATTCACGGCTACGCGGTGGGTGCGGCCTTCGACCTGGCACTGGCCTGCGACTTCCGGCTGGCCGCCGACAGCGAGCAGCTCGGCGATTTCCGGATCAACCGGGCGATCAACTCGATGTCGGGCGCGGCATTCTGGCTGCCGCGCTACGTCGGAGTCGGCCGGGCCAGCGAAATCCTGATGCTCGGCGAGCGGATCAGCGCGTCGCGATGCCTGGAGCTCGGATTAGTGACTAGGGTCTACCCGGAGCCGCAATTCGAACGCGGCGTCGCCGAGTTCGCGGAGCAGCTCAAGAGATTGCCGACCAAAGTGATCGGCGCCAACAAGGCGCTGCTCAACTTCGGCCTGGAGAATTACCTGGCGGCGGCGCTGGATACCGAAGCGTGCGAGCTGCTCGAGATCTTCCGCAGCGACGACTACCTCGAAGGCGCGCAGGCGTGGGTCGAAAAGCGCGCCCCTCGCTACACCGGCCGCTGACGACGCGCACCCGCCCTCGTCTCGAAAACCGTGTTTGTGGCGAATTACTGATTTTCCCAGAATCAGCAATTCGCCACACACAGGCGGCCGGCGATAGTCGCTTTAAAGACTCGCGGATTCGGAAGATAGGAAAAAATCCGCAGATCGCTCATGACTCACTTACCGGAAAACTGTGCCGTCGTCGGCGCTCGACGTAAGCGAATCACCAGGTTTCACCGAACGGCCTTACTTCAACGTTGAAAGACCAAGCCGACCGATCTTGATGCGCAAAGTGCCAGATCTCCTCGGCGATCGCCGCAGGCTTTATGAAGAATTCATCGGGCGCGTCGGGCTTCATTTCTCGGGTCCAGGCCAGATCGATCACCGCGTCGATCAACACGTAAGCCACGTGAATCCCTTTCGGACCGAGCTCGCGCGCTATCGACTCGGCGAGAATCCGCTGCGCCGCTTTGGTCGGAGCAAAGCCAGCGAAATTCGCCTTCCCGCGCAGCGCCGATGTATTGCCGGTTGCGATAATCACGCCCCTGCCTGCCTCGATCATCGCGGGCGCGAGCCGGCGGGCCAAGTGGAGCAGGCCCATCGTGTTGACTTGGAAGTTGCGCTCGAGAATCTGCGGATCGATTTGCAGGAAGTTTCCGAAGGCGCCGCCCACCGCGTTGTGAATCAGTACCGAAGGGACGCCGAGATCGGATCGTATGGCGGCGAGGGCCGAATCGATCTGAACCTCGTCCGCGACATCGCACGGATAACCGCGAGTATCTGCGGTTTCCCGCTCGAGTTCGGATAGCCGCTCGCGATTGCGCGCCAGCATCGCGACCGAATATCCGCCGAGCGCGAAACGCCGTGCGATCGCGGCGCCGGTTCCAGGCCCGACACCCGTCACGACTGCAACTTCACGATTACCGGATTTAGCCATATTCTTGTTCCTCGCTGAGGCACCTTGCAGCAATGCACAGCCCCAACCTTCGCTTCTATTGCTTGCCGGAAACGGAATAGGCTCAGCCCGGCATCTTCGCAAACTTTGGCCCCGGTCCCACCGGCGCCCACGGCTGGGCGCTCGACATGTAGACATTGGCGCCGGGCGCGAACCTCGAGGGATCGTCCAGGCTGCCGACCTTGACCACGACCACGTCAGGCATGCCGGACACGAGCGAGAGAATCGGCGCGCCGCAATTGGCGCAGAACCCGCGGCTCGCCTTGCCTCCGCTGTCGGCAGTGACCTCGAAGTGCTTGAGCTCACCCTTGGTCAGCCTAAAGCCGGCCTTGGGAACGATCAGAACCGAGGCAAACGCGCTGCCGGTCGAGCGCTGGCAGTCCCTGCAGTAGCAGAGCGCGGACATCATCGGTTCAGCCGAGATGTCGTAGCGGACCGCACCGCACATACATCCGCCGGGTAACAGTGTCGCCATGTGGGTTCCTCCCTAAGACGCTAATCTCGTGAAGTCAGAACAACTGATCCAGAATTTCCGTTCTTGCAACTGGGATTTCCTTTTACTCTGAGATCTGAACTCGCCACACACACGTCCGCGGGCGTCCAAACCGAGCTGAATCGCGGGTTCCTGTTTCCACCCGCGTACCCCTCATTCGCCCTTGTGCAAGCCCATGGCTGTCAAATTGGCTGTCAAAACCTCGCGTTGCTCCGGTCCGCGATCAGCTATTGTAGTGTCATCGGCAGTGTGACCAATCCGCGCAAGAAGAACGAGCCCTTGTAGGAAGGCTTCATGTCCGGGTCTTTCATACGGACGCGGGGAAAGCGTCGCAACAGCTCGCCGACCGCGATCGCGCCCTCGAGCCGCGCAAGCGGAGCGCCGATACAGGAGTGGATGCCTTCGCCGAACGCGACGTTGTCCTTAGGCTCGCGTGCGATGTCGAACTTTTCCGGCCGGGTGAATTGAGCCGGGTCGTGGTTGGCGGCTGCGAGAATCACAAAACAGCCGGTGCCTGCCTCGATCTCGGTACCGCCGAGGTTCACGTTTTCCAGCGCTCCTCGGAACGTCGCCTGCACCGGACCGTCATAGCGCAGCATCTCTTCGATCGCGCGAGGCATCAGCTCGGGTGAGCGTTCCAGCAGCACCAGTTGGTCAAGATTTCGTCCAAGCGCGAGCATCCCGTTACCGATCAGGTTGGTGGTAGTCTCATTTCCAGCAAGCAGGAGCAGAACCACGAACGCCAGCAACTCGTCAGCGCTGAGCGATTCGGCCTCGTCATGCGCGGTCACCAGGGCGCTGATCAAATCCGAGCCGGGATTTCGCCGCCGCTTTTCGATCTGTTCGGAGAAATAATCGCGCATCGAATCGACCGCCTCGTGAGACGATGCCGGCAGGAGGCTTCCGGGCGTCGTGTTGTCCGACGATACGATCATGTCGGATTCGCGCTTGAAGGTCTCGTGGCGTTCCGGTGGAACGCCGAGCATCTCCGCAATCACCATCACAGGCAGCGGGTTTGCGAGATCGCTCATGACGTCGAGCTCGCCCTTGCTTTGCGTCACATCTAGAAGCTGCGCGGTAATCTCGCGGATGCGCGGTTCCATCTCGCGAATGCGTTTCGGCGTAAAGTCGCGCGATACGAGCCTGCGCAGGCGCGTATGCACCGGCGGGTCCGATGTGAGCATGGTCGGCGCGCCCTTGAACGGTCCCCGGTTGCGCATCTGCTCCATCTGCGGCGCGGGTATGATTTTTCCGCGATCGGCGGAAAAACGAGCCGAGTCACGCAAGACCTCCGTCACGTCGCAATAGCGCGCGACCAGCGCGATCTTGGTCATCAAGTTGATGACCGGTGGCGGCCCTGCGAGCAACGGCGCGTAGTACGGGTAAGGATTGGCGCGGAACTCAGGATCCCACGGATTGAAGTAGACTTGGTCAGTCGTCATGAGTCAGGCTCCTCGCGAGTCGATGACAGCGATGGCGCCACGGCAAGCGCGCCAGGGCTTTCGCGCAATTGTCGCGCCATCGCTGAAAAGCGGCTTCATCTGCAGATCATTCGACGTGACCACACGGTCCCGCGGCTGAATGCGCCTTCGACGCGGTCGTTTGATCATACCGTCCGTTGCGCGCCCGATACAAAGGCAACTAAGACCCCGTCGTTAGACCAGGCCGGCTTGCCTCCTCAAAGGGTGCACCCCAGAACTCTCTCATTCGAGAAAAGTCTCAGCACCGCGAACCGAAGATCAGTGGCTGAGAAGCTTCGGTGGTTTTCCAATTCGAGCGTCACCGTGATCTCGGGGCTTGCGAAAGTTGGTCGTAAAGCCTCCATGTACCCGGAAGCTCTCCGCGAATTCAAAACCCGTGGACCGCGCTAGAGCCACCACGTCCGTCTCCGACATGGCGTCGGGATCGCCGGGCAGTTCGCTGATCGAGAGAATCCCGCCGCGCACGAGACAGTCGTGGATCGCTTCCAGGCACGCGCTCGCGCTCGGAACCTCGCCGAGCACCGTCACAAGGAAGGCGACGTCGAAGCTGTCTTCGGCGAAGGGAAGCGTTCCTGCGCCGGCTTGCGTGAAGCTCACGTTCGCGACGCCAGCTCGCCGGATACGTCGGCGTGCCTTCTCCAGCATCTCGCACTGAATGTCAACCAGAAACAGATGACCGCGAGGAATCGAACGCGCGACACGAACACTGAAGTATCCCGGTCCCGGCCCCAGCTCGAGAACCCGCGAGTCGACATCGAGATGAAGCCTCGCGACAAGCTTGCGCGGCGACAAAATGAGGCTGCGAAGCGGCAGGAGCAGCAGGAATGCGAACTCATGAGGATAGGTTCCACGTCCGCTCAACCGGCGTAAAGTGTCGAGCCATTTGCGGGTTATGAACGAAGCACGGCATACAATGTTGACTCAACGCGCTCGGTCGCAGCATCTCAACAGGTGACATGCAGAATCGCGTTGATTTCGTCTCCGCCCAGCCTGAGCTGGGCGATGGCTTCCTCAGTCGGAAGAATCGTCAGCTCCACACCTCGGCGCTTGGCTTCGAGCGTGATGGCTTCCATTACGGGGAGGCCGCCTGTGCGCCCGGTGCCGATAACCAGCCGTCGACACTTCCACGGGATCTTTTCTTCAAGCGAGAGCGGAGTGTGCCCAAATTCCGCTCGGAACTTTCTGGAAGCTTTCTTCTTGCGCTTGCGCACCTCGCCACGATCGATCACGACGTCGTGATCGTACAGGACGCCGTCGATCCGAAGGCGGCCGAAGGAAAAGTTACCGAGTCTCATCTGCGGCCACTATAGCGATGCAGCGCGGATCTGTGCAGGCCGGTGCCCCCTGTCAGGCGCTGGCCACAGGTCGCCTGTTCTCAGGGCGGGCGTGCTTCCAGCGCTGCTCATCACCACCCGCCCTTGTGGCCCGAAAACAGGCCCGGGTTCGTATGCCCGCTGCCGCCATGTAGGCGTTTCATAAACGCGAGCGACTCTGCGATCGACTCAGACGGCTCAATCCCAAACGCAAGCACGACCGACTCCCATCGGTCCGGTGAGCTGACGCCGCGCTTTGCCGCCGCCTCTTTGGGTTCGATCGCAACGCGCCCCTGCGCGTCGTAGAAAAACCGCACCTGCGCCGCTTGGGAAATCATCTCGTCATCGAGGCCCATGATCCCGCCTGCCTCCAGGATCTCGCGCGTGCGCCAGTACATCTCCGCTTTGCGGTTGGCGCACTGAACGGCCCAGCTCTTGCCGCGGGTCTTGGGTTCCTCGCCGAAGTTGATTGGCTGGATCACGTAGCCGTAGCCATTCAGCGCCGTGCGGAGGTAATGTCCAATTCCGATCGCGTCGACATTGACGCACTGGACGCGACCGCGCCAAGGCTTGAGGAACTCGACCACCGCGCGCTGTTGCTCAGTTGCATCCCGCTCGGTCCAAGTCCGGTGAGCGATGATCGCGCTCCCGCAGCGCACGGTGACGGCGGTTTCGTCTTTACCTGGTCCCGCCACATCGATGCCGACGATCACTCGTGAGTGGCCGTCATCCAATACTTCATCTGGTTTCGCTCGCGCCGCTTCGAGCTTCGCGAGCGGATAGACTGCGTCATCGGCTTGCGTCGGGAATTGGCAATTGAATGCTCCGCAAGCCGCGTCGACCTGGTCGTCGTGCTCGTATTCGCGCTCGTCGGGACTGAACTGTTCGCACTCCTCAAGGAACGCATCGTTCCAGGCGCCGCGCAGAAGTTTGATGTGTCCAGCCTCCGCTGCGGCCCGAAAGGGTTGGGAGCGTTCGAATTTGCTGCCTTTGACCTGGTCGGCGTAGGTTGGATAGCCGGGCAAGACTTTGCGTTGCATAGAGTCGATCCAAAGCGCGCTGCCGCTGCCCGGCTCTTGCTGCAGCACGATGCGTACGCTGCGGCTGTCCTGAGCGGCGGTGTTCGCGATGAAGGTCTCCACCTCGTGTGGCGTGGCCTGGATCCGCGCCACGTCCAGGATATAGCCGACCCCGTCGCTCGCGATGCCGTACTTCACCCCGACCGTAAAGTCGCTGGTTTTTTTCTTCTGATAGGCGGTGTCCCAGTACCGAACCAAGGAGAGCCGCGCCGGCGTGGCATCGACCATTTCGAACCATTCGCGTTTCAACACGCCGCGCGAGCTGCGGGCGTCCCAATCACCTTTGAGAATCCGATCGCGCGTCACTGGGTCAAGATTCATCAGTGAAATGACGTACTCGGCGCGGTTGATGAAGGGATTATCGTTCAGCCGTGCCGGCACAAAAAGGCGATCGCCAGGCGGCGCACCGAGCCGCGTGACAAACCTGCGCTTGACCCAGTCGTGACCGATGTTGCCCGGATTCGACGCCGCACGCATGCGCAGCGGAATGTGCGCCGCCGGCAGGTGCATAACACTCCGCTGCCGGCGCTTCAAATCGATGCAGATGGGGCAGTCATTCGCCTGCCGCGGGTGAGCAAGTTTGCGATGCTGAATGTAATCCTGTTCGAGCTCGCAGCGAAGGCATGCCGGCGCACGCAGCCGCGCGAACAGATCGAGATATTGTTTCTCCGAAAATTGGGTCAGCTCATCGACCCCGATGAAGGCGAACTCTGCACTGGCGTAGCGGTCAACGTCGCGCGCCGCGTCGAGGTAGCCGAAGCTGAGAGTGGCGCCGATCGCGAAGCTCCAGCGCTTTTTGGACTCGTCCCAGTGAGCGTCATTGCGACCGCCGAGCCACCCGTGCGCGCGGTCCATCAGTGCGTTCGGCATTGCGAGGTCTGGCATGTTGCGGCGGATAATGAGCGCGTGATAACCGGGCACGTCGGCGTACTGGAGGGCCGCCATCAGCAGCGCGTCGGACTTGCCGCCGCCGCCTGCACCCCCGTAGAAAGCTTCCCGGCACTCGAGCAGAAGAAACGCCGCTTGACGCGGCGTCGGCGTGTGCGGAATGAATCGATTGACCCGCGGCGCGAATGCGTCGAAATCGAACGACCGAATTTGTTTGCTGTCCACGTTGTCCTCCTATCCAGCGACTATGGTTTGTCGCTCTTTGGTTTATCGCTCTTTGACAAGAACGCGGGTGAGGCCTCGGGGGTGGCACCAAGGACTTGATCCAGGTAGCCGATATCTTTGAGGATTTTCGCGATTTCGATGGCGCGAGCTTTCTTCGCTTCCTCCGATAGCGGGGGAGGAGGCGGACCTTCTGCAGTCGCGGACCGAGAGGACTCTAAACGGTCTTCGATCAGAGGGATTTGGTTGAGCAGTAGAAGTTGGATTGAACGATGATCGCCCGAAGCGGCTTTGTTGACGATTTGAGTGACAATCGCCTCTTTCTTGGTGATCGTTCTTCGGCGACCGTTCTCAGTGATCGCCACCTGTTCGTTGAGCGCCTCCTTCAACAGCGTTGTCGAGTTTTTGGAGCCCCGAGGGCGACCCTTGGGGTTGCCAGAGCTGCCCTTCTTGAACCGGGTGTCGCGCGGGGGCCGTCCGTAGCCGACGGGATAGTCTGAGTCATGTTTGCTCGCCATCGTCTCTCCTCGATTGGGATTCATTCCGCCGGCGATGTTTTGGTGCGCGATCTACGGCTCTCCGATTTGAAGATGAGCTATTCGCGCGCCGGCGCCGAATTTCGTCAAAACTTAGGCCGGTCTCGGCGTGTACCGCTTTGATACCAGTGAGTTTCTCGAATCTTCTGATCGCGACGTCGACGTACACCGGGTCCAACTCCATAAGGAAGCCCTTCCGCCCCGTTCTCTCGGCCGCCACCAGGGTAGTTCCGCTTCCGCCAAAGCAATCGACCACAATGTCGCCACGCTTGGAGCAATCAAGGATCGCATCGCTCATCATCAAAAGCGGCTTGACCGTAGGATGCATCGCCAGTTCTTCGAGCCGTCCCACGCGCATCGTGTTCACGCCCGGATAGTCCCAAACGTTCGTTCGCGATCGACCAAATCTGCCCAAATCCACATTGTTGATGTGAGGTCGGGTCCCATTCTTGAAGACGAGGATCAATTCGTGCTTGGAGCGATAGAGCGACCCCTGACCGCCATTGGTCTTATTCCAGACGCACAGGTTCTTGAGCTCCGTGTAGATTTCTCGGCCAGCTGACAGCATCTCGAACAGATGCCGCCAATCGGTGAAAACGAAATGGATCGAGCCGTCGGTACTGAAGGCGGCAAGATTATTGAAAACCGTTTTCAGGAAGGCGATGAATTTGGCCTCGGACATTTCTCCTGACGCCATCAAAAATTCGCGGTGTTTGATGGCGCCCGAGCCGCAGACCACGCCATTGATTCTGAGATTGTACGGCGGATCTATGATCACCTGCTTCGCCTTATGGGCCACGAGTAATCGCGAGAACGAATCGCGCCGCCTGGCGTCGCCACACAGCAGGCAATGTCGATCGGCGAATCGCCACAGGTCTCCGACGATCGTAGTAGGCGGACCAGATCGATCGGGCTCAAACACCTCGTCGGCCTGGTCAGCCGGCGTCTCGGATTCGAGTCCCTGCAATGAGAGATCGATTTCCGCGGGTTCGAATCCTGTTATGGACAAATCCAGATTGACATCGAGCTCGGAAATGTACTTCAACTCGAGCGCAAGCAGCTCCCGATCCCAACCGGCTTTTTCAGCGAGTTTGTTATCGGCGATGATGTAGGCGCGCTTCTCTGCCTCGGTCATGTGGTCGAGGCGAATGGTGGGAACCCGCCGAATGCCAAGCAGCTTCGCTGCCTCCAACCTGCCGTGTCCGGCGATCACAACGCGGTTCCGGTCAATCAGAATGGGATTGTTGAACCGGAACCTGCGGATGCTTTCGGCGATTTGGCGAATCTGCTTGGGCGAGTGGGTGCGTGGATTACGGGCATAAGTTCGCAGCGCTGTGGTCGAGAGCATCTCAACCTTCAGGGCGATCCCGCCAAATTCCACTTCGTTGTGGTTCTTCAAAACCTAATCCGCACCGCCGCGAGCCGTCCGGGGGACCTTCTGCGTCTTCCTACGCGGTGCTCGAGGGCAGGTGGTCAGCACCTTTGTCCACTCGAGCAGCCGGCAGGTGAGGAGGCGGTCGTGGCCAGCCACGACCCGTTTGTTGTGATCAATCATGACCCAAAGGTCAGAGCCGAGATCCTCGATGCTTCGCGCAATCTGTCGAATCAGTCGCGGATCGTGGACGCGAGGATTCATCGGATCGAGCGTCAAATCCGCGAGCGGAAAGCAGACGCGCGTGAGGTGGCCAGCGGCCATTCTGGCTGGTGTTGCTTTGGGGTGCTGGGATTCCCGTGACTCTAGAATGGTTCGGATTCGCATCTAAGAAACTTCAGACCTCCTGCTTGAAAGTTCCCCCGGGGAATAGCCGAGGGTCGATTAAGAATTACTGTGGACTTGCATCCCTGCAAATCATCGACTATGACTACATTATGACTATAGAAAACGCATCTGCTCTCGTGAGCGGAGAACTGGACTGGCTCGATTTAGCGTCTGGCGAAGACGCGAACGTTGATCGACCTGTCGACGCTCTGGCTTGGGACAAAGCGCCATCGGTTACCCTGGAAGCTGGTGCGCTGGTTTTCCGTTACCCTACCGCCGGGAGAAGGAGCGGCAATCTCTACGTAAAGCGCGCAAAGGCCCGACCCGATAGCCGCCTGCTTACCCGGTTCATCGAGCTCGCCGACGCTTCGGATGACAAAATTCTCGCCTATGCGCGCCAGTATGGCCGCCTCGGCCTCTGCGAAGACGGCGAACTCCAACATTTGGCGGACGACTATGCTGATTGCATACAAGTCGGGCGGGACGCGAAGTTCGTCGAACAGGTCGAGCGCTGGCGCGAGAACGTCAAACGTGTGCGGGCTCTGCTCAACGCGATCGCGCAATTCTCCAAGAGCAGAAAAGTCTCGGACCGAACTTTAATTGCTCTCAGTCCGAAGCTGAGCCTTTCTGCTGCCGCCTTGCGTAAGGCACGGATTGCGGGATGGTCGTTCATCGCAGCATGGACCCAGATGTGGCTGCGCGCCTTCAGGGTGCGGCCGGTAATCCTCTATGATCCACAAACGAAGCGGTTTCACGCGCGTCTCCGAGGCAGACCTGGCCTGGGGAGCGCACTTGCCTTGCAGCTTATGACTCTGGCCTGCCAGTCGAAAGGAATCGCAATTTGCTCGTCTTGCGGCCGGCCGTTTCCACCCAAGCGCCGGCCGAACCCGACCCGCGAATCGTACTGTCCCAAATGTGGGATTCGTGCCGCTTGGCGCGACGCTCAACGGCGGCGCCGTCAAAAAACCTAGAGGGATGCGAAGCCGGGCAGAACCTCCAAGTAAGCCTATTTCGCAAAGTCCCAAAGCATCGCATTTGGTCAATCCTAAGAGCTTTCGCATCGCTTCCACTGAATTGCTCCACTGAACTACAAGTCGTCGCTTCGAAATCGCGCCTGATGCCGCCCTGAGCTTGATTCTCGATCTGCACTCACCAGAAAGGGCCAACTAGTAGGATCGGCAATGGAGAAGAACCGCGAAAATCGCTTAGCCCGTGAATCGCACGTCAAATTCCCTGTTCGTAAGTAAGATCAGGGAATTGCGGTTCACTGATCCGCGTTTGGAATTCCCTGTTACGATCTCCAGGGAATTCTAGGAAAAAGCACAGGTGCCATGGGGGGTTTTCACTCCTGTGAGATTCCTGGATGGGCCGAAAATCGCGAAATTCCCTGTATTTTCGCTTTGATCAGGGAATTTGATGCAGGAGATCAGTTTGCATCAGACTGCGTCATCTGCCAATCAGTCTGACATGTTTTCCTACATTTTGGAGAAGCGATGAAATCGGCGCGTGGGGCGCGATTCACGCGCGTCGGTGGACCGAGAGAATGCCATCGACCGCGGCTGAGCGCAAAAATCGCTCAAAATTCTCTGTTCGCGATTTTGGCATGTCCATCTGCGAACCGGCGTCCTCGGGAAGAAGGCCTGACGCAAGCAACTACGCCCGCGTGAGTCTATCGGGGTTCCAGAGCTTGCTGCTGCGCGCTCCAGAGCGGGGGCAGTTCGATTCTTTGGGTCATCGCGATGGCGCTGAGGTCCGCAGGCTGGCGGCCTTCGGCGATCGCCTCGACGATCCTGGGCGCCAGAAACGCCAGCCGCATCACGCGCCGCACGTGACGGGCCGTAAGATGTTCTCGCCTGGCGATCTCGGCGATCGATCGCGCCCGACCCGCCAACAGATCGTTGGACCATCGATACGCACGGGCGGTCGCGTCGAGCAGCGGTAGATCGATGCGTGCCAAGGATGCGGCGTCACCATCAATGATCAGCCGCATCTCAACGCCGCGCCGCTTCATCCGCATCGGGACGAATCGAGCTAGCGCAAGCTCTTTCGGAGGCGCGGCATCACGCCCTTCATCGAATGGGATCGGCAATTTGATGGAAACCTGGATGCCGTCCTGCTTGAGTCCGACGCCTTCGATCAGCCGGGTCAGTACTGATGCAGCTTCTGATTCGGACCGCAGGCTTTGAATCCAGGCTTCGGCGGCCTTGAATATCGAAGGCAATCGACTCGCATCGATGTTGAGTTCTTCAATCGCTCCGGCGATCGCCGCGCGATCACCGAGAATTTGCTGAGTCGCAGCGCGAACGGCTCGCTCAAGCTCCGGTGCAGCTAGGCGCCACCCGCGCTGGTCATCTTGTACCGACCCCCTGACCAATCCGCGCGAGACGTAGTAGCGATAATGGCGGGCGCCTTTTACCGCACCCTGCACATATAGGGGCTCGCCGTTCTCGTCGAACAGTTTACCCGCAAGCGGGCTGGGCGGCGCCTTGGTCGGGCGTTCGCGATGCGTGGCGGCCTGATCGCGCAAGTGCTGCTGGACCTTTTCCCACAGCTCGCGGCCCACTATCGGCTCATGCTGGCCCGGATGGCGTTCCTTTTTGTGGCGGATTTCGCCGAGGTAGATCGGGTTCGACAGCATCTGGTACAGAGCCCCGCGCGAAAATTGGCAGCCACCCGATCGCACGCCGTTTTTCGACACCCGGACTTTGGAGACGATCTGGCGGCGCTCCAAATCACCTCTCAGGAGCCGGACGGAACCGAGTTCGAGATATCGCTCATAAATGTGTTTCACTGTCGTGGCTTCGGTTCCATTGACTACCAGCCGGCGATCGCGGACATCGTAGCCCAGCGGAACCGTGCCGCCCATCCACATTCCCTTGCGCTTGGAGGCCGCGATCTTGTCACGGATCCGCTCGCCGGTTACCTCACGCTCGAATTGCGCGAACGACAGCAGGACGTTGAGCGTGAGGCGGCCCATCGAGGTGGTGGTGTTGAACTGTTGGGTCACCGCCACGAACGACACCACCTGCGCGTTGAACAGCTCGACCATCTTGGCGAAGTCAGCGAGTGAGCGGGTGAGGCGATCGACCTTGTAAACGACCACCACGTCGACGAACCTCCGCCGGATATCCTCCAATAGGCGCTGAAGGGCGGGCCGCTGCATCGTCCCGCCCGAAAGGCCTCCGTCATCATAGGCGGTCTTGATGACTCGCCAGCCCTCACCCGCCTGGCTCTTGATGAATGCCTCGCACGCCTCGCGCTGCGCTTGCAGCGAATTGAAGTCCTGTTCAAGGCCCTCCTCTGAACTCTTGCGTGTGTAAATTGCGCAGCGTCGTGTTCTCGACTTAGCGTGCTCCATCGCGGCTCTCCTGTTGCGATCGCTTGAGGCCGAAGAACAAGGGACCCGACCATCGAGTTCCCGTGATCTCGCGGGCGACTTCCGAGAGCGAACGGTAACGCTTGCTCCGGAAACAAAATCCCCTTTCGAGAACGCTTACCTGATGGCTGATACCGCGCCATTCCCGCACCAGCACCGCGCCGGGCTGCACGATGCGAGATGGTGCCGCGGCCAAAGCCGACCCGTTAGCGCCGTCATGGGCGAACTCTGCCAGCAGGCGCTGGGTCGACGGCTTGAGACCGCCAAAAGCCTTTTCCTGGAGGCGATAAGCGATCGCCCGAATCAGGAAGGAACGGCTGATATCGCGCGACGGTGCCTTTCCGAACATGGCTTTCCAGCGCTCGCGGAGTTCGTCGATGCCGAGCTTCGACAGGCTCGCGATTTCTCGCGCCAGATCATCCGGATTGCCGCCGAAGTTGCGCCGCCTTGTGTTGCGGCCTGCTGAACTGGTCTGCGTCATGAAGACCTCCTTTCGGTCTCCATGTGCGCTCAGCTCCCGCAGGAAGTCCAGTCGTTTTGGACTCCCTAAGCCTGCGAAATGTTTAGGGAATTTACGTTTAAAATGCCCAATTCGAGCAAGCAGAAGTCATCATCCCTAGCGTCGCGCTCACGTGGGTTAGGTTTTGAAAAGGGACGGCCAAACCCAAATAACCGGAGTCCACTTAACCGGGTACTATGCCGATCACTTCCACGGCGATTTATTCCATCGCAGCAACACTGTTGCTCAGCACCCCGATTTGCTCGATCTCGATTTCGATTACGTCACCAGGCTTGATTTGACCCACTCCCGGCGGCGTGCCGGTCGAGATTACGTCACCGGGCAGCAGCGTCATGATGTGCGAAATGAAGCTGAGCAAAAAATCAGACTTGAAAATCAGATCCGACGTGCGGGTATTCTGACGAAGCTTTCCGTTGTGTTTGGTAGTGAGCGCGAGATCATCGGGATTCTCGATCGCGGTCTCGATGGCCGGCCCCAGCGGCGCGAATGTGTCGAAACTCTTGCTGCGAGTGAATTCGCGATCGCGGCGTTGCAAGTCGGCCGCGGTGATGTCGTTCATGCAGGTGTAGCCGAGTATGTATCGTCGCGCTTCAGACTGCGGAACCCTCCAAGCTCTACGCGCGATCACGATCGCCAGTTCGCCTTCGTAGAACAGCTCCCGCGTTTGCCGCGGATAGACTATCGCGTCATCGGGTCCGATCACCGCGGTCGACGGCTTGATGAATATCAGCGGTTCCTTCGGCGGTTCGACTTTCTGCTCTCGCACGAATTCGCCGTAGTTCAATCCCGCGGCGACAATCTTGCTCGGTGTAGCGGGCGCGAGCAGCCGGACCGTGTCTAGCGGAATCGACTTGGCCCGCGAGGTCCTCTTAAGCGCGCCGAGCTCACCTTCCATTTGCTCAATCCGGTCGCCTTCGAGTGCACCGTATAGCTCGCGGCCGTCATCGCCATATCGGACAATTTTCATGCGACGTCTCTATGCTCCCCCGATTTCCCAGCTACGCGTTCAGTTCATCGAGCAGCGCCTTGGCGTCTTTCAGGTCGGGGGTGTCGAAGCCTTCGGTGAACCAGTTGTAAATTTCCGTGAGCATTGTGCGGGCTTCGTCGCGCTTGCCTTGCGCTGCGAGCAGGCGGGCGAGGCTGACCGTGGCGCGCAACTCCCACCATCGCGCTGACTGTCGGCGCGCGATCTCAATCGCGGTACTAAAGCTGGCTTCGGCATCCGCGTGCCTCGCCGTCCCTGGCAGCAGGAGCAGTTCGCCTTTGAGGCGGTTGAGCTCGGACGAGCTCGTGTGTTCACCGGTGTTGTCCGCGTGAGCGAGAACATCTTCGACCGCGGCGAGACCTTCCTCGAATTCACCACGCTTGAGTCGGCATTCGATCAGCAAAAGGCCCGCGGTAGTCCGAATTCTGTTCCCGGCTTCAGCAGTAACTTCCCGCCCGCGAATGATTTCCGCAAGCCCCTTGTCGCTATTGCCCTCCATCGCCTCGACCCATCCGAGGAACGCCGCGGAGGTGCCGGCAATCGGAATTCTTCCCTGCTCGTTCGCCAACCGCAACGCAGCATCGCTGTGCTCACGGATGCCTCGCGCATCCCTTATGAAGTAGCAGAGATACGTCCCGATGAACTCGGTCAGGAGCGTTTCGACCGGATTCGCGGTTTGACGAGCGCCTTCGAAAGCCTCGCGGTACTCATCAACGGCCTTTTCGGGATAGCCGAGCATCGCCAGGAGGTCGGGGCGTCGGAAGGGCGGAAGGATTCGAACGACCTGTCGCGACGATCCGTGCGCACGAGAATCGGCTCTGATGATTTGGCGGACCGTCTCCAAATGCTCGCGCGCCGCGATGAATTCGCCGCGCAGTATCAGGGTCTGCATCGCGTTGCCGCTCGCAATCAACACCTCAATCGGGCCGCCGCCGCGCGCGAGCTTCAACAATTCCGCGTCAAGCTCGCGCGCTCGCCCGAGATCGGCTCGAAGCCTGAAGGTCAGGCTCAGCCCGGATAGCGCCGTGAACAAACCCCGGCGATCGCCGACCTGTTCGCTCAATTCTCGAGCTCGATCCCACGCGCGCTCGACGTCGATCGCGGCCGGACCCGAAGTTGCGATCGCGGTGCCCAGCGCAAGCTGTAGGAGAATCTCGCGGCGCGCTCGATCTTGATCGTCTGCGATGCCGGGAAGGAGCGTCAGCGCGTCGCGCAATCTCGCGGCCGCTTCCGCCGGAGCATTGCGCGTGGTCTCCTGCTCCGCGGCCATCAGCAGGTAGTCGATTGCCTTGGCGGCGTTCGCCGAACGGCGATAGTGATGGGCAAGCGCGACGACGTGATCGTCGATGCTGCCTGCAAAGACCCGTTCGATTGCGCTCGCAATGCGCTCGTGGAGATGCTTGCGCCGCTCGCTGAGAATAGAGTTGTAGGTGACTTCTTGAGTCAAAGCGTGCTTGAAGGTGTACTCGATATCGCCGACCGCGGGCTGCTCGTAAATGAATTCCGCGAGCTGCAACTCACTGAGCATCTGACTGAGATCGTCGTCTGGCTTGGCGGTGACCTCTCGAATAAGGCTTAGCGGGAATTCCTTGCCGATCACTGACAGCGTCTGCAGCAAGTCCTTCTCGATCGCCGGCAGACGATCGACGCGGGCGGCGAGGATGGCCTGCACGGTCGGTGGAATCTTCAACTCGCCCAGCGGTTTGACGAGCCGGGAAGCAGCGCCCTCGCGTACCAGCGCGCCCTCATCGAGAAGTACCTGGACGGTTTCTTCCATGAAAAACGGATTGCCCTGCGTGCGCTCGATAATGAGCCTCTTGAGCGGCCGGATTTCGACCGCGTCGCCGACCATCGCGGTAAGCATCTCGTCGGCGTTCTCCTTGCCAAGGGGATCGAGCCGGAGCTGCGTGTAGTAGGTCTTGCTGTTCCACTGATGCGAATATTCGGGCCGGTAGTTAACCAGCATCAGAATTTTGGAATTCGGAATCGAATCCGCGAGAAGATTGAGCAGCGCCTGCGTCTCGTCATCGATCCAGTGCAGGTCCTCGAAGACCACCATCAGGGGCTGGTTGAGCGACTCGCGCAGAATGATGCGCTTGATGGCGTCGAGGGTGCGACGCTTCTTTATCTGCGCGTCCATCTGCGCGAGCGGATCGTCACCTTCCACGATCGCGAGGAGCGCGAACAGGTAGGGGAGGGTGTCTTCGAGGTTGCGCTCGAGCGCCAGCACGCGGCCGGTTACCTTTTCACGCCGCGCGCGTTCGTCATCGTCGGAGTTAATTCTGAAGTAGTTCCACAGCAACTCGATCACCGGCAGATAAGCCGAGGCTTTGCCGTGAGAGACCGAGAAGGATTCGAGCACCATCCAGCCGGACTGGTTCTTCGCTTTGAACTCGAAGAACAGGCGCGATTTTCCCGTGCCAGCCTCGGCCATAGCAGCGACTATCTGTCCATGTCCCGACTTCGCGCGCTCAGCCGCGGCTTCCATCGCCGCCATCTCACGGTCGCGTCCAACGAATTTGGACAGCCCACGTCCCGCCGAGCGTTGCAGGCGCGTGCGCAGCGGGCCGAGACCGGTCGCTTCGTACACGTTGACTGCTTCGCTGACGCCTTTGACTTTGGCCGGACCGAGCGGGCGGAGCGCGAAGTAGCCCTCGACGAATTTGCGAGTTGCCTCGCTCACCACGATCGATCCGGTACGCGCGATACTCTGGAGTCGCGAGGCGAGATTGGTGGTGTGGCCGATTGGCGTGTATTCAACGTGACCCGCGCCGGTAGTGATCGATCGCACCACGACCTCGCCGGTGTTTACTCCGACGCGAATTTCGATCGGCGCGCGCCCCTCGGCCTGAAGCTTCGAGCCATAACGCCGCAACTCTTCCTGCATGCGCAGCCCCGCATACAACGCACGCTGCGGATGGTCCTCGTGCGCGACCGGCGCGCCGAACAGCGCGAAGATTCCGTCGCCGGTCGATTGCACTATGTATCCGTCGTAGCGGCGCACCGCGTCGATCATCAGCTTCAACGCAGGATCGATGATCGCGCGCGCCTCTTCGGGATCGAGATCCTGCTCCAGATCGGTCGATCCCTTGATATCCGCAAACAGCGCCGTGACCGTCTTGCGCTCGCCTTCGAGATTCTCGGGTGAGCTACCCTCCGCCGCGACACGCACGTCGGAGGCCGACCCTCGCGGCGGTGAAGTTGACGGCGCGGTGTTAGGAGCTAGCGCGGTACCGCAGTCCTCGCAGAATGCCGATGAAGGTGCGTTTTCAGCGCCACACTTCGGGCATCGATTGGAAATCGGGCTGCCGCACCCCGCGCAGAACTTCTTGCCGGTCTTGCTTTCGGTTCCGCACTTCGAGCAATGCATTGATCCGTACCGCCTCCTCAGAACAACGCGATCTTGTATCACCAGCGCCCGCTTGCGGACATCGCCGACTGTCTGCCCAGCAGGGGGAAATTTGAACTCGGAATTATTAGCCTGGCTATCGGCCTCTACAATATGCGGGCCTCGGACCTCGACCGAAGGGGGACCGGAGATGGGTCAAGCAGAGCCGAATCATTGGCGAAGAATATCTCTGCAGCATTGCTGCTTTATCTTGGGACTGAATAATGCGCCAATGTGGGGGACAATTCTGCCGCTCGATTGCCAAAGGGTACCGGGGGTTCGAATCCACCCCTCTCCGCCATACAGTCTGTAGTGCTTGCCTACAATCTGGAGTGAGCGGAAAATCCCCGCGTGACGCGGCGCTTGTGCGCTTGATGCGAACCGGAGAGCGCGAGTCCTGCGCCCGATTCGGCGAATTTCTCGGGTTTGTCTCCAGGCGCAGAAAAGCCGGGTCGCTTCACGGTTCGAGCAAAATTCGCTCATCCATCGCCTTTCTGAAATGGGGCCGGTCGCGGCTCTAGTCGATGCCGATCGCCTGCAGCTGCGCCGGCCATTCGAGCGGCAGATCGATCCGGTTGAGCAGCGTCTCAGCATTAAGTTCAGCGGGCTGTCGTCCCTGGCAGATTGCTTCGACGATGCTGGGTGCCGTAAACGAAAGGCGTGAGAGACGCTCGACGTAGCGCCGAGTAACATTCTCGCGCGATGCGATCTCCGCCAACGAGCGCACGCCGCCTGAGGCCAACTCTTCAAACCACGCCCTCGAGCGCGCCACCGCCTTGAGCAGGGCCGGATCGACCTTCCGCGGCAGATCGTCTCCCGCAGCAATGATGATGCGCGTCTCCACGCCGCGCCGTTTCATTCTCAGTGGTACCGAGCGAGAAAGACTCAGGATACTGCTGCTCCGAACGCCCGCCCGCGATCAGGGGACCTCGATTCCTAGGGTCAACGCTATGCCGTCATCGCGCAGTTCGACCCTGCTTACGATCTCGACAAGGGCCGCTGTAGCATTGGATTCATCCTGCAGCCGCCGGAGGAGATTCGATGTGGATTCGAGAGTCGCTCTCACGTCGGGTGAATCGATCCCGGACTTTTCAAGCGCTTCCAGTAGGGCTGCCCGGTCGCTCAGGATATGCCGGGCGGCGATTGCCACCGCCCGCTCAATCTCGGGCGCCGCCAGACGCCATCCCTTTCCGTTATCCCCGGCGGACCCGTTAACCAGGTATCGAGATACGTAATAGCGGTATCGCCGTCTGGCCTTGGTCGCTCCCTGCACGTAGAGCGGCTGACTGTCGGCGTCGAAGAGCTTTCCCGCCAGAGGACTCGCAATGGACCTGCTTGAGGTTCCCCGGCCGCGCGCTGCGTTCTGATTGAGCCGCTGCTGGACTCTCTCCCAAACCTCACGCGACAAAATCGCTTCGTGCTGCCCGGGATGGCGCTCCTGCTTGTGCCGGATTTCACCTATGTAAATCGGGTTGGCCAGCAGCTCGTACAATGCTCCACGAGAGAACCGACAGCCTCCCGACTTGATGCCGTTGCGCGAGACACGGACTTTCGACTTTATCCCTCTCTGCTCCAGTTCCTTGCTCAGCTGCCGGACGCACCCCAGTTCCAGGTAGCGCTCATAGATGTGCCTGACAGTTTCGGCTTCCGCAGGATTAACGACCAGCCGCCGCTCGCGAACGTCGTAGCCGAGCGACGGCACGCCTCCCATCCACATGCCCTTGCGCTTGGAGGCAGCGATCTTGTCTCGGATGCGCTCGCCCGTGACCTCGCGTTCGAACTGGGCGAAGGAAAGCAGGACATTGAGCGTCAGCCGGCCCATCGAGGTGGTGGTGTTAAACTGTTGCGTGACGGCGACGAACGACACTCCGTGCGCATCGAACAGTTCGACCATCTTGGCGAAGTCGGCCAGCGAGCGGGTCAGGCGATCCACCTTGTAGACCACGACCACATCAACGAGGCCTTCACCGATATCGGCTAGCAAGCGCTTGAGCGCCGGCCGCTCCATAGTGCCGCCCGATAGTCCGCCATCGTCGTAAGCGGTCTTTACAAGTTTCCAGCCCTCGCTTGCCTGACTCTTGATGAACGCCTCGCATGCTTCGCGCTGGGCGTGCAGAGAGTTGAAGTTCTGCTCGAGCCCTTCCTCAGAGCTCTTGCGCGTGTAGACGGCGCAGCGTCGGGTTTTGGGCTTAGGCTGTTCCATCGCCTCGCTCCTGATGATTCGATTTCAGACCGAAGAAGCGCGGCCCCGACCACTTGGTGCCGGTGATTCGGTGAGCGACCTCTGACAACGACTTGTACGGCTTGCCCCGGAAGACGATGCCGTCCTCGCGGACGATCACCTGATGCTGGGTGCCGTGCCACTCGCGCAGCAGAACTGTTCCCGGTTTGAGAGTCGGTTGAGGTGCCGCGCGCATCGGCCGGTGTGCCGACGCAGCGGCGGCGACCTTTGCCAGCAATCGGCGCGTGGAGGGCTTAAGCCCACCGAGCGCCTTTTCCTGGATGCGATAGGCTAGGGCGCGCACCAGCAGATCGCGGCTGATGCGCCGTGGCGGTTCGGTGCAGTAGAGCGCCCGCCAGCGTTCCTTGAGATTGGCAGGAGTAGCCTCTCGTAGTGCCGCGATTTCGTGCGCCAGTGCCGAAGTAGTTGCAGATACTTTGTGTTTCATGTGGTACCCACCCTCCAGCGCGGGCAGTCACACACATCGCTCTGGATCGCCTCCGAAGCCAGTCAAGGCGTTCACCATCCCATTCGCCTTCCCATCGCCTTCGCTCGCGCTGGCAGGTCGCAGGAAAATGAGCGCTCACCGCTCGCTTCGGGGCCGCAACAGAGCAAACATCCGCGGTCAGCCGCTACGGCTGAAGGAGACCAAGAAAATGGAACCCGCGAAATTGGCAAGTGGTAAGAAGACCGAGCCGACCGAAACTAAGCATCGGCGACTGCCCGGGAACCAGGCCGAGCGCAAGCCGAAGGCAGAGAAGCTCGTATGCCGCTACTGCGGCTCTGACGACCTAGCGCCGAGCTTCATCAAGCGACGCGATCGAAGGTGCCGAAAGTGTTTCAGCAAGCGGTACAGTTCGGCGGCGCGGGAGAAGAAGCCGAAGAGCAAGAAGTAGCGCCAAGAGGCGCGACAGGGGATCGGGCGCCCAGACGCCCGGTCCCTTTTTCTTTCGCGTTACCCTGTGTGTGGCGAATTGCTGATTCTGCGGAAATCAGTAATTCGCCACACACACGTTCAACTGGAATTTCCGAATGTAATCAAACCCTGTCCTCTAAGGTACCAGCAGAACGGCTTGTGCGGACATAACCAGGGTACCGCTATCCTGGGTCCCGGTGGCAGTGTAGATGGGAGACGGGTTCCCGGCAGGCGGGGCAACAAGGTCTCCGAACCCAAGCCCGAAGCCTTCCTTCGAAGAGGTGACGTCCGTGTGCTCAGTTATTGCTCCTGGTAGCGTGATGGCTGGGCCGGTGACGCTCTGAGCACCGTAAAAATAGACTTGCAGCTCGTTATTGTTGGATGGAGTCAATGACGGAGCTGCGTCGTTAAGCGGACTGGCACCTGCCGCGGTCGCTCCCGAATTCTTGTCTATCGGCGGTACAGAAGAAACACCTCGCCATGCGCCCATCACACCGGCAGCCCATTGCGAACCGAGATACCATACATACGAGGTGGGTTCGGTCGGGCTCGCAACCTTGTAATACAACCACGAGGTTATCCGATTCCCGTTGTTGCTTATTACCGTGTCATGACGAATGCTGGTCCAGCCACCCGGTAGTGCGAAAGGCACATTAGTGCCGGTGCCATCCCAGACGACGATCTGTGCAATTAGGAGATCGCCTGTCATAACTCCTGCCGGTTTCGTGACGGTTACGGTCGCGGTCTGAGTGGGATATTCGGCCAAGGCACTCGATCCCACGTAGGCTGGCGTCGGCGTTGCGGTTGGCGTGGCGGTCTTCGTCGCGGTCGCAGTGGCCGTCGCAGTGCCGGTCGCAGTGGCCGTCGCAGTGCCGGTCGCAGTGGCCGTCGCAGTCTTGGTCGCGGTCGCGGTCGCCGTGGCCGTCGCAGTGCCGGTCGCAGTGGCGGTTGGCGTGGCGGTGCTGGTTGCGGTCGCAGTGGCCGTCGCAGTGCCGGTCGCAGATGCGGTTGGCGTGGCAGTGGTGGTTGCGGTTGCCGTCGCCGTCGCAGTGCCGGTCGCAGACGCGGTTGGCGTGGCGGTCTTGGTTGCGGTGGCCGTCGCCGTCAAGGTAGCTGTCGCAGACAAGGTTGGAGTTGCCGTCGTCGTGACGGTCGCAGTTGCGGTTGTTGTTGCAGTCGCGGTCGCGGTCGCTGTTGGAGCAGGTATGGATCCCTCGAAGGCGCCGACGTCGCAGCCGGCCTGGCTGTCGAAAGGCCGCGTAAAGCCGCGCTGGTCGAATCCCGGACAATTTGCCTTCCCGCTCAGGATCGCGTCGATCGCAGGGCTAGTCGACAAAAGCGCGATGGTTTCGGTAGGCCCGCCATGATTCTCCAGTCCGGCGGGGTCGAGCAACGGATTGACGAGATCTCCCAAGCTCTGGCTGTTGACACCGGTGCTGGTACCAAAACCACACGTAGCGTCGTCGGAGATATTGTAGCCGCCGTTGGTGACAGGCGGCGTCCCGGACCCCCCACAGTTTCCGCTCGTGTCCTTGGCCAGGATGGAGTTAGTTACCTTGGCCGCGCCAGCATCGTTGTAAATGCCGCCGCCTCCGCCGCTACTGGCGATGTTGCCGGAGAAGGTGCTGCTAGTTACGCTGGCCGAGCCGAAAAGGTTGTAGATGCCGCCGCCGTCGAGACTGGCGCCGTTGGCCGAGAAGGTGTTGTTGTTGTCCGTCAGCGTGCCGTCGTTGTAGATGCCGCCGCCGTACTCGGCACTGTCGCTCGCGAAGGTGCTGTCGGTGACGGTCAGCGTCCCCTCGTTTTGGATGCCGCCGCCCGCGTAAGAGCGGTTGGCCGAGAAGGTGCTGTTGCTGACGGTCAGCGTGCTGTCTGCATCATTGAAGATGCCGCCGCCGTAAACCGCGGAGTTGCTGGATAAGGTGCTGTTGGTTACGGTCAGCGTCCCCTCGTTTTGGATGCCGCCGCCGTAGCCCGCGCCGGATAATGAATTGCCGTTCTTAATCGTCAGGTCATTGAGGGTGAGCGTAGCGCCATAGTCCACGTAGAGTACTTGGTAATCACCGGCGCCGCTGATGGTGATGCTTTCCCCGGTCCCATCAATCCTCAAACTACCGGGCGAGGCATTCGCGATTGCGGGCAGAGTGCTGCCCAGCGTGATAAGGCCGGTGACGCTGAAAGTGATCGTGTCGTTGCCGTTGCCCGCGGCGCATGCGTGCACGGCGGTCTTAGTGTTGGCTGCGGTGATCGCGTCGCGCAGGGCGCAAAATCCCGCCACTCCTGGGTCAGCCAGCGTATTGACGGTTAAGCTAGGTGTTGCAGTTGCAGTCGCCGTCGCGGTCTTCGTCGCGGTCGCTGTCGCGGTAGCCGTCGCAGTCGCGGTCGCCGATGCCGTTGGCGTTGCGGTCTTCGTCGCCGTCGCGGTGGCCGTCGCAGTCGCGGTCGCCGTAGCAGTCGCTGTCGCAGTGGCAGTAGCCGTGGCGGTTGCAGTTGCTGTCGCCGTAGCGGTCGCAGTTGCCGTTGCTGTCGCGGTGGCGGTCGGAGTCGCCGTGGCCGTTGCGGTCGCGGTCGCAGTCGCCGTCGCTGTCGCGGTGGCCGTAGCAGTCGCGGTCGCAGTTGCGGAGGTAGTCGGCGTTGCAGTCGCAGTCGCGGTAGCCGTCGCCGTCGCAGTTGCGGAGGTAGTCGGCGTTGCAGTCGCAGTCGCGGTAGCCGTCGCCGTCGCAGTTGCAGTAGCGGTGGCGGTCGCGGTTGCGGTGGCAGTCGCGGTGGCAGTCGCCGTGGCAGTTGCAGTCGCAGTAGCCGTCGCGGTCGCAGTTGCGGTCGCGGTGGCAGTCGCGGTGGCAGTCGCAGTCGCAGTCGCCGTCGCCGTGGCGGTCGCGGTTGCAGTAGCCGTGGCTGTGGCTGTCGCCGTCGCAGTAGCCGTCGCCGTAGCCGTAGCCGTGGCGGTCGCGGTCGCCGTCGGAGTAGCGGTCGCTGTCGCGGTAGCCGTAGCCGTCGAAAGCGTGTATCCGTACTCGAACGCGCCGACGTCGCAGGCGGTGTAGGTGGGCGCGGGCCGCGCATAGCCGCGCTGGTCGAATCCTGGACAATTTGGCTGGCCGCTCGGGATCGCGGCGATCGCATAACTGCCCAATACAAGCCCGATCGTATCCGTAGGCCCGCCGTTATTTATCAACCCCGCGGGGTCGAGTCCCACATTAGCAGGGCTGACGCCATCGCCGATCGTATCGCTGGGGGTGGTGAAATTGGTGCCGACAAAACCGCACGAAGTGTCATCGGAGATGTTGTAGCCGCCGTCGGTGACCGGCGGCGAGAAGTCCCCCGCGCAGTTCAAGCCCTCGCCCGAGCCGGCCAGGATGGAGTTAGTTACGGTGGCGTCGGCGGCGACCGCACTGTTGAAGATTCCGCCGCCCTCGCCGGTGGGCCCGGTGTTGCCGGAGAAGGTGCAGTTGGTGACGGTCAGAGTGCCTTCATCGTTGAGGATGCCGCCGCCGTTGGTTGACGCGCTGTTGCCCGAGAAGGTGCTGTTGGTGACGTTCAGGGTGCTGAACAAATAGTTGTCGATGCCGCCGCCGTAGGCGGCGCTGTTTTCCGAGAAGGTGCTGTTGGTTACGGTGGCAGTGCCGTAATTCTGGATGCCGCCGCCTTCGCCCACGAGAGCGTTGTTGCCCGACAAGGTGCTGTTGGTTACGGTCAGCGTCTCGTAGTTGACGATGCCACCGCCGTACTGGGCGCTGTTGCCCGACAAGGTGCTGTTGGTTACGGTCAGCGTGCCGTTCTCATTGTCGATGCCGCCGCCCTCAAACGAACTGCCGTTTTGAATCGTCAGGTCATTCAGGGTGAGCGCGCCCGTCCACACCAAGAGTATCTCGTACGAGCCGGCGCCGTCGATGGTGATGGTTTCCCCACTGCCATCGATCGTAAGCGTGTTTAGGATTCTTGGGAGCGTGCCGTTCGTACCCAGCGTGATGGGCGTGATAGGGCCGGTGGGTCTGAAAATGATGTCGTCGTTGCCGGTGCCGATTCCGCAGTCCCCGAGTGTTGTGTCGAGGCCCGGGCTGTTGGCGTTGTTGATCGCCTCGCGGAGCGTGCAGAACCCGTTGTCCGACTCGCCTGTCGGGTCGGTGAGGTTGGTGACGATTATCGGCTGAAGCTCGTACGCGCCGATGTCGCAATTGCTGAATCCGGGGGCCGTCGGCGCCGCCGGCCGCGGATCGCCGCGCTGGTCGAGTCCTGGGCAATTTGCGTTCCCGACCCCGCTCGGGATCGCATCGACCGCCGGACTCGCGAGCTGAAGCGCGATGGTCTCGGTGGGCCCGCCGTTATTCGCCAACCCTGCGGTGGCGAGCCGCGGATTGGTACTATTGACGCTCGTACCCGAAAAACCACACGAACCGTCGTCGGCGATGTTGTAGCCGCCGTCGGTGACAGCGGTCCCCGCGCAGTTTTGGGGCGTGTCCGTGGCCAGGATGGAGTTTTTTACGGTCGTGGTGCCAGCATCGTTGTAGATGCCGCCGCCGAGGAAGTCGATGACGCTGTTGCCGGAGAAGGTGCTGTTGGTGACGGTCAGCGCGCTACCCTCGTTGAAGATGCCGCCGCCGTAGAAGGTCGCGCTGTTGTCGTAGAAGGTGCTGTTGGTCACGGTCAGCGTGATACCCTCGTTGTAGATGCCGCCGCCCTCGAACCCGCTGTTGCCGGAGAAGGTGCTGTTGGTCACGGTCAGCGTGCCGGAGCTGATGATGCCGCCACCGTCGCCTTCCGCGAGGTTGCCGGACAAGGTGCTGTTGTTGATCGTCAGCGTGCCGAGGTTGTAGACGCCACCGCCGCCGTCGAATCCTGCACTGCCGTTTTCAATCGTCAGGTCATTCAGGGTGAGCGTAGCGCCCAAGTCCACGTAGAGTATCTCGGAATTGCCGGCGCCGTCGATGGCGATCGTATACCCAGTCCCGTCAATCGTCAGTGTGTTCACGATGCTGGGAAGTGCGCCCTGCGCCAGCGTGATGGGCGTGATGGGGCCGGTGAGGTTGAAAGTGATGTCGTCGTTGCCGGTGCCCGGTGCGCAGTCGCCGCCTGATGTCTGGCCCTCGGCGTTGGCGTTGTTGATTGCCTCGCGCAGCGTGCAGAACCCGTTGCCCGTCGTGCTTACCGGGTCGGTGAGGTTGGTGACGACTATCGAATCGACGACGGGTATCGCGTGCAGCCCCGATTGGGTCAGGACAAGAAAAATAGGCCCGAGCACGATTAGCAGCGCAACCAGCAATCCCGGCCGGACGATCGCTCGGGAAGCGCTGAGGCTCCAGCCAAGCGCGCGCGTCAAAGCCCGCGCCAAATATTCAGCGGCCGCGCCGACTCGTGCTTTTGCTCCGTACCTGTTCATTGCCCCTCCCCTCACCGTGACGAGTAAAACAGCAGCACGACTTAAACGAGATCAATAATTTGGCCTTTCAAATAAGCAATAATTATACCCGCGAGCTTTAGCTGCTCTTTGCGCTAGCCTGACTGCTCTAGGGCTTAGTTATGCTACAGAGTGCACAGGCGGGCGATGGCGCTTATCGATACATCGCATGCCCGATACGGATACATCGACAGCGTCGAGCATCGAGCATTATCGCCTCTGACAGAGACCGCTTTGTCGATTCACGGAAGGGACCAGCGCGGGGGTTCATGCCCGTGAATTAGCGGACTGCCGCACGACCGACAAATCGCGGACGGGACCAGTTCATCTCGCCCGGCAAGAGACTTGGCCTGCACTTGGCCTGTTCTATCGGCGAGTATCGGTTATCACGGGTAACTATGCCCGGGAGACCGCCCGGAATACTCCCGCATTCGCGCGGGATGTGACCCATAGTTACCGATGGTGTTCGCCGGGAGCAGGACTCAAAATCCTCCGTGCGCACGAGGAGGGCAAGCCGTGATCCGGCTCGACCAGTTTACGATCTGCGCGCTCGTCGAGGCGCTCGCCTTGGCGCTCTGGACGGTCAACGCGCTCGCGGAACGGCTCGGGCGCTGGTCGCGGCGGCCTCGGTGATCCCGGCCCGGCGAATATCACTCGCGAAGGATATTCGCCACGCGCTGGCGATGACGGGACTGGATTCGGTTCCTTGGCCCTGCAATCCGAGAATCGTCTATCGATTGTGCGGCTGAACGCGCCCGCTGGGCCTTTCGGCGCTGTACACCCGGCCACTTGATTCGCCGAGGGCACACGGGCGGCACGTCGCAAACGTGGCGGCTGTTTCGGGGCATTGGCGCGGCGGGAATAAGCGATAAACGGCAGTTCGCTTAAGCGACGTGGAATCGGGCGGTTTCAGGGCGGTTCTGAGCGCGACACTTCGCGGACACAAGCGCCGAATCGTCCGCGCAGATGCGCGATGATTTCGAGGCAACCAGTTCGGCTATCTGGTGCGGGGCAAAGATCCGGGGCGCGACGACGGCGATCCCGGCGAAATGTCGCGCGTTGAGGCGCGGTCGGATTCGGTGGCGCTGCCCACGACGAACGCGATGAGCGCGAGCATCCCGGCTATGAAGATCGCCGCGATGGCGTTTGCATGGAGCGGCACATAGCGCCAGACGGTATCGGAGACGCCGGCA
>Ga0208044_1000471_pt1 | contig 29701 bp, 26 predicted proteins | sample Sb_taG_8_FD_187712 | JGI IMG/M metagenome (GOLD analysis project Ga0208044, IMG submission 187712) | Peat soil microbial communities from Weissenstadt, Germany - Sb_50d_c_BC metaG (SPAdes) (version 2) | ecosystem: Environmental > Terrestrial > Soil > Wetlands > Peat | place: Germany...
TTCAGGGTGGGCCGACCTCGGCCGAGCGAGCCGTGTCCGGTGCTGAAGTGCCTGGCGACCTCGCGGGTCTCGATGATCGGAACGTCCGGGTTAGCCGCGAGCACGGCTGACCTGCCCTGTGCCAACCCGCCCCGGGCCGACCTGCCCCAGGCCGACCTGCCCAGTTTCGACCTGCGCTCGCAGGCCGAACCGGCCGGCCCCTGACCCGCCGTCGACATCAAGGACCGCGCCCGAAATGTGGGCGGCGTCTGGCGAGGCGAGGAAGAGGACCGCGTGCGCGATGTCCCGCGGGTCACCTGCCGTGCCCAGCGGGATGGCCGCCGTGAGCGCTGAGCGCAGTTCGTCTGACGCACGGTCCGGGTACGCGTCGCTCCAGCCGCGGACGTCGATATAGCCAGGGGCTACCACGTTGACTCTGATGCCGTGCCCACCTAGCTCCATGGCGAAGACCTTGCTCATGATCTCCAGCGCCGCCTTCGAAGCGCTGTAGGCCGCACCGCCTGGCCGGGGGCTGCGGGCCGAGCCAGTGGAGATGTTCACCACCGAGCCGCCCGTTCCGCGCGCCAGGCCGTGCCTGGCGAAGGCCTGCATCATCATGAACGGGCCGGTGACGTTCACCCGGAATACCCGGTCCCATTCGTCCGGCGTCATATCAAGAAGCCCGCCATCGGGATAGGACGCGGCGTCGTTGACCAGCACGTCGGCCCGGCCGAACCGATCAGCCGCGGCGCCGACCACCTCGTCTGCCAGGCCAGCGCTCGCCACGTCGCCGATGATGGTGCTCACCCTCCGATGACCGGCGAAGTAGCCGGAGTCGGCAAGATCGCAGATCACCACGGAGGCGCCCGCAGCGGCGAAGCTTTCGGCAACGGCGCGGCCGATGCCGTTGGACCCGCCGGTCACGATCGCGACCTGCTCATCGAAACGATGCCCGACCACGGACATCCCTCCTGCCTGCGAACCTGAAGGTCGAAGCTGCCTTGGGGAGCACCGGCTGCGGGCTGCGCCTTATCCGCTGAATCACCCGAGCATATTGTCGATTGTCGACGAAAGGTAGTATAGACAGGCATCTGGTCACTGACCAGAGCGCGCTGACCGGCGGAGACCAGGTGCGCATGAGGCGGAGGCCGCGATGGAGCAGCTGTTCAGTGGTGTCGGCGTCGCGCTGATCACCATCTTCGACCAGGCAGGTGCGGTGGACGAGGTCGCGACAGCGAGCCATGCGGCCGATCTTGCCGCGCGCGGCATGCGTGCCGTCCTGGTCTGCGGCACGACCGGCGAGGCCGCCACGCTGACCGACGGAGAGCGGGTGACCTTGATCCGCGCGGTCAGAGCGGCGGTACCACCCGAAATTCCGGTCCTGGCCGGCACCGGAGCGCCTTCGGCGGCAGCAGCGGCCGAACTCACCGCCGCCGCGGTCGGGGCAGGCGCGAATGCCGTACTCGCCTATCCGCCCCCAGGGTCGGATGACCTGGCAGCCTGCTACGCGACGATCGCGGCGGCTGCGGCCGGCCGGCCGGTTCTGGCGTATCACGTCCCATGGGTCTCTGCTCCAGGCGTGCCGGTGGCCGACCTGCCCGGCCTGCCCGTGATCGGAATCAAGGACTCATCCGGCAGTGCGGACCGGCTGCTCGATGAGCTCGCGCATTACCGGGGAGCGATCTACGTGGGGTCGTCGGCGCTGCTCGCGCTGGCCGGACCGATGGGCGGTACCGGAGCGATCCTGGCGCTGGCGAATATCGAGCCCGAGCAGTGCAGCCTGGCTTTCGCTGGCGACGCGGCGGCTCAGCGTCGGCTCGCCGTCCCCCATCTCCAGGTGCGTGCGGGAGGTCCTGCGGCACTGAAGCGCATCCTGGCTAGCCGCAACGGATTCTCCGAGCTGAGCCGAGTTGCCTGATCAGGCCGGGCGCGGAGCGGCAAGGATCGAGGCAGACTGATGGCCACACTGCGCCGCGGAGTCGCAGTACCCAACTTCGGTGAAGATCCGGCCGCGCTGATCGAACTCGGCGTCGAGGCCGAGCAGGCCGGGTTCGACGGCTTCTTCCTGTGGGATCACATCGTCTTCTCTAACAGCGGCGACGGGCCGCCGATCGTCGATCCCTGGCTGATCCTGGCCGCTGTGGCGGCCAGAACGCACCGGATCAAGATCGGGACGATGATCACGCCGGTGCCGCGCCGCCGACCATGGCAGCTGGCCAGGGTCACCACCACGCTGGACCGGCTGAGCGGTGGCCGGGTGATCCTGGGCGTCGGCATCGGTTCACCCGCTTATGGCGACTTCGGTATCTTCGGTGAGCCGACCAGCGAGCGGGAGCGTGCCGAACTGCTTGACGAAGGACTTGCCGTCCTGGCTGGACTGTGGAGTGGCGAGCGGTTCTCCTACTCGGGCAGGCACTTCACCGTCGGCCCGGTCCGGTTCACGCCGCTGCCGGTGCAGCGGCCCCGGATACCGGTCTGGGTCGGGGGAGTGCTGCCGGCCAGTAGGCCCATCGCTCGCGCCGCCCGGTGGGATGGCATGGTCCCGATCCGGTTCGATGACCGCTCACTGATCAGACCCACAGCGTCGGACATCGCGGCGACGGCCGACCGGATCGCCGCCATCCGCGGCGAGCAGAGCGGATTCGACCTAGTCGTCTGGGCCGAGGTCGCGAAGGTGCCCGCCGAGGTGGCCGACCTGGCGGCCGTCTACATCCAAGCCGGTGCCACCTGGTGGATCGAGACAGCTAGGCCAGAGCCAGGATGGTGGCCGGAGGTCCAACACCGGGTGGCCGCCGGGGTCTGAGGCGAGGGTGAGGCTGGACTCGGCATGACCGAGCCGGCAGGATGGCGTGCATGCGGACCTTGATCTCCGGTGGGCTCGTAGTGAGCGCGAGCGATGCGGTCCGCGCGGACGTGCTAGTCGTCGATGCGGAAATCGCGGCCGTCGGAGTCGGGCTCGACGACGTCCGGGCCGACCAGACCTTCGACGCTACCGACCGGTATGTGATCCCTGGCGGGGTGGATGTGCACACCCACATGGCGCTCGAAACCTCCGGCACCGTGGCCTGCGACGACTTCGTCACCGGCACAGCCGCCGCCGCCTGGGGCGGTACGACCACGATCGTCGACTATGCCGGCCACGACCGGGGGGAATCGTTGCTGGCCGGACTCGCCCGCTGGCAGGCCAAGGCGGCCGGCCGCTCCCATATCGACTACGGCTTCCACATGATGGTCTCCGCGGGTGGCGACCGGGTGCTCGCCGAGCTTGCCGATCTCATCGCCGCCGGGGTCACGTCGGTCAAGGTGTTCATGGCCTATCCAGACGTCTACATGATCGACGACGCGGCGATCTTCCGTATCCTGCGGCACGCGGGCCAGCTGGGCATCATGGTGGCTGTACACGCCGAGAACGGCGGACCGATCGAGGTGCTGCGCTCCGAATTCGTGGCGAGCGGCCGGACCGAGCCGGTCTACCATGCGCGCAGTCGGCCGGCGATCCTCGAGGGCGAAGCCACCAGCCGGGCAGTAGTCCTGGCCGACCTGGCCGACGCGCCCGTCTACATCGCGCACCTGTCAGCTGTGCAGGCGCTAGACGCGGTGCACCGGGCCCGAGACCGGGGCCGCCCAGTTTTCGCCGAAACCTGCCCGCAGTACCTCTACCTGGATGAGTCGGGGCTGTCCGGGCCGGAGCCTGCCCGGTACGTCTGCTCCCCGCCGCTGCGGCCAGCCGGCGCGCAGGAGGCGCTGTGGCAGGGGTTGCGGCGCGGTGACCTGGATGTGGTGGCCACCGACCACTGCCCGTTCACTTCCGAGCAGAAAGCGCTTGGCCGCCGCGACTTCACCCGGATTCCGAACGGCCTGCATGGCGTGGAGGAGCGGCTCACCCTGCTGCACGAGGGGGTACACCGCGGCGAGCTCTCGCTGAACCGATGGGTGGAACTGACCGCCACCGCCCCGGCCAAGCTGTTCGGGCTTTATCCGCGCAAGGGCGCGATCGTGCCAGGGGCCGACGCCGATCTGGTCATTTTCGATCCGGCGGCGATCCGGACGCTGTCCGCCGCTACGCACCACAGTGCGGTCGATTACTCGGTTTACGAGGGACTGACCGTCCACGGCCGTCCCGACCTGGTGATGCAGCGTGGTGAGGTGCTCGTCGACGCCCGCGGATTCCACGGCCGACCAGGAGCCGGCCGGTTCCTGCGCCGAGGCCTGCCGCAGCTCTGATGTCCAGCCGCGGGCGGCTGGAGCTCTGACAGCCAGCCGCGGCGGCCGCAGCCCTGATAGCCAGCCGCGGCGGACGCCCTGCCCGTCCCAGTCAGGTCCGCGCTTGCCGATCCGGTCCCGCTCTTGAGGGCAGGAACGCCCGGTCTGGCAACAGAATGCGACGGGACGGAACACTGTGGCATCCGGGACCTTTGGCTCCCCAATGCGGGTCAAACGTCTGGCGACCGCAACCGCCCGCTAAGCCTAGCGTTGTCCCAATTGCACGGTGGTGAGGGAGCAACGCATGAGCTGGCTGAAGCTGGTGCAATGGCCCCGTGGCTTCGGCATAGCCGGGCGCCGAAGTCTGCTGTTCAGCTGGTTCGCGCTGCCCGCCGCCGCCATCGTTGCGCTGCTGCTCGGTGCCGCGTTGATGCTGGCTTTCGGCACTAACCCGCTCACCGGATACCACGCCCTGGTGACCGGCGCCTTCTCCGGCACCTATGCCCTGACAAGTACCGCGGTGAAGGCGGTACCGCTGCTGCTCGTCGGCGTCGGGATCTGCATCGCGTTCCGCGCCAACATGCTGAACATCGGTGGCGAGGGGCAGATCGTCATGGGCGGCCTGGCTGGCACAGCCACCGCGCTCGCGCTGCCCGGACTGCCGGCCTTTGTCCTGGTGCCGCTCGTACTGCTAGCCGGAGCCGCCGGCGGGGCCGTTTGGGGCGCGATCCCCGGTGCGTTCAAGGCCTATCTCAACGTCAACGAGATCCTGACGACGATCATGCTTAATCTCGTCGCCGTCCAGTTCATGAACTACCTGCTCTCCGGGCCCATGGTGGCGCACTCGGGGTACGCGGTCGGCGGGCTCATTCCGCAGACCCGGCTGCTGTCGAAGAATGCCTGGCTGCCGACCCTGATCGCGGGCACCCAGTTGCACCTCGGAGTTCTGATCGCGCTGCTACTAGCGCTTGCCGTCTACGTGCTGCTGTGGCGCACCAGCCTCGGCTTCAGGATCCGCTCGGTGGGACTGTCGCGCGAGGCGTCGAGCTACGCCGGCATGTCGGTCAAGCGCACGATGACGCTGGCGATGACGCTGGCAGGCGCGCTGTCTGGAGTGGCCGGCGCCATGCTGGTGATCGGCAGCATCTCGCACCGGATGGTCACTGACGGCACCCTGACGGGCTTCACCGGCAACGCCGGCTTCAACGGCATCGTGGTAGCGCTGTTCGCCGACTTGCAGCCGCTCTGGACGATCGTCACCGCGTTCCTGTTTGCCGGGCTGCTGGTGGGCGGCACCTCGATGCAGGTGGTCACCGGTGTGCCCGCGGACCTGGTGACCGCCATCAACGGCATGGTTGTCGTCCTCGTCGTCTCCGTCGAGTACCTGCGCCGAAGGACGCGCGCGCGGGCACTGGTAGCCGTAACCGCCGGGCCGCAGGCCCGCGGTGCGCCCGCCGCCGCGAAGAAGGGGGCGGCAGCGTGAGTCACTTCTTCACCGCCGCCGTGCTGACCGCCACCGTGGCGGCCGGCATTCAGCTGGCCACCCCGTTCCTGCTCGCCGCACTCGGCGAGACCATGGGTCAGCGCAGCGGAGTCGTCAACCTGGGCGTGGACGGCATCATGCTGCTCGGGGCGTTCGGCGCTTACTACGTCGCGGCGAAGACGGGCAACCTGGTGCTCGCCACGGCGGCCGGCCTCGGCGTCGGCTTGGTGATGGGCGTGATTACGGCGTTCGTGAGCGTCACGCTCAAGGCAGAGCAGGGCATCAGCGGGATCGGCGTCTTCCTGTTCGGTCTCGGACTGACCAATGTGCTGCTGCTGCGGATCTTCCCTTCCCCGATCACTATCCGGGCGCTTCCGGCGGTGCCGATTCCGCTGCTGCACCGCATTCCCGATGTCGGCAGCATGTTCTTCACCCAGAACTGGCTGGTGTACCTGGCGTTCCTGCTCGTGCCCGTGCTCACGTTCGTGCTCAACCGCACCACCTACGGGATGAAGATCCGCGCGGTCGGCGAGAACCCCGCGGCGGCGGACACCGTCGGGGTGAGCGTGGCCAAAATCCGCTACTCGACAGTGATCACCGGATGCGCCCTGGCTGGCCTGGCAGGCGCGACCCTGCTGCTGCTAATTGGGATCTTCCAGGAGGACATCACGAACAGCGAAGGCTTCATTGCCGTCGCACTCGTGTACTTCGGTGCCTGGCGGCCGCTCGGCGTGATGGCCGGATCACTGCTCTACGGAATGGTCGGCTCAATAGTCGTGACCTGGAAGACGCTCGGCATTATCCCGGCCTCCGCATCGGACATCGCCGCGATGGCGCCCGCCGTGCTGACTGTGCTCGCCCTGCTCTCCGTCGCGCGCCGCTTCAGGCAGCCCGCGGCTCTCGGCAAGCCATATGAAAGGGGCGTATAAACCGATGCCACGCCTATCGACCAGCCAGTCCGGTAGCCCATGCCAGTCGAGGCAGTGTCGCCGCCCAGACAGCTCAGCCAAGTCCCGCAGTCCAGCCAAATCCCACCGACCAGCCCAGTCCGGTAACCCATTTTCGACAGCCAACCCCTGTCCTACCTGCCAATGGAGGTAGCTATGAAACACCGTCAATTGCGACTGTCGGCCCTGCTGATCGCGGGCACGGCTGTCGCGCTCACCGCCGCAGCCTGTAGCTCGAGCTCGACGAGCCCGAGTTCTTCGCCGTCGGCCAAATCAACGGCCGTGCCTACCCTCAGGGTCGCGTTGATCGAACCGAGCCTGCGGAATGACCTGGCCTTCAGCCAGTCCATGTACGCGGCGGCCTCGGCGCTGGCCGGGCCGATGCACTTCACGCTCTCCGTCTCCGACAACCTGTTCAATGTCACGGACGCGGCCAACGCGATGCGGCAGTACGCTTCCGAGGGCTACAACTTGGTCATCGCGCATGGCTCGCAGTACGGCGGCACGGTCGAGCAACTGGCACCGCAGTTCCCGAAAACGTCCTTCGCCTGGGGTACCGCGGGTGTGACATACGGCCTGAAGAACGTCTTCGCCTACCAGGCGAACTCGCAGGAGGGCGGCTATGTCGAGGGCTACGTCGCAGCTAAGCTCAGCAAGAGCAAGGTGCTCGGCGTCATCGGCCCGATTGACGTTGGCGACGCGCACCTCTACGTGGTCGGCTTCAAAGCCGGAGCCCTGGCTGCCGACAAGTCTGCGACCGTGCATGTGAGCTTCACCGGCTCGTTCAGCGACGACACGCTGATGGCCACCGCGGCCAAGGCGTACGTGTCGGAGAAGGCCGACGTGCTGACCGGGAGTTCGCAATCGGTGGTCGGGGCGATCGGCGTGGCCAGCAGCGACAAGGTGGCCTGGTTCGGTACCCAGTGGGACCAGTCGTCGCTGGCGCCAACCGAGGTGGTGGCATCCCAGGTCTACGACTGGACCGGCGTTATCAAGCAGATAATCACCGAGATCCGGGGCGCCGTCCTCGGCGGTGCGACCTACACGATCACCCTCGGCAACGACGGCGAGAAGATCGTCTACAACCCGACGTATCCGCTGCCCGCGGCGATCAAGGCCGCAGGCCAGCACATCGCGGCCGAGATCATCAGCGGAACCATCACGCCGCCGACGAACTGAGGCGGGAGCGGTCACCATGACGGCAGCAGCCACGGGGAGCGCCTCGGCGGGCCAAGCGTTGCTTGAGATGCGGGGCATCACCAAGCGTTTCCCCGGGGTGCTCGCCAACGATCACGTGGACTTCGACGTCGTACCTGGTGAGATCCATGCTCTGTTCGGCGAGAACGGCGCGGGCAAGAGCACCCTGATGCGCGTCCTGTATGGCCTGTACCGGCCGGACGAGGGGGAGATCCGGCTGGGCGGCGACCCGGTGATTATCACCTCACCGGCGGTGGCCATCCAGCACGGCATCGGCATGATTCACCAGCACTTCATGCTGGTGCAGACGCTCACCGTCGCGGAGAACGTCGCGCTTGGCGTCCCCTCGTCGCGCGGTCCGCTGACCGACCTCGGGCGGGTCTCGGCACGGATCCGCCAGCTGTCGGAGGACTACGGGCTCAAGGTGGATCCGGCGGCCTACATCTGGCAGCTCTCGGTAGGCGAGCGCCAGCGGGTCGAGATCATCAAGGCCCTGTACCGGGACGTCTCGCTGCTCGTGCTCGATGAGCCGACAGCCGTGCTGACCCCGCAGGAGGTCCGCGACCTGTTCGGAGTGCTCACCGCCCTGGTGCGGAACGGCCTGTCGCTGGTGTTCATCTCGCACAAGGTCAACGAGGTGCTCGAGCTGTCCGATCGGATCACGGTGCTGCGCGCCGGGCGGAAGATCGCCACGGTCCGCGGCGCCGAAACGACGGCAGACCAGCTGGCTGACATGATGGTCGGCCATCAGGTCGCCGCGGTGCGAGTGCCAGCTGACCGGCAGCAGGGCCCGGTCGCGCTGGCCGTCAGCGACTTGCGGGTGCAGGGCGACCGCGGCGTGGAAGCGGTGCGCGGGCTGGCACTGCGGGTGCACTCCGGCGAGATCGTCGGCATCGCCGGGGTGTCGGGCAACGGGCAGCGGGAGCTGGCTGATGCGATCGCGGGCCTGCGCCAGCCGGTCAGCGGGCGGGTCGAGATCGTTGGCACTGACGTCACCGGGCGGCACCCGCGGGCGGTCCGTGACGCCGGGCTGGCCTACGTGCCAGAAGAGCGGATGCGCGATGCGGTCATCGGCGACCTTACTGTGGCAGAGAACCTGATTCTGGTGGCCAACGCCGATCCGGAATACGCCCGCTTCGGCTTCCTGCGCAACCGGGCCGTCCGCCAGCACTGTAGGCAGCTGGTGGCTGAGTTCGACGTCAGGACGCCTGGCCTGGACACCCCGGCCCGTAACCTGTCCGGCGGCAACATACAGAAGCTGATCATGGCCCGCGAGCTGTCCGGCTCACCTGCCGTTCTGCTCGTCGCCCAGCCAACCCGAGGCATCGACGTCTCCGCTTCGGCCTACATTCACCAGCGGCTGATCAGGCAGCGGGCCGACGGTACCGCCGTGCTGGTCATCTCCGAGGACTTGGATGAGGTGATGGCCATTTCCGACCGGATCCTCGTCATCTACGAGGGAGTGATCATCAGCGAGGCCGATCCGCGAACCACAAGCAGAGAGGCGATCGGCCTGATGATGGCCGGCGTGCCACCGACCCAGGCCGCCTCCGCCTAGCTCCAGCTGTAGTTCGTGACCTTGCTGGATGAGGTCGAGAAGGGGCCGGGCCGGGGCGAGCAGGTGGTGGACGCTGGCGGTAGTGGGGGTGCCGTTAACGGTGCTGTCACCAGGCCCAAACGGTGATGATCAAGGCTGGCGGACCGCCATGTTCCTTGCCGGGCTTGCCGTCGTGGTGCTGGCGACGCAGAGCGGTATCGGCAGCTACGACGACGTGCTGTTCGCCGATCACATGATCCAGCACCTGATGCTGGTGATGGTCGCCCCGCCGCTGCTGATCTTCGGCCGGCCGATCACACTGCTGCTGCACGCCAGCCGCAACCCGCTGCACAGCTGGGCCAAGCGAGTGCTCCGCTCTCGCGTGGTCAGCTTCCTGACCTGGCCCGCATTCGGGTTCGCCGCGTACGCCGCGGCGATAGTCGGGGCGCATCTGACCGGCCTGGCCAACCTGACGGCGCGCAACCCGGCTGCGCACAACACCGAGCACGTGGCGTTCCTTGTCGTTGGTTACCTCTTCCTGCTGCCGATCCTGGGCCAGGAGTCCATCCGCTGGCGGCTTTCCTACCCCGCCAGGCTGATCCTGTTGTTCCTGATCATGCCGGTAGACACGTTCACCGGCCTGATCCTCGGCTACGGCAACCACGGCACGCCAGGACTGCCCGCCGGGCCACGCCCGGTCTGGGCACCCAGCGCTGTGCAGGACCTGCACGCGGGCGGCGCGGTGATGTGGGTCGCGGGTGACGCGATCATGTTCGCCCTGATGATGATCGTGTTCGCGATGTGGAGCACAGATCCGCGTGCCTCGGCGCGCAAGGTCGGCTGGCTCAAGGCCGCACTCAGATCCGCGGTCGCTCGCGCACCTGCCAGCGCGTCCTCGCATGCCGATATCGACGATGACGAGATGAGATGAGATATTGACAAATAACATATTGGATCAGTAGTCTTCAGCTCATCGCACCGCCGATCCAAGAATGGAGGATCAACGATGGCGTTCCGGACACGGGCCAGGGGACTGAGGCTGAAGCTGTTGCTTATTGCGGTCGCGCCGATCGTGGGCTTGGCAGGGGCGGGGATCGCGACGGCCACCCCGGCGCTTGCGGCTCCGCTGAGCTGCAATTCCGGGTACAACTGTTTTTACATAGATATTAACTATTCGCCGAGTACCGGTGACTGGGTGGCGAATTTCCGGGGCGGCAACTCGTACTGGGGTAACTTCTGGTCTCCCAACCTCTACTGCAGTCCGCCATATACCTGGAACGATTGCGCATCCTCAGGGAAGAGTCAGATCAATAACAATATGATCCTTTACAAGGACGCCAACTGCCAAGGATCAACACTCACCCTCTATTCGTACGAAGACATCCCGAACTTCGGTACCTGGGGCTTTAACGACATCACTAGCGCAGACAAGGTTAGCGGCACCTGCTAGCCAGGCAGTGATTGCAATGTCGGCTCCGTGCGGTTCCCCATGTCGGCTCTGCGCTGATATGGGGAACCGCCGGGGCATTGTCGCGCATAGATTACTCGGAGACGCTGGTGCTCGGATTGCTAGTTAAAGGTGCCTTGCGTGGCGCAAAGCGCATGGGGAGGGATGTGCGGGAAATATCGATGCGATTGCCAGCCCGAGCATGTAGCTGTGATTGCATTGACCGGGGATGGTGCAGCAACGGCCGGCGGTTCGTCCGGCAATGAAAGACGCAGATGGTAGCCGTGCTTCATAGAAGCCATCAGTTCTGTAGGGAACTGTTCGCCTGGATGTGAGAGTGGAGTGTCCGATGAGCCGACTCTGGGTGATTGTGACTGGCCGCATGGCGGCTAGGCACGCCGGGTCTGTCACGGCGGTGCTGGCGGCTGGCTTCCTGGCCGCGGGGTGCTCATCGCCAGGAACCGGGCCTTCGGTGGCCGGACCCGCCGTGCCGCTCTCTGGTGCTGAGATCGCGGTGCTCACCAATTCCGGCGGTACCGCCCATGCCGACGCGGAACTCAACAATGCGGTGGAGATACTGACCGGGCGGTGCATGCGGGCCAAGGGCCTGATCTACTACCCGGAACTGGAGAATGTGGCGACAGCGACAGCTCAAACGCTGCCGGAACTCCCGCTGTACCGTAGCCTGGCCGACCGCCAGTCTAATGGTTACGGCGCTTACGCCATAGCACTCCAGGAGGCGCAAAATGGCGATCATGGCACGGCGAGCCCGCCGAACGCCCCGGAGCAACTGTATGTTGACTCCCTGTCAGGTGCGGCCTCTGCCAGGTACCTGGCGGCATGGATCGGGCCAGATAGCAGCAGGGTCGCGGTAAGCCTCCCGGGCGGTGCCCTAGCGAATATCCCGTCGGGTGGCTGCCGTGGAGCCGCCGTCCGGAGCATATACGGGTCAGTCGCGAGCTGGATCCAGTCAAGCAACGGAGCAGAGCTCATTACAAACCATCTCAGTTCGCTGGTTGAATCGAACCCCAGGTTCGTGGCAGTCCTGGGCAAGTGGTCACGGTGCATGGCCAAGCACGGATATCATTACGCGCAGCCTTTTGATGCCTCGAATTGGTTCGCTGGCCAGTATGCGAAACGTGGGCCGATCAGCTCGCTGCACCAGCTTGAGCTCGCGGTGGCGGGCACTGATTACCGGTGCGCGCAGGCCGTCTCGCTCGTGCCGGTGACGACAGCCGTGCAGAGTTGGGCAGCCGCCCACCTCGGCAATACGCTGGTCGGTGACCTGGCCAGGATCACCGATATAGACGCCAGAGCCCTTCATGCCGCCAGAACCCTGGTGCCGGGCGCATAGCCCATCATATGTCATTACGGGTATATGATGTCGTGGCCGATTAGGGTCATCAGGCTTGGTGAGTGACGGGACGCTGAATGGGTGCTGGTCCTGGCCGGGGCCGCCGGTGGTGGATGCGGGTGGCGGTGACCGGGGTGATCCTGATCGCGGCCGCGTTCTGGGCTGGGACGCGGGTCACTTCCCCGGCGGTGCTTGCGTCAAGAACTCGCGCCGCAAGCAGGACGGTCCTGACCGCTAGTGTCGTGTGGCGCCGCTTGTCGGAAACCCTGACCGTGCCGGGCAAGGTGGAGCCCGCTGGGTCGTTCGATGTCTATTTCGGGCCGGTCACGGTCGCGGGTGCTCAGCCCATCGTGACGGCGACGCCGCGCCGGGCCGGATCGGTGGTAACCAACGGCGCAGTGCTCGCCGAGATCGCCGGTCGGCCGGTATTCGCCCTGCGGGGGGCCACGCCGATGTACCGGGACCTGACGGTCGGCGATCAGGGCCGTGATGTGCTGCAGTTGCAGGAGGGTCTGGCTGCGGCCGGGTTCGGCAGTGGCGATGCTCCGGGAGTATTCGGGGCGGGCACGGAATCGGCTGTCCGCGGGTTCTATCACGCAGCCGGGTACGCGCCGCCTGGGTCAGCGACCGCGGCTCGGTCGCGGGCCGCTTCGGGAGGCCGGGCGGCTATCGTGGTCCCGCAGGCCGAGGTCGTTTTCGTGCCGGCCCTTCCGGCGGTGGTGGAGTCAACGTCGCTGGGGCTGGGTCGGCCGGTGACCGATCCGGCAGTGGTGCTTGGTACGGGCCGCCTCGGCGCCGTGCTGCCGCTCACCACTGCGCAGTCGGCTCTGGTCAGCGCGGGAGACGGCGTCACGCTGTATGTCAGCGGGATGGGCGGACAGCTGGCGGTGTTCGCGGCCAGGGTGACGAGAGTGAGGCCGGCGCCGGCGGCACCGGGCGGGGCTGGCGGCACCGGGGGCGGCGGCGGGCCGGCGCTGGAAGCCTTGATCACATCACGTGCCCGGCTTAACTTGGCGCTTGTAGGCGCTGTGGTAACGGGCAGGATCATCGTTTCCGCTACGAGCGGGCCGGTGCTGGCCGTGCCGGCTGCCGCGCTGTACAGCTCGCCAGACGGGCAGGCCATCGTGACGGTCATCACGCGCGGCGGCCGCGTCGCCGTCCCGGTCCGGACGGGCACCATGATCGGCGGTTACGTTCCAGTTCAGGCCCTGCGAGGGCGGCTGACGGCCGGCGAGCAGGTCCTGGTGGGGGAGTGAACGCGGCGTGCCCGCTACGTCCGGTTCGGATGCCCGCGCGCTGCTGTCGCTAGCCGCGGCGGAGCGCTCTTATCCTGGCTCTCCGCCGGTCGCGGCACTGCGGCCGGCCGACCTGTGTATCGGGCCGCGGGACTACGTCTCCCTCATGGGCCGGTCAGGATCGGGGAAGTCCACTCTCCTGAACATCATGGGCTTGCTGGATCGCCCGTCGGCGGGTTCGGTCATCTTCGCCGGGACCGACACGGAACAGATGCCCGACCGGCAGGTCGCGGGACTGCGCGCCCAGCACATCGGCTTCGTGTTCCAGAGCTTCAACCTGCTGCCGCAGCGGACGGCAACAGATAACGTCGCCCTGGGGCTGCTGTACCAGCGGGTACCAAGGTCCCACCGCGAGCAGATTGCGCGCGGCACCCTGGATCGGGTCGGGCTGTCACACCGGGTGGCGGCGTTTCCCGGCCAGCTGTCGGGTGGCGAGAAACAGCGGGTGGCCATCGCGCGGGCCGTCGCGGGCCGGCCAGCGCTGCTGCTATGCGACGAGCCGACCGGCAACTTGGACGCGGCCTCGGCCACGTCGGTACTTGACCTGCTCGACGGCCTGCGCGATGACGGGATCGCGGTCGTCATCGTGACGCATGACCCCGACGTCGCGGCGCGCGCGGACCGCCACCTGGTGATGTCCGACGGCACGGTCAGGGATACCGTGCTCGGGGATTTGGGAGACGGGCCCCGGCCAGCGATGGAGCATTGATGCTGTGCTGGCGGCCCGACGGGCCGGCGGCCGGTAAGCAGTCGCTGAGGCTGGCGGACATCGCCAGTGAGGCGGTCCTGGGAATTTCCGCCAGGCCCGGCAGGTCGATGCTGACCATGCTTGCCGCCATCGTCGGCGTTGGCAGTTTCGCGATCGTGATCGGGCTGACGAACACCACCCGTGCTGAGGTCAACGGGAGGTTCAATAGCCTGGCGGCTACCGAGGTGGTGGTTTCCGACACTGAGCCTCAGCTGTCATCGGCGGCGTTCCCCCCGGACACTGAGCGGCTGATTGACCGGCTGCACGGGGTGCTGAGCTCCGGCGTTCTCTTTCCGGTCGGCGTGGCCGTCGCGCCTGGCGTGACACGTCTGGCCCCGGCCGCAGGTCAGGGGCCTGCCAACTCGGTCCAGGTGATGGGGGTCTCGCCTGGTGTTTTCCAGGTGTCGATGGGCAAGCTTGCGCAGGGACGTTTCTTCGGCGCTCTCGCGGACCGTGAGCGCCAGAACGTTGTCGTGCTCGGCGAGGCTGCCGCGGCGCAACTCGGAGTGACAGACATCTCAGCGCAGCCGGCTATCGAGATCGACGGGATCCCGTTCACCATCGTCGGCATATTGCAATCAGTCGGCCGTGAGCCAAGCTTGCTTCAGGTCGCCATAATTCCAGATCAGACAGCCCTGCGATACTGGGGAATCTCGGCTCTCGGCGCCGACGCGATCATCGCCACCAGGCCAGGATCGGCCGCGGTCGTTGCCAGCGAGGCTGCGGTCGCGATCCTTCCCGCCGATCCGCAGCGCCTAGCCGTCGTCTCATCCTCCGAACCGTTCATCTTCCAGGCAGCGATCAACGGCGACCTATCAGCCCTGCTCCTGCTGGCCGGAGTGATGGCGCTGCTGATGGGCATGATCGGGATCGCCAGCGTAACCCTGACCTCAGTTCTTGAGCGCTTCTACGAGATCGGCGTCCGCCGGGCGCTAGGAGCTACGAGGCCGCATATCACCTGCCAGTTCCTGGCGGAGAGCACCATCCTGGGCACTCTCGGCGGCCTGGCCGGCACCTGCCTGTCCATCATCATCATCGTGACAATCGCCGATATCAATCATTGGAATGCTGTCTTCAGTCTCGCGGTGATCCTGCCCGACCCGCTGATCGGCACCGTCGCTGGCTGCCTCGCGGGCATATACCCCGCGCTCCGGGCAGCTAGGCTCGACCCCGTCGAAGCCCTGCGCCGCTAACCAACCCGTTGTTCCAGCCGGCCATACGACGTGCCCGGGAGATTCGAGCTCCTGAGGGTTGCCCCCAACACGCCTTCAAGCACCGCCGGCCGCCGGGCGCGACCAGTCGCCACCGTCCGTGACCTGCCTCGTTCCAGGATGAATGCAGCCGTGCGGAATCGTGCTCTCGCCTGGCTTGACGCTCATTGGCAAGGCAGCAGGCAATGCCCGATCTGCAAGGCTTACGAGCGGGAGCGGCTGGTCGATGACAGGGCCGAGGGCGCGCCTAGCGCGCTCGTCGCACCGCGGTGGCAGGCTGACGCTGTACGCCGCGAACACCCTCGACTCAAGTGAGGAGACGTGCCATGGTCGCACGAAGCCGCTACGCCGAAGGTGAGCCGTGCTGGGCTGACGCCATAGCTCCCGATGTGGGCGCCGCGAAGCGTTTCTACGGCGATCTGTTCGGCTGGACGTTCGTCGACACCGGGCCTGAGTTCGGCAACTACGTGATGTGCCTCAAGAACGACAAGACGGTCGCTGCCCTGACTCCGCCGACGTCCGACGTCGGCGCCGCGCCAGTGTGGAACACCTACCTGAAGACAGCTGACGCGAACGACACGGCACAGCGCGTCGAGCAGGCCGGCGGCACGCTGTTGATGGGCCCGACGGAGATCCCGGACAGCGGGCGCATGCTCGTCGGGTCCGACCCGGGCGGCGCGGTGTTCGGCGCCTGGGAGCCGGGCCAAATGACGGGTGCACAGCTGTACGGCGAGCCGGGAGCGATCACCTGGGCCGAGATCAATACCCGTGACCCAAGCGCGCTTGACGCGTTCTACCAGAACCTGTTCGGCGTCGAAGCGGTGGCGTGGCGCGACATTCCGGAGGAGTACCCCGACGACGCTCCGGCTGAGCAGACCGGCATGGACTATGTCGTCTACAGGGGGCTTCCAACGGGCCGATGCTATGCGGTCGGATGAAGATGACCGCCGACTTCGGCGACATCCCGCCGCACTGGATGATCTACTTCAACGTCGACGACGCCGACAGCGCCGCGGAACGGGCCTCCGCGGGTGGCGGCCGGGTCAACGTCGCACCGTTCGACACGCCGTACGGTCAGATGACGGTGGTCGCCGACCCCAACGGCGCCGTCTTGGGCCTGAGCGCGGCGGCGATAGCCCGATCTCGCTTGGCGAGCTGAACACAGTAGCAGAGCGTTGGCTGCCCTAGTTTCAATAGACGGGCCTTGGTTCGCCACCACGCCTCGGACCGGCGGCGGGGGTGGTCGGTTGGCCGTCGTGCCTGGTCAACAGGAGCGGAGGATAGGAGATTCGAACTCCTGAGGGGTTGCCCCCAACACGCTTTCCAAAACTGCTGATCAGCGGTCAACGATCTAGTGGCGTGGCGGCGGTATGGTCTGTGGCCGTGGATAGCAGCGAGGTGAGCCGGTGGTTTGGTGAGTACCTTGACGCGTTCGCGGCGTGCGGGCGAGGCGAGAGTGATACTGGTTCGCTGCTCGCCTACTACGGCGTTCCGCTGTTGCTCACCACCGACGGGGGGTTCTTCGCGCTGACGAGCGACGGCCAGGTCGTTGCGGCGGTGCAGCAGCAGGTAGATGGGATGCACGCGGTCGGCTACTACGGCAGCGAGATTCTCGGCTCTGAGGTAACCGTCCTGAACTCCACATCAGCTCTTTATCGTGGGACGTTCTCGCGCCACAGGAGCGACGGCGGCGAGATCAGCCGGCTCACCGCGACCTATCTGGTGACCGACGGGGCGGCTGGCCGCCGCATTTCAGTGCTGGCGGTTCATAGCCCCTGATTCCTTATCTGGGGTCACTTGATTCTCTCATCTGGGGTCATTGCCGGTGATTCTCTCATCTGGGGTCATTGCCGGGCCACGCCGACCAGCCAGGTCACGATCTTCGGCGTGGCGGTGATGGAAGCAGGACGGCCACCGTTTGATCATCCCGGCTTGTGAGACAGATGATCATCTTGCGGCGGCCGCCGGCCACAGCGTGAACCCTGGCCGCTGGCTGGGGTTGTTCGATGAGCTGATGCTGCGGATCGGAGGCGAGGCACGCCAGCTTGGCTACGTACTGGCCGTGGCCAAGAGCCACCGGTGGCTGCTGGTCCGCCGCAACCTGAGGACCAGGGAACTGGCTTTCTACCGCTGCTACTCACCTCACCACGTCCCGCTCGCCACACTGGTGCGGCCAGCCGGGCGCAGATGGACCATCGAGGAGGACTTCAGTCGCGGGTGATGCGGGTGCCGGTCTGACCGGCCAGGGCCCGCTCGAGGTTGTCCGGGTCGGTGATCAGCGCCTCCCTGCCGCCGCGCTCCAGGTAGGAGACGACTGCCTGCATCTTCGGGCCCATGCTGCCCGCGGCGAAGTGCCTGCCCTCGGCCAGATATCTGCTGGCCTCGGCGAGCGTCAGGTGGTCGACCCAGCGCTGCTGCGGCGTGCCGAACTCCAGCGCGACCTTCTCCACGGCGGTCGAGATGATGAACAGGTCGGCATCGATCTGGTTGGCCAGCAGGGCCGACGCCAGATCCTTGTCGATTACGGCCGCGACGCCGCGCAGATCACCTGACTCGTCGGCTACGACCGGAATGCCGCCGCCGCCAACCGCGATCACGACGGTGCCAGCCTCAAGCAGTCGCTTGATCGACGGCAGCTCCACGATCCGCAGCGGCTGCGGCGAGGCGACCACCCGCCGCCAGCCGCGGTCGGCATCCTGCATGATGTCCCAGCCCTCGGCCCGGCGCCGGTCAGCCTGCTCGGCGTCCATGAAGGTGCCGATCGGCTTGCTCGGTGTCGCGAACGCCGGGTCGTCAGCGGCGACCTCGGTCTGGCAGACCAGCGTCACCGCGTCCCTGTCGATGGCGTAGCGCCGGAACTCGTTGTAGAGGTTCTGCTGCAGCTCGTAGCCAATCGCGCCCTGCGTGTCGGCCCCGCAGACATCCAGCGGCACCTCATGCAGCTCGTGGGCGGCCAGCTCGGATCGCCGGAGGATGAAGCCGACCTGGGGCCCGTTGCCGTGGGTGATGGCGACCCGCCAGCCATCTTTGATCATGGTGACAATGTGGCGGCAGGTCTCGCTCGCGGCGATGTACTGGTCGCGGACCGTCTGGTGATACTTGTCCTTGATCAGCGAGTTGCCGCCGATCGCGATAACCGCCGTGCGGCCTTGCGTCATGATGTGTCTCCCGTCAGCTCATCGTCAGCGCCATCACGGCCTTCTGCGCGTGCAGCCGGTTCTCGGCCTCGTCGTAGACCGCCGACTGCGGCCCGTCGATCACGCCATCGGTGACCTCGATATTCCGGTCGGCAGGCAGCGGGTGCATGAACACAGCGTCCGGCCCGGCGGTAGCCATCCGCGCCTCGTCGGTAATCCATGATTTGTAGGAGTCGATGATCTTCGCGCCTGCTGCCTCGTCCGGGGTGGTCAGCATCGCACCCCAGCTCTTGGCGTAGACCACGTCCGTGCCGCGGATGCCGTCGTCGAAGTCATGCGAGATCTCGAAGCCGGCCCGGGCCAGCCTGGCGTTCTCCTTGGCCTGCTCGACGATCTCCGGCATCAGCATGAACTCGGGCGGATGGACCAGCCGCACGTTCATCCCGAACCTCGGCAGCAGCAGCGCCAGGCTCTGCGGGACGCTGATCGGCTTGACGTAACTGGACGCGTAGGCCCAGCTGATGGTGGCTGTGCGGCCGCGCGGATCACCGAACCGCTCAATGATCGTCATCAGGTCGGCCAGCGCCTGATGCGGGTGGTAGATGTCGCACTGCATGTTGAGCACCGGCACCCGGCTCGCCTCGGCGACCTCGCGCAGGTAACGGTTGCCCTGCTGCCAGTCGACGTGCCGGATGGCGATGCCGTCGTTGTACCGGCCGAGGATCTCGCCGATCTCCTTCGGCGTGTCACCGTGCGCGATCTGGGTGGATCGGCTCTCGATGAACTGCGCGTGGCCGCCTAGCTGGGCCATGCCCGCCTCGAACGAGGCCCTGGTGCGCGTGCTGGAGAAGAAGAACAGCATGGCGAGGACCTTGTCCCGAAGGTACGGGTGCGGCTGCCCGAGCGCCCGGTCGCGCTTGAGCGCGAAGGCGACGTCGAGCAGCGTGCTGATCTCGTCCTTGGTCCACTCCTGCAGGTCGATCAGGTCGCGTCCGCGAAGATGGGTCTGCATGTCCCGGCGCCCCTACTCGGCCGCGCCGAGTACCAGGGCGAGCAACGCCATCCGCAGGACTACGCCGTTGAATGCCTCGGCCCAGTACCTGGCGTGCCTGGTGGCGTCCACGTCCGGGGGCAGCTCGTCCATCCTGGGCAGCGAATGCAGGATGATCGAGTCGCTCTTAGCCTTGCTACGCAGCAGTTCGCGGGTGACCTTGTAGGCGGCCGGCGTGAGCCCCTTGTCCTCGCTGGCCTCGACCCGCGACTGGGTGTAGTCGGCCTGGACAACCGGCTCCATGTAGATGACGTCGGCCTCGGCGATGCACTTCTCGACGCTCTCGACCTCGCGGTACTGCGTGTTCCGCTCGTCAAGCTCGGCCTTGAACTCGGGCAGCAGCGACATTTCCGGCGGCCCGACCACGAACGCCTCCATGTCGAACTGCGACATGGCGTGCAGGATCGAGTGCATGGTGCGCATCCGCATGTCGCCGACGCAGAGCACCTTGAGCCCGTCGAGCCTGCCCCGCTCCCGCCAGATCGTGTAGAGGTCGGTGAGCACCTGGGTCGGGTGCTCGCCCCAGCCGTCGCCGCAGTTGATCACGGGCACCGACGCCCACCGAGCGGCCTCGGCCGGGGCGCCCTGCTGGAAGTGCCGCATGGCGATGACGTCGCCGTAATACTCCAGCATGTGCACCGTGTCCTTGATCGACTCCTGGTAGAAGTCGCCTGCCCTGGTCATCTTGGCATCGGCGAAGCCGAGCACATGCCCGCCGAGCCGGTGCATGGCCGCCTCGGTGGCGAGCCGGGTGCGGGTGCTCGGCTGGTAGAAGGCGGTAAGCAGGGTCTTGTCCTTCAGCAGGTCGCCGTTCCTGCGCTCGGCGGCGTGCGGCCTGAGCTGGTCGCAGACCCGGAAGATCTGGAAATACTCCGCGCGCTCCATGTCCTTCAGGGACAGGATGTCCCGGCCGAGAAAGCTCCGCATGGCTGCCACCCCACTTTTAATCGAGCACTGTTATCGGGCACTGCCTATCGGGCACTGCCTATCGGGCACTGTTTTGTCGGGCACTGTTTTGTCGGGCACTGTGTTATTCAAGCACTGTCAGCAAGCAAGACTCTCAGGTGTCTGCGCCGCCGCCGCCTGACTCCCCGGTGAAGGTGTCGATCATGAGCTCGACGTCGTCACCAAGCGGGTAGAGGATCGGGCAGGTGGCGCCGGCCGCGACGTACTCGGCGACCTTGGCCCGGCACTCCTGCGGCGTGCCGGATGCCGAGATCATCTGGACGGCCTCGTCAGGGACCAGCTTCATGGCCCGCTGGATGTCGTCCTGGCTGGCCGGCCAGGTGAGGATCTTCCCGATCTCGGCGATCAGCGCCGGATCGACGCCGCTTGCCTTCATGATGTGCGGCTGCTGGCCGAGATACTGGGTGAGCAGTTCCCTGGAGCGGTCAAGCGCGGCGGCGCGGTCGTTGTCGACCGAGCAGACGACCAGCTGCGGCCGGTCGATCTCCGCCACGGTCCGCCCGGACCGTGCCGCGCCCGCCGCCAGGGCCTCCAGTGCCCGCCGGTTGTAGTCGGGGCTGACCATGTAGTTGAGCAGCACGCCGTCGGCGATCTCGCCGGCTAGCTCCATCATCTTCATGCCGGTCGCGCCGATGTAGATCGGCACCGCCCGCGGCGAGCGGTCGCCGTGCACGATGTCGATCTCCACATCCTGCAGTTGCACAAATTCGCCCTGGTAGGAGACCCGCTGTAGGGCGAGCAGCTGCCTGGTCGCCTCGACAACCTCGCGCATGGCCTGCAGCGGCCGGTGCCGGTTCACGCCCACCTTGGAGGCGAGCGGCTCCCACCAGGCGCCGAGCCCCATCATGATCCGGCCGGGAGCGAGCTCCCAGAGGGTCGAGAAGGTGGCGGCAAGCAGGCCGACGTTCCTGGTCCAGATCGGGATCACGCCCGATCCGACCTTGATCCGGCTGGTCACAGCGGCATAGGCGGCCATCGGCACCGTTGCCTCCCTGACCAGCCTGCTCTCCGCCTGCCAGACCGCCTCGAACCCCTTCGACTCGGCGTATTGGGCGTAGCGCATGCCGTCCCTGATCGGGTGCTTGTCCTGAAGGTAGAGGGCCATCCGGCCGGCCGACGTGACCGTCATCGCAGCTCGCCTCCCATGGGCGTGAAATCGTGCGGCGGAATTTCCTGCAGGCGGCCCCAGAGCCGGTCGGCCTCGTCGGCCGCCTGCGCGGCGAGCCGGTCGGTGTCTACCCGGGTTGACCGGCGGTCGGCGATGACCAGCTCGCCCGCCACTACCACGTCCCTGACCTGCCGCGGTGAGAGGCCGAAGATCCAGTGGCCTGCGACGTTGTCGGCTGACACCGGCGTCGGGGCTGGGTAGTCGAGCACGGTGATATCGGCGGGCGCGCCGACCGTGATCCGGCCGAGCAGCGGCTCGCTGAAAACCCGGCCTGCCGCGCGGGAGCCGGCCGCGAGCCGGGCGAGCGGCCAGGACGGCGGCGTGCCCACGCTGGCCTCCCTGGCCCGGAAGAAAGCCGCCTGCGACTCGGTGATCATGTCGCCGCCGATGCCGTCGGTGCCGAGCGCGATCCGCCCAGCAGGTGGCTGGTCACCGCTGGCGGTCACCGGGCTGTAGCCGACGCTGTTGTTCATGTTGCTGCGGGCGTTGTGCGCGATCGTGGCACCCGAGGCGAGCAGGATGTCCCGCTCGCGGGCGTCGATATGCACGCAGTGCGCGAGCAGCGCCCGGTCGGTGAGTAGGCCGGCCGCCTGCAGCCGGTCAACCACGCCGCGCCCGTGGCCGGCCAGCGCATCCCGCTGATCGGCGGCGTCCTCGGCCACGTGAATGTGCACGCCGGTGCCGGCGTCGGCGGCCGCCCCCGCGCAGGCGTCCAGGGTCGCGTCGGACATCGTGAACGAGGCATGCGCGCCGATCAGGCTGCGGGCCAGCGGACTGCTGGTCTTGCCGAATCTGATGTTCTCGGCCAGGCCGGCCGCTGCCAGGTGCTCGCCGTCCCGGTCGGTGACCTCATAGCACAGCACCGAGCGCAAACCGAGCTCGGCGAGCGCGTCGGCCATGACGTCGAGCGAGCCGTCGATGAAGCTCGGCGAGGCGTGATGGTCGAAGACAGTGGTCGTCCCGGCAAGCAGTGCGTCCAGGCCGCCGACCAGGGCCGACATGCGGATACTCGGCTCGTCGAGTGCCCGGTCGAGGCGCCACCAGATGCGCTGCAGGATCTGCAGGAAGTTCGCTGGCGGTGCCAGCTGGTAGGGCATTCCCCTGGACAGCGCCGAGTACAGGTGAGTGTGCGCGCAGACGTTGCCAGGCAGCAGCAGGGTGCCCGAGCAGTCCCGGCGCGGCACGCCTGCCGGGGCTGGCCCGACGGCGGTGATCCGGTCGCCGCTGATCACCACGTCGGTGCTGGCCAGCTCGACCGGATCGAGTCCGAGTACCACGGTGGCCCCGCAGAGGGCAAGGGTGCTCATCGGCGGCGCGCCAGCCTGGGCACGGCTGCCTCCGCTGCGGCGGAGTCCTTCATCGGCAGCCTGGTCCGGTAGCGGCCGTCGAAGGCGTGCAGCGCACCCGCTACCGCGCTCGCGGTGGGGACCAGCCCGATCTCGCCGATTCCCTTCGCGCCGTAGGGGCCCTCGGGCTGATGCTCCTCGACGAAGACGCACTCGACCGGCGGCATCCCGGATGGCGGGATGATGTTCAGCGACTTCAGCGTGGTGGTGACCGGGACCCCGTCGCAGACCACGAACTCCTCGGACAGGCTGTGCCCCAGGCCCATGTGCACGGCGCCCTCAACCTGCCCGGCGAGCAAGGTGGGGTTGATCACCCTGCCGACATCGTGCGCAGCGATCACCTTCTCGATCCGGCCGTCCGAGCGCAGGATGACCACCTGGGTACCCCAGCCGTAAGCGAAGTGGGTGACCGGGTGCTCGACGGCGGTGCCCGGCTTGGTGGTCCAGTCGACCATCACCTCGCCGTAGAACTCCTGGCCAGCTAGGTCAGCCACGCTGCCCCCGTTAATCCTGGCCTTCAGTTTGCTGGCCGCGTCGATGACAGCACGTCCGCCGAGCACGGTCGCCCGCGAGGCCGTGGTCTGGCCGCAGTCGAGTTCGTGGCTGGTCTCGACCACCAGCCGGACCTGGTCTGGCGTCAGGCCGAGCTCGGTGCAGGTGATCTGCATGAGCACCGTGTGCACGCCCTGGCCCATCTCGGTCCAGGAGTGGAACAGGGTGACCGAGCCGTCTGCCTCGGGCCGCAAGATCACCTTGCCGTACTCGGTCAGGCCGTTGCCCACGCCGGTGTTCTTCACCGCGCAGCCGATCCCGGCGAAGGGCGCGGACCGGTACGCGTCGCGCACCGCGAGCAGCGTCTGCTTGATTCCCACGCCAGGACCGAGCAGCTGGCCGGTGCCAAACACGTCGCCGGTCTCCACGGCATTGCGCCAGCGGATTTCCCAGCCGTCCAGGCCGGTTCGCTCGGCCAGCCGGTCGAGCATGCCCTCGATCGCGAAATTCGACTGGTTCGAGCCGAAGCCGCGCATCGCGCCGCATGGCGGGTTGTTCGTGTAGACGGCCCTGGCCTCGATGTCCACGGCCGGGATCTTGTACACGCCGCAGCCGTGACCGGCGGCGCGCTCGAGTACCTTGTCGCCCACGCTGGCGTAGGCGCCGGTGTCACCGACGATCCTGGCGCGCAGCCCGAGCAGCCGGCCTTCGGCGTCGCAGCCCGCTGTGTAGGTGAGGGTGAGCGGGTGCCGCTTGACGTGGAAGCGGATGCTCTCCGCCCGGCTCAGCGTCAGCTTGACCGGCCTGCCCGTCGCGCAGGCCAGCAGCGCAGCGTGACCCTGGACTCCCAGATCCTCCTTGGCGCCGAACGCGCCGCCACTGGATATCAGGGTGGCGAGCACCTTGTCCTTGGGCAGGCCGAGCAGGCCAGCGACCTGCCTGCGGTCGCTCCAGATGCCCTGCCCCTGGGAGTAGAAATGCACCCCGCCGTCGTCCGTCGGATAGGCGAGCGACGACTCAGGCTCGAGGAAGGCGTGCTCGATGAACTGGGTCTGGAAGGTCTCGGTGAGGACATGCGCAGCTCCGGCCAGGGCGGCGTCGACGTCGCCGCGCTTGATCTGCGAGACAGAAAGCACATTGCCGGGCGCGTGGTCGTGCAGCCGCGGTGCGTCTTGTGCCATGGCCTGCACCGGGCTGGTCACTGGCTCAAGGACCTCGTAGCTGACCTCGACCAGCGCCGCCGCCTCGCGTGCGCAGGTCCGGTCGGTGGCGGCCACCAGCGCGATGACGTCACCGACGTACCTGGTCGTCTCGCCGGTCGCCACCAGCTGCGGCCAGTCCTGGGTGATCTCGCCCTGCACCCGGTCGCCTGGTACGTCGCCGGCGGTGAGCACGGCGAGCACGCCAGGATGGGCGAGCGCCTGGCTGGTGTCGACGGCGCGCACCACGGCTCGCGGGTGGTCGGCGAACCGGATCGCGCCGTGCGCCATGCCCGGCATGGTCATGTCGTTGATGTAGGGCTTGTCGCCAAGCGCGAGCTCGCGGCCCTGGTAGCGGGCGGTCGGCGAGCCCACCTGTCCGCTGTTGTCCGCCTGCGGCAGCGGCTCACCGCGCCTGACGCCGGCCGCCAGCATGATCGCGTCGATGATCTTCACATACCCGGTGCACCGGCACAGGTTGCCAGCCAGCCCCGACGCCACTTGCTCCCTGGTCGGGTCTGGTGTCTTGGCCAGCAGCACCTCAGCCTTCATCAAGATGCCGGGCGAGCAGAAGCCGCACTGGGAGGCGCCGGCCGCGACGAAGCAGCCCGCCCATCGCTCCCGGTCGGCCTCGGACATGCCCTCCTGGGTGGTAATGGACCGGCCAGCGAAACGCTCGGCTGGCTGGGCGCACGAGACCACGGCTTTGCCGTCGACGATCACGGTGCAGGCACCGCAGGAGCCTTCTGGGGCGCAGCCGTCCTTGACCGAGGTGATGCCGCAGCCGTCCCTGAGCACCTCAAGCAGATGCTGACCGGCCTGGACGTCGGCCGACGCCGCGGCGCCGTTAAGGGTGAAATCCATCGCAGCCCCTCCCGGTCTGCCGGTGCAGCCGAGCTCCGGTCGTTGCCTCAGCCACGGCGCACCCCGGTGAACAACACGATGACCCGCTGATCCGGGCCGACCACCCCGGCCTGCCGCAGGTCGAGCAGGCCGGCCAGGCCTGCCGACCCGGTCGGGTCAACGTCGATGCCGGTCATGGCCGCGAGGCCGCTTGCCTCGGCCAGCCTGTCCTCGGTGACCACCAGCGGCTGGCCGCCCGTGGTCAGCATCGCGCTGACCACGGCCTGCCAATCGTAGGTCTCGTCGTCCAGGATTCCGGTCGCGATGCTCTTCGGCTCGCTCTCCCATGGCCACATATAGGCCGAACGGTGGTGCGCGGCCACGGCACGCACCCGCTCGACGTCGGCGCGGCTGACCGGGCCTGCACTGCCGTCGCCTGGCAGCAGAGCGCGGACCCTGGTGTAGGCGCGCTGGAGCGGATGAGCGCCCCCGGTCTGGACGGTGTGCAGCCTGGGCTCGCGCGGGATCGCGCCGAGTTCGGCGGCCTCGCGCAGGCCCTGGGCGCACGCGCTGGCCAGGGCGCCGCCGCCGACTTGGATGACGATGTGGTCGATGGCCAGGCCGGCCAGTTCCGAAGCGATCTCGTAGCCGATGGTCTCGCCGCCCTCGATCGCCAGGCCATTCTCGTTGCCCTGGCAGGTGAAGGGCACCGCGCCGGCCGCGAGCTCCTGCCGGAGCCGCAGGTAGGCGGGATCGCCGGCCACTCCGGGCTCGCGCGGGCAGGGCACCACGGCAGCGCCGAGCTGGCGCAGCCGAGCCACGATGCCTGGCTCCGCGTCGACCGGAACGAACACGCGGAGCCTGCGCCCGCCGGCCCTGGCCACGACGGCTGCGGCGAGGGCGGCGTTTCCGCAGCTCGCGATCGCCAGGTCGGGGCGGTCGCCGGCGCCGGTCAGCCCCAGGCGCTCGGCGACTTCGAGGTGGATCATCAGGCCCATCAGGTGACGGCCCTTGTGCGAACCTGACACATTGGCCGTCTCGTCCTTGATCCAGACTCCGCCGGCCGCAGCGAAGCCGAGCCGGTCGCTCAGCACGGCGTTCCTGCGCAGCGGCGTGACACCGAAGCCATGCCCGTCGACGGCCGCTACCGATCGCTCTAGTCCGGCGATCAGCTGCAGGTACTCCTCGTCGGTCAGGCCTGCGTCCATCGCGAGGTGGTAGGCGTGCATCAGCGAGCGGTACCGGGCAAACGGGTCGGGCTCGCTGCCGTCGGGGAAGCGCAGTGCGGCGGTGTCGAGGACCCGGACCAGGATGTGATCGACGTCATCGTCGCCAGCGTTGACGCAGCGGAACGGATAGGCTTCGGTCGCCTTAGCGACCCAGCCGCAGCCGGCGCAGGCAATGGATGACAGTGCGGCGCTCACAGCTCCTCGATTACTCCGGTGCGGGCGTTGAACTCCTCGATCAGGCTGTCCCAGCTCGCCAGCTTCTCGCGCAGGTCGATCCAGTAGGCCTGTGATCTGCGGGCCGAGAAGTCAGGCACGCTGACCCCCTGCTGCTCAACCCAGGTGTAGTAGCCGAGGTCGAAGATGCGCTCGCGGTCCCGCAGGCTGGTTTCCAGCAGGTGATCGGTGTCCGCGGCGAGCATCCAGCGGCCGAACGCCTGCGCCGCGTCTGCCTGGTCGAAACCCTTCGGGTAGTCCCTGGCCTCGACCCGCTCGCGCTCGCTCGCGTACATGCCCGCCCCGTCGGTGGCCACCGTGATGAGCACGTCCTGTGACCCGAGTCGCAGGTATTTGGCGGTCTTGACCGCGGCCAGGATGTTGCAGATGCTGGACAGCCCGAACGAGGACAGCGCGGCCAGCGTCGGCGCCGGCACCTCGCGCCGCTCCCGCAGGTACTCCAGGCCGGCCGGGGAGCTGAACAGCACGCCAAGCTGGTCGGTCGCGCCGTCAGAGACCGCGGTCACCAGGTCGGTGTTCATGACATTGTGAATCAGGGGGATGTGCTTATCCCCGATGCCCTGGATGTTGTGCTCGCCGAATCCGTTGTAGAGCATGGTCGGGCATTCCAGTGCCTCGACCGCGACGATCGCGGCGCCGTAGGCCTCCTTGAGATGGTCGCCGGCGCCGAGGGTGCCCGCTGAACCCGAGGCGGAAACGAACCCGCGGAGCCGCAGCGCCGGATCGGAGCCGCGGATCGACTCGAAAACCCGGGCCAGCGCCGGGCCGGTGCAGGCGTAGTGAATGAGATGGTTGCCGAATTCGGCGAACTGATTGAAGATCACGTTCGCCGGGTCCTGCGCCAGCTCGGCGCACTTGTCGTAGATCTCCTTGACGTTGCTCTCGGTGCCCGGCGTCCTGATGATGTCGCCGGGGTCGGTCACCCAGTCCTCGAGCCAGGCGAACCGCTCCCGGCTCATCCCCTCGGGCAGCACAGCGACACCACGGCACTGCATGAGCCTCGATATGGCGACCCCGCCGCGGCAGTAATTACCGGTGGACGGCCAGATCGCCCGGTTCGCGGTGGGATCGAACTGGCCGGTGATCACCCGCGGGGCCAGGCATCCGTAGGCGGCGAGCACCTTGTGCGCCCTGATCATCGGGAACTTCTCGCCAATCACGACCACGATCCGCGCGTCCACCCCGGTCAGCTCGCCGGGCAGCTCGGCGTACACCGGAACGGAGACCTGGCCGGTGCGGTCAGCACCGTTGTGCCAGTGCACCCGGAACAGGTTCAGCGGGTGCGCCTCATCCGGCCCGACGCCTTCCAGTGCGTGCTGGATCCGGTGCGGGATGCGCCGTGGCTCGGCCAGTTCGGCGAAGGTCGGGAGCGCGATGCCAGCATCGCGGAACCGGCCGACGGCGCGGCCGTAGGTCCCCTGGTCGACGACGTGATCCTCAAGCCCCCGGGCTGGCATCGAGCGAACCTCCCGTACTGCGCTGCGCTGTTCCGATGAGTGCCATGGCCCGATGGTAAGGCTGAGTCGTTCCAACCTTCAGGAGTCGAAAGTCCCTTCTGTTCCTCCGGATTGCTCTGGCGTTGCCCAGACTTGGGACGATTAGCCGCGCGGCCGTTAGGCGGGGTCTGCCGCCGGTGCCTGGCTCCGGGCAGTATCGGTAGGGTGAGACCACCATGGCGACTGTCTCGGAGTACCTGCGTCCAGCCACGCTGGACGACGCGCTCGCCTGCCTTGACCGGCCGGGAGCCGTCGCCGTGGGCGGCGGGACGAAGGTCAACGCCGCCGCATCCGCTGCATCGCCCGCATCCTTCCAGCCCGTTGTGATCGTCGACCTGCAGGCCCTGCCGATCGACGGCATCGAGGCGGGCGAGGCGGACTGGCTCGTGATCGGTGCCACGGTCACTTTGCAGCGCATTGCCGACGAGACTCGCGTGCCTGCCGCGATCAGGGAGGCGGCCAGGCGCGAGCAGCCGAGCACGCTCCGGGGCCTGGCGACCATGGGCGGCTGCGTGGCCACGGCTGACCCAGAGAGCGAGCTGCTGGCCAGCCTGCTCGTGCACGAGGCCAGGGTCAGTCTCGCCGGGCGGGACGGCGAGCTCAGCCTTCCACTTGCCGCGCTGCTGGCTGATCGCAGTCTGCTGGCCGGCCGGATCATCACGGCTGTCGCGGTCGAAACCGGTGGGGTCTCCTCGGTGGCACGCACGGCTCGCACCAGGGCCGATCGGCCGATCGTCGCCGCGGTGGCCCGCCGCACTGCCGACGGGAGGCGGCTGCTGGCCATGACCGGGGTGGCCGCCACTCCCGTGCTGGTGGACGCGGCCGCGGTCGGCGACCTGGACCCGCCAGGCGACTTCCGCGGGTCGGGGGAGTACCGCCGGGCCCTCGCTGCCGTGCTTGCCAGCCGCGCGCTTGAGGAGACTGGCTGATGGACGTCAACATCGTCGTTAACGGCTGCGCCCGTACGCTCGCCTGCTCACCAGGCGAAACGCTGCTGGCGCTGCTCCGGCGCGAAGGCTTCCTCAGCGTGCGCTTCGGGTCAGGCACCGGCGAGACCGGCGCGGCCGCCGTGCTGCTGGACGGCCGGATCGCCAGCGCTGACGTGCTGCTAGCCGCGCAGGCGGGCGGTCACCAGGTCA
>Ga0208044_1000476_pt1 | contig 29501 bp, 31 predicted proteins | sample Sb_taG_8_FD_187712 | JGI IMG/M metagenome (GOLD analysis project Ga0208044, IMG submission 187712) | Peat soil microbial communities from Weissenstadt, Germany - Sb_50d_c_BC metaG (SPAdes) (version 2) | ecosystem: Environmental > Terrestrial > Soil > Wetlands > Peat | place: Germany...
CTCCAATGCGGATAAGCTGGTCCACGGACGGCTCCCTTGTCTGAGATCTACACCGACCTCATTCTGGCACATCGATGCCGTAGGGGGCCGTCCACACCATCAATCACAGTCAGTGCAAAACATGCACGACAGGGCTTATGGATTCCGGGCTCGCGCGGAGCCTGTCATCGGGCCGGCCACTTCGGGCCGGACCCGTTGGCGCGCCCCGGAATGACGGATTAGAACGGCTCATACCCCCGCAGCGCCGGGATCACCTTCTCGCCGAACAGCCGGATCGAGCGCAACAGTGCATCCTCCGGCAGGTCGGCGAAATTGAACTCGCCCATGAAGACGTTGAACATGCCCTCCGCCGCGGCGGCGCGGATTTTGCCGGCGACCGTTTCCGGCGAGCCGATGAAGACGAGATCGTGCTTGAACAGATAATCGGCGTCGAACAGATGCTGCATGATCTCCGAGGCGCCGGGCTCGCCGCGGCCGACGAACATTTTGGCGTGCTCGCGGGCGCGGTCCTCGAACGTCTCGCCCGGCTTGGGCGGCGCGAGAAAGCCCTCATAGGCGCGGCTCGCCCGGAATAGCGCGTTCTCGATGGCTTTCTCGTCGGTGTCGTCGACATAGACCACCGAGCAGTAGGCGATGTTCGGCTTGTCCGGCCAGCCGGTGCGCTGCCAGTCGTGCAGGAATTTGCGGTAGCGCGGCGCGGCGTCGACGCGCGGATAGACCAGGAAATAGCCCGGGCTGATGCCGTTTCGGGCGCAGAATTCGAGCGTCTGCGGATCGCGGCTCATCATCCACAGCGGCGGATGCGGTTCCTGCGCCGGCATCACCGAAATGCGGGCGTTGTCGGTATGAAACTCCTGGCCGTGATACGAGAACGGCTGCGTCTCGCCGAACGCCGCGCGCATGTAATCGACAAATTCGAGCGTCGGCGATTTGCGCTGGCCGTAGTCCAAGCCGAACGGGCGAAAGTAATCCGGATTGATGCCGGGCACCAAGCCGAGCTCCATACGGCCGCCGAGCATCTGGTCGACGATGGCGATCTCCTCGGCGAGCCGCAGCGGATGATAGAGCGGCACGATATAGCCCATCGGCCCGATGCGCAGCCGCTTGGTGCGCGCGCCGGCGCCGACCGCGTAGAGACTCGGCGACGACATCCAGCTCTCGTCGGGGCGGAAATGATGCTCGACGCAGAACGAATGGTCGAAGCCGAGCTCATCGCAAAGCGCAAGCTCGCGCCAAAGCTGCTCGTAGCGCGCGTGCGGCGTCATGGCGGGCTTGGCCCAGATGTGGGAGAAATGGGAGAATTTCATGGGACCACGCTCCGGCGCACCCGCGCCCCGGCACTACCGTTATTTGCTGACCGCCAAGGCGGCCTCGACCGCATCCATCACCGTCATGTCGAGATTCAGCCGGCAATAGTCCGAGAGCTTGTCGGTCTCACGCTGCAGGGCTGCCATATCGATGACGGTGCCGCCGTGCTTGCCGTGATAGTAGCCGCTCAACCAAACCGCCACCGTCTTGGTCGGCGCCACCGCGTCGAGCAAGAACTGCTTGCAGGTGATTTTCGCCACATCCACCGTGACCTGCGCCTGGCTTGTCGCCGGCAGCAGCACGGCCAGCAGCGGGACCGCGATCAAAAGCCGAACCTTCATTGCGTCTAGTCTCCCTCGTCTTCGGTCTGCCGATATTCTGCCTGACGGTCGCGCTCAACGCGAGTCTGTCTATCGCCATCGCGGCCGCCGCACCGGCTGCGCTGCCTCGGCGCCAGAAAGTTGGGCCAGCGCAATCCCTTGAAGATGCATTTGTCTCATGGTCAGATGTATAGGTCTATGAGCGCAGGACAGGGAGGTCACGATGAAACACACAGCTCTTGCAGCTTTGGCTGTTGCAGCTTCGATTGCATTTTTCCCAATCGGCACGGCCATGGCGCAATCCTGCGAAAGCAAGGCGGTCAGCGCAGAGGGCAAGCCACTTCACGGCGCGGCCAAAAACAGCTTCGTGAAGAAATGCAAGAAGGACGCCTGCGAACCCAAGGCGGTCAGCGCAGAAGGCAAACCGCTGCACGGCGCGGCCAAGAACAGCTTTATAGCGAAGTGCAAAAGGGATGCGTGACCGAGACGTCAATCGGGCCTTCGCTGCTTCGCCGAAATTTATAAAGCCGGCCTGCCAGCCGTAGCTGCGAAGCAGCGAAGGCTGGTGCCGTGGAGGGCATCTCATAAAACATTATTGATTCTTAACAATATTTCAGGATGCCAAATCCGTCTGTACCAACAGTGATACCAACAATTCCTTTCCCAGGATCCGCTCTCGTTTTCTTCACTGACGGCTGGCAAGAGCGGTGATGAACAGATTGCCCAGGCTGGTTCGAACTAGACTCCGAGCCTGACGACGCAGTCCTTGGCGAACCGGTCTCCGCACCAAATTCCCCGCTAACAGGGAAATAAACAGGGAAAATACCCAAAGCGCCATTGGCCGTCCGTCGCCAGTGGCCAGGAGCTCAAATTTTCCCGCCTCGGAATCGCGATTACAAGACGTGCAGGCACCCCCTTACTTATCGCCGGTGGATTCCGGTCGTCCGCGCCGTGCCTGAACCCGAGATCGACCCGCAGAAGCGAGACCGACGCCGCTCGCGTCTGGGGCTAGGGCAGCCAATCTGTTCACCCGGAGCAAGCTTGACCCGTTGCGGATACCCAGTGATAGTTCAATGAACGCGACGCCGCGCAGGGAATCGACATGGATGTAGGTGCACGTACCATAGCCAAAGTTACCGGCAGGCTCGTGCCCTTCACGATGTTGCTCTTCGTCCTGAGTTATATCGACCGCGCCAATGTCGGCTATGCGGCGCTGCAGATGAATCAGGACCTCGGCTTCTCGCCTACGGTCTACGGGCTTGGAGCCGGCATCTTCTTTCTTGGATTTTTTCCGTTCGAAATCCCGAGCAATCTCGTTCTCGCGCGCGTTGGCGCGCGGCGCTGGATCGCGCGCATCATGATCGTTTGGGGCATCGTGGCAACGGCGATGGCGTGGATCAGTGGCGAGACGAGCTTTTATGTGATGCGGTTTTTGCTGGGCGCCGCCGAGGCCGGATTCCTTCCCGGCATCATCTTTTATTTCGGCCTATGGTTCCCGGCTGAAGCGCGGGCAAAGGCGCTCGGCCTTTTCATGGCTTCGACAGCACTCGCCAACATTGTCGGGGCGCCGCTCGCAATCAGCTTGCTGGCGTTTGATGGTTGGCTGGGCCTGCGCGGGTGGCAATGGCTCTTCATCTTCGAGGGCATCCCCTCGATCATCGTCGGATTTTGGGTATTGAGTTACATGACCGACCGGCCGCAGGAAGCCGCCTGGCTCGATAACGAGGAGCGAGCTTGGCTAACGCGCAAACTGGCAGAGGAGAGCGCCGCCAAAGCGGCGCGAACCGACATGACGCTTTTGCGCGGCCTAACCGACAAAAGAGTGCTGATGATTACCGCGCTATGCTTCTGCCTGGTGTCAGGCAATTTCGGCGTGGTTTTCTGGTTGCCGCAAATCATCAAGTCCTTTGGCGACCTCTCAACTGCCACGATCGGTGGACTGAGCGCGCTTCCTTATGTGCTGGCGATGATTGCCATGGTTTGGTGGGGTAGACACTCTGACCGCAGCCACGAGCGCAAGTGGCATCTTACTGCCGCCGCGCTGCTTGGCTCGTTCGGCCTCGCGGCAAGCTCAATGGCGCCCACGCCGACACTTTCCTTTATTGCGCTCTGCTTCGCTACGATCGGGCTTTGGAGCATGTTCGGGGTGTTCTGGGCGATCCCGAGCGACTTTCTTGCCGGCACAGCAGCAGCCGGCGGCTTTGCTTTGATCAACAGCTTCGGCGCGCTGGGCGGCTTCTGCGGTCCATTCCTCGTAGGTTTCGTTCGCACGCAGACGGGAAGTTTCAGTGCGAGCCTTCTCGTGCTCGCAGGCTTCGTCCTTTGCGCCGGTATCCTCGCAGCATTGCTCAAGAACGAGGCGCGAAGTCTGCAGCCCGCCACGGCGTAGCGAGACTTCTCGGGTCGGATGGCATGCTACGGCGACTGCACCTCCGTAGCCGAGCGACGGCTTACGAACAGGTCAATCGGCAACTCGGTGCCGAGGCCGCGCGCGCGGCCAAGCTCGATAACGCGTTTGCAAACCGAGGCGAATTGAATGCCCATACCGGTATTGTTGTTATGAGTCGTAATCTGGCTTGCCTTCGTGCGGCCCGGGATTTTGCCTATGCAAAGCTCACCAAGCTCGCCTATACTGTCCATGGTGATTTCGCCGTTACGCAGCAGTGAGATCAACTCGGGTTGCTCGTCGAGCAAGATCTGTTCACGAAGATTGACAATAACAACATCGGATCGGCGGATCACCTCGTCGTCGTGCTCGCGGCGCATATCGAACTTGCTGCCACTAACAATACCGATGACATGGCAGCCCGGCTGCAGCCAGCGGCCGAACAGCACCGGTTCCGATGAATTGGTGGCGGTGATCACCACCTGCGCTTCTCGTACGCACTCCTGCGCGCTTTCGACCGCGGTGGCGTTGACGCCGAGGCGCGCGCTAACTTCGTCGGCGAAACGAGCGCGCGAGGCGGGGGTCGGCGAATAGACTTTGATGTGCCTGATACTCGGCCGCACGCTGCAGAGCGCATCCACCTGTGCCGCGGCCTGCGTGCCTGCGCCGATAATGCCGAGAGTCTCAGCCTGTTCCGGCGCCAGATATTTCGCCGCGACTCCTGAAGTTGCGCCGACCCGCAGTGCCGAGATGGCGTGATCATGGACAATACCGAGCAAGTGACGAGTCGCAATATCCCATACCAGCACGAAACCCGAGACGTCGCCCCGAAATACCTGTCGCTTGCTGTCGCCCTGCAGCATAAACGCGGTCTGGGCGGCATCGACACGGATCGCGGCCACGCCGTGGCACGGTACCGCGCCTGGAATGACGTTCATCCAGAACCAGCGCTGCTCGCCCTCGCTCTCTTGCGGCAGGGTGAGGCGGCGGCGAGGCAACACTTGCGCCCGATTGCGGCCAAAGTCGCGGAACGCTTCTTCGGTCAGCGTGATAGCCTCGCCCATTGAGAGCAGGCCGCTCGCCTCTTTTGTCGTCAGGACAAGTACTGTGTCGGCCATGTTCTGCTGCATCTGCGTCGAAACCCAATAGGGATTCCACTTAGAATTTGCCTATCATATTGATTTCTAATTCGAAAGGACCAACAGTTCTGAGATTTGTGGGCAAGTCGTGCGGTGCGAAGTGAAGCGCAATCAACCTGGACGGAATGGCGAACGTTTGGTCAGGCGACGGTCGGCCACCTTATGCAGCTTGAGAAACTTAGGATCGCCGTACGCAAGGATGATGGCATCAGACCGCGGGTGTCGAGCTGCTGGCGAAAATTACCGCTGCCCGAACTTCCATCATCTTCGCCCGCTGGGCTCCCGCCCCGCTATATCGCGGCGTGCAGCTGCAAGAGCCCCGGGATCGTTTCCGCAGGCCGTCGACCAAAGCCGCATTCGGTCGCGATGCCGAAATCGGTGACGTATCTTTCGGCGGCGGCCATACGGCGTCGCGCGCCCTCCACCCCATCGCGCAGGTGGACGAGGCCGAGATAGAGCGCCGTGTCGGGAACTCGCTTCAGCGCAGCAAGAGGGGCAAAATAAGCCTCATCGTCGCGCTCGATCGGCACTGGCAGGTGGATCCACTGCAACGAACGAGCGATCACAGCCGCCACGCGATTATAGACCTCCACGCAATTTGCGGTGTCTTTCGGCTCCATCCAATGCCGCCCGCCATAGCTGCCGTAGCAGAAGTGAAGGCCAAGCTTCACGCTCGCAGGCACAGCGTCGACGTGGCGCACCAGCCGCTCGATCACGCCGGCCTTGACGGCGGCGAACCAAGCCGGCCGCACGCCTTCCCAAAAACTCATTTCACATGGGATGTCCCATTGAAGCGCGAGATCATCATTGGGAATCGCGGCGCATATATCTGCCAAATCTGCGAATAGCCGGAGCGTGAGCGGCGCTTCAACGATTGCGTGATGCTCGGGTACAATATGGCCGTTGATCAACGCCGCGGCGGTGGGTAGTGAAACCTGGAATTGGGTGTCAGCCCTAATAACTCCTTCATCGCGCAAACGGGAGAAAACGGAATAAGACTGCTTGGCGTGGTCGGCATGGCCGAGCGACCGGAAAACGATGTCGTCGGGCCTTACGCCCTCGCGAACGCGAAGCCGCGGTGGTGACGGCGCGCCGCGCCACCGCCTTATGCCCTCGATATCCGACGTCAGCCGCCGACCTGCCGCTTTCTCACCAGGATCGGGCTCGAGCGCAGGATTGTCCTCAAACACGGCGCGATTCCAGTGGATCCAGGACGATCGCGCACCGGTCTCGCCGTCTGGAATGCGGATCACGCGATCGCCAATTATTGCGGAAACGGCGCGGAATACATCCTCGGTCGACCCAAGGCCGATGCTACCGACCAGATGAATATCGCGCTGCGGCTGTGCACTGTTCATTCGTGACTTTTTGATCCATTCCGGCGCTGATCGAGCAAGCTCGGCTGCGCGACAAAGTTGGTTGTGATTACGTCTCGCGATACCAGGGCAAAAGCCGCCGACGGACATACATGAAGATGGCGTCGAACAAAAGTCCAAGCAGGCTGATGACAACGACTCCGACGTAAACAACGTCGAGTTCGAAAATCTGCTCCGAGTCGAGAATCCGGAATCCCAATCCGCTATGCGCCGCGACCATCTCGGCGGCGATCAGGACGATGAAGCTTATACCGAGGCTCACACGCAGCCCGGAAAAAATGTGAGGCAGAGCCGCTGGCAGGATGATCTCGCGCAGCATATCGCGCCGTCTCGTCGCCCCCAAGGTCTTCGCCGCCATGATGACGATCGGATCGACTCCGCGCACACCGAAATAGGTATTTACCACCACGGGAAAGAACGTCGAGTACGCAATTAGCATGATCTTCTCGAAATCACCGACGCCGAGGTAGACGATCGCAAGCGGCAAGAGTGCGATGGGAGAAATAGGCCGAAGTGCCTGGATCACTGGATCGAGGAGATCGTAGGCCAAGGCGCTTCGCCCGGTGATGATGCCGATCGCTATGCCGGCGGTGGCGCCGATCGTGTAGCCTACCAAAAGGCGGTAGAGGCTCACCGCTACGTCGGCGACGAGCTGGCCCGAGAGCAACAGCGACCAACCGGTTGCTAGTACTACATGGAGCGGGGGAAGATAGTAAGAATCGACTACGCCGGTGTCGCTCGCGAGCTCCCACAACACCAACAGAAATAAAGGCACCGACGCCCGGCGCAACAAACGCACCGGAAGGGGCTTCGGCCGCGGCCGACGCTCTCCTTTTATTGCGCTATTGGCCAAGGACTCCGCGACGTGCATCGGCGACCAGCTTCATCTGTGTGAGGTACTTGTCGAGATCGATCGGCTGACTGATCCCCTGATCCTTCATCATCGCATTGTCCAGCGTTACCGACTGCGGATCTGGCGCGAGCGTGGGATCCCATTTTTGCAAATAAAAGGCCTTCACGATCTCAGGATCGGTGATGTGGAGCTGGTTCGCGGTCACCTTCTTCGCCTCGTCCGGATGGTCGGCAATCCATTTCACCGCTGTGATGTAGGTCTTGAGGAAATTTTCCAACACGATCGGGTTGCGGTCGGCAAATTCGCGATTGACGACGAGAAACCCGGTGCTGAAATTATCAAATGGGGACGCGCCCATCACCCAGTCGAGCAGATGTCCGATTTGGTCATGGATGGCGCGTGCTGCCAGATCGGTTCCGACGCAGATCGCATCGACCCGTCCAGCTTTGAGTGCGCCCACCTGTTCAGGCAGCGGGATCTGGACAAAGTTGACCTTCGTCACGTCGACGTGTTCCCGTTCAAGCCGGGTCGCGACTGCGAGGTAGAAAAGAGTGTGGATGCCGTGCACCGCGACGGTTTTGCCCTCGAGATCCTTCCAAGTCTTAACCGCCGCGTTGGCGACGACCCCCTGGAACGGGTGTTGCGGGGTCGCGACAGAGCCGACCGGACACAGCAGTGTGATCTTGTCCGGGATGAGACCGCGCTTGACCGCGAGGAGGGCGAGAACGCCGGCGACGGTGCCGATTTCGCTGTTTCCTGCAGCCGCGAATTCAGCGGTTTGCGTGCCTCCGACGATCGGCACGGCCTTGAGCTCGATGCCATAGCGCTTGTCGAACCCATTCTGCTCTGCCACCCAGAACGGCAGCCAGTCCTGAGCCGGCACATCGACGTAGCGCACCACGGGGAGCGTTGCTTGCGCGCGCGCGCGCGACACAAGCGCGGCCGTTGCAAGCATCGAAAGCACGGTGCGCCGCGGCAAGTGGTGCCCGTTCGGGCATGCTTCAACCGTTGTCGGTGCGTGGCGGATCGACTTCCGAATAAACGGCATCTTGCATCTCCCTGATAATTTGTTTCATTTCCTCGCTAGGGTCTTCGACGTCGCGCGGTCGGGGCAAATCGATGGCAATTTCTTTTTTGATCCGTCCTGGCCGTCTCGTCATGCAGAGCACACGGTCGCCGAGATAGAGTGCCTCCTGCAAATTGTGAGTGACGAAGATGATTGTCATCTTGGTCAATTGCCAGATACGAACGAGTTCCTGCTGAAGGGCGCGTCGCGTCAGCGCGTCGAGTGCGCCGAACGGCTCATCCATGAGCAGAACCCGCGGTTTGACAGCGAGGGCGCGCGCGATGGCGACGCGCTGGCGCATTCCTCCGCTCAGCTGATGCGGCCAGTAACGGGCGAACTCGGTCAGTCCCACCAGCGACAGATGTTCTTCCACTTGGCGACGATATTCGCTGCTGCTTGCCGAACGGAGCATGCGCAGGCCGAAGCCGACATTGTCGAACACGTCCATCCATAGAAACAACGCATATTCCTGAAATACCAGACCGCGCTCGATACTTGGGCCGCGCACGGGCACTTGGCCGAAAAGTATTTCGCCCTCGGTTGGTCGATTGTGCCCGGCAATCGACATCAGCAGGCTCGATTTACCGCAGCCGCTCGGCCCGATGATGCACAGAAATTCGTGCTCGCGAACCGAAAATTCAATTCCCGCGAAGGCTGTCAGCGTTCCGAACGTGTGACCGAGATTTCTCACCGTCAGAAATTCCTCGCGCGTTTGCGAAATCGGCGTTGTTGTTGCCGCAATGACAGACGCCGAAGCGACTGGAACATTCGTATTCGCGGCCGGGGCCGCGCCCATCGCTTGCTCCGGCAAATTCATTGAACATCTCCCTTTGGCGCGGCGAAGGTGTTACTGCGCCACGACAATCGCCATTCCGGTGATCCACTCGGGAACGAGATGGTAGAACCGCAATTCCGGATGGGGATTACCGATCTTGCGCGCCGTCGCTGCGGCCGCCACCCAGGTGCGCACCTCGTGCGCCCCGAAACCCGCCACGCGATCGATCTCGGCATCCGCCATTTGGTCGAAATCCTCGAGCTGATACGTCAGGAAACTCTGAAGGAAATCGCGGTCCCATTGCTCGCTCGGCGGCAGGCACGGGCCTCTACCAACCACGAGCTCACGGGCTGCGCTGATGACACGATTCTCTCGTGCGTCCAGTTCCTCTTGGCTAGGCGTGCGGCGCTCGATGAGCCGTCGCGCGATGTCCGGCGGACTCTTATCCAACCTTGGCGTCGGCGGATCGTGGGACAATCCACCGGAGCCGATGACGCTGACGCGCAAGTCCTTGTCGGCGAGAAACTCGCCGATCGCTTCGCCGAACCGTCGCACGCGCCGAAATGACGGCCGAGGATCGGCCGCACAGTTCACAAAGATCGGCAGTACGTCATAGCGCGCCAACGCGCCGGTGAGCTTTAGCAGGGGAATCGTAATGCCGTGGTCCACTTTCATTTGATGCGAAATGGCAACGTCGAAGTCGCGCGACTGCAGAAAGCGCACGCAGGATGTCGCCAGCCCCTGCGGCACACGCAGCGGCCCGCTTTGCAGATGCCAGTCCTTCGAACCTTCTGCGGCCGTACCGACGCAGAACGCCGGCATCAGCTCGTAAAAGAAGCCGTTAAAATGATCCGGTCCGAACACAACCACGAGATCGGGATTGAACGCATGCAAGGCCGCCGACGCGCTGCCCAGCTCTCTGAAGAATTGGGCCTGAACGTCTTCTCCGCTCTCTTCAATGCCAGTGACCATCAGAGGGCTGTGTGAGCAGCAGATGAGTTGGACGGCCATTTCATCCTCCCCTAGACCCGCGTCTCGTTCGTATTGCCTTCGGCGAACATTTCGTCGACCGCCACGAGCCTTACCGCCAAGCCTTGCTCATAAGAATAGCGGGCCATGGTCGAAAGCGCCTTGCGATTTTCCGTCACGCCATAGGACCAAAAGTCCCGGCCCATAATCGCTTGAGTCGCCTCATACTCGGCATTCAGCCAGGGCAGCCCGATTTTGAGGGCCGTCATTTCCGTAAATTCCGCATCGGCGAGCCGCTTTGCCTGGAGGAACGCCTTATAGAGGCTCGCTGCAAGCCAGCGATGTTCCTCGACGAGCTCACGCTTTACTCCGACAGCGTGCATAATCGGAAATAGCCCCCACTTCTGGTAGTATTCACGTTCCGCTGTCCGGTAATCGGGAAAGAGCCGTCGGACCTTCAGATGCCCATCCACAAAGCACTGTGGACAGCGCGCTGACATCACGGCGTCAAGCTCACCGTCGGCGAGCATGACATTGAGCGTGGCGTCGTTGCGGGAAACCAGCGGAAAGCCATCGGGCAGGTTGAGTGGAAACTTATCGCGGCGGCCGGGATTGGCGAGCCCTGCCTGAACCCAATTGATGTCGCTGGCGGCGACGCCGTATTCGTCTTGCAGATAACCCCGAAACCACAGCACGGCGGACATTTGATACTCGGGCACGCCGATCCGTTTGCCGCGCAGATCGGCAGGTCCCTGAATGCCTCGATCAGTGCGGATGTAAACCACAGAGTGGCGAAACATCCGCGACAGAAACACCGGGATCGCCACGTACGGCGTCGCCCCTCGCGATAGTGCGATCAGGTAAGGGCTGAAGCCGATTTCAGCGACGTCGAACTCGCTGTGAAAAAAGGCGCGCTCGAAGACCTCCTCAACCGGAATGGTCAGGTAGTTGACTTCGCAGCCTTCGACGCGCACGCGTCCGTCCACCAGCGCGCGTACCCGATCGTAGTCCCACGTAGCGATGGTAATCGGCAATCTGCTCATGAGGCTTTCGGAAGGCGAGGACTATTCCGCAGATGTAAGCGTCCATATCGACGGCCGCGGCCCGCGACTTGATGCGGACGAGCCTTTCCTGCTTAACTCGCCCAATACACGATGACCAGCGCGTTGGGGTCAAAATGATCGAAAATATCGACCTTGGAAAGTGCACGAGCTGCGGGATTTGTGACGATGTCTGTCCGGCCGATGTCATCCACATGGAGCCGACGCCGACCCAGGCTCTGACTAAAGGCCTCGTTGAAACGAGGCTCTTGCCGGTGATTAAATTTCGGGAGCATTGCATCACCTGCTTTAGCTGCGAGATTTTTTGCCCGGAGCAAATTGTCGACGTCCATCCGTCGGTAAAAAATAGGCCAAGACCGTGGTGAGCTCGCAATGGAGAAATTGAAAGGCACCTTGCTCGAGACCGACGTTCTGGTTGTCGGCGGTGGCGCCGGCGGCATGATTGCGGCGCTCAGTGCCAAGCGCCACGGGCCTCGCGGCACCAAGGTTGCGGTCGCAGACTCATGGATGATCGGCCGCACTGGGCACACCGCATTTTCCAATGCCTGGATGATCGTCGCTCGTCCAGACGACGATATCGATGCCATCACCCGCGAGATCATTGCCGGCAACGACGGCATTGCCGATCAGATTTTGGTCCGGGAAACGCTGAAAAATTCGTTCGATCGCATCGCCGATTTCGAGGCAATGGGAATGAAATTTCCGCGCGCCGAGAACGGCACGCACGCTCGCAGGCCGACGCGGGGCCTCGATCTGGCCCGGGTCATGTGTCCAGAGGGCGGCGGCCTCGAATTCTGCTGGCGGCTGCGGCTCGCGCTCGCGGAAAAGGGCATCGCACTTCTGGACCGGCTATTCGTGACGGGACTCCTCGGCGGCGGGCCTTCGGGACGCATTGCCGGGGCCACTGCCATCCATAGCCGAACGGGTGCCTTTTACGTCATCAAAGCGCGCGTCACGATCATTGCCACGAATGCCATCACCTTTCGCTCTGGCTTTGTGCGCGATATCACCGGTACTGGCACGCTGCTCGCACACCGTGCCGGTGCAGCGCTGCGGAACGCCGAATTCAGTTACGTGCGTCCAGGCACGCCGAAATTCTATTTCGAGGGCATCACCTTTGCGATCCAGGAAGGTGCTCGCTTCACCAACTCCAAAGGCGAAGCCTTCATGCGCGCCTACGAACCGGAATGGGCGGATGAGGCGGACGTGCCACGGATCGCCCGCGCCATGGCGGCAGAGAAGAAAAAGGGAAACGATCCGCTTTACCTCGATATGTCGCCGATCCCAGAAGAGCTGCGCGATCATTTTATCCAAAGCAAAGTCAAGTGGATGGACAATTTCTTCCGCAAGCTGGGGTCGGAAGCGAAGACCGACATGTTCGGCAAGACGCCGTATTATGCGCTTAACCAGATGACCAAAATGGCGATCCGCACCGGCCCGGATTGCCGCTCCGACGTTCCCGGCCTCCTCGCCGCCGGCTTGGCACAGGCTGGCTGCGCCAACCATTTCGCCGGATTCCATATCGGTCTGTGTATCGGCAACGGCTGGGCGTCAGGCCGCAGTGCTGTAGAGGATCTGGATCGTCTTGTGGAGCCGAAGGTCGGCCTTGCCGAGGTGGAAATCCTGCACGAGGAGGCACTGCGCCCCATCAAGCCTGCGGCCAAGGAAGAATCGGACCGCATCCTCCGCGACCTGCAGGCGATTATGTTCGCCTACGATATCGGCGTTCTCAAGCGGGCCGATCGCCTGCAAGAGGCTTGTCGCAAGGTCGCGCATCTCGCCGAAGAATTCCGCGAGCTCGGCGCGCCGCACGTGCATGAACTGGTGCGGCTGAAGGAAACCGAGGCGATGCTACACGCCGCCCAGTTCATTCTGGGAGCATCGCTCTATCGCACCGAAACACGGCTCAGCCATTTCCGCGAGGATTTTGCCGATCGCGACGATACGCATTGGCTGGTTTGGGTGGACATCGAGCCGAACAGCAGCGCCGCCGCACCGCAGTTCATCAAGACACCGATCCCGATGCCATTGTTCCCCGTGACCGCCATGCCCGTCCGCCCGAACCGGCTCAAGCAGCGCGCCGCCGTAGGCGGAGTCTAGTTACGCGCTATGGCGCTGCCATCATCAACGAAACAGGCATAGCAACGGGAATGTGGACGAGCTTCGCCGCCGCCGAGCGTAGATACGATTTCTGGCTCAAAAGCTAAGTCCGGTAGTTTCCCTTGCCCGTGACGGGATAGAAGACCCGGCCCCAAGCCCCCGGCCCAGGTCTATTTTGCTTGCTGTACCTGGAGCGCCCGGCAAAAAACTGAACAGGTGGACTCTGCAGATCGATGTTTCCGCCTGCAGCTCGGTAATAAGTACCGTTTGGCCGCTGCGGTTCGGGAGCAAAGCCCTGGGTTCTATGACAACTCCTAATCCCGGATGTCCTGGAGCAGCCATTCCGTCGGGATTTCACGACCGAGCCCAGCGGCTTTTGCCTTGTTGTAGACCAGTCCGCCGACTGCCGAGAATTGCAAGCCCTGATTTCCCATGTTGTGATAGAAAGTGACTTGGTCGTCCCGCGTTCGTCCTTGCACTTTCCCTGTGATCAGGTCGCAGTAATCGGGGTAGTCGCCACCAAAACCACCCTCCATTGTCTTTTCCGGCAGCCTCTGCATCTCCTCCCGCGTTCCTGCAACATAAGCGATCGGGCTATGGCCGATTTCGGCCTTGATTCGATCAGTTTCCGCGATTTCGGCCCCACCGGTCCCCTGACGAATCTTGATGTCGCAACGTTCTATCGCCGCGCGACTCAGTTCGCGCGGCCCAAGCATGGTTATGTGCATCCCGGGTTCCAGCCAGTCCGCCTCGAAGGTCGGCACCATGCTGTCGGTACAGGTGGCGAGAATATCGACGCCGCGCACTGCATCCCGCGCGCTTGGTACAGGCTCAACGTGGATATCGAGCTTTGCGCTCATCTCCTCAGCGAAGGCTTTGCGATTGGCGGGCGTTGGACTAAACACCTTAGCGCGCTTGATCGGGCGCACCGTACAGAATGCTTCGAGATAGGTGCGCGCCATGCCGCCGGAACCGAGAATGCCGACGGTACTGGCGTCTTGACGTGCGAGGTGGTGCGCTCCGATGCCAGCGCCGCCGCCAACGCGCATATGCTGAAGCACGCCGTCATTGAGAAATGCGAGCGGCTCGCCGTTGCGCGTGCTGAGCAGAAGGATCAGCCCAAAAAACGTGCCCGGCCGCACACAATACTTGTTCTCGCGCCCAAAGCCGTCCTTGCCGATGGGCCATGTCATGATATCGGACTTCATGCGGATGGCAAAGATTCCATCGCTCGCACCTTCCATGGTGCCCCAGCGGTAGTAGCCGTCCTCGCGCTCGCACGGCACGTACATGTCGATACGCGGGCGGTGAATGGCGCCGCCGGACGGAATCTGTCGAAAGGCACGCTCTTGCGCATCGATGCACTCCCCCATGGAGAGCAGCTTGGCCACTACGTCATTGTGGATGAAGAGCATTTCACTTTCCCTCGCAGGCCACCAACGCTTCTGCAAGCGTTGCGGGAGCACCGCGCTTTCTGAGAACGCACAAAGCAGCCTGCCTCACAGATTGTCATAAAATCGGCTTTTTTAGGATACGATGACAAGACTTAGAAATCAAAGTTGCTCGGGAAAATGCTTGCCGACCGATAATCCGGCGCGTTTTACTGAGAGGTGTAGTGCGCGCTCTTCGCGCTTTGCGAACGTATCGAGCGCCGACTGGTTCTTGTCGGAATCGCCAAAACGGGACATGCTCTCGTCCGGCCCGAAGGTCATCCGGCGAATATCGTAAAGGCGCCGACAACAGAGCCGAGCGAGGCTTAAGTGCAATTAACGATCGCACTCGATCGCTATGATCGTCATATGCCGTTTTTCGACGGCACGGTGCGCCAACCCCAAGGCTTCACGCTCAAAGCCTTGCAGGTCGGCCAATCTCACTCGCTTGCCGGCGGGATTGACCGTCATGGCGGCATGCTGCAAGGCAAATACGACATCGCCGAATTCTCGATGTCTACCTTTTTGATGGCTATCGATCGCCAACGCCCGATTATCGGAATTCCCGTCTTTCCGCGCCGTCTGTTCAGTGCAGGCCTAATTTACGTGCGGGGCGATAGCCCTTTCACCAATCCGTCCGAGTTGAAAGGCAAGCGTGTTGCGATCCGCTCGTTTCAGACGACGTTGTCGCTGTTGGCCAAAGGCGACCTCAAGTTCGAGTACGATACGCCATGGGAGGATATCCATTGGCTGGTCGAGGACGAAGAAAAGATTCGTTTTGAACCCAAACCAGGCTTGAAAATCGAGGTCCTGCCGCAAGGAACGGATGCCGGCCATCTGCTGCGCGATGGCCGCTGCGATGCCGTCATTCAACCGCATCCGCCGCACTCCATCACGAGCGGGGAAGTCGATGTGCGCCGCCTGTTCAACGATGCCGACGCGGAAGAGCTGCGTTACTTCAAAAAGTACGGTTGGTGGCCGATCATGCACATACTGGCAATCCGCGCCGAACTCGCCGATCGTCACAAATCACTCTGCCCTGGCTTGATCGATTCGTTCCGACATGCGCGTGAAATTTCATGGGACTATTTCTCCGATCCCAATTGGTCCAGCCTGGCTTGGGGCCGCCGCTATTATGAGCGGGAACACAATATGCTTGGCAAGGACCCCTGGGTATTCGGCGTCTCCGCCAACCGCCAAAACCTTGAGCAATTCATCATGTACAGCTACGACCAGGGCCTGATCAGCCGCCGTCTTGAACCCGATGAGCTGTTTCACCGGTCTGTGCTGGATAGCTGACGCGCCGCGTTTATCTGCCCTGCTTCGCGAAGCAGCCAGGGATTAAATCGTTTTCCTAGAAGGTGAAGATTGCTCGCTACTCATTGCAAGGGATCTAGGCGACGGAGGCGCTGAATAAATGCTCAGGGGAAAACGGTGACGCTGATCTTGTCGGAAGAGGATATCGATCAAGTTCTGCGCGTGGAGGACTGCGTGCGCGTGCTGGAGGAGACCTTTCGCGACTTTGGTCTTGGCCATGCCGTCAGTCGACCTCGCACACACACTTATACTTACCTGGAGCCGAACACCTTCTATAATTTTAAGTCTATGGACGGCGGGGTGCCGCGCTATGGCGTGCATGCGCTCCGGATCAGCTCCGAAGTGGTGCAGACACAGAAGCATTTTGGCCGCGTGCGTGAGGCGAAGTTGCCACGGGCCGCTGGCGGACGCTATGTCGGCCTAGTGATGCTCTTCGACATGCAAACGACCGCGCCGCTCGCCATCATGCAGGAGGCCGGGATTCAGCGCATGCGCGTCGGTAGTACCAGCGCCATTGCCGCCAAATACCTCGCGCGCAAGGACGCAAAGCGCGTCGGCATGTTTGGCACGGGCTGGCAGGCGAAGCCCCAGATCATGGCGCTAGCTCAGGTGCGCGACCTGGAACTGGTCAAGGTCTATAGCCTTAACCCAGAAAACCGAGCGCGTTTCGTTGCCGAAATGGCCGCCTGCTGCGATTTTCCGATCATCGCCGCTGAGAACCCACGCGAGGTCGTGCAGGATGCTGACATCGTTGTCTGCGCCACGAATTCCCAGGAACCGGTGTTCGATGGGGCTTGGCTGCGACCCGGCCAGCACGTGAATTCCCTTCAGGCAGGCGAACTTGACAAGGCTACTCATGTACGCGCGGATGTGATCATCGTGCGCGCCTTCGAGCAATCGCGTCATTACGTCCAAAAAAATGCCCCGGAGCGACCGATCCACACAACGAAGATGGACTCGTTTGGCACGGGGTTCGAACACAAGCTCGTCGCACTAGGCGAAGTCGTGGCAGGGCAGATGACAGGCCGTACAACCGACCAGGACATCACCCTGTTCGGCGGTAGCGGGACAGGTCCGAGCTCAGGCTTGGGCATTCAGTTCGCCGCGGTCGGCAAAATTATCTACGATTTGGCACGCGAGAGGCGGCTGGGGCATGAGATCCCCACCGATTGGTTGACCGAGCTGCACCACCCGTAACCGCAAAACGGAGCGTGCCATCATTTCGGCGTCAAAGAGAATTCCGTTTCAAGAGTGCCTTCGACTTTATTGACCCGTCCCGCCCCGTTGCAGCGCATGCCGCGCCAACTGAATCGCCTCGGGGCCGGTCGAATTCAATTTGGAGACCAACTCTTGGACGGCAGACCCATCAGTAAAGGTCACTTCGAGCCGAGCACGTTCGGCTGCGACTTTGAAATCCGGGTCCGCGACCGCCGCAGCGAATGCTTGACGGAGCAGCGCAACAATCGGAGTAGGTGTCTTCGGGGGCGCGAAGAATGGTCGACCTAATGTTGCCGGCGCGACCACCAGCTCGAGTGCGTGCCGCTCATCTTCGTTGTGCGCGAGGTCGAGAATAAAGGGAACGCCCTTGAGTTCCGGAACAGAAGTCAGGCCTATTTGCAGCACCGGTACAACCTTCTTCTCTGCTATCCAATCGGGCCGTTGCACCTGCAGGCTGCTCCACGAAAGTCCGCCGATGCCGTCGATCTCCCCCCTGTCGAGCGCGAGCATCAGATGGCTGGTTCCGGGATAACCGGCAACCACCTTTAGCCGCGTGCCAAGGATGTTGTTGGCAACATATGGATAGATCGCATTGTCCGAAGTCAGGCCGGTTGCGCCAACCACGACATCGCGCTGGCGAAGGTCGTCGAGCGAGCTGATCCCGTGGTCGCTACGGAAGATAAAGACGGATACCTCGGCATTGAGGTTTGCGATCCAATTAAATTGGGTGGGATCATACTGGATGCTGGACTGCTCGATGCTACCGAGGAGAGGAGCCGTCACAAGTTCACGATTAGTGAGCGCGATGACCGTACCGTCCCGCGGCGCGCGCTGCGCCATATAGTTAGCGACCGCAAGGCCGTCGGCGCCGGGCATGTTTTGCACGATCACGGTCGGGCTTCCCGGAAGATACCGCCCTACGACCTGGGCAACTGCCCGCGCAAAAGTGTCATACCCCCCGCCCGCCGAGTAGCCGACGAGGATGCTCACCTCCTTGCCAAGGTAGTATTCGTTGGCCGGTTGGCCGGCGGCCGTCACGGCGAAAGCGGCCATCCCCAGCGCGCAGCCGAGCACAGATCGAAGACTTCTCATCCCAGCCTCCCTCGCTCACTGTCGGCCCTCAAGGCTAGGTCCACCGGACCTGCCAGTGGCTCCGTTGCCTCACTGATGTCGACGTCTTCGCGCAAGTTGGTCGGACTTGCCTCTGCCAAGCGATCCGCTTGAGGCCGGTGCACCACAACGGCCATTAGCGCAAGATCCATCGTCGCATTCCAACTTTTCCTCTTTAATGCGCTCTGCTGCTATTGGCCGCGTCCCATCGCCTGGATGGTGCGCTGCACGATGGCTGGCGGCGTTTTATAGGCGTCAGCGATCAAGTCGGCCATCTGCTGGCCGGTGATCGGCACGACCCGAAGCTGCTGCTTATTAGCATCGTCGAGAAAAGCCGGATCGCGCAATGTTGCGTCGAACGCCTGCCGCAACATCGCAACGCGGTCAGCGGGCACGCCGGGCGGGGCAGCGAATGGTCTGCCGAGCGATGCTCGCATGAAGAACAATTGCAGTGCAGCACGTTCGTCTGGCCTGCTCGCGAATTCGAGGCCGTACGGCACGGCCGTGAGCCGCGGGTCAGGTTCCAGCGACGCCTGCAGCAGCACGTTGATCTGACGTGCCCGCGCGAGCGTGCCGCGTTCCAGCGAATCGTAGGCAACGCAGATGCCCTGCACTTCATTGCGCTCCATCGCAAGCTGAATATCGTGCGAGCCCTTGTAGCCGAGCACGAGCTTGAACCTCATGCCAAGCAGCGCCGTCAGGAACTGCGGATAGATCGCGGTATCTGCGCCCGAGCCGGTGCCGCCGACCGTGAGCTCTTTGCTGTAGAGATCGTTCAACTCCTTGACGCCGGCGTCCTTGCGCGCGGCGCAAACGGTGGTGTCACGTCCTGGACTGCCGATGTAGTTGAATTTGAGCGCATCAAACTGGTCGCCCTGGCCACCGAGCAGAGGCTCGAAAGGTATGCCACGGTTCATCAGCCCCATGACGGTGCCGTCCTTCGGCGCTGTGTTATAGAGACGGTTCGCGACGAGGAGTCCCCCCGACCCCGGCGCGTTCTGCGGCAGGATGTTTGGATTGCCCGGAATGTGGTTGCCGAGGTGTCGGGCGATGGTACGCGCCCAGAAGTCGTCTTCGCCGCCTACTCCAAAGCCGATCAAGAGCGAGATTGTCTTGGCCCTAAAGAACTCGTCCGGCGTTTGTGCCTGCGCAAGTTCGCAGACGGCAAACGTCAGCACCGCCGCAGCAAGACTTGCAAGCCGGCGCCGTGCGGACATCGGGCGTCCTCCCTGAAATTAGTCGCGGATATCCTGCAAGAACCAATCGGTCGGAATTGTGCGGCCTTTGCCAGCCTTAACCGCCTGCGCGTAAACCCAGCCGCCGACGGAAGAAAACTGCAAGCCCTGATTGCCGACGTTGCGGTAGAACGTCACCTGGTCGCGCCTCGTGCGCCCCTCGCACTTGCCGGTGATCAAATCGGCAAAGTCCGGCTTGTCGCTGCCGCGGCCGCGATCCGCAAATTCCGGGCTATCGCCGCCGAAGCCGGGCTGCGAATTTTTTTCCGGGATCCGCTTCATTTCCTCGATCGTGCCGCCAATGAAAGCCGCAGGCGACAGGCCGCGCTCGGCCTGGAAACGTTCGGTCTGCTTCATCTGCAAACCGGCGGTGCCCTGACGCACTATCACATCCAGCTTGTCCATTATCGCGTCCGGTACCTCGCGTCGACCAAGATTGGTGATGTGCATCCCCTTCTCAATCCAGTCGGCATCGTAGACCGACTGCATGCTGTCAGTGCAGCTCGACAGCAGATCGGTGCCGCGCACCGCTTCACGCGCGCTATCCACTGCGCTTACCTCAATATTGAGCCGGCGCGACATTTCCTCGGCGAAGGCTTCGCGGTGTTCGGGGTTCGGGCTATAGACTTTACACAACCGAACGTCGCGCACGCATTTGAAAGCTTCCAGAAAGGTGCGCGCCATGCCGCCTGAGCCGAGCATGCCGATGACATGGGTGTCCTGGCGCGACAGATATTTGGCGCCGATGCCAGCGCCGCCGCCGACCCGCATGTGCTGCAATACTCCGTCGTTGATGAAGGCGAGTGGCTCGCCATTGCGCGTCGAGACCAGGAAGACCACGCCGCAGTAGGTGCCCGGCTCGCGGCAATATTTCTCCTCGGTCCAATTGCCGTTTGCATCCTTCGGCCAAGTCATGATGTCGGATTTCATGCGAATGGCGAAAATGCCATCGTTGGCCCCCTCCATGGTGCCCCATCGGAAGTAGCCGTCCTCACGTTCGCAGGGGAAATACATGTCGATCCGTGGTCGGTGGATCGCGCCACCGGTAGGTAGTTTGCGGAAGGCCTCCTCCTGGACGCGAATGCAATCGTCCATGGTCAGCAATTGCGACACGGTCGCATTATCGATTATCAGCATGCGCAGCGGGCCTCCCTCATTGCATTTCTATGCCAAGTTCCGCGCTGCCGTCGGCGACCACCTTGCAAACTACGATTGGTTTGCCGCCCGCGGCGCCGATCAGGCGCGGTTTCGGTTTCAGTTCGGCAACTGCGATGCCCCTCCGGACGACATCTTCCATTATCCAACGCCTGAATCATAAACTACGGATGTCGCGCGGGACCAAATTGCGTCGCCGCGCGCGGTCAGTGTTTCGGTATAAAGGCTTCGGTTTGGAGCTTCGACATGTCGGGTGGCGAGGGGAGAAGCTTCATATCGGTGAACGAGCGCTGCAAGTTCGCCATGCTTTCGCTGTCGAATTTGCAGTCCTTGCTGAACATATCGATGGTGAGATCATATTCTTTTGACATGACCGCCGGCGGGAAGCCGGTAATGCCGCTCTCGATCCTTACCGTCTCGTCCTTGTTCATCCGCATGGTCGCGATGGTATCCAGCCATCCGGCGAGAAAGCGACGGATCGCATTGGGATTAGTCGCGATCAAGTCCGTCGTCGCAAAGATCATCCCGGCGCCGATATTGCCTTCGTAGTCCGAGACAGGAATCAGGAGGTGCCCTAAATTGTTGGCCTCCATGAAAAAGGCAAGTGCGGTCGTGGCGATGTCTGCATCGATATTACGGGCGCGGTAGGCGGCAAGGATGGCGGCGGGCAAGTTCCCGATCGCAACGGGTGTGACGCCGTTAATGCCCCAGCCGCGCGCACGCGCCAGTTCAATCGCGAGCCATTTCGAGAGTGAGAGTTCGCTCGCTACTCCAATCAGCTTGCCTTTGAGATCATCGACCGAACGAATGGGCGAGTTGGCTGGCACCGAGATGCCGAGGAACGGAACCGATGGCGCCATGTTGCATACGGCGAGAATCGGCGCTCCTTTGGCGATAAGCACCATCTCCGGCCCGGCGCTGATACCGATATCGATACTGTTCGCAGCCATGCCCTGGAACAGCCTGCTGCCGCCCGCAAAATCCGTGAGCTTAACGTCGAGCCCGTGTTTGGTGAAGATTCCCATCTCCACGCCGACAGCGACCGGCATGATTGCCGACGATGCCGGGGATGACTCGCCCACACGCAATACCTCAGCGGAGCCGGCTGGTGAGAGGACGCATAAAGCAGTCGTTGTAAGCACGATGCTGGGCAGAAGAAATTTTCTCATTCGCGGCCAGCTCCTTCTCGCGCCTGGTGCACCCCTGCATCCCAGGCTGGCAAGGCAGCAACCTCACGGCCTGCGATCCAACCGGTTACAAAGCATTCGGCGATGTTTGCGCCGGAAAGATAGAGATAGCCGAAGGAGCTTCCGAGTTCACCAGCCGCGTAAAGGCGAGGAATCGGACGGCCAGACGGATCGAGCACCTGCTGTCGCGCATTGTGGACGGGGCCGCCTTGCGTGTTGGAAACGACCGGCCAAACTTCACCCGCGAGAAAGGGCGGCGACTTGATCGGCATCATCGTGCCGGAAGGGCGGCCGAAATCCGCGTCGTCTCCCTTGGCGCACATTTCGTTCCAGCGTGCGACGCTCGCCTCGAGCGCGGCCGGTGCGACGCCTATCTTCCCAGCAAGCTCGGCAATCGAATTAGCCTGTTTTAGGATGCCGTTCCTGATCTCTTCCAAATTGTCCGCGCTCCACACATAGCGAAAGCGCCGATCGTTCGATTTGCCGTCACCCAGCGGGTACATCTTGCGCCCCTCCTCATCAAGGAGGAGGAACGAGGGAAGCCGGGGAAAGCCCATCAATTCCGTGTCGAAAGCGTGCATCGGTCGATGGCCAGTGTCCTGCACGTAGGGCTCGCACTCATTCATGTAGCGACGTCCGCGGCGGTCGACTATGATCCAGCACATCTTGACGTTCATCAGATGCTTCAAACCCGGCCGCCAATCCGGTAGGCGTTTGATTCGGATGGCCAGCGGGTAATCGGGATCATGGTGTCGGAAGCCGTAGCTTCCGTGGAAATGCCACATGTGCCAAAGGTCGGCGCCGAGTGCCTGAGCCATCCGAATTCCGTCGCCAGTGTTGCCGAGAAACGCTGCCGGCCGCACCGGCCTGACCTGCCAGTATTGCTGCTTCATTGCGTCGTCAGCCTCGAACCCGCCGCAGGCGAGAATGACGCCGCGGTTGGCTTTAACGACGAGCTCGCCGGCGGGCGTGTCGAGCACCACGCCGCAAACACCATTGTCCCGCCCGGTGATGAGCCGCGCAACGGGAGAATTAAGCCGTACGTCTATGCGCCGCTCGCGCACGTGATGCTCGACCAGGCGAAACAGAAGCGGACCGCGGGATGTCGGCGAACGCAGATAGATCTGCGGATAACCCGCCATCGGATCGAAATTGGGAATGGTCTCGATGTGGTTGTTGTCAAAGGTTTCCCATCCCGGGAATGGATAGTTGCCGCCCCCCTTGCCGCCCGCATCAACGCCGGTGTGCTCCGTCACCTCGGCATCGATTGCCGTCGCAAGTTTGCGGATGTAGCCATCGATCTCGACCATGCCGTTAGCGAGTACACGCAGGACGTCGTCGGGCGTGCGGCCATCATTGGTCGCCTTAAGGTACGAGAATGCCTGATCGGCATTGCGCGCGAAGCGCCACGCGCCGCCGGCAAGAATGGAAATACCGCCGGGATCCGGCATCTTCTCCGCCAGAAGCACGCGCGCGCCCGAATCATGTGCCTCGATCGCCGCGACCCCACCGGCATAACCGAAACCCGCGACGACGATATCCACCTCGACGTCCGGTGCCCCGACCTCGGCCATGTCAACGCGAAAAGGCCCCTTCTGTGCGACGCCAATATGCCTTCCGCCCGACATTCCCCAGCCTCCGGTACCGACAGAAATCATGCTCTCATGGCATAGGCTGGCATTCAGAAATCGAGCTTGTCACGGATCGAATCGAGACCGGCTTTGGCGCAATCCTCGTCCTTATCGCCATGCGGCGCACCGGAGACGCCAACCGCGCCGAGGAGATTGCCGCCGGATTCGATGGTAAGCCCGCCGGCCAGTGTCACTATATGCGGCAATTCGCTCAAACCGGCACTTAGTTGGCCGCCCTTAATCGATTTGGCGAACTCTCCGCTCGCCATACGAAAGCTCAAAGCCGTGTAGGCCTTGTCGTTGGCGGTGCCAGCGGCCGGCAGTCCGGCGAAGCGATCGCGGAGCAAAACCAGCACCTGCCCGAAGCGATCGAGCACCACGACCGCGATTTGGTAGCCGTGGTTGCGGCAGGTCGCGAGCGCGCTCTTCGCCAGGTCGAGCGCCGTATCCGGCGCAATGGATTTATAGGTCACGATAGCGTCATCAGCGCGGCTCGGCGATCCGGCGCCTAGCACCACGGTAGCCACCAGCAAACACAGGAAAGCCTTCATGGATTGCGCTCCCGTCTCGCGTCATCATGCTCAGGGCTTGACGTAACTGTAGCCCTGTTCCTCAAGCTCCAAGATCCGCACGACGCCGGCGGGAACGATAGTAGCCTGTGGAATGATCGTGATGGGGTGGCCCTCGCGCTTTTCCATGCCTTGCTTGGTGTTGTTGCAGGCGGAGAATACGATCTTTGACGGAAAGCTGAGCGCAGTCAGTTCTCTGATGCGGTCTTTCACCGGCGAGGTGTCGTCGCGCAGCATGTGTAATCCGGGGCCATAGGCGACGATTTCGACATCGACGTCCTCGCTCTTATTACGATAGTAGTCGAGCAGGTTCCGGGCATTGTTGAGCGCGAGGTTCATCACTTCGGCGTCGTTTTGATCGACTTGAATGACGACGCGGTGCGGCTTGCCCGGCTCGGCGTTGGCGAAATTGCCCAAAAGGAGCGCGATGCCAATCGCGAGCAACACGGAACGGAACATCATCTTCATCGCTAGCCTCCCTGGGCAAAGCCCGGATTATTCAATACGCCCTTCAGCGCGACACGATTGAGGTGGTTGATTTTCACGATTTTCTCGCGCCGCAGGTGGGCGGCGACTATGTCGCTGACCGGCTTGCCCGATTGCGGATTTACAGAGGCCCAGCCAGCGACCCGATAGGTCTTGTCGGCTTCAATGGGCCGGCCACCATCGAGTTGCATGGCGGAAATGCGCGCGCCGACAACTTGGTCCGGAGTGCATTCGTAATCCATGCCGCCAACCCGCACCATGTCACCGCCCTGCTGATAGTAGGGATCTGGGTTGAAAAGATTGTCGGCAATATCTTCGAGCACCGCCTTGATCTGGCTGCCGGTCATGTCCTGGACGTAAACTTCCGGATAGGTGATGGCGGTCTGCGACAGCAGGTCCTCCATGGTGACCGGCGCCCCGGCAAGGATGGTTGCGCCCCAGCGAAAGCCGGGCGACAGCGCGATCTGGGCATCCAATTCCTTGCGCAGCGCGTCACAGATAACCTGGTCCATCGGCCCGGTGAAATTGCCGCGCCGGTACAGCACCTCGTCGGCGGCCGCCAGCTTTTCCGAAAACCGTGCCGCATAGGGCGCGTGCAGCCGATCGATCAACGCCTGCATATCGCGATCGGGCTTTATCAGATCGGCATAGACCGGAACGAGATGATAGCGAATGTCTTTGAGCTCACCTTTGCTCATGTCGAGATCGAGCACGGCGAGAAATTTTCCGCTCGATCCGGCATTGCTGACCAAGGTCTTGCCGCCGCCATTGGCGACCACGACCGGCTGCGGCACGGCGTCGTGAGTGTGCCCACCAAGAATAACGTCGATGCCTCTGATCCGGCTCGCGAGCTTGAGATCCACGTCCATGCCGTTGTGCGAGAGCAGCAGCACGGCGTCGGCGCGCTCGACGCGGCGTAGACTGTCGACGAGTTTTTGCAGCTCCTCTTCACGGATGCCGAAACTCCAGTCGGGTGTAAAACGTTTGGGATGCGCGATCGGCACATAGGGAAATGCCTGGCCGATTATGCCGATGCGAAAGCCCCCGACCTCCTTCACCACTGCCGGCTTGAAGACGCGCCCCGTCGCGGGATCGAACGCCGGGGCATCGTTGAATGCCGCTTCTTCGGTCAAATAGACGTTTTGCGCCAGGAATTCGCTTTTGCTTCGCGCCAAATTCTGCCGCAGAATCTTTTCGCCATAAGTGAATTCCCAGTGGGCAGTCATGGCGTCGACGCCGAGGAGATTCGCGGCCTCGACCATGTCCGCGCCTTGCGACGCGTCGGCAAGGCCGCTACCTTGCCAAAGATCGCCGCCGTCGAGCAGGAGCGAACGGCCGGAGCCGGCATCCGCGCGCAGCCGGTCAAGCAGCGTTTTCAGGTGGGCAAAGCCGCCCATACGGCCGTACCGCTGTGCCGCCTCCTGATAATCGAGGAAGGTGAAGGCGTGTGCTCCACGGCTGCCTGGCGCGATGCCAAAATGCTCGAGGAAGGCGCGGCCCACCAGGTGCGGCGGCTGGCCGCGCATCGATCCCACGCCGATATTGACGCTCGGCTCACGGAAAAAAACCGGCCGCATCTGGGCATGGGTATCTGTAAGATGCAGTATGCGGACATTGCCGAACCGGCCGACGTCGTAAAGATCATCGTCAGCCGCCATGGCAACGTGCGGGGTGACGCCCGATGCCGCCGCGACGGCGAGCCAGCGCAAGAAATTCCGGCGATCCAACCGCGTGCACTCCCCCGTCAGCAGGTCAATGGATGACGCCCGCCTTCCAGGCGGTGTCTTGCTCCTTGGCCTGCGCAATGGACGCCTTCGCCAGGGCCTCGGCTAGTTTCGCTTGCTTCACCGCGGCGTCGAAATCGCCGGCGGCTGCGGCCTTCTTTGCCGCAGCCAACGCCTGTTCCGTGGTGGTCCATTGATTCTTCAATGCGCCGGCGTCCTTCTCGGCGGCGAGCGCACCCGCGAGCGCAGCATCGAAATCGGACTGCGTGCTCGCCGCCTGCGTCACCGCCGCAAAACACACAAATCCAATCACCGCAGCGAACAGTCGCATGTCTCTCGTCCCCACCGTTACGGACGCGCGCCGGGTCCGGAAATCGGCAGCCCGTTCGCCATGTAGGACAGGTAATATTCCACGTCGCGATAGTTCTCGTCCTGCGGTTCGAGTGGCACGCCGCGCACCTGGCTGTTGCAGGTGACGAAGCGGCGGCTGATCGTTCCCATCCCGCCCCATTCCGAGCGGTAGATCGGCATGGCGGCCAGGATGCCGAGCGCCGGCGCCAGCACCTCGGTGCGAATGTGCTCGCCGGCGCTCTGCACATGGCAGCTGTCGCAGGAGAAGTTGAGCTGGCCGCGCCGGGAGTAAAAATATTTTGCGCCGTTCTCGTACGCGACGCGCGCGCGCGGGTCGTTCGGGATCTTTATGTCGAAGGGCTTGCCGCGCGACGTAAAGGCCATGTAGGCGGTCAGCGACGCCATCTCGTCTTTGAGGTAGGAATAGGGCGCCTCGCCGTTCGTCTCGCGGCAGCGATTGAGCGCCAGTTCGAGCGTGATCACTTCGCCGGTCTTTAAGTCGAAGTACGGATAGTCCTGGCGGACGCCGATGCCTTTATTGGGAAAGCAATCGCCGTAGGTCTTGCCGTTCTTGAACGGCGTCGCGAACATGTCCTTGCCGCGGTCGACCGCGAAATCGTACGGCGGGAAATCCTCGATCGCTTCCCACTGCTTGCGCAGGCCAGCATCCATCGAATAGGGCCCATTGACAAAATCGTTCAGCGGCACCTTGGGAAATTTCTTCGTGAAGTAATCGCGAAACGCCTTGAAGTCGGCATCCGGATTGACGGCGTCGGCCGCGGCAGCCGGCCGTGCGCCGGCAAAAAACAAGGCCGCGATCAAGACGGCAATGACACGCAGCATTCCGCTTCTCCTCCGCGCCGGCCGGGACCGGGTTACCGTCACGATATTTTTGCCGTAAGCGAATCGCTGTCGCCTTTGTTGTCAACCCAGCTCACCGAAATGTCGTCGCCCTTCTGGCCGCCCTTGAAGCTGAATTTGATATACGGGTCCTTGGCGACGGCGGGGCCCCACAACGCAGTGAACACCGTCTTGCCGGCGTGCTGGAAGTCCACCACCTCGATGTGATGCGGCGGGATGAGATTGCCCTGGGCGTCCTTGACGAAGCCGGAATCCATCGGGTGCTGCACCAGCGCCTGCACCTCGGTGACGTCGCCGCTGGCAATTGCGCGGACGCGAATTGTCGATGCCATCTGTTTTGCCTTCCTTCAACGATGCCTGCCGTCAGCCGCCGCAGCCGCCGACGGTGACTTTGACTTCCTTGGTCGCGCTGTAGATCTTGCCGTCGGACTCGACCAGCGCGACGACCTTGCTGGTCTTCGCCATTTTCAGACGGTTGGCGACCATGGCCGACGTGCCGGGCGGAATCTTGTAGCTCGCCGCCAGCGGGAACGGATTTTCCGAGACCATGATCGAGATCGAGGTCACGTTCGGCAGCGCGCTCGATACCGCGATCGGCACCACGGCGCCGTTCTCCGCGATTTCCGGCGCATCGAGCTTCACCTGGTCGGAGGCTTCCGCCGCCTTGCCGTACAACGCCTTGATGGCGTCGGTTTCGGTCTTTTGCGTGAACGCATCCTTCGGCCACAGCGCAGCGTCGGCGGCGCGCGCGTCTTTCGGCCACCAGGCCAAGCCGCAGCCGGTGACGAGGCCGGCGAGCGCGCTTTGCAGGATCAGCCGTCGCGTGCGATCGGGGCGGTATTGTTTGGACATCGTGCGCTCTTTCTTGTTGTGCGCGATTTATCGCGTGTAGAGGAAATCGACCACGGCTTCGATTTCGTCCTTGGTCAAAATCAGGTTGCGGCCGAACGGTGGCATCACCGTTTCCGCGTTGCGCTTGGCCTCGTCGAAGATGATGGCGGCGAGTTCCTTACGGTCCGGATAGCGCGCCTTCATGTCGGCAAGCGGCGGGCCGACATTGCCCGGGGAATCGCCGCCGGCGATATCGTGACAGGTCAAGCAATTGCCCTTGCTGCGATCGAAGGCCAGCGCCTGGCCGCGTGACGCCGGTGCCTGTGGCCAGGCCGCGGTGCCGGCACAAAGCGTGCCGAGAACCAGCGCCGTTACAGTGAATTTGCGCTGACGGTGCATTGCACTCTCCCGCATGGCGCGCGCCGCCACGCTACTTGGCCTTCATGGCATCGAGCGGACCGGTGGTTCGCGGCGTCAAATCCTTGCCTTCAGTCGTCGAGACGATCTTCACCGCCTTCGGATCGATACAGTTTTTCATGCAGGCGATGTTCCTGGTATCGGGCCGCGGATCCATCCAGGTGAAATTGTCGCGGTTCGGCATTTTCACCTTGGGCAGGCTGTCGCGGTCGGCGACGAAATCCGCCGGCACGATATTGTTGAAGTTGAGAATATAGGCGGTGATGGCATAGACGTCGTCGGCCGACAGTGTGTGTGGCGCCGAGAACGGCATCGCCCGGTTGATGTAGTCCCACAGCGTCGGCGCGAACGGCCAGTAGCTGCCGACGGTCGGCTCCGGGCGATCGGCAGTGAGCGTGCCGACACCGCCTTCGAGCTTGGGATAGCGGCCTTCGCCCTCGCCGAAGGTGCCGTGGCATGGGGCGCATTGCTGGATGAAAACATCGGTGCCGTGGCTGACGTCGCCTTTGCCCGGCGGCAGGCCCAGCCCGTCGGTGCCGCGCGCATCGATATCCCAGCCGGCGATCTCGGCCGGCGTCGCCACGGTGCCGTAGCCGAACGCGCCCGGGCTCGCGGCATTGGCGGAA
>Ga0208044_1000486_pt1 | contig 29165 bp, 22 predicted proteins | sample Sb_taG_8_FD_187712 | JGI IMG/M metagenome (GOLD analysis project Ga0208044, IMG submission 187712) | Peat soil microbial communities from Weissenstadt, Germany - Sb_50d_c_BC metaG (SPAdes) (version 2) | ecosystem: Environmental > Terrestrial > Soil > Wetlands > Peat | place: Germany...
ATGATCCCGTCTGTGCCCAGCACGACGCTGGCGACCCCCACGCACGGAGTTACCTGCACGGGGCGGCTTGCCACGGCTGCTTGCTCATCAGCGAGACGAGCTGCGAGATCTTCAACGACTTCCTCGATCGCAGCCTGGTGGTGCCCACGGTGGCCTGCAACGGGGCCGAGTTCTTCCGGCCGCCAGTGTAGGGGGAGACCGGATGCTCTCGGACATCCTGCGGCTTGCCGATCGCGAACTGGATCAACTGCTCGAAGCGATCTCGCAGCGGGTGGTGTTCCCAGGAGCGGGGGTCGACCAGATCCGGAAAGCCGGCATGGGTGCCAATGCCCGGCGCATCGAGGTGTGGCTGGCCGAGGCGATGGAGCAGTTCGGTTCGGTCGAGCGTTTGTTCGCCTTGATCCGCTTGGTGCGTGAACAGCGATCGCAACTGGCAGCGGCTCATCCTGCCCCCGAGCTCATCTTGACCGGCCCCGAAGTCGAGGACATCGCCACTCGAGACACACGCGTCGTCGTCCGCGAGATGTTCGAGGCCGCTCGACGTTCCGTGCTTATCGTGGGCTACGCCTTCTACCGCAGCGCCGAGATCTTCGAGCCTCTCGCAAGCCGGATGGCCGGGAACGCTAGTCTGGAAGTGCGCATCGTGGTCAATGTACACCCGAAACGAGGCCGACCAGCGGCGACGATCGTCGACGAATTCGCCGCGGAGTTCTTCCGAACCTGCTGGCCATTCCATCCCCTTCCGGAAGTCTACTACGATCCCAGCTCACTCAAGGGTCCGAAATCGGGCCTTGCCAGTGTCCACGCCAAGCTCATCGTCGTGGACCGCCGCTGGGTATATCTGGGCTCGGCCAACTTCACCCGGGCGGCGTTCCATCGGAACCTGGAGGCGGGGATCCGTGTGCGGGATGGCCGATTGGGGGAGGTACTCGTAACCTACTTCGATCGGTTGATCCAGGACGGCCATCTCCGCCGGCTCGGCGCCAGGTGACGGTGACCAGGAATGACACAACTGCTAAACAGGAATCCGTTCACGAGGCGGTTTGGCCATGTCAAGGCCAACCTTGCAGCGTGCCAGGACGGCGCCACGGGCATGATCGCTCAGTGGTGCGATCCAGCGCCGGACGGGACAGGCTTCTGGCTGGTCGCGGAAGGCACTGGTTTCGGGGTGTAGACGTCCCGCAGGGCTGCCGCCAGGTCAGGAAACTTGTAATGGTAGCCGAGTGCCCGGGCCCTGGTAGGTAGAACCTTTTGACCGGCCGTGACCACCCCCGCGACTTCACCGAGCAGGAGCTGAATGACGAGGTCGGGAGGACCGATGGGTAGAAAGAATCGCCAGGGCGTATAGGGTTTCCGCAGTACGCTCGACAGCGTCCTGGAGAACTCGGCATTGCGGACCGGGTTCGGAGCCGTGCCGTTGATCGGACCGGACGCCTCGGCTTTCTCGACAGCCATCTGGAAGATGCCCGCGATGTCGTCGATGTGCACCCAGCTCATCCATTGCTGCCCCTTGGCGAGGAGACTTCCGCCACTGCCGATCGGCGCGCCTGGACCGAGCTTGAAGATCGGCGTCATGAATGCAAGCGCCCCTTCGCCGGGGGCCAGCACGATGCCGATCCGCACGACCGCAAAGCGCACGCCCTGCTGCGTGACCGGCTCAGCCGTCTGTTCCCATTCCCGGCAGACGACCGCCAGGAAGTCTGATCCTGACGGGCTTGTCTCGTCGAGCTCCTCGTCACCGTGCGGGCCGTAGTAGCCGATCGCCGAGGCTTGAACCAGGACGCCGGGTTTCTTGCGGGCCTTGCTGACGGCAGCCACCACGTGATCCGTGCCGTGAACCCGGCTATCGCGGATCTTCCGCTTGATCTCGGTATTCCAGCGGCCGGCGAAAAGGTTATGACCGGCAAGATTGACAACGGCGTCGCAACCATCAATCTCATCTTGCCAGCGGCCTTCGGTCGTGGGGTCACCCTGAACGACCTGGTAGAGCCGGAACTCTGGTTTGCGCCGGACCACGTCGGAGTGCCGCGACAGGATCACTGGCTGATGTCCGGCCTCCAGCAGCCCGCGGGCCAGGTGTCGACCAATCAACCCCGAGCCGCCCGTAATGAAAACCCTCATGAACATCACCCCCTGTTCAGCGTCCGTGAGTCGCTGCGCGTCAAGCGACAGGGCCAGGCTAAGCTCGCAATGCCGATGCAAGAGCCAGCGCCCGTCATCTCCCCCTCATCTTTTAGTGAGGACCGCTCGTTCGTCAAGCAGCACGCATGTTCTCGAGACCCTTCCGTTCGTACGGCACATGATGCTGTGGCACGTGAATTTACGATGAACTTGATGACGAGGTTGTTGGCCGCGCGTGCAGATCGTGGTAGTTTCAGTACGCTTGATATGCTGCAACGGCCTCGCGCCGCTTTCGCCTCGAGAGCAGCGGTGCTCGACGTTTCCTCCCCGGCCTCGTTGCGTCATCCAGGAGTTCCGGCAAATCATGCCTCCCAACGTTCGCAAGTGGTTCGACCTGCCGCGGCTGCTGCACACCTACAAGCGACGGACGCCGCTGGTGCTGATCAATGGCCTGGCCGAGCAGCCGGAAAGCTGGTTCGCCAACAGGATCCACTTTTCGCGTCATTTCGACGTCAAGATTCCCGAGATCCTCGTCTACGACGGATCTGCCCTGCACGAGCACATTGACGGCGGTGGCGAGGTGACCGTCGATTATCTGGCCGATCGACTGGCGGTCTACCTCGAGCAATTCGTTCAGCGTCCTCCCTATCACTTCGTGGGATCGAGCCTGGGATGTCAGGTGATTCTGACTTACGCGGTGAAGTACCCCGAGCACGTCTCCAGGCTGGTTCTGATTTGCCCATCAGGGTTTCATGGCGATGAGAACCTGCCGGCGATGGAGGGCGTGAAACGCAGTCAGTATGACACGCTCGTGAAATCGGTCTTCCACAAGGGACGCTTCGCCACGGAAGACCTCGTCAAGGCTTTCGAACGCAAGTTCCAGGACCGCAAGTGGAAGAAGGGAGTGCTGCGAACGCTGAGGGGAACCGTGGGGCACTCTGTGGCAGGACTGCTGGCGCACGTAACGCAGCCGACGCTGGTGATCTGGGGAGCGACCGATCAGGTGCTGTCCAATGTTCCCGGGTCGATCCGGGCTGCGGACCGGATCGTCAAGGTCCGCCAGGTGGTGATCCCCAAGTGCGGGCACGCGCCGCAGATCGAGAAGGCCCGGCTGGTGAACCAGCTCGTGGTGCGTTACCTCAAAGACAAGCTCAAGACCATCCCCCCCGCACTCGATCCGGAGCGATTCCTGGAAAGCGCCAGTCGCCCCAAGGCGAAGTCCCGTTTCGCGGCGACACTCTCGCGGCCGATTCATGGATGAACGGAGCAAGATGCCACGTCCCACGCAGGAAGGGCGGCACCGTAGGAAGCGACGATGAGCGATTTCACGCTGTTTCTGGGCAAGTTCCTCAAACAGGGAACTGCCATCGCCAGCCTGGCTCCGAGCAGCCCGTGGCTGTCGCGTACGACGGTTCGGAACATCGACTGGACAGCGGCTCGCGTGATTGTCGAGCTGGGCGCCGGGACGGGTCCGATCACCCGCGTTCTTGCCGCCAAAGCCCTGCCCGGTTGCCGCGTTGTGGTCCTGGAGCGCGACCCGGACTTTTGCCGCCTGCTTCATGAGCGTTTCGCGGGCCGGGCCGACCTCGACGTTGTCGAGGGCGATGTGCGCGACCTGGCCGCGATCCTCGCCGACCGGGGGATCGGCCAGGCTGACTACATCGTCTCGGGCTTGCCTGTGCCATCCTTTCCCCGCGACTTGCAGCAGGCCCTCTTCCGGGTGGTGCGCCAGGTTCTCCGGCCCGAGGGCACATTCAACCAGATCACCGAGTTGCCCTGGGTCTACCTGAGGTTTTATCGTAAGTATTTCGAGGACGTCCAGTTCGTCTTCGAGCCACGCAACCTGCCCCCGGCCGGCGCCTATTTCTGCCGGCGGGTGAAACCGATAGCCTGATCCGCGATGACGTCCACAGTATCGACCGCACCCGCACAGCCGACCCCATCGGTCCCAACCCCGAGCCGCACCTCGGCTGCCGTGATGCTTGCGGGCTCTTTGCCGGTGCGTCATCTGGTGAACGCCGGGTTTCACCTTCATGCCCGGCTGCGCACATCGAAGGTCGACTCTCTCGACCCCCGGCGCGTCCAGGAGCAGGGCTTGCTGCGGTTGGTGCGCGCGGCGAGGGCAACCCGGTTCGGTAGGGATCACGAGTTCGATCGAGTGCGCAGCGTCGCCGACTACCAGAAGGCCGTTCCGCTGCGCACCTATGAGACTCTCTGGAATGATTACCTCCGCTCCAGCTACCCAGTTTTCGAGAACCTGACCTGGCCTGGCCGAATCCCCTTTCTGGCACTGACGAGCGGCACGACCCAGGGTACGACCAAGTACATCCCCATCTCGACTGAGATGGTGGTTTCCAACCGCAAGGCTGCCCAGACGATGGTGGCCTACCATATGACCGCCCGGCCCGATTCCCGTCTCTTTCAGGGCCGGCTCTTCTTCCTGGGCGGCACGGCCAATCTGGAACAACCCGCACCCGGCGTGCACCAGGGCGACCTGAGCGGGATCGCCGCCCTCGAGCTGTCCCCGCTGCTTCGCCCTTACACCTTTCCTCCGCTCGAGCTGGCCCTCGAGTCGAACTGGGACACGAAGCTGACCCTGCTTGCCGAGCGGAGCATCCGGGAACGGATCACTCTGGTCAGCGGTGTGCCGAGCTGGCTGCTCATGCTCTTCCAGCGCGTCCTCGAGCTCACTGGCGAAAGCTCCATCGGCGCGCTCTGGCCCGACCTCGAAGTGGTCGTTCACGGGGGTGTCAAGTTCGATCCGTACCAGAAGTCATTCCAGGAGATCCTCGGACGGTCGGACATCCGCCTGCAGGAAACCTACCCCTGCTCCGAGGGCTTCATCGCTTTCGGTGACCCGAAAACGGAGCTCCTGCGGCTACTCCTGGATCATGGCTTGTTCTACGAGTTCGTTCCGGTCACGGAGCTCGACTCGCACAACCCCACGCGGCACTGGCTGGGCACGCTCGAGAGGGGCGTCAACTACGCGATCGTGGTGTCGACCTGTGCCGGGATGTGGGGACATATTATCGGCGACACGGTGCGGTTCGAGTCGCTCGACCCGCCGCTGCTCAGCTTCACGGGACGTACCAGGTACACGCTGTCGGCGTTCGGCGAGCACCTGATCAACGAGGAGGTCGAGGCGGCGATGGCGTCGGCCTCGTCGGCCTCGAGAGCAGCGGTGCGGGACTGGCATGTCGGGCCCGTCTTCGAGGGGGCGCTGGGGTATCATCAGTACGTGATCGAGTTTCTCGAGACGCCCGACGACCCAGACCGCTTTCGCCGGTTGCTCGATGGCGACCTGTCCCGGCGCAATGCCGACTATCTGGCTCATCGCGCCGAGGGCGTGGGGCTACCATTGCCGGCACTGGTCGTGGCACAGGCGGGTGCGTTCAACTCGTGGATGCGATCTCGCGGCAAGCTCGGCGGGCAAAACAAGGTGCCCCGCATGGACGGGTCGGGCACCCTCACGCACGAACTCGTCCAGTTTCTCCGTCAAAATGGCCAGGTGCTGCTCGAGATCCGGCCCGGCTCATCGGGCGCAACCCGCGCCCTTTGAACCGACGGCAGAAACTCACGCAGCCTGCTTCTTCTCAGCAATCAGCCTGGCGATCTGGCCGATCGAATCCAGATGCTCGACACCGGCTTCATGAGCTTCGACCGTGATTCCGAAGTGCTCCTCGAGGAACACGACCAGCTTGAGAGTCGTGATCGAGTCGAGGATTCCGCCGGTGATCAGAGGTGTGCGATCAGTCAATTCCCCGGGATCCTCACCTGGCAAGAATTCGTTCAAGATGTAACCCTGGACGACCTTCTCGATATCTTCCATGACGGCCTCTGGATATCCTTTCGGTCACAATGGAAACCGGGCCCGAGCCACACCACACAACGCCGGCACGGTATCCGGTCAACTTACTTTGGTCAATCTCGAGTTTTCCTTGAGCCCGATGTGGAAGTTTGCCGAATTCGTAGAGTAGTGCTAGCCGATCGGTCTCGATCGGGGAACGATCTCTTTGCGTCGGGTTGAGCCGAGGCGGGACCAAACACGAGTCTCGAGGTGCCAGGTCCATGATCGCAGGGATGCTCTCAGCCTCTTGCCGGCGCACTCTCGTCGTTGTCGCGGCGGTCTGCTTGACCTTGGTTCCGGGTTGCGCCGGCATGGGCCGGAAACACGAAGCGCGGCGAGTCCCCGAGCGGGGATACATCGACCCGGAACAGGCCCGCGAGCTCGACAAGGTCACGATGCCCCGCTACGTGGTTGAGCCTCCCGACGAGCTCGAGGTCTCGATCAAGCCCGCGCCACCGGACTGGAATCTCAGCACCGTGACTGTCCAGCAAGACGGCATGATCGACCTGGGATTCGCCGGCGACGTTTTCGTCGTGGGGCTGACCCTCGAGGAGATCGAGCTCAAGATCGTCCAGCAGCTCACGGCGGCGGCCATGCAGCAGAATCAGAAGATCGACCAGCCCTACCGCGTCTCGGTGCGATTAACAAACGTTCAGAGTAAGTACTATTACGTCATGGGGGCCGTCAGGAAGCAGGGGCGGTTCCCGATCAAGGGCAACGAGACCGTGCTGGACGCGATCCTTGAGGCCGAGCTGAAGACAAACAGCCTCCCAGACAAGGCCTACCTGGTTCGGCCGCACCCGCCGGGCGAACCCGACCAGGTTCTCAAGATCGACTGGTGCGGCATCAAGGAACGCGGCGACACGCTCACCGATTACCAGCTCTTCCCCGGCGACCGAGTCGTGGTCCCGGGCACCAAACCTCCGGGGCTGATCGCCACCTTGATCGGTCAGTACGGTCAGTAGCCAGGTTGGTTTACGATACGTCGGCCCGGTTCGGCATGGAAATCACTGGCGAGATCAGGCCGATCTTGGCGCAGGCGAAGTAAACCGTGAAGCCGACGATGAAGGCGGCCACCGGGGCGGCCGGAACGTCCGGGATTACCGGGTAGCGGCCGTGCAGGTTGGGCAGGATCCCCACCAGGAACCCGAGCGCCCAGGCGATCCAGCCCGCGGGGTTGAACCCGGCCCTTGGGCCGGACCAGCGGTTGCCCGCCAGCAGGTAGTCGGCAGCCATGGCACCGCAGATCGGCCCGAACGAGGCGCCGATGATGCCAAAGACGCCGCCAAGGTTACCTGCGACCTTGGTGACCGCCAGGATGATGCTCACGATCGCACCAATGCCAACGGACAGGAACGGGTTCACCTTGGGCAGAACGGTCTTGAAACTGTTGGCCGCGATGAACGAAGAAAAGCAAGCTCCGGGAAAGGCGGCCAGAGTCAGGCCGATCATGATCCAGGGGTATGCCGTCGGTAGCTTCCTCTCCAACGCGTCTGTCATTCGATCGCCTGTGTCATTCAGAAAGTCAGGCTCGATAATCCCGGCTGCCCATGCACCGGCCAGCGCTATCGCTGAGATCCCCGCAGTCACCAGGATGGCGGCGATGATCCCCACGTAGCCGCCCATCTCAACATCCTTGTCGTCCTTGCTGTTCATCCCGAAATCGACGCCCGCTGCTCCCGCCGTGGCGAAGAACCCGACAATGCCTCCCACGATTAGCAAGATCGCTGTGAGTCCTCCGCCAGCTTGTGCGGCCTCCACGGGAGGGGAGTAGCTAAAGCCTGACCCACCGAAGAGCACCAAGCCGATCAGTAAGACCGCCAGCGGAATTACGGGCAAGAAAGTGCGATCTTGGCGACGTACTGGATTCCCTTGAGCCCAACGAACGCCGCACCCAGGGCCCAAAGGACGCAGAGAGGATAGAATAACGCGGGTACTTGAAAGCCCTTGTTCGCAAGATAGCCGGCCGCTCCAAACGTGTTGACGCCGAGCCAGCCGAACTGGAGCAAGCCCATCAGCAGCCCCGGCATGAAGAGACCACCCAACGCCCCGAAGGTGGACGTTCCGACAATGTATAGCGGCAGCCCTGTTTTCCTGCCCAGTAGTCCCGGGACCAGGTAAAAGAGGAAGTGGCAAATCAAACCGGCCAGCAGGATTCCCAGCAGAGTTGCGCCAAGCCCGCCAGCCATCAGAGCCTTACCGGCGATCGAATCCCAGAAGATAAACCAGAGGAAGATCCCCGCGTACGTCGGTGCGGTGTTCTTGCACCAAGGAGCCCGGTTGGAGGGCGGGTTCGGCTTCGCGCTGGCGATGTAGTCGGGAAGCTGGCTGGGCGAGGTCGTCGTTGGTGTGCTCATGGTGCTTTGCGGGTCGGTTCAGGGGAGAGGCTAGGTTTCAGGCCGGTACGCTGGGTGCATCAAACGTCGCCCATCAACCAGTGTCAAGTGGTTAGTCGGTGCGACCGAGCCACGCTTCGGCAGCAGAGTTTCCCTGGATTCCTCGCCCGCGCGCTCATGGGAATCCCTGGTGGCTGATGCAATTGATCGTGCGCGAACGGCACCTACCCGCAGTGACTGTACTCATCCCGCCCGGCTGCGGGAAGCGACCACGCAACGAACGCGAGGAAGGCGATCGAGATCACGAACGGTTCTCGTCCGCGCTGTCTTCGGCAAGTAAGCATGCGGCGGCCGCTTTGAGATCGGGAAGCTTGTTTTCAACAACGTCCCAGATGATCGCGCAGTCGACGATGAAGTAGGCGTGGATCAGGATGTCACGCATCCCGGCGATTTTCGGCCAGGGTACGTGGGGCGTCAGTGCTCGAACATGGGGCGGGACGTTCTTGGCGGCCTCCCCCAGGATTTCCAGGTTGCGAACCACAGCGTCGACGGTCTTGCGATCGGCCTGGAACCGCTCCAGGTCCATGCCCCCCGTATAGTCCCGGATCCGTTCGATGGCCTCCAGGATATCATCGAGTGAAACCCTATAGTCCCGTGGCATAGTTGCGAACATCCTTGTCGATGAGGGCACGGAGCCGAGGCTTGACGTTCTCGGGCAAGACCAGGTCGACGGGGCGATCAAAGATGCGTTCCAGCAGGGTCTTCAGATCCATGTACGCGTCGAACGTCTTTTCTCGGAATTCGACCAGGAAGTCGAGATCACTCGCATCGGTCGCTTCGTTTCGGACCGTCGAGCCGAACAATCCCAGCCGCCGAACGCCCAGTCGCCGCAACTCTTCCCGATGCTCGTCAAGCACGCTCAGTACCAGCTCGGTGTTCATCTCGATCGGAGGACTTCCGCCACCCCACCCCAAAGTGTATGTCTCGAGCAGTTTCGCGCGTGCAACACCCCCGCCCATTCCACAATCTCGGCGGACTCGGGTCGATTCGCCAGAGGCGGAATCACCCTCAATAGACAGAGGTATACTACAAGCTCGCGTTCTGTCAAGAGATCCCCATGGGGGGAAAGGAGCCATCCCTGGTGACTGATGCAATTGCTCGTGCGCAAATGGTACCTGCTCGCGGTCACTGGAGCCATTCCGCCCGGCTGCGGGAAGCGACCACGCAGGCGTGGCACAGTGCGATGGGGACGAGCGCGAAACCGGCTACCGCCATCTTCGATTTTCGGGACGGCATCCGTCTGTCCTGCTGCGCTGCGGCTCAAGCGGCTTCAGGGGCTAAGGCAGCGCTATTCAGTGACGTCCCTTTTTCCGTCCCCATCGGCCCAGAAAGACGCTCGACAGTCAGTGATGTCCCCTTTTCCCTCTCCACAACCCCGCGTCAAGAGTTAGATATGGTGTCCCCGGAACTCCCCCAGGTTGAAGAGCACGAACGGATCATCGGCCAGCTCGGCCTCGAGGAATCCCCCGTCGCCCTCGCGAGCGCCGCGTTGCGAACGGAGCATGAGTCAACACCATAAGCCGTTACGCGACAGTTATTTACAGTCGGAGTCGTGGCCGCCGCCGGTTTCCAGGAATTCTCAAGATTTCCTGTGTTTTCCTAGGGTTTAGCGCCATAGCTTGCCGTGGCAGAGCTTTATGCGTTGATGTCATCCCGTTGAGAAGCCGGCGAATCCTCAAAAGTCGGATTTTTCCCCCTAGTCGACCGCCGGGTCGAGATCTACACCGATCCGGGGCCGGCCGGTTATGCGTCCCGGACCGACTTCCCGTCCGGTCAGCAGGTCCCCGTGGTGATCGACGGCCGGCAGGGCAGCCAGATCGCTGTCGACGACATCCTGCCGTGACAACCAAGGTCCTGAGGTCGTGCGGCATGAGCGTCACCCGAACGCCGTTGACGCTCAGGTCGATCACCTCGGCCGCTCTGCCCGTTCCCAGTTCCGCCTGGAACCGGCGGGTGGGAAGCTTCAAGGGGTTTAGCACGTCGTCGAGGGATGTTTCCCGCTTGGGGTCCAGGAATCCCTCCCGTGAGCACCCGGCAATCCATCCCGCGCGGCCAAGAGCTCGAGCAGCTCGCGCGTGCACAAGGCCGCGCCGCTGGAGGGGTCCAGGTAACAATGGATCGAGGAGAAGAGCAGGCGCATGGATACCGGCGAGAAAGGTCGCGATGAGAGGTATTGATGGGATTGGTTCCGGCAAAACGAGCCCGTTGCGATTGCGCTCATGCCATCAAGAAGAGACCACTTTCCGGAGACGCTCGCAAGACTCGGGTATTTCTGTCGTAAACTCAGTCTCTGATGCCGCCTTGCGGCACCCGGAATGATGAAAATGGGGTTGATTTCTGGTAGCTTACCGAGTCGGAGGCGGGTGTCGGGTAGGAGGCCGACTTACAGTGGAGCCTCGAGCCCGCAACTCAGTCTGGCCCGGATGTCGCTGCGTACCCGGTATTGTTGCCCCCGGTCTTCGGGGAGCACGCGGAGCAGAATGTCTCCCTCGCGACATCCTCCGACGCACGTCTCCGGAGGAGCTCGCCATGGACACCATCTATGCCAGGGTAGCCGGACTGGACGTGCATCAGAAGTTCACCACCGTTGGCGTACGTTGCCGCCTGGAAACCGGGAAACTCTTCGCCGAGGTCCGGACCTTCGGAACCATGACCAGGGACCTCTTGGCGTTGGCCGACTACCTCGAAGCGCTCGGTGTGACACACGTGGCTATGGAATCGACCGGCATCCTCTGGAAGCCGGTCTGGAACATCCTGGAGGGACGGTTCACCCTGCTTTTGGTGAACCCCCGTCGCGTCAAGCAGGTGCCCGGCCGCAAATTGGATGTGAGCGACGCCGAATGGATCGCTCATCTGTTGCAGTGCGGACTCCTGCAAGGCAGCTTCGTGCCGAAGCGCGAGCTGCGTGAGTTGCGGGACCTGACGCGGTGTCGTGCCCAGTTGGTCTCCGAGCAGACACGCGTGGCCAATCGCGTCCACAAGGTCCTAGAAGATGCCAACATCAAGTTGGGGGCCGTGGCCTCGGACATCCTGGGTAAGTCGGGACGAGCCATGCTCTGGGCTTTGAACCGCGGAGAGCGTGATCCGGACAAGCTTGCCGACCTGGCCCTGGGCCGCTTGCGGGCCAAGATCCCCGAGCTAAAGCTGGCGCTGGAGGGACACTTCAGGGAACATCATCAGTTCCTGGTGGAACATCTGCTGGGGCACCTTGATGACCTGGAGCGTCGGATCGAAGAGATCAGTCAACGCATTGCCGAACACTTGCCCTCGATTTTGGATGACGAGCGGTTGCGGCGACTGGATGCGATCGCAGGCGTGAACCGCACGACGATCGAAAACGTGGTCGCCGAGATCGGAGTGGACATGTCGCAGTTCCCGGACGAGCACCACCTGAGTTCCTGGGCCGGGATCTGCCCGGGCAACGAGGAGTCGGCGGGCAAACGGCTGCGGAACCGCACGACACGGAAGAACCGCTGGCTCCGTCGGGCGATCACCGAAGCGGCCTGGGCGGCGGGCCGGACCAAGAACAGCTACCTGGGCGCTTTGTACCGCCGTCTGGCGCCGCGGCGGGGCAAGAACCGGGCGTTGATCGCGATAGGCCACAGCCTGCTGGTGATCTTCTATCACATGTTGAAGTATGACGTTGAGTACCAGGATCTCGGAGTCGACTATTTTGACAAACGGGAACCGGAGCGGTTGCGGAACTATCTGGTCAAGCGCCTGCAACTTCTCGGTTACCAAGTGTGTTTGACGCCTCAGACCGACGCAGCGTAGCAGGGCCCACACGCCCTTGCTTCGAGCCGCCCAGCCAAACCTCCCCCACCGGAGCGCCGGGGGGGGGTGCGCGCTGGCAGAGGCTTGCCCAGGGGGATTTTCGGAGCAGCAGTATGTTGGGATACTGCGGAGAGTCTTTGCCAACGGCTCTGTGGCGCGACCGACCCACGCTTCGGCAGCAAAGTTTCCCTGGATTCCGCGCACGCGCGCTCATGAGAAAACCCGCGCGATCAGGAACGCGGCCGTCGCCGCGACACCACCGATCAACATCGTCTGAGCGGCACTGCGCCACGGCCGCGTACCGGTGAACCGCCCCTTCACGTAGCCGAAGGCCAGAAGGGCTACCAGGGTGACGAGAATCGAGACGAGCAGGGCGCTTTGGGTGGAGCTGATCACCATGTACGGCGACAGCGGTATCAAGCCGCCCGCAATGTAAGCCCCCGCGATCGTCAGGGCGCTCCACAGCGCGCGGCCGGGATCGGGCTCCTCCAGGCCAAGCTCGAACCGCATCATGAAATCGACCCAGGCGGGGTGGTTGTTCCGGAACGCCCGCAAGATCGGCGCGATCTCGGCGTCGGTCAGGCCATAGTGCTGGAAGACTTCCGCGACCTCCAGCTCCTCGACGTCGGGAACGGCCTGGACCTCGCGCTCTTCACGCAGCTTCTCGCTGGCGAAGTGCTCCGCATCGCTACGGGCCGCGAGATAGCCGCCCAGGCCCATGGCGATCGAACCGGCGGCGACCTCGGCCAGACCCGCGGTGACGATGATCGCGGTGGTCGCCACTGCCGATCCCGACAGCCCAGCCGCCAGCGCGAACGGAACAGTCAGTCCGTCAGACATACCGATCACGACGTCACGCACGGCCTCGCTGGCAGTGAAATGGCGCTCGATATGGAGCGGTTGGTGCATGGGGCTGTCTCACTGAAGTCTTTGAAAGCGGAATGAGGACGGGACCTCAGAAATCAATCCAGTTCACCGCACGCACGGCGGGCGTCACGCTCAAACCAGTTGTCGCGATAGTAATGCCCGCCGCGACTCCATGCCAGTATACTGGCCGCCAGGTACGCCGGAATGAAGACCGGCCCCCACCTCTCGGCTTGCCGGACGTGGGCCTGCTCATGATCGCGAAGCACTTCAAGGCAGGGCGCATCCCGACCGAGTATCACATGTCCCAGCGTCATCGCGTCGAAGCCGATACGGTTGGCGAACCATCTGGCAAACCCGCCGTGAAACTCCAAGGCCCCGCGCCGGTGCTGGACCCGTCCGCCCGTTCCCAGCGTGAGCGTTCCTGCGACCAGCCCCACGAGACTGGTCGGTGCCGCCCAGGTGTAGCGCGCCAACCGGGTCAGAGGCCCGGGCGCGACTGGCCCGGCCAGTCGGCTCTGCGCGGGGTCCGCGCGGCTCGCCCGCGGACGATGTGGTCGCTTGCGTCGCCGATCCCGATTGCGCCCCATGCTATGATCCACCCTCGGGAACGTGGTAAGATTTGTCGCCCGGATCGGTATCCGCCCCGATTCGGCTTGCCCGCGCGGCCCGGTACGGCTCGAGCAACACTATCAGGCCAGGCCGACCAAGTCGCCGGCTGGAGGGCTTCGATCTCACGTGACCGCCAACTGCCCACAAACCGAGCTCCACGCCGCAGACCTGCCACCCTTCGTCCGTGCCGACCTGAACGAGCCGCCGCTGGTGCGTTGTAGCTGGGTCTGGACGATTGCACCAGCTTATGCGGGCGTGTTTATATGGATTCCTCTGCTCGACCGGCTGGGAACGTGCTTGCCGGGGCAGACGAGCCTGGGCTGGCTGGCCGCCGCGGCCGTGCTGGCGGCATTGGCGTGCTGTTTTCTGCTCTTCGACATCCCGGCCATGTGGGGGTGGACGGCCGGTCGTCGTCTGGGCGCCGTCGGTGCATCGACGTTTGGCACGACCGGGTCGGAGTGGATCACCGGCGTGGGCGTGGGTCTGGGCGCCCTTGCCTATTACGCGGTCTCGGTCACCATGGCGATGAAGTTGATCATGCTCGGACTGCTCTCGTGCGGCCTGATCGACGTGAGGGTCTTCAAACCCTGGAGTCTCGGGCCTCTCGTCCTCGAGAGCCCTGTCTTCCTGCTGACGGCCCTGTTCTGGATCTACGTGATCACCGTGGTCTGCAGGCTGCGGATGTCGGGCGTCATCTTTGCCCTCATGCAGGTCTACACGCCGGTGGTGCTCTTGCTCCTGGGTGCGACGGCCCTGCTTGCGAGCGCTGGCTTGCCGACGTTCGCCGCGGCGCAGGAGTCGCTGGCCCAGCTCGACCCAGCCCTGAGGTTGCAAGTGGAACCGTGCCAGGCGCATCTTTTCCAGCTCATGTTCGGAGGTTTTGCCCTCTCCGGCTTGATGGGCGTCGAATGGGGAATGGCCGTCAGCAAGCGCAGCGATGTGCGCATTGGCGGCTGGATCGGGATCATCCTGGCTGGTTCTTACTGTGCGGTCATGGCGCTGCTCACGGTGGCCGGCGCGTTGGGCCAGTCCAGTCGAGGTGTGTTCCCGGCAGTGGACGACGTGCCAGCCTTCCCGCTCTCGTTTCATTGGGCCGTTTTCGTGGGCATTGGCGGAATCAAGGGCGGCGCGATTCTCAGCGTTTTCGGCCTGGCCACGCTGGCGTCGGGGAGTTACTCGGCCTGGGTCTTCAGAGAGAGAATCTCGACGCACTGGCCAGAGATCCGCCGCAGGGTCTGGACCAGGATCGGCGGGCTGCTGGCCTTCGTCTTGGTCGCGACCTCCTGGGCGGGCCGGCTCGAAGAGATCTTCAACCTGATGGGTGCCGTCTTCGCGGCCGCCGTCGGCGCTCTGGTCGCTGATGCGCTGCGGCAAAAGGGGCAATGGCACGGAATTCGTCGCGGCTGGAACCCGTCAGGGCTGCTGGCCTGGGGGCTTGGAATGGCTGTCGGCCTGGTGCCGGTGCTCGGGGCGTTGATCGACTGGAGCGCAGCACGGTGGTTCCAGCCGGCGGCCCTGTACGCGTTCCTCACCTCGGCCGGTCTTTACCTTGCGTTGGCGTCCCTCGGGCTGGAGCGCCCCCTGACGCTGCTCCCCGAACCAGTAGCCGAGGGTACGCCGAAGCCCCTCCCGGTTACCCCCGGCCTGGAGCCAGCGCGAGGCGCGGCTGGTTGACTCTTGATCAATCGCCAGGTCCGAGCGGCATGCGGATCTGTGCACGATCAACTCCCCGGGCGTGATCGCCGCCGGCCTCGCACACGCGTGACCTGGCTGCTCCGTATTCAGGTTTATCAATAACTACTTCAGAGAGTTCCTGGGCCATCCTGCTGAAGACATCATCCCAGTCGCCCCAGCGGCGCTGCCTGAAGAGGCGCATGGAGGGGTACCAGGGAGTATCCTCCCGGTCGAGCAGCCAGCGCCAGTCGGGGGCGAAGGGGATCGGGACCCACACGGGAACACCGAGAGCACCGGCAAGATGGGCCAGCGACGTGTCGGGCGTGATCACCAGGTCAAGGTTCTGGACCAGCGCGGCGGTGTCCATGAAGTCGTCGAGCCGGCCACCGAGATCGGTCACGGGAAAGCGGCCCGAAAGCTCTTCGAGCTGCTCGGTGCCCAGACCTTTCTGAAGACTGAATAGTTTTATGCCGGGAACACCCGCCAGAAGCTCGAAGCGGGCAAGCCGGAACGAGCGATGACGGTCCTTCTTGTGGTCCGGATTGCCCTGCCAGGCGATGCCGATCTTGAAACCGTCGAACCGGGCTAGCTCGTCGCGCCACTGCGTCGCCAGTGCAGGATCGGCGGCCAGGTAAGGGACATCGGAGGGGATCGTGTCGAGCGCGGTGCCGAAGATTCGGGGCAGGCTCATCAAGGCGGCGTGGCAGGCGAAGTCCAACTGAGGGGTTCCCTCGGGTATCACCTGCGCGACGCCCGGACACGTGGCCAGAATCCGCTCGAGCAGCCGGGGACAGGTCACGATCACCCGGCCTCCTCGCTGCGCGACGGCAGGCGCGTAGCGGATGAACTGGATCGAGTCGCCCAGTCCCTGTTCGGCCCAGAGGAGGATGGACCGGCCGTGCAGTGGTGATCCATCCCAGGGCGGCATGCCCTGAGCGAGAATCGGATGCTCGCGGCAGCGGAACCGCCATTCATACTCGGTCCAGCCCCGCGCGAAGTCACCCCTCTGGAGGCAGGCCAGAGCGTAGTTCATATGGACCGCGCCCAGCTCGGGAGCCCGCTCCAGGGCCTGGGTGAACCAGTCGACGGCCTCGGCCAGCCGTCCCTGGGCCTGCAAGACCAGGCCCACATGGTCGTAGACCTCGAAATAGTCCGGCTTGAAGTGGAGGGCGCGGAGGTAAGACGCCAGCGCCTCGTCGAACCGCCCCTGAGCATTGAGCGCATTGCCCAGGTTGTTGTGAGCCTGGGGATAGCCGGGCTCGAGTTCCAGGGCCCGGCGCAGGCACTTCTCGGCTTCCTCGGGCCTGCGCAGCGATGAGAGTGAAGCGCCCAGGTTGTTCCACGCCTCGGCGTTGCCGGGCGCGAGCCGCACGGAGTTGCGATAGTAGGCCACCGACTCGGCGACCTTGCCCAGAAGCTGGCTGGCCACGCCCAGGACGAACCAGGCCTCGCCAACCCCGGGGTCCCATTCAAGAACCTGGCGGCACGCCAGCTCGGCACCCGGATAATCCCCGGCGTGAATACAAGCACCGGCGAAAGCCAGCGGGTTGTTGATCATCATCGTCATGGCAACGATCCCCGAGAGTGGAAGAATTGGGCTGCGGCCAGTTCACGGGCGAGCCGGGCGAAGAGCTCGCCCCAGTCGCCGAACCGCCGCTGGCGGAAAAGGCGCATGGTGGGGTACCAGGGGGTGTCGTCGCGGTCGGTCATCCACCGCCAGTCGCTGATGTAGGGCAAGGGCATCCAGACGGGCACTCCCAGGGCGCCGGCGAGGTGGGCCGGCGAGCTGTCGGCGGAGATGACCAGGTCGAGGTTCCGCATCACCGCGGCGGTATCGACGAAGTCGTCCAGCCGGTGGCCCAGGCCGGTCACGAGGAACCGGTCCGATACCGCCTCGATCTGATCCAGGCCGAAGTTCTTCTGCAGGCTGAACAGTCGCACTCCGGGAACCCGGGCGACCGGCTCGAGGTGGGCAAGGCGGAAGGAGCGCTCGCGATCCCTGGTATGGACCGGGTTGCCTTGCCAGACGACGCCGATCTTGAAATCATCGATCCCGTCCAGCGCATCGCGCCAACGTGCGACAAGTGACGGATCGGCCGCGAGGTAAGGGACCTCGACCGGGATTGTCTGGAGAGTCGTGCCCAGGATGGCCGGCAAGCTCATGACCGGGGCATGGCAGGCGAATTCCGGCAAAGGGTCTCCCCCAATGATCACCTGATCGACGCCCGGGCAAGTGGCGATGATCCGGCTGAGCATCCGTGCGCAGGTCACGACGACCCGGCCGCCGCGGCGCGCGACCAGCGGCGCGTAACGGATGAACTGGATGGTGTCGCCTAGCCCCTGCTCGGCCACGATCAGGATCGTGCGGCCGCCCAACTCGGAGCCGTCCCAGACGGGCTGAGGCAGGCGATGGATTGGTAAGTCCTGTCCGCGGAGCCGCCACTCGCACTCGGGCCAACCTCGCGCGAAATCGCCGCTCTGAAGCCAGACCATGGCCCGGGACATGTGCAGCAGGGCATGGTCGGGCGCGTGGCGAAGGCCCTCGTCGTAGCAGGCGATGGCCTCGGTCAGCCGCCCCAGCGCCCTCAGGGCATTTCCCAGGTGCTTGAGAGCCTCAACATAGCCCGGCCGGAAATGGAGTGCCTGCCGGTAGGCCGTCGTGGCCTCCTCGAACCGCCCCTGATCTTGAAGGACGTTGCCCAGGTTGTTGTGCGCCTCGGCGTAGTCGGGCTCGAGTTTCAGGGCCTCGCGAAAGCAAGTCTCGGCCCCGTCGAGCCTCCCTCGAGACTGGAGGATGACCCCCAGGTTATTCCTGGCCTCGGCAAGGTCGGGGGCCAGCCGCACCGCGTGCTCGTAGTGGTGGGTCGCGGTCTCCAGGTCCTTGCGTTGCTGGTGAATCAGACCCAGGAAGAACCGGGTCTCGCCAGAGAGTGGATCCTGCCGTGCGATCTGGAGGAAGGCATGCTCGGCTCGCGCCAGGTCACCGGCCCGAAGGAAGCCGCCGGCGATCGCCAGGGACTGCCGGGTCGTCTGTCTGATGACTCCGTGCGCGGGGACGTCGAGAACGAAACAGCCGTCCTGGGGTGGCATGGGGCTGCTCCTGCCTTCCGTGACAAGAGTCGGCCTCACGGCCGAGGTTAGAGATTCCCCGTCGGAACCAGGTGCTCGCACTCGATGTCACGTCGTGGCCTGGTCCGCGCGCGGGAGGAGAATTGGAAATCTGACAGGCTGGCGGGAATCCTGCCAGGGAAGCCGGATCTGGTCAAGGTTGAGTGGGATCCCGCCGCGGGGTCGGCTCCCTCATGATCAATGCTGAACTTTCACGGTTTGCTCGGCGGCGTGATTTCGCAATCTTTCGTTCTAAGTCGCAATCTGCCAAAGACTCCCATTCGAGCAATCGTAAACGACCGACCATCCCGTTTGTTCAGTGCGCAGCAGGAGGCGCTCCAGCGTTCCTTGGGGTGGCCCCTTTCGTCGCGGCATTTGTCATCCCCCATCCGCCATCCGGCATTTGTCATCTGCCATCCGGCATTTGTCATCTGCCATTTCTCCTTCTCCATTCCCCGTTCCGCATTCGAAGGCTTCACCTTCCGTCGCGAGGATATGTATGACGACAGCGGCCGTGGCGCCTGAGCCGGTGTTCGTCGACACGAACGTTGTGGTCTACGCGGCCGTCCCCGCCTTTTCATTGCACGTCGACGCTCGAATGCGTCTCACCGAGCTGGAGGCCCGCCGGGGTGTGCCTCTGGATCAGCCGTCAGACGCTCCGCGAGTATCTCTCGGCACTCTCGCGCCCCTCAGCGTACTCCCCGCCAATTCCGATGACGTCGTTAATCGGAGACGTGTCCGCGCTCCTTTCTCGATTTCAAGTGGTGGAAGACGGGCCTGCGGTGACCTCCGCCCTGTTGACGATCCTTGCGGCGGTGCCCTGCGGCGGGAAGCAAGTGTACGACGCCAACACTTGTTGATCGCGGCCAGGAATTGAGCCACTTTCGCGGCCAGAATTGAGCCACCCGCATGGTTTCAGAGTGAATCCTGCGTGCAACTCCCCGCCTGAATTCTCATGGGGGAAATACCGCAGGTCTGGCTGGGGGGCCGGGGGTGGGTATCGCCTCGGGGATTCGCTCGGCGGGGCGCAAGTCCGGCGGCTTGCCCCGCCGTTCATGATTTCCAAATTCTACTTCATTCGGCAACCTGAAATATCTCTGTTGACAGGCCATGACACCCGTTTACAATGTGGACTGACCAGTCAGTCCGTTAGTGAGAGCTATCCACGCATGCAAGAGCTCAGTGAGAAGAAATCGAAGCGGTGCTGCTCGGACGAGGAGATCCTCGCCCGCAAGGAGGAGATCCTGCGGACGGCGACCGAGCTGTTTGCCGAGCACGGCTTTTCAGATGCAATCACGCAGGCGCTGGCCGATCGGCTCCAGCTCGGCAAGGGAACAATCTACCGCCATTTTCCCAGCAAGCGCGATCTTTTCCTGGCCGCGGCGGATCGGGTGATGAGGAAGATGCAGGAGAAGATCCTGGCGAGCATTGCCGGGGTCGAGGACGGTCTGGAGCAGGTGTCCCGGGGCATCATGGCATTCCTCTCGTTCTTCGCGGAGCATCCGGAATACGTGGAGTTGCTGATCCAGGAGCGCGCCCAGTTCAAGGACCGCAAGCGGCCCACCTATTTCGAGCATCGCGAGGTGAACGTCGTGCGCTGGCGAAAGCTCTACGCCCGGCTGATCGCCGAGGGCCGGGTCCGCGACTTGCCGGTGGAGCGGATTACCAACGTGGTGGGCAATTTGATCTACGGCACGATGTTCACAAATTACTTCATCGGGCAGGCAAAACCGGTGGAAGAGCAGGCGCAGGAGATCCTCGACGTCGTTTTCCGGGGAATCCTCACCGAACCGGAACTGGCACGGATGGAGGCCGCCGAGGCGGGTAATGTCGCTCATCAAGTCGTGGCCGCAACATCGACGAACGCTCGGGGTCATTGAACCATTGGAGGCTTGGACACTCATGGACCGCCGCTTGTGTGCAGGGCTCTTGTTGCTCGCCGGCATGGCCGGCGTCGCCGGTTGCGGGCAGGCCAGCTCCCAGACCGCTCCGCCACCACCGCCAGCAACAGAGGTCGTTTATGACACCCCGATCACCCAGGTCGTGACCGACTACGAGGATTTTCCCGGCCGGACCGACGCGATCTACACGGTCGAGGTCCGCGCACGAGTCTCCGGATACTTGAAGCGCGTCTATTTCCACGATGGTCAGGAAGTGAGGAAGGACGAACCGCTCTTCCTGATCGATCCGCGTCCGTTCCAGGCCACGCTGGACCGACAAAAGGGAGCACTCGAGCAGGCAGAAGCGCACGCCAAACGGCTGAATAACGAGTACCACCGGGCCAAGCTTCTCTTCGAGCAGGGACGGTCGATCAGCCGGGAGGAATTTGATCGCTACGCCTTCGATCACGCCGAGGCAGAGGCGGCGCTCAGTACCGCCAGGGCCAACGTGGACCTGGCGCAACTCGATCTCGACTGGACAAAGGTCACGGCCGACCTGCCCGAGGGCGTCACGGGCCGGCTTAGCCGCCGCATGGTCGATCCCGGCAACCTGATCAAGGCCGACGACACGATGATGACGACGATCGTCAGCCAGGACCCGCTCAACGTCTACTTCGACGTCCACGAGCAGGCCATGCTGCGGATCCGCCGCTTGATCCAGCAAAGGAAGGTCAAGGCCAAGTCGGAGAAGGAGGTTCCCTTGCTGATCGGACTGTCCGACGAGAAGGATCGTGAAGGCAACCCCGTCTATCCCCACCAGGGCATGGTGGACTTCACCGATAACCGGGTGGATGTGAACACAGGCACCCTGCGATTCCGGGCCAAGCTGTCGAACCCCGACCGGATGATCTCGCCCGGGCTCTTCGTGAAAGTGCGGCTGCCGATCGGCGAAGCCCATCCGGCGCTCATGATCCGCGAGCAAGCCCTGCAGGCCGACCAGGGTCTCAAGAAGGTTTTCGTGCTCCGGTCCCAAGATGAAAAGGGGAATCCCTATTCCCTCAAGGATGCCAAGGGCGAGCCAGTCCCCGCTTACAAACCCGTCGCGGTCGATGTCGGCAACCCAGGCGTGCTGCGCAATGGGTTTCGTGAGATCAGCCAGGGAATCAAACCCGGCGACAAGGTGGTCGCCGTGGGCATGCAGAAGATTCGCCTGGGAAAGAACCCGCTCACCGGCGAAGACTTCCTGTACAAGGCCCGGCCGTTCGATCCCGAGAAGGACTCGTCGAATCGCCCGGTTGCACCGCCAGCCGCCGATTCCGCCGGCGGTTCTGCCGGTTCCGCAGCCGGTGCCGCCGGAAAATCTCTCATCGGTGACTCCGCGGCAGTACCCGCGGTCCCGGCCGCCGGCAGCCCCGCCGGCACGCCAAAACAGTCCTCTCAGAGACCTGGGCCAGCGCCCGCCCGCCCGTCAACAGCAGCCGGTCACGAATCCGGATCCAGCGGCCGGCATGGGAGATGACAGGAAGTTTCCTGGGACCTGATCGCGAGTCCTCACTGTGTTCACTCGCTTCTTCATTGAACGGCCGATCTTCGCCTCGGTCCTGTCGATCGTGATCACCCTGGCCGGGGGGCTGGCGCTCCTGGCCTTGCCGATCGCCATGTTCCCCCAGATCGCGCCGCCCACTGTGTCGGTCACTTGCCAGTACCCCGGCGCCAGCGCGCAGGTCGTCGCCGAGACCATCGCCGCGCCCATCGAGCAGCAGGTCAACGGCGTCGAGAACATGATGTACATGTCGTCGGCCTCCACCAACGACGGCAACTATACGCTGACGGTGACCTTCAAGCAGGGCATCGACATGAACCTGGCCCAGGTGCTGGTGCAGAACCGGGTCTCGCTGGCCGTCCCACTGCTGCCGGACGTGATCAAGGCAACTGGCGTGACGACCAAGAAACGGTCTCCCGATATTTTGCTGGCGATCGGCATCTACTCGCCCGACGGCCGCTATGACCAGCTCTACCTGAGCAACTACGCTTACATACGGGTTCGCGACGAGCTCTCACGGCTGGAGGGCGTCAGCGACGTGACCATGTTCGGCCAGCGCGATTACAGCATGCGCATCTGGCTTGATCCCGACAAGCTGGCGCAGCGAAACATGACGGCCGGTGATGTCGTCCTCGCGCTCCGCGAGCAAAACCTCCAGGTCGCAACCGGGCAAATCGGCCAGTCGCCGATCATCCGCGGGCAACAAACCCAGGTCACGCTGAGCACGCTGGGCCGGCTGGTTGACCCCGACCAGTTTGAGAAGATCGTCGTGAAGACCACTGCCGACGGCAGGATGGTCCGGATCCGCGACGTGGGTTGGGTCGAGCTCGGCGCCAAGAACCAGGACATGAGCAGCGCGGTCGGCACCCTGGACGAGAAAGGCGAGATGCACCTTTACCCGGTCGCCAACCTCGCCATTTTCCAGCTTCCCGATGCCAACGCCCTGGAGACGGCCGACAGGGTCAGGGCCAAGATCGAGGAGCTCAAGAAAGAGTTCCCCGAGGGCGTGGACTACATGATCCGCTACGACACCACGCCGTACATCAGGGAATCGATCCAGGAAGTCTTCAAGACACTGCTCGATTCGGTGATCCTGGTCGCCCTGGTGGTCCTGCTCTTTCTGCAAAACTGGCGATCGGCGCTCATCCCGCTGATTGCCGTGCCGGTGGCCATCATCGGTACCTTCGCGGTCATGGCGGCGTTCGGCTTCTCGCTCAACAACCTGACGCTCTTCGGGCTGGTGCTGGCGATCGGCATCGTGGTGGACGACGCGATCGTGGTGGTCGAGTCGGTCGAGCACCACATCGAGAACGGGATGGGGCCCAAGCAGGCGACGTTGCAGGCGATGAGCGAGGTCTCGGCGCCTGTGATCGCGGTGGGCCTGGTGCTCTCGGCCGTGTTCATACCGTGCGCCTTCATCTCGGGGATCACGGGTCAGTTCTTCCGCCAGTTCGCGCTGACCATCGCCTCGTCGACGATCCTCTCGACCATCAACTCACTGACCCTGAGCCCGGCGCTGTCGGCCTTGCTCCTCCGGCCCCGCGTGAAGGGTCAGTACCAGGCTTTGCCGCGACTGGCATTCGTGGCCCTGGGGGCATGGCAAGGCTGCGTCCGGCTCGGCCCCTACCTGCTGCCTTTCGTCCAGAGTTCCGGGCTGATGGGCCGGGTTGCATCGGCCAGCCTCTTGCCCGAGGTGGGCAGCGACTTCGCGGCCACGCCCGCGGTCGCGGCCGGCCTGGCGGGCGCACTGCTCGGCGGCCTGGCCGGCTGGGTGCTCAGCAAGCCGCTCAACCAGGCGCTCGGCCGGTTCTTCGACCTCTTCAACCGTGGCTTCACGGCAACTGCCGGCCTCTATTCCCGCCTGGTCGGCGGCATGCTGCGGGTTTTCGTCCTGGTTTTCCTCGTCTACGCCGGCCTGCTGTTTCTGACCTATCATAAGTTTCTCGGCACTCCTCGCGGCTTCATCCCCGCGCAGGACATGGGCTACATGCTGGTCAATATCCAGCTTCCCGATTCGGCCGCGCTCGAGCGGACCGAGAGGGTCATCCGGCAGATCAATGAAATCGCCACCAGGACTCCCGGCGTGTCGGCCACCGTGGGAATCACCGGCCAGTCGTTGCTCTTGAACGCGTACGGGTCGAACTTCGGCACCATGTTCATCACGCTCGATGAATTCAAGAACCGGCCTGCTCCCGGCGGGTTCGCCTTCGCGATCGAGAACTGGGGACGCCGGCTGCTGGGCCTGAAGGAGAAGCCCCTCGCGCCTGACCTCTATTACGAAGCCATCATGAACAAGCTGCGAGGTCAATTCGGCCAGGCCATTCCCGAGGCCAACATCGCCATCTTCGGGCCCCCGCCGGTCCGCGGCGTGGGTCGCGCCGGCGGCTGGATGCTGATGATCGAGGACCGCGGCGACCTGGGCTCGACCGCGCTTCAGAAAGAGGTGGAAAACCTGTCAAGGCTGGGGAATGACGGGATCGACCTGACGGGCATGCCGATAGTGCGTGACAAGCACCCCACCGGCAGCATGACATCAGGGCCCGCCAGGCAGTCCGCCGTCCAGGGGCTGGCGTCGGTCTTCCGCGCCAACGTTCCGCAGGTCTTTCTCGATGTCGACCGCACCGCCTGCATGCTCAAGGGCGTCGAACTGCGGGATGTCTTCATGACCTTGCAGGCCTATCTCGGCTCGCTCTACGTCAACGACTTCAACCGGTTCGGCCGCACCTGGCAGGTGATCGTCCAGGCCATGGCCAAGTACCGCGACCAGAAAGACGACATCAACCGGCTTCAAGTCCGGAACAGTCGGGGAACGATGGTGCCCCTGGGCGCAGTCGCCTCGGTGCGCGAGATCAACGGGCCGCTGGTGCTCACCCGCTACAACATGTACCCGGCCGCGTCGATCAACGGCAACGCGGTACCCGGGGTCAGCTCGGGCAGCGCCATCCGGGCAATGCAGGAGCTCTCCAATCGCGAGCTTCCCCAGTCGATGAGCTACGAGTGGACCGAGATGGCCTACCTCGAGCTTGCGGCGGGCAACACGGCGATCATCGTCTTCGGCTTCTCGATCGTGATGGTCTTTCTGGTGCTGGCCGCCCAGTTCGAGAGCTGGGCCATGCCGCTGGCGGTGATCCTGTCGGTCCCGCTCTGCATGCTCAGCGCCCTCCTGGGCGTGACCAATGCCAAGCTCCTGGGCGCCGACAAGACCAGCCTGGATATCAACATTTTCACCCAGATCGGCCTGGTAGTGCTGGTGGGCCTGGCCAGCAAGAACTCGATCCTGATCGTCCAGTTCGCCAAGCTGATCCACGGCCGGGGCAAGCCGATCCGCGAGGCCACGCTCGAGGCTTGCCGGCTGCGGCTGAGGCCGATCATCATGACCTCGATGGCCTTCATCCTGGGCGTCGTGCCCCTGCTCTTCGCCCACGGCGCCGGGGCCGAGATGCGGCAGTCGCTGGGCGTGGCCGTCTTCAGCGGCATGATCGGCGTGACGTTCTTCGGCGTGCTGCTGACGCCGGTCTTCTTCTACGTGATCGATACCGTCGCCGAGTCCCGCTTCTTCGCCAACCCGATGGTGCGCCGCGTCGGCAGAATCTTTGTCAGCGTGGTGCCTTTCATCCTTTGTCGGGAGCTGTTCCGGTTCGCCTTCCGACGGGTGCTGATGGCACAGGGAAAACCACAGTCCAAGACCGAAGAGCCTGAGCTCGCCGAACATAAGTGAGGGTAGCCGTGTTCTCGCGCTTCTTTATCGACCGCCCGATCTTCGCCTCGGTCCTGTCGATCATCATCACGCTGGCGGGGGGCATCACGCTCTTCACGCTGTCGGTGGCACAGTACCCCGAGATCACGCCGCCGACCGTCGAGGTCTCGGCGTTCTATCCGGGCGCCAACGCGCAAGTGGTGGCCGATACCGTGGCCGCGCCCATCGAGCAGCAGGTCAACGGCGTCGAGAACATGATGTACATGTCGTCGCAGTGCACCAACGACGGCACTTACATCTTGACCGTCACCTTCAAACCGGGCGTCGACCTGAACATGGCCCAGGTGCTGGTGCAGAACCGTGAATCGCTGGCCGAGCCGATCCTGCCCGATTTGGTCAAGCGGCGCGGCGTGTCGGTGAAGAAGAAGTCGCCCAGCATCCTGATGATCATCAACGTGTTCTCGCCCGATGGCATCAAGGACAACCTCTACCTCAGCAACTACGCGACGATCCAGTTGCGCGACGAGCTGGCCCGGCTCGACGGCGTCGCCGACATCACCTACATCGGCCAGCGCAATTACAGCATGCGCGTCTGGCTCGATCCCCAGAAGATGACGTTCCGCAACCTGACCTCTTCGGACGTGGTCAGCGCCATCGAGCAGCAGAACATCCAGGTCGCGGCCGGCCAGCTCGGCCAGCCGCCCGTCTCCACCGGCCAGGCGTTCCAGTTCACGATCACGACCCTGGGAAGGCTGACCGATGCGGACCAGTTCTCCGAAATGATCCTCAAGACCGACAACCTGGGAGGCGTGGTCCGGCTGCGGGACGTGGGACGGGTCGAGCTGGGAGCCCAGGGCTATGACCAGGAATGTACGCTCGACGGCAAGCAGACCGTCGCGCTGTCGGTCTACCAGCGACCCGGGTCCAACGCGCTGCAAACCGCCAGGCTCGTCAAGGAGAAGATGGAAGAGCTCAAGCAGCGCTTCCCCGAGGGGGTCGATTACGCCATCGTCTACGACACCACGCCGTTCATTACCGAGTCGGTCAACGAGGTGTTCAAGACTCTTCAGGACGCGGTCATCCTGGTGGCGATCGTGGTCCTCTTGTTCCTTCAGAACTGGCGGTCGGCGCTCATTCCGCTGATCGCCGTGCCGGTGGCCATCATCGGCACCTTCGCGGTCATGGCCGCGATGGGGTTCTCGCTCAACAACCTGACGCTCTTCGGGCTGGTGCTGGCGATCGGCATCGTGGTGGACGACGCGATCGTGGTGGTCGAGGCGGTCGAACACCACATCGAGGCCGGTCTGAAACCGCGTGAGGCCACGATCAAGGCCATGGATCAGGTCTCCGCGCCGGTCATCGCCGTGGGACTGGTGCTCACGGCCGTCTTCTTGCCATGTGCCTTCATCAGCGGCATCATCGGCCAGTTCTACCGCCAGTTCGCGCTGACGATCGCGACCTCGACGGTGATCTCGGCGTTCAACTCGCTGACCCTGAGCCCGGCGCTCTCGGCCCTGCTCTTGCGGCCGCGGCAAAAGGGCGTGTACCAGGCCCTGCCCCGGCTGGCGTTCGTGGCGATCGGCTGCTGGGCCGGCGCCAGCCTGCTGGCGCCCCACCTGGGCGGTTGGGCAGCCCTCTACCTGCCCGACCGGCTGGAGGAACTGCGCACGGCCTTGCCGTCCTACGTGACGATCGATCGCCTGAGCGCGGCCGCCGGTGCGGTGGCCGGCGGGCTTATCGGCTGGATCTTGAGCAGGCCGCTGAACGCCGTCATGGGCTGGTGCTTCTTCCAGTTCAACCGGGGCTTCGACGCGGCCACCGGCGTTTACGCCCGCGTTGTCAAGGGTCTGCTCCGGGTCAGCCTGGTGGTCCTGGTGATCTACGGCGGGCTGCTCTGGCTCACCTACTGGGGCTTCACGCGCACACCCACGGGTTTCATCCCGGCGCAGGACAAGGGCTACCTGCTGGTCAACGTCCAGCTTCCCGACTCGTCGTCGCTGGACCGGACCAAGGCGGTGATGAGGCACGTGGAGGAGGTGACCGGAAAGTTGCCGGGCGTCACGCACACGCTGTCGATCGCGGGGCAATCGATCTTGATGAACGCCAACGCACCCAACTTTGGCGCGATGTACGTCATGCTCGACGATTTCCACCATCGGGCCCGGGAAGGACTGACCGGCCCGGTGGTCGCAAGCCGGGTGCAGGCGGCGCTTCAGGACGAGATCGAGGACGGGCTGGTCAACGTCTTCGAGGCGCCTCCGGTGGACGGCCTGGGAACCGCCGGCGGCTTCAAGATCGTGATCGAGGACCGTGGCGACCTGGGCACGAAGGAGATCGAGTCCGTCGTCAACCAGGTGGTCGCGGCAGGGAATGCCGACTCGAGGCTGAAAGGGATCTTCACCAGCTTCCGGGCCAACACACCCTGGCTCTTCCTGGACATCGACCGCGAGAAGGCCAAGCTGATGGGCGTGTCGATCGCCGAGCTGTTCAACACGCTTCAGGTTTATCTCGGTTCGCTCTACGTCAACGACTTCAACCGGTTCGGCCGCACCTGGCAGGTCAATGTGCAGGGCGACGCCGACTTCCGCAAGCAGATCGACGACCTGTCGGGCTTGCGCGTACGCGGCGAGCGGGGCGGCATGGTGCCCCTGGGCACGCTCGCCCAGATCCGCGACGTCAGCGGGCCCGTGATGATCATCAGGTACAACCTCTACCCGTCGGCCACCGTGAACCTCAACACGGCGCCGGGCACCAGCTCGGGCCAGGCGCTCGAGATCATGGAAAATGTCGTCGCCAAGGAACTGCCCCAGTCGATGCGGTCGGTCTGGACCGAGCTGGCCTTGCTGCAACTCCAGACCGGCAGCACGGCAATGTACGCCTTCACGCTGGCCGTGGTGCTCGTCTTCCTGGTGCTGGCGGCCCAGTACGAGAGCTGGTCGCTGCCCCTGGCGGTCATCCTGGTCGTGCCGATGTGCCTGCTCTGCTCGACGGCCGGCGTGAACGTGGCCCGGATGGACATCGACATCTTCACCCAGGTGGGCTTCATCGTGCTGGTCGGCCTGGCGTGCAAGAATGCGATCCTGATCGTCGAGTTCGCCAAGAAGCGGCGCGAGTTCGGCGCACCGCGGCTCGAGGCCACGCTCGACGCCTGCGAACTGCGGTTGCGGCCGATCATCATGACCTCGATGGCGTTCATCCTGGGCGTGGTGCCATTGATCACTTCGGTGGGCGCGGGTTCCGAGATGCGCAAGACCCTGGGCATCGCCGTCTTCAGCGGCATGCTCGGCGTCACTTTGTTCGGCATCTTCCTCACACCGGTCTTCTACTTCGTGATCCAGTGGGCCAGCGACATTCGCACCGAGCGCCGCCAGCGCGCCGGCCTGTTCGCGGAGACAACCCAGAACGGGCGCCCGTATCAAGACGCGCCGGCCAACGGCCATCCCCGGCCCTCGCACCACGGCGAAGAGTTTGATGGCGATGACGATGGCGTGGGCGATGGCGCGATTGGCCATCCCTCCGCCCACGACGAAGATCTGCTGGCCACGGGAGCCGAGATCGGCGAGTGAGCGCCGCCGTCGGGGGCTGGCTAGCGTATCCTTGAAAGGAACGGGGCACTGTTGCCCCAACCGGACTGGGCTTCTGAACGACC
>Ga0208044_1000489_pt1 | contig 28967 bp, 22 predicted proteins | sample Sb_taG_8_FD_187712 | JGI IMG/M metagenome (GOLD analysis project Ga0208044, IMG submission 187712) | Peat soil microbial communities from Weissenstadt, Germany - Sb_50d_c_BC metaG (SPAdes) (version 2) | ecosystem: Environmental > Terrestrial > Soil > Wetlands > Peat | place: Germany...
AGTCGAGTCGGCAAGAGTCCCGCGGAGTTGCTGACGGGTGAGCCGCACGCTCATTGGCTGGAACTTCTGGGGTACACGCGGTTCTCGCGGAACTGAAGCCCCAGCACGGCAACCAGGGACTCGCGTAAACCCGCTCCAACGCGGGACCGATCAGGGTCCGCGCTGAGATCCCAAGTGTTACCCGCAAACGGGCGTTTTTGAACCATGCCAAAATTTGCGTCTCCGCCATGAACTTAAAGGTCTTTTCCTATAATAGTTTACGTCATCTCGAGTTCATGAGCTCTTCGAGTCCTTGACTGACGAAGCGTCGAGGTCTAGAATATGATGGTTGTTCGTTTGAATTCGAGGAGTATTGTCAGCGAGATGACAGACAGGTCTGCTACCAAAACAGACGATATCAATTGCCCGTACTGTCTCTTTTCGGCGATGTTGTGGTTTCGAGTGATCGGTCATGGCCATAAATGCTTTTAGTGAGATCTCGAGAGTGACCTCATTGCGAGTTCGCACAGGAAATGGCCTTTTGGATGGCCAATCACGGGAAACTGTCGATCGGCTTCTCACCATATCAACAATTGTAACATGTTCAAGTAACAGTCATATATATATGACTGTTAGTGATATGATGTACATTTATTTTCCGATCAGCGGCATATACTCCTTGTGCGTGTCTGGTACGAACGGCCAGATGATCGAGTCGTTGTCCGTAGGCCGAGAGGGTATGCTCGGACTTCCGGGGTTCTTGGGCGCTGAATTTGGGATTCTCCCAATCATCACACGGATCGAGGGTCAATCCCTTCGAATTTCGAAGGAGAAACTTCTTCGATTGCAGAGTTTTGATAAACAGTTCTCCAACCTTCTGCAAAGGTACATAGCCTACGCTCTATGCCACGCAAGCCAGAACAGTTTGTGCTACGCGCTTCATTCTGTCGAGGAACGAGCTTGCCGCCTGTTGCTTTCTTTGCATAATCGGGCAGAGGATGCTGCGTTCTGTCTGACTCATGAGACGCTGGCCGAGATGCTCGGCGTGCAGCGGCCGTCGATCAGTACAGTAGCCAAAGATCTTCAACGGAGGGGGCTCATCGACTATCGGCGGGGCAAGCTCAGAGTGGTGGACCCTGCCACGCTGGAGACTTTGTCTTGCGAATGTTACGAAACGCTCAACTCACTCTACTCCCGGATTGTCGGCACGACCCTGTGACCGCCTAGGTGAGAGGTAAGGCAGCCCCAGGGCTCAAGGTCTATCGACCAAATGACGCCACTTCTACTGGGTTAACGTCCCCCAAAACCCCGTCTTCAGAGCCGGACGGAATCCGCGAAGGATCGTGGTTCTCGACCTGCAAGGTCCGGTGCACGAGCCATAGCCCAGTCCTCTTGCGAGATCGATTGGTCAGCAGTCTTTGCCGACTTCCGTCCTTCGGGGCTGACCCACGTCGAGTTCTGCAAGCTCCGGAGAATCTCGATCCATTTCTTGCGCAAGCGGCTCTATGATCCTCGCCCGGGCTACCGCCCCGGCGCCTTCGGTCTGCCGATGTTCTTGTGTCTCCGGCCACAGACTCATCGCCGACCCCGCCTCCCTCTCGGTCCACATCCACGCCGAATGCTTCTCTCGCCGCTCTCGACGATTCCCGACCTCAGCCCACCGCTTTGAAACTCTTCCTCGCTGAACGGCCCCGCGTCCGGGTCCCGTCCGGTTTCGATGTTGAGAGTCTGCACCGCCTGCTCGATTCCGTGTACCGATGGCCATACTGAGCTTGCCGCCGTCGCTGCGGCTCCCCGTCGCTGTCACCCCGCGGACCGGTTGCGCGGGTTCGACGGTCTGCCCCGAGGTCCTTGTGGGGCCGAAATACGCCTGCAAGTGCTGCCAGAGCCAGTTGGCAGTCTCAGCCCATCTGCCTGAGCCGAGCGAGAAGGGCCTGCCGGCCACCTCGGGGTCTATCCGGGCGATGGCGATCACCCTTTTTGTCGTCTGCGATGACACCCCGACCGAAGCCGTGCCGGTTCTGCGAGGCCGTCCGCGCCATGTCAAGACATTGTTGATCGGACGTTTACGCTCGAGTTGATCGGGCTATCACACTGGCAGACACCGCTGCTGGCGTACCCAGTTCGACGCGCTCATTTCCAGGAAGGGGCACGGAGGCCAACGAGGTGAATCGGTTGCTGAGATCCGGCGATGGTCGGAGATTTCAGAGTCCCCCCACGCTGAGGACCAGCATGTCCGCAGAGCAGCCGCGAAGGCTGATGACCCAGGGGAGGTCCGCCTGATTCTCCCTGAAGATTTTTCGAGCTCGGTCGTTTTCCGCTGAGAGCGACTGGACCTGCTCACAGTGATAAAGCCTTGGCTGGGCTCGAAGAAGCAACTCCTCACCTGAATTCGTGAGATCCGCATGTCACAGTGCGACGGAATGTCCCCGGGAACTCTCGAATTCAGATACACGAGGAGCCCGCCGGAGTCGAACACCGAAGGGGAAATCGATCCACGAGGAGAAAAATTTGTGTGCGTACGGTGAAAAATTTCAAGATCGAGACTACCCACGGTCGGATTGAGCTAAGCACAACTAGGAACAGTCACCCTCTCAAAACCGTGGATACACGCAGTCTGACGCACACATTAGGCCAATAAAAGCCTTAGTCTAGCTAGATTAAGCTCCAACTAAAATAAGGCACTCGCCAAGTTAACGACGCCGTTCATATCCGGATATTTTGTCCGCAATGTCATCTCCGTGACAGACGTAACCGAACCCTCGCGACCATAATCCATCGTTGTCAGTCACAATATCAGCTCTGATGACGTAGAGCTATCACACACACTTGAGGCATTCCCAGGTAGGATGTCCTCAATCATAGCGGATCTCGACATGGGTGAAAGCAGGTCATGTAACCCACGGGGACGAAGTCTGCGCTTTTAGGTCCGTCGGATGATAATCTCTCTCGTTAGCAAGTCGCTTCCATTCTTATTGACGACTCTTAACAAGTGTGCTGCATCGGCAATGCTCGAGAGAGTTCTGAGTGTCCGGTCGTCTGCACCTCGCCCGATCCCGATGGCCCAAGAGGCTGTCACTCATCGGGCCAGATTGTGAAGTTCTCGGATCGAATCGCTCTGTAAAGCTCTGGGGAACAGATCTCCGTTGGTTGTTTGCGACGTCGGAAGAGCCAAGGCTTGGGTAGCGGTCTCGATGGAGCGTCTACGGCGATGGGCCACAGAAAACGTCCAAACGACCCGACTGAGCCCGGTGCTGAGCGCGAAGCGAAGGAAGGAAGGCCATGGAGTTGCCTGACCCGCGCAATCCAGCTCATTCCAAGGATCGTCCAGAGACGATACCAGCGGATGTGCTCGGTTCCAGGGCGGATCAAGAGTCCGTCACGATGTCGATCGGCGTACCCGGGGTTGCCAACGCGATCCAGACGTCTTATCCGGAGTGGGCGACGGGGAGGGTGCATTCCGAGGCAATCGACCCTGGCTGGCACAGTGCTGGTCCCGGATCAAGAATTGTGTCGCTTCCGCGGACTCCCAGCGCGAGACAACGCATCGATTATCGCCGGCTGGCATTGGCATTCTTCCGGCGCTGGATTCTCGCATCGATCGTCGGAAGCCTCGTGGGCATCGTCACGGGAGTGATCACATGGGCCGTTGTTCCAGCTGCGAAATACACGGCCACCGCTCGGCTCCAGGTGGCCGCGGTGCCGCCAATGTTCATGTACAAGACGCGGGAGACAACCACGGACTATGCGATGTTCCGCCAAACACAACTCGCCCTGCTGAAGAGTCAGCAGGTGATCGACGCGGCCCTGCGTTCGAGTGACGTGGCAGAACTGAAAGGCGTCGAGACCAAGGATGACCCGGGGGAATGGCTCCGGGAACAACTCTCCGTTTCCTTCGCCAGCGGATCCGAGGTCCTGGAGATCGCCTTGAGCGGCGATGATCCGAAGACGGTGGCGGCTCTGGTAAACGCCATCACGGGGGCGTATCTCGACGAAGTCGTCAACGTGGACCATCTTGATCGCCAGCGAAGATTCGAAGGTCTGAAGGAGATCTGGAAAAAGTATGAGAGCGACTTGCGGCAAAAACGTGAGCAGCTCCGCAAAATTGCCGAGGCGATCGGCTCCGACGACAAGAAGGCCTTGACCCTTCAAAAGCAATACGAAGTCGACCGCCAAGATCTGGTCAGGCGGAATTTGATCGAAGTCCATGGGGAGTTGCTCAAGCGCAGAGCGGAGCTCGAGTTTGCGGGAGACAAGAATGCAAAGGAACCGGGTGGCTCGAGCCGCAAAGCGAGCGAGGCGGAGATCGAAGCAGAGCTGCTCAAAGACCCGCTCATCGCCACGCACACCGAGAACATCAGGCAATATAAAGAAGAGCTAACGCAGCAGTCTCGAACGATCCGCAACCCGGGGCTCGATCCCAGTATCTCGTTGATCCGGAACAAGATTCGCGCCGAAGAGCTCGCCATGAGCCAGCGCCGCAAGAAGATGCGTCCCTTCGTGGCGTCTCAAGTCCTGGAAGTGCCGAACCAAGAGGGCACGGGAAAGACCGAGGCCCTGCGCGATCAGGTCGCCATGCTCGAAAAGCTTGAATCGCAGTATGAACATGAGCTCCGAAGCATCAAGGAAGAGACGAAAGTATTCAATGGCAAAACCTTCGACTTCGGACTGCTTCAAGCCGACGTCGAACTGGACGAGAAAGCTGCCAGGGAAGTCGGTGACGAGATCCGTCACGTGGAGCTGGAGCTCAATCAGGCATCGCCCCGAATCAAGACCTTCGAAAAGGCCAAAGTACCGCACGTCAAGGACCAGGATAAAAAGATCCGGCTCTCTGTGATGGCTGGGGGAGCGGCATTCCTGCTCATGGTCCTCGCCATCACATTCAGGGAATACCAGACTCAACGCGTGGGGTTTGCCGAAGACGTGGTCTGTACGACAGGAATGACCGTGATGGGAACGCTGCCGGTTCTGCGTAGGCGGGGCCGCGAGAAACTGGGTCAGATTCAGGGAGCGGAAGACCAGCGCCGAAAAGACCTGCTCGTCGAGTCCATCGACATGACCCGTCTGATGCTCATCAGAGCGACCCAGCCCCAGTCTCTTCGGGTCGTGATGATCACCAGCGCGGCCCCAGGCGAGGGAAAGACATCCCTGTCTTCCCATCTGGCGGTCAGCCTCTCTCGTACTGGTCGTCGCACTCTCTTGCTGGACTTTGATCTGCGAAATCCCACGCTCCATCACATCCTCGAAGCACCTCGAGGACCAGGGCTGAGCGAGTACCTGCGAGGAGAGGTCGAACTTGCGGATATTATCCGCCCCACAGCGGTCGCCCACCTGTCCTTGATCTCCGCAGGCAACTGTGACGATCTGGCCTTGGCCGCTTTGGCACAGCGGGATCTGGGTTCGATGTTCAGGACACTCAAGACGGCGTTTGACTTCGTTGTTGTCGATACGTCGCCGGTCTTGAGCGTCGCGGATCCCCTGGTGATCGGCTTGCAGGTCGACACCGTTGTCTTCGCGGTCATGAACGACTTGAGTCGGATCCCCGATGTGCTGACGGCCTACAATCGTCTGATCACGCTCGGGATTCGTGTGCTCGGTGCCGTCGTGGCAGGAGAACGCATTGGCTCCAAATATTATTATACAAGAACCTACGACGGCAATCAGTAAGCTGCGCCTGTCGAGCCGAGACTGCCGCGGCTCATTCCAAACATCATGAGTCTCTGCGACTTGCTTGTTCTGCACCGGGAGCTGAACATTCCATGACGACCCAGGAATCGGATTACTTAGCCTGCTTGTCTTGTCAACCCTGGTTTCAAGATGAAGCGGTCGGATCGACTTCGGATCTCCGTGTCGGCCTCAAGCGAGTGTTCGACATCGTCTGCTCTGTGTTCATCATGGTCTTCGCTGCACCGCTCGTCCTGCTGGCAATGCTATTCGTTCGACTCTCGTCAAGGGGGCCGGTCATCTACTCTCAGATCAGGCTCGGCCAGAACGGTCGCATGTTCATGATCTACAAGATTCGGACGATGAAGCATGACTGCGAACACTCTTCTGGTCCTCAGTGGGCGACACGCCGCGACCCTCGAGTCATTCGAGGTGGCCACTTCCTCAGGGCCACGCACATTGATGAACTTCCTCAACTGGTCAATGTCCTGCTTGGGCAGATGAGCTTGGTCGGCCCCCGGCCAGAACGGCCGCAGATCTCAAAGCAACTGAGAAATGTCATCCCGCTCTATGATGAACGGCTCCGTGTTCTTCCCGGACTCACGGGATTGGCCCAGGTTCAGCTCCCTCCCGATGAGGATGTCGGGGGAGTGAACCGGAAGCTGGCTTGCGACCTTTATTACATCCTGAATCAGAACCTTTGGCTCGATCTGCGGATCCTGCTCAGCACAGCCCTGGGCGTGCTCATGATCCCGTTTGTCGTATCCCGTGTGATCCTCCAAATCCCCAGTGGCCGTCCGATCCAGTCGGCCTTTGAGGAACTGCGTTCTCGAACCCGAGCAGGCTTGCCACCGGCGACCCGCAAGGCGGACAAGGTCGGAGATGCCGAGCGGCAGCCGGGCCTATCTCTCGGTAACGTCGTTGACACCGGTTTGACATCTCCCGCCCCGGCCAACTGACCCGGCGACAAAGCTTGCTTCCTGCGGTCGATTGAAGGTGAGTGCTGTGCCTTGGGGTTTGCCGGTTCCAAGAGTTGCTCCAAACACCCCCTGTGAGTCCCTAGCATGAATTTGCAGGCAGTGGGGATTGGTAAGGCGACGGTTCCTCGCCCAAATCACTGATTAGGCTCTACGCGCCATTTCCCGCCCCCGTGTTCACTGCATCCCATCTCCGCGACTGAATTGATGCCGTCCTGCATCTCCACGCCGACAAGGCGGACCATGGCCGGTTGGACGCATTACATTAATCAGCATCTCAGCAGTGAGCGGTGTCTTGTACTTTCTGGAAGAAATCCAAGCACTCTCGGAAAAGGAACGATCGACCAGACAAGGATCGATGCGGGTTTCAGATTCAAGTAGCATTGCATCTCAACATATTCTGCAGCTTCGAATTTTCAGGGTTCTGCAAGTACTCAGGGACTGGACAATGCAACGCGAGATTGCTTTTGACTGCCGCTTCTTCCTCGGCGACCGCCCTTGTTCTTGGCACAAACAGGAGAAAGTGGTATGTACATGTGACCACTATTATCCAAATCGGGAACGCATCCTCATCATCAAGCTCGACGCCATGGGCGACGTTTTGCGCACGACCACTCTTCTTCCCGCCTTGGCGGAGGTTCATCCAGACGCGACCTTCACCTGGATCACACGGCCAGAATCGCTCCCTCTGCTCGCCAACAATCCCTACCTTACCGATATCGTTCCCCTCGGGTCTGAGGCCCTGTTACTTTTGTTAACGCGGTCGTTCGACCGTGTGATCAACCTTGACGCAGGGAAGGTCAGCGCCGAGCTTGCCACCCTGGCAAAAGCCTCGCGCAAGGATGGATTCGTGCTAAGCCGTAAGGGTAATGTCACCCCCACCAACGAAGCGGCTCGCGCCTGGTTAGAAATGGGGCTCTTTGATGACCTCAAGAAGAAAAACACTCGCACGTACCAGGACTGCATGGCAGGAATCCTCGGTCTGACGACGGCGCGGAGCCAGTACGTCTTAAAGCTAACCGAGATCGAGTGGAACCAGGCAGGAGCACACCTGGAGCGTCTCGGGGTCGATCGTGGGATACCGATCGTGGGGCTCAACACGGGTGCCGGGGAGCGGTGGCCCCTGAAACAGTGGCGGCTCGACGGTTATGCCGACTTGATTCATCGGCTCTACGAGGAATTGGGTGTCCAAGTGCTGCTCCTGGGCGGGCCAGCCGAACGCGGCCGGCACGAGTACCTGATAAGGAAGGTTCTCGTCCCGGTTTTCGACTCCGGAAACGACAACTCTCTTCGCCATTTCGCGGCCCTCGTCGGCCATTGCAATGCACTGGTCTCTGGTGACACGTTGGCCATGCACGTTGCACTGGCGCTGAAGCGTCGCGTCGTGGTCCTGTTCGGCCCCACAAGCGCCGCTGAGATCGAGCTTTATGGACTCGGAGAAAAGATCGTTCCTCAAATGGAATGTCTGGCCTGTTATAAAGCGGGGTGCAACTTTGTACCCAACTGCATGGACCTCATCAGTGTGGAAATGGTCGCTCGGGCCGTTGAACGCCAGCTCCGCGAAGCGATCTTGGTACCGGGGATGGACACGGGGGTTCCTGAGGAGGTGCTGTGCATTAGCCTGAATACTCATCAGCCAAACGGTGCCTCCCTGCCCGTCATTTGATGCCAGCGGTCGCAGGCATAGCTCAAACGAATTACATCTAGTCGTTGAAGTCGGGTCTCTGTAAAGAGGAAAGCACGGTTCGGCTCATCCTCACGGGTTTCATTCTTAGAACAGGATCATGCGCATACTCTTTCTTGCCCAGCGTGTTCCTTATCCCCCCGACCGGGGCGACAAAATCACCACATACCATGAACTGCGCCACTTGGCCGCGAAACACGAGGTTGCTGTCGCATGTCTGGCCGATGGCGAGGAAGATATGGCAAACGTCTCCGCGCTCAAATCGGTCGCGACGTCGGTCGATGCTGTCCCCCTCCGCCTTGCCCAGGCCCGGTTTCGCGCCCTGGCCGCACTGGGCACAGGAATTCCCTTCACAGTGGCTTATTTCAACGAACACCGCTTACACCAACAGGTGGCAGCGCGAGTGCTGGGAGAGCATTTTGATGCGATACTGGTTTACAGTTCCGGAATGGCTCAGTTCGTCGAGCCTTACCCCGACGTGCCCCGCATCATGCAGTTTGCCGACCTCGATTCGCTTAAGTGGGGGCAGTATGCCGACGATTCTCGTTTTCCCCGGTCGTGGGTTTTCCGCCGAGAGTTCCACCGCTTGTTCGAGTACGAGAGTAATTTGGCGAGGACATTCAGCCATTCGCTGGTTTGCACGCCCCGCGAGCTCAAGGACCTGGTACGGCTGGTCCCAGGCGCAGCGGCCAGTTGCGTTAGCAACGGGGTCGATCTTGAGGCTTTCCGTCCCCGATCCCTCGGGAAGTTGCCTGCCGAGCTTGTCTTTACGGGCGTGATGGATTACTACCCCAACGTCGAGGGCGTCATCTGGTTCTGCCGGGAAGTGTTTCCGTTGATCCGTCGCGAAGTGTCGGGGACGACGCTGACCATCTGCGGATCCCGGCCGAACGTTCCGGTCAAGTCGCTCGCAAGAATTCCCGGTGTGATTGTCACCGGACGAGTACCCGACGTGCGCCCGTACCTGGCGCAAGCAAGGGTCGCGGTGGTGCCGTTACGGATCGCGAGAGGTATCCAGAACAAACTGCTGGAAGCGATGGCGATGGGCTTGCCGGTCGTCGCCTGCTCGGCGGCGGCCGGAGGAGTTGAGGCAAAACACGGAAGGGACTTTTTCGTGGCAGACGATCCGGTGGACTTCGCTGCCGCGACCGTTCGACTATTAAGCGACTCCGAACGGCAGCGACGGATGGGAGAGGCCGCCCGAAGCTGTATGGAAGCCAATTACCGCTGGGGACACCAGCTCCAACGGCTCGATCGGGTCCTGGAGGAGGTGACCGGAAGTGACTCGCCGAGGGTGGCCCTCCTCGCGTCTAGCCTCGATTTCCACGGTGGGGGTTCCGACTAACACAAATTCTGAGAAGCCGGGGCCGCAATTTGTCTAGAATAGTCCGAGAAACGCGGAGTTCAAGCAGCCTGAAACGGTCCGAGCGCGGACAGGAAGTCTTGGCAGCGCCTTGAGTTGGGTATCCATGGACTGAAAAGCTGGGGCCGCAACTTGTCTAGAATAGTCCGAGAAACGCGGAGTTCAAGCAGGCTGAAACGGTCCGAGCGCGGACAGGAAGTCTTGGCAGCGCCTAGAGGGGAACCGAAGCCCGCCACGATGCGTGGCCAAGCCGGAGATTAGCACGGCGGTCCGTCTTGGTTCAAGAGAGGAGTCGAGCCGGGCCGGATTGCGTGAGTTATTGAGGCCGTGGGGAGACGAGCGAGATCGCAGTCTTTCCCACCGCGGAGCGGTTTAGTTCAAGACCAACTTTTCATCGGCGCTGGACGGGCGTGCGGTAGTAAAAAGTAGACTTTGAGCTCTTTTCTCGCCACGACGCCTGCGGTCGCAGAGGACGTCCGGTCAGGAGACCACTGCCCGAGCGAGCTTCCCCATGCACTCCAGGGTCTCATTATGCATTTTCGTACACTTCTATCTGCCACCGCCAGTTCACGGGGCGTCGGGGAGCCGGGCACCGGCGCAGCGGTTGTACAAGTTCAACTTTTCATCGGCACTGGACGGGCGTGCGGTAGCAAAAAGTAGACTTTGAGCTCTTTTCTCGCCGCGACGCCTGCGGTCGCAGAGGCCGGGCGGGTCAGGAGACCACTACCCGAACCAGCTTGTCCAAGATCAACTTTTCGCCGGTACTGGACGGGCGTGCGGTAGAGAAAAGTAGAGAAAACCGGAGTTCAGGGAACCACCAACGCCCATAGATGCAATTGGACTACGAACCAGGCGATCCCGATGGCCCGCAAGGGGAGAGGAAGCATTGAACTAGAGATGGACTTCCTCAACCTGATGCCCGGATCGTATTACATCGGAATCGGGGTCGCGAGTTACAACGAAGGGCACGACGATCTTGACAACATTGCCAGGCTCGACGTGGAGCCGTCCGATTACTACGGAACCGGCCGCGGGGTCGAGGCGCGATTTGGAATGATTTTCCTGCCATTCCGCTGGATCGCGACCGGGAACGGCAACTCCCTGTTTGGGGCTTCATGCGACAACGGTTCTGGCGGTTGCGATAGCGAAGGCAATGGTGTCGCTCTGCCAGTGGGTTCGATCTCTTCGCACAACCGATAGAACAAATTACGATTTCATCCATGTTATTACCCAAGCCTCCCAGCCTTGAAGAGATCCAAGCGCATATCCCGAACATCGGGCCGGTGCACGAGGCGACCGACCGTCCTTTCTGGTCGGTGATGATCCCAACCTACAATTCCGGTGAGTACCTGCGACGGACCTTGGAAAGCGTCTTGTGCCAGGCTCTTGGTCCCGATGAAATGCAGATCGAGGTAGTGGATGGCTGCTCCACGAGGGACGACCCGGAGCCAGTCGTGGAGGAATTAGGCAAAGGTCGAGTTACGTTCTTTCGCCTTCCCTCCAATCGGGGACCGGCCCATACGTTTAACAAATGTATTGAGCGATCGCGAGGTCACTGGGTCCACATTCTCCACGGCGATGATACCGTGAATGAGGACTTCTACAAGTCGTATCGAAGAGCGTGCGAATCAGTCCACGACGCGGCAATTGTTCATTCGCGACACTACGAAATCGACGATCAGGATAGAATCACCCGAACCAGTCGTACGGCAAACACAGCTCGGCAATCGTTTGTGGTCACGGATTTTTCAAATGAACAGGCGCTCGTGAACCAATGTTGCTTCCCAACCGTTGTGGTAAAACGAGATGTCTATGAACGGGTTGGCGGGTTCTGTGAGTTCTTTCAGCATTATAACGACATGGACATGTGGTTTCGTGCATCGCTGGCGGGCTCCGCAATCTTCGTCAATCGCGTCGCCGCGAATTACCGATTACACCCTGGTCAGGATTCGGCCAGGTGCCACAGAGACGCGATTAACATCCGTGAGTTGGCATTACTAACTCCGTTGAATCTGGAGCGACTAGCTCAGCTCAAGTATGACGTTTCGACACTTAGAACAATCTGGCGAAAAAAGCTCGCCAGGTGGGCGTCCTACTATGCGTATCAACTCGACGACGCAGGCGAGTTTCGCGGCCGGGTTCGTCACGCGTTGTGGTCGTTCCGCTTGGACCCGACCCCCCACCGAGGGATCTTTGTCGCGAAGTCCGTTGCGAAGCAATATATCCAGCGATTCCTCGAGTATCGACCACGTGGCGTTGGGAACTGCGAACCACATCGATGAGGCGTTGTTGACATTTGTTATGTCGAGGAGGCAGTAAGGCAGTTTCGAGTTCGTCATGAAAATTAGCGCACGGCCGCCCACCATAGGTACCTAGATCCACACGGAAAGAAAATGCGCTTCAGAGTTCCTGGAGAGCGGAGAAATGACACCTAGACGAGTCAGAATTCTTGCAGGCAAGCTCAATCGCGGCACAGGTGCCCGTGTCTATAACCGAGAACTGGCCCTACGTCTCGCAGCCCGAGGTCACGAGGTGTCCGTAGTGTGTGTCGAAGCAATCAAGGAGGTGACGGAGTGCGCCAAAGTATGGGAGATCCGACTTCCGCGCTATGAACCTAGGCCACTTGTATGGCGATTTGAACATTGGAGGCTGCATGGCCATTGTGCCAGGGAGCTTCGGCGACTCGAGCTGTGTCCAACTGATGTAGTCATTGCCGCACATGACTACTTCATGAAAAGTCACTATTCAATGTTTCCTCAGACGCCGTGGGTGTACTTACCGCACGCGATGATAGCTACCCACGACATCGAGAGTGAGGGAACTCCACGGTCGATGTACTTGGCCACGACATGTTTGTATGCGCATCTTCAACGGTGGGCGCTGAATCGAGCTAATCGAACTCTAAGATTCACGCAGGAGGGCTGCCTTGCGCTTTTGCGGCATTATGGGAAATGGGTTCACCCACGGTTCTTCGTGAATCCTATGGGAATTGATTGCCCGCAAGGGTTGGAAAGTGGCCGGTCGGATAATGTCATTCACCTGCTATGGGTTGGTCAACTTATACCTCGCAAAAGAATTGAATTGGCAATCCAGGCTCTCGAGACGCTTAGGGAACATGATTGGAGATTCGATATCGTGGGCGAGGGCGAGTCGCGCGCATCGCTTGAACAACTGGTACGCCAGAAAGGACTAACCGATCACATATACTTCACCGGTTTCCAGCCTCGTCCTGAACTCTGGTATCGTCAGGCAGATTTGTTTCTATTCCCATCAAAATCTGAGAATAGCCCTGTGGCCATGTTGGAAGCGATGAGTTACGGCGTCCCCTGCCTAGCCATGCGTGCCGATGGAATGCGCATTCACAATGCCAATGCTGAGATCATCACTGATGGCGTTGACGGTTTTTTGGCAAAGGATGATAACGACTTTAGGGTTCAGTTACATCGGCTCTGCCGACAAGGAACCAATTTGCGCTTTGTTGGGAAGGCTGCACGCATTAGAGTTGCCAGTTGCCATACTTGGGACAGCCATCTGGATCGTTATGAGCTTCTTTTCGATCAGCTTCTGAAACGACCGAGTCGCAATGCAGAAGTCGTTGCTGGGAGCATCGATGGAGTATAGCGGCGAATCGCAAGGGCCTTAATATCTATGCGGGTTCTCTACACGCACACCTCCGCGCTGATTGGGGGAGGCAATCGGGTTCTGTTGCGACTGTTCAAGGGGATGGACCGTTCCTTGTTTCAGCCTGTCAGCATCATCCCCGAACCTGGCCCGCTCGAAAGAGAATTACGTCTTCTGGATGTTCCCTCTCTCATCCTTGATCTCCGGCCCGACAGTTGGAGACGCGGGTCTCTTCCAGCCCGGACGGCTCGACTGGCTCTGGAGGCACTGCGGCACCGAGTACGACTGCTGCATGCCAACGACCCATGGACCTACCGTGTGGCGTCGGTCGGCCTGAGCTTGCCGTGGATTCGACGGATCTGCCATATTCACCATCCGCTTCAAGAACCGTATGGATTGCGCTGGTCCCTTCGTCGGCAGCCTCGGCTGGTAATCACGCCCAGTCATTTCATGCGTGAACTTGTTGCGAACCAGATCGGCCCTGATCAGTCCGTACGCACGGAGACAGTCTGGAACCCGATCGATGTGGACCGATTCCAGCCGGTAAGCGACGTCGCGATTACGAAGTCCCGTCTTGCTCTTGATCCGGGTTGGCGCAACATCACGATCCTTGGAGCACTGGCTCCGCACAAGGGCCACGAGTGCTTTATCCGCATGGCCGACATCGTCCGGCGGCTTCACCCCAGCGCTCGTTTTCATGTGGTCGGCGGTGCCCAATCGGGCAATCAGCATTTCACAACTTTCTTACAACGGATGGTCGCGGATCTGCATCTTGAGGAGCACGTTCGTTTTTGGGGGTTTGTCAGCGACAGGACGGTTCAAGACTTGCTCGGAATCAGCGATCTTTTCGTTCTGCCGAGCCGAGAAGAGGGCTTCGGCCTGTCGGCAGCCGAGGCCCAGGCCTGTCAGGTCCCTGTTCTAGCTTCCGCGATTCGCCCACTAGATGAGGTCGTAGACAATGGACGGACGGGTTATCTCATCCCTCCCACGGATCACGAAGAATTCGCCGTCCGAGCAATCCAGCTTCTTGACGATGATCTGACCCGCCGGAGTATGGGGGAAGCCGGGCGTAGGTGGGTCCTGGATCGTTTCAGCGATAAAGCTTTTGTGCGCCGGGTTACCCAGCTCTATGATGAGGTTGTTGACAGAGGTCCCAGCCTCGGGCATCTCCGGACGTCGACAAATTGCATTCGGTCTTCCGACATGCTTGGTGCACCGGGAACAATCAGAGTAGACGAATCCGCAATGATCGATGGCTTCGCGGCACAAGAACAGCAAACATAGCTCTACTGCTTCTGCATGTAGGCAGTTCGGGGCCACCCACTGTAGAGCGCCCATACGCCGGTAGCGGCAGCTTGTCTGACTCCTCGACTTCTCCGAATGAATGGAAAGGCAGATGCCGGTATCCAGCCATTCACTCGATAACAACTTGCCGGCTTGCGCTCTCATGAAGGGCAAGAGCTATTATTCAAGCCGCTTTGATTCTTGACGAACAGAGTATCTAGCTCACTTTGACTAGCTGCGATTGAGATAGAGGAAGTGGAGCCAAATGGCCAACGTAACAACCACCGGCCAGCCACAATGCCGGTTCTGCGGGATGCCTCTCCGGAATACATTCGTGGATCTCGGCATGTCCCCACTCTGCGAGAGCTACGTTTGCCGCGACCAGCTCAACCAGATGGAACCGTTCTACCCACTTCACGTCTACGTCTGCGGTGAGTGTTTCCTGGTTCAGCTCGAAGCGTTCGTCAGTGCCGAGCACATCTTCAGCGATTATGCTTATTTCTCATCATACTCGGATAGCTGGGTCGAGCATGCCCGACTCTACACGGAGAGGATGATCGAACGTTTCCACCTCGGCCCACACCACCATGTGGTCGAACTCGCCAGCAACGACGGATACCTGCTCCAGCACTTCGTGGCCAGGGGCATCCCGAGCCTGGGCGTCGAGCCGGCGGCGAATGTAGCCGAGGTCGCCATGCGGAAGGGCATCCTCACCGTCGTCAAGTTCTTTGGGGAGAACACTGCTCACGAACTGGCGGCCGAGGGTCGCATGGCGGACCTGCTCCTGGGGAACAATGTCCTCGCCCAGGTCCCCGACCTCAATGACTTCGTCAAAGGGATGAAGATCCTGCTCAAACCCCAGGGCGTCATCACCCTCGAGTTCCCCCACCTGATGCGGTTGATGGCAGAAAATCAGTTTGACACTATCTATCACGAGCACTTCTCCTACTTCTCGCTCACGACGACCGTGAAGATCATGGCGGCGCATGGCCTAGCGGTTTTCGACGTGGAAGAATTGCCCACCCACGGCGGGTCGCTGCGCGTCTACGCGTGCCATGGCGCGGATGCCTCGAAGCCTCAGAGCGATCGGGTGGGCGAGCTGCTTGCCCGGGAGGCGCGCGCCGGCTTCGACACGCTGGGGTGCTACGCCCGCTTCGAGGAGCAGGTCAAGGAGACGAAGCGCAAGCTGCTGGCCTTCCTCATCAAAACCAAGAGCGAAGGGAAGTCCATCGCCGGTTACGGCGCACCGGGCAAGGGGAACACGCTGCTCAATTACTGCGGCATCCGCTCGGACTTCCTCGACTACACGGTAGACCGCAGCCCATACAAGCAGGGCAAGTTCCTGCCGGGAACCCACATTCCCATCTTCCACCCCGACAGGATCAAGGAGACCAAGCCTGACTATGTCATGATCCTGCCATGGAATCTCAAGATCGAAATCATGGATCAGCTCTCCTATATCCGCAGTTGGGGTGGCCGCTTCGTGGTGCCTATTCCGGAGGTGCAGGTCTGCGCTTGACACCGAGCCTGCACCGTAGACCGAGACGGCGGGCCGAGCTAGCCGGCTCCCGGCTCTACGATGTCGTCCTCGATCTCGGTCGCGACTCGCCGGCATGCCTGCTGTGGGCGAGCTCAGGAACGCTGGATACGTCAACTAGAATCCCAAATGGGAGCTGGTGGTAGGTAGGCGTGTGCCTTGGCGAGCGATTGTCGGGCGGGTGGCTTGGGTATGATCGCGCCGAATTCTCTGCGTCCCATCGCGTCTCCATGGCGATGAGGCACGACGCGATGTGAAGCCTGGAGGTATGGTTCCTTGAAAACGATTCGCGAGGTTGTGCGCTTCCGCGCCCTGCTCTACATGATGACGTGGCGTGACATCCGCATCAAATACAAGCAGTCCATCCTCGGAGTGCTGTGGGCCATCCTCATGCCGGCGACCATCGTGCTGGCGGGCGTCGTCGTGAGGATCGTCCTTGCCAGGGTCTCCGGCAGGCCAGTCGCGGTCCAGGACCTGGTGAACGTATCCGTCAGGGCGGTTCCCTGGGCCTTCTTCGTCGCCTCGATCCGATTCGGGACCAACTGCTTGGTCGCAAACCCGAACCTCGTCACCAAGGTTTACTTCCCGAAAGTGATCTTTCCCTTTAGCGCGGTCCTTTCCCAGTTCGTGGATTTTCTCATCGCCTGCTTCGTGCTGGCGGTCATCCTGGTCTTCCTGGGCGTTCCGTTGAGATGGAGCCTGCTGTGGCTGCCCGTTCTGGTCGGCTTGCTGGTCGTCCTGGCGGCCGGATTGGCTGTTTTCCTCTCCGCGGCCGGTCTTTTCTTCCGCGACGTCAAGTACCTGGTCGAGATGTTCTTGACCTTCGCCATCTTCTTCACACCGGTCTTCTTCGATGCGGCCCTGTTTGGAGAGTGGAAGAGCCTGCTCTTGCTCAACCCGGTGGCTCCCATCCTGGAAGGGATCTCGGCCGCCGTCACCGGCCAAGGCGGCCTTCCCTTGGGCTGGCTCTTTTATAGCGCATTGGTGTCACTGGCGATCCTCGGTGGATCGCTGCGCTTTTTCCAGAAGCTGGAGCCGCTCTTCGCCGAGAGCATTTGAGGTAGATCCTTGCAAAGCGACAAAGTCTTGCGAATGGACGGGATCTGGAAGAAGTTTCGCAAAGGCGAGCTCTTCGATTCCCTGCGCGACGCCCTGCCTGCCCTGGCGGCAAAGCTCCTGGTACGAGCCAACGGTAAGGCCCCGAGTCCGCGCGAATTCTGGGCGGTCAAGGACGTCTCGCTTGCGGTCGCGCGCGGCGAAGCCCTGGGGATTATCGGTCACAACGGAGCCGGCAAGAGCACGATCCTCAAGCTGTTGAGTGGCTTGCTCAAACCCACGAAGGGGACGATCGAGGTCAACGGTGCGCTGTCCGCATTGATCGAAGTCGGAGCCGGCTTCCATCCTGACCTGACCGGACGCGAGAACATCTGCCTGAACGGAGCGATCCTCGGCCTATCACGGATGGACGTGGCGCGGAAGTTCGATCAGATCGTGGAGTTCTCCGGCATCGCCGAATTCCTGGACACACCAGTGAAGCGATACTCGACGGGGATGTACGCCCGCCTCGGGTTCTCCGTGGCCGCCCATGTCGACCCCGACATTCTGCTGGTGGACGAGGTTTTGAGCGTCGGAGATTACCTCTTTCAAAAACGGTGCATGGAGCGGATGAAGGAGGTCATCGCTCGCGGCTCGGCCATCGTCTTTGTGTCCCACAACCTGAATGCCGTAGCCAGCTTCTGCACCCGCGCGATTCTGCTCGATCATGGGCGCGTTGCCGCGGAAGGAAGCCCGCGAGACGTGATCACAGCTTACATGGAAACGGGGCAGGCCGCGGCGGGCGACACACAGTCCAAGGACGTCTTCATTTCCCGCCTGGTCACTCGCGACCGGAACGGCCCCAGGACGACGTTCCAGGCCGGGGACGACGTTTGGCTCGACGTGGACGTGACGGCCAACAAGCGATGTGAACGATTGTCATTCGCTGTCTTCCTGAGGAACCACCAGAACATCGAAGTCTTTCATACGTCAACGATTCGACTCGGGTTGCCCTCGCTGACACTCGAGGCCGGCGAGACCAGGACATTCACAGTCCATCTTAAACTTCACTTGGCGGGCGGCGTGTTTCATATCGGCACACGTGTATATCAGTACGAGTTTACAATTACCAGGAACCTGGACGATTCGCCTTTCGAGACCGCGACCTACGACGAACGGTATCCGCTGGGTACGCTGGTCGTCAGTTCGCCCACATACGTGGGCGAAGCGGCCAACCTCTATCCGGAGATTGAGGTCCGCGCCACGGCGACTTGCACGGACAACCCCGAGCATCGACCCCTTGGTTCGGCTTGGCCTGCTGCGGACAGGTTCGGTGCGGCCAACCGACCGGACCGGCTCGAGTGGGTGGATCCCAGCCAGGTTCGTCGACCGTGAACTCATGCGAGTCCAACGCGCGATTCCTTATCGAGGTGAAGCCATGCAAGCGACCGATCCCGAGGTTATTCAGCACGCGTCCTCAGAAGCCACCTCCGGGAGGACCACGGGCCCGACTTTCGCGCTCGTCGATTGCTACAGCGGAGGAAACCTCGGAGATGGGGCCATTCAGGACGCCGTGATCTGGAACATCCGACGGCGGTTCCCGGACGCCGCCATCTACGGAATCACGATGCATCCTGCTGATACCATGCAGCGCCATGGAATCCCTTCGTATCCGATCGCCGGGCGCTCGCGGCCGGATTACTATATTGTGGCGGATCCGCCCGTACAGCCAGCTCCTGGAGACGGGCAGCAGCCGGCCGGAAACGAAAGCGTGGGGCGTCGCCTGGCGAAAACCCTGGCGAGAGGGGCGGTTGGGACCGCCCGATTTCTGCTGCCTCGAGGTTGGCCTTGGATCATCCGCACCGAGCTGACCCACATCATCGGTGGTTTTGCATTTTTAAAAGATGTGGATATGATGTTTATATCGGGAGGGGGTCAACTCAATGCGGTTTGGGGCGGAGCGTGGGCGCATCCTTACACCATGCTGAAGTGGACGGTTCTGGCGCGGCTGCGGGGGGCCAAGCCGATTTTTCTCAGCGTCGGGTTTGGCGCGCTTGACTCCCGCTTGAGCCGGTTTTTCACCTGTACGGCTCTTTCGCTCGCCGCCTACCGGTCGTACCGAGATCCTGGATCGCGCGAGCTCATGCAACGCGCCGGCTTCCGCCGGGATGACCCGGTGTACCCGGACCTGGCCTACAGTCTTCCATTAGATGGCTACCGCCTCCAGCGGGATGGGCGTCCTGGCGGGCGCGTCGTGGGTGTGAGTCCGATCTGCCATCGCCACCCTCATAAGGCGCCTCGACAGGAGCGCGACCCTGCTGCCTACGACGCCTACCTGCGCAAGATGGTCGCGATCGTGCAGTGGCTGGTTTGCCAGCGGTACCGGGTGTCGCTGTTCGCAAGCGAACGCTGCGACCGATTCGCGATCGCTGACCTCTCGAATATGCTGGCCTCGGAGACATCGCCCGAGGTGATGGAATCGATCGAGCGTCACGAGGTCTCGGCCGTGCGCGGCTTCCTCGAGCACGCCGCCGCCGTGGACGTGATGGTGGCAAGCCGCCTGCACGGCGTCCTGCTTTCTCAGCTTGCAGGAACCCCAGTGCTCGCCTTGTCATACAACAGGAAGGTCGACGTCCAGATGGAAGCCGTCGGCCAGAGCTCGTTTTGTCTCAACGTGGATCGCCTGCAACTGTCCGAATTTCAAGAGTGTTTCGCCCGCCTGGAAGCGAACCTTGACACCGCGCGACAGCAGATCCAGGCGCGATTCTCAGATAGCCGAGCCGAGCTCGAGGTACAGTACGATGCCATCCTTGCGCCTGAATTCGTATCGTGAGCACAAACACAATCGTTGGTTTGGTTGTTCCGAGAGACTTTGACCGGAGAACCGGAGGAGTAGACCTTGGAAACTGACATGACCGGAAATCCCAGCCAAACGGGCCACCGACACTACGTCGGAATCTTTCTGCTCTCTCTGGCGACTCTGCTGCTCGAGCTGAGCCTGACACGCGTCCTTGCGGTCGCAAGCTGGCATCACTTCGGCTTCCTCGTCATCTCGACCGCACTGCTGGGGTTTGGCGCGTCCGGAGTCGTGCTCACGCTGTGGACGGGGCTGCGCGAGCGTATGCGGCTCGACCGCGCCCTGGCCGTGCTCTGCGTTACATTCGGCGTCGTGACCATTCTGAGTTTCTGGCTGATGCAGCAGATTCCGTTCGATCCCTTCAAAATCTCTGTGGATCGTCGGCAGTTCTTCTTCATCCCCTTGTACTACATTATCCTGTCGGCACCCTTTTTCTGTTCCGGGCTGGCCATCGCTCTCTTATTCACGCGCTGCTCGGCGCAGGTCAACCGGCTGTACGCGGCCGATTTGCTGGGCGCGGGTCTCGGTTGCGCGGCAATCGCCGTGGTGATGCCCGCGTTCGGCGGCTCGGGCTCGGCTGTGATCGCGGCGACGCTGGGAATGATGGCGGCGGTGGTCTTCGCGTCCTCCTCGCGCGACCGCCGCCTCGCTGCCTGCGCGGGAATGCTGGCCGGCTTGACGTTTGCTGTGGCGCTGGTCGCAGACCGAGCACTGCCCATCTCGGTGACTTCTGACAAGATTCATCCGCTACGCCCAGCCGGACAAAAGCCGAGCTATACCGCCTGGAACACTTTCTCGCGGGTCGATGTGTACAATTTGCCGGCAAGGCCCGAAGCCGGCTGGCCGGAGCCGGGGGCCTCGCTCGTCATTGACTCGGGCGCAGCCGCCACGGGAATGGCCGATCTGAGCGGAGGGGTGCGCAACTACCTGGCTCGCACACCGGAGTATCGCCCGCCCGGTCTGACCTACATCGGCAAGCAACATCCCAAGGTGCTAATCATCGGCTCCGGAGCGGGGCGCGAAGTGCTCGAAGCTCTCTACTTCGGCGCCTCGTCGATCACTGCCGTCGAAATCAACCCGATCATCAACGACTTGGTGACGCGACGCATGCGCGAGCAATGGGGAGGGCTCTTTGAGCAACCCGAGGTCCATCTCGTCACCGAAGATGGGCGCAGCTACGTCCGGCGCTCGCAGGAGAAGTACGACGCGATCATCTCGATTCAGACGATGACCACGGCCGCGATCACGTCGGGCGCGCTGACGCTGTCGGAGTCTTATGTTCTGACGCGCGAGGCCTTCGAGGATTATTTCGACCACCTGACGCCGGATGGCGTTCTGATGATCACGCGCCCGCCGCAACAGCTCCCCAAACTGTTCACGACCGCGCGCGAGCTCTTCGAGTCACGGGGCCTGGGAAGTCCCGCAGATCATCTGCTGGCTTTTAGCGCCAACCTGATGGCGTTCGGGGCCCGACGATTTCACGCCGGCTTTCTCATGAAAAAGTCACCGATCACGGCCGAAGAGCTCAAGACGCTGAGGGAGCGTTTAGGAGTCGGGCAGGCCGACCCGTGGACCGGTCAGCAACCCCAGATCTACTATCCACCCGATGAGTACCGGGGAGCCAAACCCGCTGAGCTCGTCAAACGGCTGGCCGAGATTGTGACTGCACCAGATCTCCGTTCGGTGTACGCTTCGAACTGGGTCGAGCTTGCTCCGGCGACGGACAACCGTCCCTTCTTCAACGAGCCGGTGCGCTGGTCTGCCATGCGGCCTTGGATGTTCCGCAAAGTGCTGGCGGGGGGAAACCAGGTAGACGGTGATTTGCCGGTAGCGCAGGTGACGCTTGTGATCCTGTTCGTTCAGGCCGTCTTCGTCGCCGCATTCCTGATCTTGCTTCCTTTGGCCCTGCTCTCGCGCCAGGGCTTTCGCGCTCCGCGTAAGTGGTCAATCCTCACCTACTTCGCCGGCCTCGGTCTCGGTTTCATCATGATCGAGATTGTCTTCTTGCAGTGGTTCAGTCTCTTCCTCGGCGAGCCTGTGTACACCTATGCCGTGGTGCTGGCGAGCATGCTGATCTTCACCGGAGTCGGGTCGTTTCTGACCGCCTTCTTTCCCGAAAACCCCAGCCGGATGCTCATCACCATGATGGTGGCTCTTCTGGGGGTCCTCGCGGCCACGACACTTGTGACGCCGTGGATCTTCACTGCCACGCTGGGTCTGTCTATGTCCTGGCGCGTTGCGATTGCAGTGGCCGTCATCGGACCTCTAGGAGTCCTGCTCGGCATGCCGTTCCCAATTGGGCTGCGCATCGTAGCCGAGGAGTCACCGACGCTGGTTCCTTGGGCATGGGGAGTCAACGGATTCTGCACCGTCATCGGTTCGGTGGGCGCGATGATCCTGGGAATGGTTTTCGGCTTCAAGGTCGTACTCCTCGTTGCCGGCGTCTGCTATCTTGGGTCGCTGATGGTGATCACGAAGCACAGTGGCGGCGCGCATCGATCCAGGAGGGAATTCGTTGAGAGTGTCGCATCTCAGGTCTCGGAGGAAGAGAGTCTTCAGCGGTACGGCCAGGCGGCCATATGAGGACGATCGGCCATCGGGGGTTCGACGATGCTGGAGGGCATACGATGAACCAGGAACCGATCGGAGGGCCGATGGACTTGGGCGATGCCGGCAAGCAAATGCATCGGCTCATCTCCGAGCTCTACCCCATCTGCCGCAGCATTACCGGGGACGGGTTCCGTGAGACCTTGCGCCAGGTTCGCAAGCACATACCGCTTGAGGTTCGCGAGGTGCCAAGCGGAACCAAGGTCTTCGACTGGACGGTCCCCAGGGAGTGGAACATAAGCGATGCCTGGGTGAAAAATCTGCAAGGGGAGAAAGTGATCGACTTCCAGAAGGCGAACCTCCACGTTGTCAGCTACAGCGTCCCGGTCCGCCGCCGGATGCAGCTCGCGGAGCTGCGGGAGCACCTGCACACGCTGCCTGACAGGCCCGACTGGATCCCCTATCGCACGTCTTACTACAAGGAGGACTGGGGATTCTGCCTGACCCACAGCCAGCTCGATCGGCTCGAGGATGGCGAGTACGAGGTTTGCATCGAGTCCCGGCTCGAAGAGGGATCGCTCACCTATGGCGAGTATTTCATTCCAGGGAACCGCACCGACGAGGTGCTACTCTCCTGTCACGCTTGCCACCCCTCTCTCTGCGATGACAATCTCTCGGGGGTGGCACTGGTCACCCGGTTGGCGAAGCTCCTCTCTGAGGCGTCCCTCAACTACTCTTACCGCTTTCTCTTCATCCCCGGAACGATTGGCTCGATCACCTGGCTTGCTCAAAACGAGGCCAGGGTGTCGCGGATCCGCCACGGACTCGTGGTCGCGTGTGTCGGTGATCCGGGGAAGTTCCACTACAAGAAGTCGCGACGTGGCAATGCGGAGATCGACCGCGCCGCTGTTCACGCGCTTCGCCACTGCGGCGTGGAATTCGAGGTGCTCGACTTCTCCCCCTATGGTTACGACGAGCGCCAGTACTGTTCGCCAGGATTCAACCTGTCCGTCGGCAGCTTGACGCGGACGCCGCACGGCCGCTACCCGCAGTACCACACCTCGGCCGACGATCTGGACTTCGTCCGCCCCGAGGCCCTCGCAGGTTCGCTGGCTGTTTACCTGTCGGTCCTCCGGATCCTGGAGAACAACGCCTCCTACATCAACATGAATCCCAAGTGCGAGCCGCAACTCGGGAAGAGGGGGCTCTACCGGGCGATCGGCGGACTCGCCGACGCCGGCCGAGCCGAAATGGCGATGCTCTGGGTCCTCAACCTCTCGGACGGTAGCCACTCTCTGCTGGATATCGCTGAGAGGGCTGATCTGCCCTTTGAGCTGGTCCTCAAGGCGGCTCGGACGCTCGTCGAGCATGGATTGTTGGACGACACTGAACGGGGATCCCAGCGATGACCCGACTCGCCGATCAAGTCGCGGTTGTCACTGGCGCCGGGAGCGGCATCGGCAAGGCCATTGCCCTCGCTCTCGGAACCCAGGGGGCGACTCTGGCTCTCGTCGGCCGTCGGCTTGGCCCGCTGGAGTCGGTCGTCGCGCTGGCGCAGGCGGCCGGTGTGGCGGCCCGCGCCTGCCCCGCCGATCTCGCCTGCGATGAACAGATCCACGACCTCAACGCGACGCTCAAGCGGGAGTATAACCGCGTTGACATCCTCGTGCACAGCGCCGCCATGATTCGGATGGGCACCGTCGCCGATGCACCAGCCGAGGACCTCGACCTGCACTACCAGGCGAATCTCCGCGGCCCGTACCTGCTGACCCAGGACCTGCTGCCGTTGATCCGACTGCGCCAAGGTCAGATTGTCTTCATCAATTCATCCGCCGGCCTGACGGCCCGGGCCAATGTTGGGCAGTACGCCGCGACCAAACACGCCCTCAAGGCCATCGCCGACAGCCTCCGCGACGAGGTCAACCGGGACGGCGTCCGTGTCCTCAGCGTCTTCCCCGGGCGCACCGCCACCCCGACGCAAGAACGCCTCCACGCCCTCGAGAGGCGCCCGTATCAACCGGACCGCCTCCTGCAACCCGAGGACGTCGCCGACGTTGTCGTCAATGCGCTTTGCCTCCCCCGGACTGCTGAGGTCACCGAGATCAAGATCCGTCCCATGCTCAAGTCTGAATAACTGAGTCGCTTCTTCACAACGAGTTACTCGCAGGAGCCTTTTCATGAAAGTCGTACTTTTCTGCGGTGGGTTGGGGACACGGATCCGCGAGTACCCCGAGCCGGTCCCCAAGCCGATGATCACGATTGGCTACCGGCCGATCTTGTGGCATGTCATGAAGTACTATGCCCACTACGGGCACAAGGACTTCATCCTCTGCCTTGGATACAAGGCGGACGCGGTCAAGAATTACTTCCTGAACTATGACGAGTGCGTCTCCAACAACTTTGTCCTGTCCAACGGTGGGAAGAAGCTCCGGCTGATGAACAGCGACATTCACGACTGGAACATCACGTTAGTCGATACGGGCATCTCATCGAACATCGGGCAGAGGCTCAAGGCCGTCGAACCCTATCTGAAAGGGGAGTCCATGTTCCTGGCGAACTACAGCGACGGGCTGACGGACCTACCGCTTCCCGAGTACATCGATCACTTCCTCCACAGGGGCAGGGTCGGCAGCTTCCTGGCCGTCAAACCCTCCCAGAGCTATCACGTCGCGTCCTTCGAAGGGGACCTCGTCAAGGGGATACAGCCCCTCAGCAGCGCCGATATCTGGATCAATGGAGGCTTCTTTGCCTTCCGGACGGATATCTTCGAGTACATGAAGGACGGGGAGGAATTAGTGGTTGAGCCCTTCCAGAGGCTGATCCAGGTGGAACAACTGGTCGCGCGCCGGTACGACGGATTCTGGATGTCCATGGACACTTTCAAGGACAAGCAGCAGCTCGACGACTTGTACAACCGAGGCAACGCCCCCTGGGAGGTGTGGAAGTCCGCCAAGAACGACCGGGTGGAGGGGTCGCAAGAGGAGCGGAAGGCCACGAAGAAAAGGAAGGCCATGATCCGAAATGTTTGACCTGCGTCTTTGCAGGCCGACCCGCCGTTGAAGGAGGTAATCGTCGTGGACGAAAAGCGCTCAATCAATCGGCATATTCCGGTGCTCGACGGGCTGCGCGGCCTCGCGATCATCGCCGTGATCGTGTGTCACGTCAACCACGCCTACGGAGGTCCTTTCCTACCCGGTCGCATCAACGGGCCGTTGGCAGCGGTGTTCGGCTGGGGATGGGTGGGCGTCGATCTGTTCTTCGTCTTGTCGGGCTTCCTCATCACTGGCATACTTTATGATGCAAAAGGCTGTGACGGCTACTTCCGCAACTTCTACGCGCGGCGAACGCTCCGCATCATGCCGCTGTACTTCGGTTTCCTTTTCTTCATCATGGTGCTATCCCGGCTGGGCTGCTCGTTCTGCCCCTGGATCTCTCGCGATGATGCCGTGTCGCTGGGCTTGTACATCTACAATTTTCGCGTCGGGTTCACCCAGCATTTCCTCTACGGTCTTCATCACTTTTGGTCGTTAGGGGTCGAGGAACACTTCTATCTACTCTGGCCCCTCGCTATATGGGCGCTGCGTCGCCGCGCTCTCATACAGCTGTGTCTGGCGGTCGCCGTTGCCTCGCTCTTGCTCCGCGTGATCGTGGTCCTGAGCGGTGTGTGGCCCCTCACCGCCTTCTTCATCACCCCTTGCCGGGTGGATGGATTGCTTGCTGGCTCATTGGTGGCGTTGGCTTGGAGAGACGAAGCCGACTGGACACTGTTGAAGCTGTGGGCAGGGCGACTCGTTTTGGGAACAGGCTGTCTGCTGTTGGGCATCGCACTTGGCCAGCGGCATTTCCTTCCCGATGCTGATCCGAACCGGGGGCACATGACGTCAGTGGATGGGAGCCTTGTGGTGACCGTTGGGATTGCCACGCTGGCTGTCTTCTTCTCGGGTCTGATCGTGCTGGCGGTGGACGCCGCGGAGGGAAGCCGACTGCGACGACTACTAGAACGCACCGAACTACGGGCCATCGGGAAATATAGCTATGCGATTTACGTCTTTCATTCCCTGATCCTGCTCGCGACGGTGCAATTCTTGTCGCCCTGGTCGCGTGTTCCTGCTTTCATCGCCAAGCCGGTCGCCGTGATCTGGGTCTCGGCGGCGAGCTTCGTTGTGGCCTGGCTCAGCTATCATCTCTACGAAAAGCACTTTCTGCGGTTGAAGCGGTTTTTCGAATATCACCAGCCGGTTCACCCGGAAGCGATGGTTTTTTCACAATGTGTGTCGTACAGTAATGCTTAACCTGAGTCTATGCAAACCGGCCGACACGGTGTTCCAGGTGCTCTGCCTTGGAGCGCACAGCGACGACATCGAGATCGGCTGCGGTGGGACGATCCTGGCTCTCCTTGAACGATACGAGCAAGTGATCGTAAATTGGGCCGTCTTCAGTTCCACCGAGGAACGAGCTCGCGAGGCCCGCGACAGCGCCGACGCCTTCCTCACATGCGCGCAAGAGAAGCAGGTCGTGGTGAAGGATCACCGCGATGGCTTCTTCCCTTTCCTCGGCGGTCAGATCAAGGAAGAATTCGAGGCACTGAAGCGGGAGTTCCACCCCGATTTGGTGTTCACTCACTACCGCGACGACCGGCATCAGGATCACCGCTTGATCTCCGACCTGACCTGGAACACGTTCCGAAACCACCTGATCCTGGAGTACGAGGTCCCCAAGTACGACGGCGATCTGGGCCAGCCGAACTTCTTCTTTCCTCTGGAGGAGTCGGTCTGTTCGAGGAAGATTCAAATTATCATCGAAAGCTTCCGCTCCCAGAGGCAGAAGCAGTGGTTCGACGAGCAGACCTTCTTGGCCATCCTGAGACTCCGCGGGATGGAGGCCAACTCGCCGACGCGGCACGCGGAGGCGTTCTACTGCCGTAAGGCCGTTCTCGGATGAGAAGAGCGCTTTGGACTATCCCATCTGCCTCGGCGGGCAACGCGGTTTCGACCCCTCCGACATCATGATCGGGGACGCACGAACAAAGTGTCTGGATCACAAGTTTCTCGACTCTATCTAGCTTGTATTTTCGGTCATCGATTGCTACCGCTGCGGTTTTCATGGCGAATTCGGACTTCGCCGTCTGCTGCATGTCAGGAGCTTCCAGTCAACACGGCCTCCTATCCACTCGTGAAAGGGTACGACCATGCCTGCTCAATGGCTTCGCAAGCTCTCCGGACCAAGTTCCCGACGGCCGTCTCGGCGTAACAGCAGCCTGAGAGGTCAAAGGCCGCGAGTGGAGACCCTGGAAGATCGCACGGCCCCAGCCACTCTGGTGGCCGCGTATGCGTTCAACGAGGGAACGGGGACCACGGTCACCGACTCCTCCGGCAACGGCAACAACGGAACGATCGCCAACGCCACCTGGACCACCTCAGGCAAGTACGGCGATGCCCTGGTCTTCAACGGGACCAATGCGCGGGTGAATATCAACGACTCGGCGTCTCTGCACCTGACGACCGGCATGACGCTGGAGGCCTGGGTCAACCCCTCGACAGTGAACAGCAACTGGCGGGATGTAATCTACAAAGGTGATGACAACTACTGGCTGGAGGCGACCTCGAACAGTGGCAGTAAGCCGGCTGCCGGGGCCACGCTGGGTTCGTCGGATGTGGATACTCTCGGCACGGCGGCCTTGAAGACCAACACCTGGGCGTTTCTGACGGAGACGTACGACGGGGCGACCCTGCGGTTGTACGTCAACGGGGTCCAGGTGTCGAGCCTGGCGCAGACGGGGAACATCGCGACCTCGGCCAACCCGCTGCAGATCGGCGGCGACAGCATCTACGGCCAGTACTTCAAAGGGACGATCGACGAGGTCCGCGTCTACAATGGGGCGTTGACGGCGGCGCAGATCCAATCGGACATGACCACACCGATCACCCCCCCACAGGCGCCGGCCATCACCAGCGCGGCCGCCACGACGTTCACGAGGGGCGCGTTGGGCACGTTCACGGTGACGGCCACCGGCGTGCCGACCCCGAGCCTGAGCGAGACGGGCACCTTGCCCGGCGGCGTGACGTTCAATGCGGCCACCGGCGTGCTCAGCGGCACCCCGGCGGCGGGGACCGGCGGCACGTACTCCCTGCACTTCACCGCCTCCAACGGCGTCGGCAGCCCCGCCACCCAGAACTTTACCCTCACGGTCAACCAGGCGCCGGCGATCACCAGCGCCACCAGCACCACCTTCACGACGGGGACCGCGGGCAGCTTCACGGTGACGACCAGCGGCTTCCCGACCCCGGCGCTGACCGAGACCGGGACTCTACCCACGGGCGTGACGTTCGTGGACAACGGCAACGGGACCGCCACTCTCGCGAGCACGACGGCCACCCCCGCCGGCTCCACCACGCTGACGATCACCGCCGCCAACGGCG
>Ga0208044_1000502_pt1 | contig 28369 bp, 20 predicted proteins | sample Sb_taG_8_FD_187712 | JGI IMG/M metagenome (GOLD analysis project Ga0208044, IMG submission 187712) | Peat soil microbial communities from Weissenstadt, Germany - Sb_50d_c_BC metaG (SPAdes) (version 2) | ecosystem: Environmental > Terrestrial > Soil > Wetlands > Peat | place: Germany...
TTGAGTTGCGCGCGGGTGCCCGCCTGCTGCTTGAGGCTGCGTCCTTTCAGGTCGGCCACGGCGACAAGATCGGGCTGGTCGGCAGGAACGGCGCTGGCAAGACCACGCTGCTCCGGGTGCTGGCCGACGAGGGCCAGCCCGCCGCCGGGACGGTCCGCAGCATCGGATCGATCGGCTACCTGCCGCAGGACACCAGGGTAGGCAACCTCGACGCGCTGGCTACCGACCGGATCCTGCAGGCCCGCGGCCTGGACGAGATACTCGGCGGGATGCGGGACGCGGAGGCCGGGATGGCCGACCCGGCCAGGCGTGACGCGGCGATCCGGCGGTACAGCCGGCTGGAGGAACGGCTTACGGTGCTCGGCGGGTACGCGGCCGAGGCCGAGGCAGCAGCCCTGTGCGCCAGTCTGGGCCTGCCTGGCAAGGTACTCACCCAGCCGCTGCGCACCCTGTCCGGCGGCCAGCGGCGCCGGGTCGAGCTGGCCAGGATCCTGTTCGGCGACTCCAAGACGCTGCTGCTCGACGAGCCGACCAACCACCTGGACGCGGATTCGGTCAGCTGGCTGCGCGATCATCTGCGCGCGTTCCGCGGTGGGCTGATCGTGGTCAGCCACGACACGGCGCTGCTTGAGGCCATCGTCACGAAGGTCTTCCACCTCGACGCCGATCGGACCACTCTGGACATCTACAACGTGGGCTGGAAGGCGTACCTGGACCAGCGGGAGACCGACGCCAGGCGCCGACGTCGCGAGCGAGTGAACGCCGAAAGGCAGGCGGCCGCGCTGAATGCGCAGGCGGACAAGATGCGGGCCAAGGCCACCAAGGCCAGGGCCGCACAGAGCATGGCCAAGCGAGCAGAGAAACTACTCGCAGGCGTCAGTGCCGACCGGCAGCCCGATCGGGTCGCCCGGCTGCGCTTCCCCGAGCCCGCGCACTGCGGCAAGGTACCGCTGACCGCCGATCGCCTGTCCAAGTCTTACGGCTCGGTCGAGGTATTTACCGATGTCGACATCGCGGTGGACAAGGGCGCCAGGATCGTCGTGCTCGGGCTGAATGGAGCGGGCAAGACCACCTTGCTCCGGCTGCTCGCCGGAGTCGAGGAGCCCGACACCGGCCAGGTCCGACCCGGTCACGGACTGCGGGTCGGTTACTACGCACAGGAACATGAGACGCTCGATAACGAACGCTCGGTGCTTGACAACATGCGCTCGGCGGCGCCCGGCCTGACCGAGGCCGATCAGCGCGGCATCCTCGGCTCGTTCCTGTTCTCCGGCGACGACGTGTCCAAGCCGACCGGCGTGCTCTCCGGCGGGGAGAAGACGAGGCTCGCCCTGGCCCTGCTGGTCGTCTCCGGGGCGAACGTGCTGCTGCTCGACGAGCCGACGAACAACCTCGATCCTGGCAGCCGGGCCGAGATCTTGTCCGCGCTGCGGCGGTTCAGCGGTGCCATCGTCCTGGTTACCCACGACGAGGGAGCGGTCGAGGCGCTGGCGCCGCAACGGGTCCTCCTGCTGCCGGATGGGGTGGAAGACATCTGGAGTGATGATCTCGCCGACCTGGTCGCGCTGGCCTGATGGCAGCGGTCGGCAAATGTCCCGATCTTTTGGTGCCGTGTGGGTAGCAGTTCGCGATTTCATGCGTGATCATGGCGGGATACGCAGTGCAGCAAACTGCTGCGCAGCAAACTGCCGTGCAGGAAACTGCGGTGCAGCGAACTGCGGTGCAGCGGCCAGTGGAAAGTTCACCGGGAGGATGGCGTGACCGAGACTCTCAAGAAGGGCACCAGAGTGACTGGCGCCGATCGCACGAAGCTGGCGGCGGACCTGCAGAAGCGGTACAGCGCCGGAGAGAGCATCCGTGCCTTGGCCGCGTCAACCGGCAGGTCGTACGGATTCATCCACCGCATCCTGGCCGAGTCTGGTGTGACCCTCCGCAGCCGCGGCGGCGCCACCAGGGGCAGGGCCAGGTCAAAGAACTGAGCCAGGACCAAGAGTTCGCAGCGGGCGGACTCCGGCTCACCATCGACGGTGAGCTGGCTACCGTCACGCTGAGCAGGCCGGAGCGCCGCAATGCGATGACTCCGGCAATCTGGTATGGGCTGGCCGCGCTCGGTGCCAGCCTGCCACCGCAGGTCAGGGTGGTGGTGATCCGCGGCCAAGGCCCGTCGTTCTGCGCCGGAATCGACCTGCGCCTGTTCTCCGCGCAGGGCGTTCCCGGCGAAGAACCGGTGGCCGGTGCCGACGACCAGGATTTCGAGCAGAAGGTGGCCGGATATCAGGCCGGATACCTCTGGCTCAGAGACCCGGCCATCGTGTCGATCGCGGCCGTGCAGGGACATGCCATCGGGGCTGGCTTCCAGCTGGCGCTCGCCTGCGACCTGCGAGTCCTGGCCGACGACGCGAAGCTTTGCATGAAAGAGCCCGCCCTGGGCCTGGTTCCTGACCTGACCGGGACCAAGCCGCTGGTCGACATCGTCGGACTGCCCAGAGCGACCGAGCTCTGCCTGACCGCACGCACCATCGCGGCCGGGGAGGCGCTGATGCTGCGCCTCGCCGAGCTGGTCGTGCCGACCGCCGAGCTGGACGCGGCGGTCGCCGACCTGGTGGCCGCCCTGCTGGCCATCGATGCCGCTGCGGCCCGCGAGACGAAGGCGTTGCTGGCGCACGCCCATGGCGCGACCCTGGCCGAGCAGGCCGCTGCCGAACGAGCGGCCCAAGCCAGACTGCTCAGGTCCAGACTCGCCCCGTCCTCCTGAGCGGGACCCCGACCCCGCGTCCCAAGCCCACCCTGGTTCGCCCTGAGCTAACCGGGGAAGGTACGTGGCCCCGTGGCGGTTGCTTTCACCATGACTGCAAGCTGGCATGCGATGCGCTCGTTCTCGCGGGACAGATCGATTACCAAGCAGCGGCTGCAACCGGGGACAGTCCGCCGGATCCTCTCCTACGCTCGGCCGTACCGTCGCGACTTGATCTTCTTCCTGCTGATCGTGTCGCTGGATGCGGTGATTACCGTGGCCGTTCCGCTGTTGCTGCGCGGCCTGATCGACAACGGGATTCTGCCCCGCGACGTCGGCGTCGTGCTGGCGATCGGCTCTGCCGTGGTCGGCCTAGCCCTGCTGGACGCCTTGCTCAGCATCGGCCAGCGCTGGTATTCGGCGCGGATCGGCGAGGGTCTGATCTATGACCTGCGTACCGAGGTCTTCACCCACGTCCAGCGGCAGCCGATCGCGTTCTTCACCAGGACCCAGACCGGATCGCTGGTGAGCAGGCTGAACAGCGACGTGATCGGCGCGCAGCAGGCAATTACGTCGACACTGGCATCGGTGGTCGCCAACGTGCTGTCCCTGGTGGTCGTGCTGGTGGCGATGATGTTGCTCTCCTGGCAGGTCACTCTGGTGGCCCTGGTGCTGATCCCGCTGTTCATCTTCCCGGCCAGGATCGTCGGTAGGCGGCTGCAGCGGCTGACCAGAGAGTCGATGCAGCTGGACGCTGCGATGGGCTCGACCATGACCGAGCGGTTCAATGTGGCCGGCGCCATGCTGGTTAAGCTGTTCGGCCGCCCGAAAGAGGAAGTCGATGTCTTCAGCAACCGGGCCGGCCGGGTGCGCGACATCGGCGTACAGACGGCCATGTACGGGTCGTCGCTCTTCATCGCGCTGACGTTGCTTGCCACCCTGGCCACCGCGGTTGTCTACGGACTCGGCGGCATCTTGGTGATCAACAATTTCTTCAAGATCGGCACGCTGGTCGCGCTCGCTGCCCTGCTCAGCCGTCTGTACGGCCCGATCACATCGCTGTCTAACGTCCAGGTGGACGTGATGACCGCGCTGGTCAGCTTCGACCGGGTCTTCGAGGTGCTCGATCTGAAGCCGCTGATCGAGGATGCCCCGGATGCGGTTCCGCTCCGGCTTGCCCCCGCCATCGAAGCCGATGCCAGCCAGCCGAGCGAAGCCGCTGCCATGCCCGCTCCGACCATTGACTTTGATCATGTCTGGTTCAGATATCCGACCGCCGCCGAGATCTCCCTTGCCTCGCTTGAGTCGATCGCGCTGCCGGTTCCTGAGCGCACCGACGCTAATGCCGAGGTACTGCGCGACATCACCTTCCATGCGCCGGCTGGCAAGCTCACGGCACTGGTGGGCCCGTCCGGGGCGGGCAAGACGACGATCACTCACCTGGTCGCCCGGCTTTATGACCCGGGTGCGGGCTCGGTGCGGATCGCTGGCGTCGACATCAGGGGAGTCACCCAGGATTCGCTGCACGATGTGATCGGCGTGGTCACCCAGGACGCACACATGTTCCACGACACGATCCGGGCGAACCTCAGTTATGCCAAGCCCGGCGCGACCGAACGGGACCTGATCGAGGCGTGCGAGGCGGCCCAGATCTGGCCGCTGATCTCGTCGCTGCCCGACGGCCTTGACACCGTAGTAGGCGACCGGGGCTACCGGCTGTCCGGCGGCGAGAAGCAGCGAATCGCGCTGGCCAGGCTGCTGCTCAAGGCGCCGTCGGTGGTCGTGCTCGACGAGGCGACCGCGCACCTGGACTCCGAGTCGGAGGCGGCGGTGCAGCGAGCGCTTAAGACCGCGCTGGCTGGCCGCACCTCACTGGTGATCGCCCACCGGCTGTCAACCATTAGGGAAGCCGACCAGATCCTGGTCATCGATGGCGGACAGGTCGTCGAGCGAGGCACGCACGACGAACTGCTCGGCGCGGGCGGGCTCTACACTGAGCTGTACCACACCCAGTTCGCCAGCCAAGAACCAGCTGATCCCGTCAAAGTCGCCTAGATCGTTGACCGGGCGCCGGGTTCCCGATCGCCGGTAGTTTGCGCCCGTGAACCATCAAATGGCCGCAGACGTGCAGCAGCACCATTCGCCCGCTGTGCTCACGAACCGAGGCTGCGCCTTGAGCACCGCTGGGGTCAGCCATGCCTGGCCTACAACGTGTGCACCCGGCCCGCGCCTGCAGCCGCCGCTGCCCTGTCCGCGATTCAGGAAAGCACGCAGCCGCTGCCAAGGTTGGCACCAGAAACCCAAGGTTGGTATCAGAAACCCCAGTCCCCGACGAGATGCGACGACGGGGAAGTACCCGCCTGGGTTAGACGGACGCTCCGGCCCCAGGTAAGGCGGCGGTGGCTGGGGGGCTGTGGCTGCGCAATGTGCGGGTGCCGTCAGGGCTGGTGGCGGTGTAGCTGCCGTCGGCGTTCAGGATCAGGATCCAGCCCCACCGGTGGATGACGATCAAATGGTGAAAAGTGCAGAGCAGGCCGAGGTTGGTGAGCCTGGTGGGGCCGCCTTCGCTGCGGGGGATAATGTGGTGGACCTGGCAGGCCGCGGGTGGCTGGTCGCAGCCGCTGGGGAAGGCGCAGTGCCGGTCGCGGGTGATCACGGCGCGGCGCAGGTGCGGCGGGATGGTGTCGGTGGCGGTGCCGATGTCCAGGGGCAGGCTGATGGAGGCGGCGGGTCCGGTGAGCTGGCTGGTCCGCAGCCAGGCGGCCAGGCCGGCCGGGCCGGACAGCAGCGCGATGGCGTCGCGGAGCACCAGTTCCCGCGCGTACCGCGTGCCGGGCACGACCGCGTTCGCCGCGCCGCCGGCGCTCGGGCTGCCCGCGCCGTACGCGCTGCCTGTGCTGCCGGGGCGGGCCGGGTGGCCGGTGCCGTTGTGGTCGGGGCAGTCGCGCCAGCGCAGCAGCATCGCGGCCAGCCGGTCCAAGATCACCGGGTCGACGTGGCCGGTCACCACCGGGATGATCATCGCGTCGCAGTCACCCCCAGGCCCGGCAGCAGGCCCGGGCCCGGCCCAGCCAGTACCAGCACCGCCGTGCCCGGTGCCCGCGCCCAGCCTCGCGCCGAAACCCGCGCCGCCAGGACCTGAGCCGCCCGCCCCGGAACTGCCCGGCCCGGACCTGCCCGGTCCGGAGCCGGGGCCGCCGGTGAGCTGGTCCAGGGTCATGTGCAGCTGGATCTGGGCCGGCTGGCCGGCCCGGTCCGGCAGGCAGCCCGACGCGAGCAGCCGCCGGCACGCCTCCTCCAGCGCGTCGTGGTGGCGCTGCATCCGGGTGCGGATGTCCTCCGGCCCGGCCTTCTTGCCCAGGCAGTCCAGCACGGCCTGCAGCGCGGCCGCGCACTGCGGGGTCAGCTCACCGTCCAGCTTCCCCGCACCCCGGTAATGCAGCAGCAGCCGCACCGACCGGTCCGCGAACCCGTCATCCTCACCGTCCTGATCCGGCCGCGCGGTCCGCCTGCGCATCTCCTCAGCCAGCCCGGCCAGATCCGCCAGCCCGGCCCCGCCGGCCGCAGCGGCGAGCAGGATCAGGTCCGCGTCGGCGCGGGCGGCCTCAGGTAGCTGGTCCGACCAGTCGCAGATCAGCCGCGCCCATGACGAGGAGATCTGGGCAACCTTCAGCGCGTCGGCCACCGCCGGATGGTCCCGCAGCCGCCGCATCCACCCGACCGCCCCGGCCGCCGCCGCGCGAGTGATCCGGGTCTGCCACTGCAGCCAGGACCGCTCACTGCCCTGACCATCGTCTTCGTATCCACCGTGGTTGGTGAACGCGGCCAGGACTGATGCGCGGGCGGCGGTCTGCATCGACTCGGCTCGCTCTAGGAACCGGAGGCATTCCGCCTGCACGGCGGCTGGCAACTCGGTGGGGTCAGCCGCGGCTAGCGATGCCAGACCAGTCCGCACCATCGCCATCGCATCGGCAACGCCAGACGGGACGGAGATCGGGCCAGACTGGTCGGCAACGCACATGACGCACCTCCTCGCGATCGCTGATCACCGAAGGACGGCTTCCTCAATGGATGACCTACGCGGTGGAGGGCCGATCACCGGGGCGGGACTCTCCGAGGAGAGCAACCTGCCATCAGATTCGCGCCGTCTACAACGGCCCCGGCAACGCCAACTCTCTAGAACACTTATTCGTATCCTAACAGCTGCCTACGACAAAATCACGTCAAGTCCGACGGGAGCGCGCGAAGTGTTGCGCCGGGAGATTGACGAGTCTGATCGTAGGCGGCCGTGCTAGCCGGTGCCGGTGCCGCAGCGTTTCCTGACGGTGTGGGAGTTGCGGCGAGCGCGAACCATGCCCCCGCTGCCAGCCGACACCGGCCCGCCTTGCTGGTCGCCGCGGGCCTCGGCGCCACAGCACTAGCGATCTTCGTGGCCGAAGGACTCACTTGGGACCTTCCCGAAGCGGCGGTCGCTCGCCTGCTGGACTAAGTGGCGGGACTGGCGGGCATACACTGCCGAGCTAGCTATGGACCAATGCCACACTTGATGCCAGTCATGCCACCACGCCCGTACATCTTGGTCGTCAATGGACGAAAAGTCCGCCAGCCGGTGTTTGTTATCAGCGCACCGCACTCGGGAGCGGACCTGTTGGCGCGCGCGCTGAAGCGGACGCCTGGGTTCCACTTCACCATCGGTCAGCCCGCCGTGCTGAGCGTGGTCTATGCCTTCGCCCGCAACCCGTCTATCCAGCAGGGCAGGGGCGAAGCGGCCGCGACCGTGATGCGCGACGCGTTTGCCCAGGCCTGGCAGGTCACGGCGCACGCCTGCCTGACCTGCCTGCCTGCCTGCCGGCAAGCGCGCGCCACCTCGACCGGGGGCACCTGCGTTGATGAACGCGAGATCACCAGGTACGGCGACGCCAGCCCGGAACTGATGTATTGCGCCGAGGCGCTGGTTGACGCCTTCCCCGACGCCCGGCTGGTCCAGATCATCAGGGACGGCCGCGACGTCGTGGCGGCCATGCTGGCAGATCCTGAATCACTAGCCTGGTTCAAGCGCGGCGTTGCCAACGTCGAGACCGAGTTCCCGAACCCATTCTTCGGCGTCGAGACCGACGCTGACCTGGCCGCATGGCCGAAGCTTTCGGCAGCGGGCAAGTGCGCGATGCGCTGGCGTGGCACCGTGCACAAGATGGCCAGGCTGCGCAGCAGCCTGAGCGCCGATCAGCTCACGACATTCCGCTACGAGCAGGTCATCCGCGAACCTCAGGCAGCCGCGACGGCGCTGTCCGACTTCGTCGGGGCGCCGGTGGACCGGATCGAGGTGCCGACCCGGCAGACGGCCGGCAGCTGGCGGCGGGCACTGGCCCCGGTGCAGCGATCGGAGGTCGAGAAGGTGGCCGGTCAGCAGCTTCGCCGGGTTGGCTACGGCGACTGAGCAGCGCCGGTCGGCGACGGCGACTAGGCGGCGCGAGTCGGCAACGGCGGCCACGCGGCGCCGGCTAATCCGGTCCGGCCTGGCACCGCGGCTGTCCGCCTAAGCTGGTCGCGTGGTCAAGCCAGAGGAGTCCGGTTACTCGCGCCGGTCCGCACGCCGGTCCTGCGCCTCAGGCGGGACGGCGGGCCGCCGGTTCGGGATCGCGGCGCTCGCCGCCGCGCTCGCGGTCGTCAGCCTGGCTGGCTGCGCGAAGATGGACGCCGCCCTTGGCCAGCAGTGGATCGTGGTGCAGCTCAGTCCGAACACCACGGTCGGCGCCGCCCGACAGGTCGCGCAGGCCTGCTCGCACGTGCCGAACCTGCGCCTGGTGCCGGTCCAGCCGACCAGCGCCAACGCCGGAATCGTGGAATCTGTGCGCTACAGCGCGACCAACGCCAGCGACGCGAACATGGCCGAGCTGCAGCGCTGCCTGCAGCGGTTCCCTGCGGTGGTCCAGGGCTTCACCCTGCAGGATGCCGGCGACAGCTAGTCACGAGCGCACCGCGCTGGTGCGCCGACCGCTTGGGGCACGCGTGACACACCGGATCGGCTGCAGCCGGGGTAAGACTTCTCCGTTGATCGCGATCTGACCGCGGCCCCGGCTTGGCTAATTCCCCAGCGATGTGCTATAGATTTAATGTCTATTAAGTCGATCGGAAAGAGGTATAACTGATGAGGCGTGCGACAATCGCGGCGGGACTCGCTGCTGTCGGCCTGCTGGCGGCCGGCTGCAGCTCGTCGGGATCGAGCAGCTCCGGTGGCACGGGGGACCCGGTCACCCTGCGTCTGGGCTTCCTGACCAACATCACCCATGCCCCGGCACTGATCGGCGCGGAGAAGGGTTTCTTCGCCAAGGACCTCGGCCCTGGCGTCAAGCTGCAGCTCATCCCGTTCAGCACCGGCACTCAGGAAGCGACCGCCCTGCTGGCCGGCCAGCTCGACGCCGCCTACGTGGGCCCGAACCCGACCATCAAGGCGTGGCAGACTTCGAGCGGCTCGCTGATCCGGGTCATCTCGGGTGCGGCATCAGGCGGCACCGAGCTGGTCGTCAAGGCGGGCATCACCAGCCCGGTCCAGCTCAAGGGCAAGAAGCTGGCCACGCCTTCGCTGGGCAACACCCAGGACGTGGCGCTGCGCTACTGGCTGAAGAGCAACCACCTCACCAGCAGCCCGACCGGCGGCGGAGACGTGCCGATCACGCCAGTCACGCCGAACTCGGCGGCGGTGCTTGAGTTCAAGTCCGGTCAGATCGCCGGCGGCTGGGAGCCGGCCCCCTACGACATCGAGATGGTCGCCGACGGCGGCCACGTCCTGGTCAACGAGGCGAACCTGTGGCCGAACGGGCAGTTCGTCACCACCAACCTGGTGGTGACCCAGAAGTTCATCGCGGCGCATCCGGCCGTGGTGACCGGCCTGCTCAAGGGTCAGATCGAGGCGAATGGCTACATTCACTCCGACCTCGCGGGCGCCGAAGCCGCCGCGAACGCCGAGCTGACGTCGCTGCTTGGCAAGGGTCTGAAGCCGAATGTGCTGGCCGCGGCCTTCCAGCAGATCACCTTCACCGACGACCCGATCGCCTCATCGCTGAGCATCGACGCTCAGCACGCCGTGGCCGTCGGACTGCTCAAGCCGGTCAGCAACCTGTCGGCGCTGTACGACCTAGGCCCGCTGAACAAGCTCCTGGCAGCGGCCGGCGAGCCGCAGGTGAGCTCTTGAGCCTGACGCAGTGGCGCGACACGCCCCCGGAGCCTGCTCCGGGGGCGTCAGCGTTCCCCAACGGCGCCAGCGCCACAGTCGCAGCTCCGGCCGCGATCCGGCTGACCGATGTATCCAAGGTCTATGGCCGCGGTCCAGGCGCTGTGCTCGCGGTAGACCACCTGTCGCTAACCGTCGGCAAGGGAGAGTTCGTCTGCCTGGTCGGCGCCTCTGGCTGCGGCAAGTCCACCCTGCTGTCGATCATCGCGGGCTTCGACTCGGTGACCACCGGGCAGGTGGCAACCGGCGGCCACCGGATCGGCATGATGTTCCAGGAGCCCGCGCTGTTTCCGTGGCTGACGGCGCAGCGGAATGTCGAGCTGGCGCTGCGCGCTCGCCGGATCCCGAAGCACGACCGGCGGCGGCGGTCGGCAGAGCTGCTCGAGACGGTGCATCTGACCGGATTCGGTGACAAGCGGCCGCACGAGCTGTCCGGCGGCATGCGGCAGCGGGTCGCGATGGCCAGGGCGCTTGCCCAGGATGCGGACGTGCTGCTGATGGACGAGCCGTTCGGCGCACTCGACGCGATGACCAGGGACCTGCTGCACGACGAGCTCGAGCGGATCTGCGCCGAGCGGGCGCTCAGCGTGCTGTTCGTCACGCACAACGTGCGCGAGGCGGCCAGGCTCGGCGACCGAGTCGTCGTGCTGAGCAGCCGGCCGGGCCGCGTGATCGAGGAGTACCTAGTGCCGAGGACCGGCCCGCGCCGGATCGACTCGGTCCAGGTGGCCGGGCTGGCCAGCACGATCACCGACCGGCTGCGCGAGGAGATGCGGCGCCATGGCAACTAGGACTGAGCCGTCGTCGGCCATCACCGGACTCGACAGCCTCGAACTCGACCCGGCGCAGACCCGGACTGAGCCGGGGCGGCTGGCGCGCAGGTCGTGGGCCGCGCTGTGGCCGAAGCTGATCGCGATCGCGATCGTGCTCGCCGCCTGGCAGCTGTTCTACCTGAGGAACTACCACGGCGACACCGCCAGCGGCCTGGTCAAGAGCCCTGGCTATACCCTGTGGCTGCTCGGGCAGCAGCTGCAGCACGCACAGCTCTGGCAAGCAATAGCGGTAACGGTTCGCACGGCGGTGATCGGCTACGCGCTCGCATTGCTGATCGGCTCGGCCATCGGGGCGCTGGTATCACGGATCCCGCCGTTGCGAGCGGCAGTCGGCTCGATCATCAGCGGCCTGCAGACGATGCCGTCGATCGCCTGGTTCCCATTCGCGATCATCTTGTTCGGTGTGACCACGTCGGCCATCTTGTTCGTGATGGCACTTGGCGCCGCACCATCGATCGCAAACGGGCTGATCACCGGAGTCGACTACACGCCGCCGCTGCTGCTGCGGGCCGGACGGACGATGGGACTGCACCGGATCGCGCTCTACCGGCACCTGATCCTGCCCGCTTCGCTGCCCGCCTACGTGGCCGGGCTCAAGCAGGGCTGGGCGTTCTCCTGGCGGTCCCTGATGGCTGGCGAACTGCTCGTGCTGATCATCGGGCAGGCGCCTTCGCTCGGCATTCTGCTGAACACCGCGCAGGACAACCAGGACCTATCAGGGGCGATCGGCGTCATGATCGTCATCCTGGTGATCGGCATCGTGGTCGACACGGTGTTCACTAAGGTAGACCTGACGATCAGGCGCCGCCGCGGCCTGCTGGTCGGCACGCAGTCCTGACTGCGCTGCGCTCAGTGCTAGCCGTGATGGTAGATGCCGAAGACGTTTCCCGCCGGGTCGCGGAACGCACCGGTCTCCATGCCATCATCGGCGGAGTCGGGGCCGTAGAGCGCGGCGCGCGCGGCGCTCTTCAGCGCGGGCACCCCGGAATCGGAGATCCGCGATCCGCCGAGCTTCTCAGCGCGGCGCAGGGTCTGCTCCACATCCGCCACGCCCGCGTAGACGGTCGCCCAGCGGGCTCCCGCCCCCCCGCCGATACCGCCCTGGATGCCCCGGCCAGCGCCAGTGTCCACCGTCGCATAGCCCGGGAAAACTGAGCTGTCGACCGTCCAGCCGAACAGATCCGCATAGAACCGCTGGGTCCGCGCCGCATCCGACCCCATCACCTCAAACCAGGTAACCGCCTCACCCGAACCAGCCGACGGAGCCGGCTCGCCCCCCTGAGAAGGCCCGGCCGGTGCCCGCACCAGGCCAACCAGCAGACCATCCGGGTCACCGAACATCGCGATGGTCACCGCCCCGCCGAAATCAGTGACCGGCACCACGGTCGCGCCGCCAAGCGACTTCGCCTTATCGAGCATCGCCTGCAGATCGTCCGCCTCGACATAGAACGCCGACCACGGCTCGCCGGTCTGGCTCTTGCCGATACCGCCATTGATCCCGCCGCCGCCGCGAGTGTCGATCATCGTATAACCACCACCGGAAAAGCCCTGCAGCCCCCAGCCGAACAACTCCCCGTAGAACGCCGCCAGCAACCCGTCATCTGCGGCCCCGACCTCGAAATGCACCACTGGGTTGCCCACTGCGCTGGCTCCTTCGCCGGAAAAGTGCTCGTGCACCGAACTTATCGGAAAGTGCTCGTGCGCCGAACCTAGCGGTGCCCACCGACAATCAGCCGCCGGACCGGCTGGGTACTGGCGCCCGCCCGTAGGATCGGAGTATGTCCAGTTCAGCTGGGATCGTGCTGGCCGGAGGGCGATCGTCCCGAATGGGTACGCCCAAGGCGGCACTGGAGTGGCACGGCTCTACGCTGCTGCGCCGGACGACCGGAATTCTCGCCCGGGTGACCGACGGGCCGGTCGTCGTGGTCCGTGCGGCCGACCAGGAGCTTCCGGCCCTGCCCGCGCAGGTCGAGGTCATCGAGGACCCTCGGGAGGGACTGGGCCCGCTGCAGGGACTGGCGGCCGGGCTGGCCGCGGTCGCTGACCGGGCCGAGGTTGCCTTCGTCTGCTCCACCGACATGCCATTCCTGCACCCCGCCTTCGTCCGGCGGGTGCTGCGCGCCGTCACGGGCGACGGGGAGAACGCGGTGGCCGGCGGAGATGCCGGCGGCCGGGGAGACGCGAGCAGCAGGGGAGACGCAGGTAGCCCTGCAGACCCGGGGTATGCCGTCCGCGTTGATGTCGGACTGCCGCTGGCGCGCGGGTTTCCGCAGCCGCTCGCCGCCGCATACCGCGCGTCGCTGGCTCCTCTCGCCGAGCGGCTTGTGGCCGAGCAGCGGCTGCGACCCGCGTTCCTCTTCGATGAGTGCGTGGTCGCCCGGCTGGACGAGGCGGCGCTGCGGTCCGACCCAGTGCTGGCCGCGCTGGACCCCGAATTGGACTCGGTGCTCAACATCAACGAGCCCGCCGACTACTCGCGCGCCAGGGAGCGGCCGGCGCCGGAGATAACGATCCAGCGGTTCGGCACGCTCGCAGGCGGCCGCCGCGGGCCTGAGGTGATCCGCGCGGCCACCGTGGCGCGGGCAGCGGAAGCCGCCGGGATCGCTCTCGACGGTCATGTGGTGGCCGCCCTGAACGGCGATCAGATCACCAGGGACGGCCAGACGCCGCTCGCGGCCGGTGACACCGTGTTCTTCATCGCCGCGGACGCTGGCGGCTGAGCGACCGATGGCACAGCTGCCAACCGCACCCGGCGGCTATTTCGGGCGGGCACTGGTCGTCGATGCCGGAACCGGCGCTGCCAGCACGCTGCCGCTGAGCGATGCCGTGCTGCGCGGCTACATCGGCGGTGCCGGACTCGGCGCTTGGCTGATGCACCGGCTTGGCCCGCCCGGCGTCGACCCGCTCGCTCCTGAGGCACCGCTGGCTTTCGTCTTCTCGCCGCTGGTGGGCACGCCGCTGACCACGAGCGCGAAGTTCGCGGTGGTCGCCAAGTCGCCGCTGACCGGCATGCTGACCGACGCGCTGGCCTCAAGCCAGTTCGCGATCGCTGGCAAGCTCACCGGACATGACGCGATCGTGCTGCGCGGCGCCTGCGAGCGGCCATCGGTCGCCCTGGTGGACGGGGCCGACGTGAGCTTCATCGACGCCGCCGCCCTGGCCGGGCAGTCGGCCGCCGAAGCCGAGCGCAGGCTGCGGGACAGCCTGGGCCGAAGCTGGCGGGTGGCTGCGATCGGGCCGGCCGGCGAACGAGGTGTCCGGTACGCGACGATCTCGCACGACGGGCGGCATGCCGGGCGAGGCGGGCTCGGCGCGGTGCTCGGCGCTAAGCGGATCAAGGCGATCGCGGTGCGCGCCGCGACCAAGGTCGGGTCGGCTGATCCGCAGGCGGTACTCGCCGCGGCCCGCGACCTGCGGGCCCGCTCGTTCGGCCCGGCCACAGCCAAGTACCGCGAGCTCGGCACGCTGGCCAACCTGCTCGCCTTCAACGCGATCAGCACGCTGCCCACCCGCAACTTCCAGGCGGCCACGTTCGCCGGGGCACCGCGGCTGGCCGCCGAGGACCTGGCACGGCTGCGCAGCGTCACCCGGAATAGCTGCGCGTCGTGCACTATCGGCTGCGAGCACATCTACTCCGCACGCGGCGGCAAGAAGATGCGGGTGGAGTACGAGAACGTCTTCGCGCTCGGCCCGATGTGCGAGGTGTCCGACCCCGATGCGGTGCTCGCGGCAAGCGCGCTCTGCGACGAGCTAGGTCTGGACACCATCTCAGCAGGTGGCACCATCGCCTGGGCGATGGAGTGTGTCGAGCGCGGCCTGATCGACGCGCCGTGGCTGCGGTTCGGCGATGCGCGGGCACTTCTGCGTGCGCTTGAGGAGATCGGCGCCAGGCACGGGCTCGGCGCCCTGCTCGGCGAGGGCTCGCGACGCGCGGCCGAGCAGGTCGGCGGCGGCTCGGCGGCCTTCGCACCGCACGTCAAGGGCCTGGAGATGCCCGGCTACGAGCCGCGCACGATGCAGGCGATGGCGCTCGGCCTGGCGGTCAACAGCCGCGGCGCCGACCACAACCGGTCGGGCGCCTACGAGGCCGACCTGTCCGGCGACATCGACCGGCTGGCCGGCGGCCACGCGCACGTGGCCGCTGCGGTCGAAACCGAGGACCGGGCCGCGATCATGGACTCGCTGATCCTGTGCAAGTTCCTGCGCGGCGTCTTCACTGAGCCGTTCGACGAGTGGGCCGCGCTGCTGGCCGCGGTGACCGGCTGGGATGTCGACGGTGCGGAACTGCGGCGGACCGCGCGCAGGATCGTGCTGGCCAAGCGCGTCTACAACATCAGGGAAGGCTGGCAGCCGCGGGACGACTGGCTGCCGGAGCGGCTCTTGTCCGAGCCGCTGCGGATCGGGTCCGGCCGGATTGCGGAGCTGACGCCGGCCCGGCTGCGGGCCATGATCAGCGGTTACTACGCCGTGCGCGGGCTTGACGACCAGGGCCGTCCGGGCGAAACGGACCTGACCGACCTCCGCTTGAGGTATTGACGCAAGGCGGCGGATACTGGCCGCATGACCATTGCGGCGATCCAGACAGTGACGCTCGCGATCGACGGAAAGCAGATCACCGTCCCGCCGGAGACGACCATCTGGGCCGCGGCGAAGGCAGCGGGCATCGACATCCCGGTGCTGTGCCACGACGAGCGATTCGACCCGGTCGGCGTCTGCCGGATGTGCGTGGTGGACGTCGGGGCGCGGGCCTACGCCGCCGCTTGCGTGCGTCCGTGCGAGGACGGAATGGCTGTCAGGACCGCGACGCCGGAGGTCGAGCGCAGCCGGGCAGCGCTGATCGAGATGCTGCTCGCCGACCAGCCGCCGGCCGACCGCGATCCGAAGCAGACCACCACCGGCGACAACGCCCTGCTCGCCCTGGCCGATCGGTACGGGGTCAGCCGGGACGGTGCCAGCCAGCACGGTGCCAGCCAGCACGGGGCGCTGCCGATCGGATCCGGCCGCGGCACCGACCAGTCGAACCCGGTGATCTCGGTCGATCACGATGCCTGCATCCTCTGTGACCGGTGCGTCCGGGCCTGTGACGATGTTCAGGGCAACGATGTCATCGGCCGCAGCGGCAAGGGCTACGCCACGCGAATTGCGTTCGACCTGAATGATCCGATGGGGGCGTCCTCCTGCGTTACCTGCGGCGAATGCGTGGCGGCCTGCCCAACCGGTGCGCTGACCAACAAGCCGATCCATGATGTGCCGATCCGGCCGCGGACCGAACTCGATCCGGTCGACAGTGTCTGCCCCTACTGCGGCGTGGGCTGTGCGCTGACCTACCAGGTGGACCGGGAGCGCGGCGCCATCGCGTTCGTGGACGGCCGCGACCAGCCAGGCTCGAAGGGCCGGCTGTGCGTCAAGGGACGGTACGGCTGGGACTACGCGGCCTCACCGCAGCGACTGACAACTCCGCTGATCCGCCGCACGGAGGCGTACCCGAAGGGTCCGCTCTCCGCTGACGTGCGCGGCGAGATGAACGGGCCCGAAGGCAACCGTGGCGGCGGATTTGACCGCGCCGCCGCCGGGGCGGGGATCCGCGAGCCAGGCATCCGCGAAGCGACCAGCGGCGACAACGGCCGGGGTAACGGCCAGATTCGCGGCGGCGGGAAGGACAGCGGCGGCGGGAAGGACAGCGGCGGCGGGAAGGACAGCGGCGGCGGGAAGGACGGCGAGCGGCGGCGGCGGCGCAAGCCCGGCGGGCTGGTCGACTACGCCGAGGTGCTGCCGCACTTCCGCGAGGCGACCTGGGACGAGGCGCTTGACCTGGTCGCCAGCAGGCTGGCCGAGATTCACGCCGCGGGCGGGCCTGGCGCGATCGCCGGATTCGGGTCGGCCAAGTGCTCGAACGAGGAGGCGTACCTCTTCCAGAAACTGATCAGGACCCGCTTTCACACCAACAACGTGGACCATTGCACCAGGCTCTGCCACGCCTCGAGCGTCGCCGCGCTGTTCGAGGGGATCGGCTCCGGCGCGGTGTCCACGACCTACGGTGACGTGATCAACGCCGACGTGGCCATCGTCACCGGCAGCAACCCGACCGCCAACCATCCGGTCGCCTCGTCGTTCTTCAAGCAGGCCAGGCGCCGGGGCACCACGATCATCTACGTCGACCCGAGGGCGGACAAGATGTCCGACCACGCCGACATCTTCTGCCAGATCAAGCCGGGTACCGATGTCGCGTTCTACAACGGGATCATGCACGAGGTGATCAGGCTCGGGCTGATCGACCAGGACTTCATCGACCACCGGACCTCGAACTACGCGGCTCTCGCGGAGACCGTCGAGGACTATCCGCCGGAGCGGGCGGCGCAGATCACCGGGGTCGACGCCGACAGCATCCGGCGGGTCGCGCGAGCCTGGGGCGAGGCGGCGGCCGGCGTCATCTTCTGGGGAATGGGGATCTCCCAGCACACCACGGGAACGGACAACGCCCGCTGCCTGATCGCCATGTGCGCGATCACTGGCAATGTCGGCAGGCCCGGCACCGGCCTGCATCCGCTGCGCGGGCAGAACAACGTCCAGGGCGCGTCCGACATGGGCCTGATCCCGATGTTCTACCCCGACTATCAGCGGGCCGACGACCCGGCGGTGCACGAGCGGTTCGAGCAGATCTGGGGTACCGATCTTGATCCGAAGCGCGGGCTGACCGTCACCGAGATCATCGGATCGGTGCTCAAGGGCGGCGTACGCGGGATGTACATGATGGGCGAGAACCCGTTCATGTCTGATCCCAACATCAACAAGGTGCGCAAGGCACTGTCGGCGCTTGAGTTCCTGGTCGTCCAGGACATCTTCCTGACCGAGACCGCCGAGTTCGCCGATGTCATCCTGCCTGCCTCCACCTACCTGGAGAAGGACGGCACCTATACCAACACTGACCGCCGGGTGCAGCTCGGGCGCAAGGTACTCGATCCGCCCGGGCAGGCCCGGGTCGACTGGGAGATCGTCCAGCAGGTCGCCAGGCGGCTCGGACTTGACTGGGACTACTCGTCCGCCCGCCAGGTCTTCGATGAGCTGGTGTCGATCATGCCGAGCTACGCCAACCTGAGCTACGACAACCTGGGGCTGACCGGCAAGCTCTACCCGAACTCCGACCCAGAGCACAGCGACGGCACGGTGGTCATGTTCGGCGAGCGGTTCAACACCTCGGACGGGCTGGCGCACCTGGTGCCTGCGCAGTGGCTGCCTGCCAAGGAACTGCCGAACGAGCAGTACCCGTTCGTGCTGAACACGGGCCGACTGCTGGAGCACTGGCACACCGGCTCGATGACCCGCCGGTCATTCGCGCTCGACGCGATCGCGCCGAAGGCCCAGATGTTCCTGCACCCGGACGATGCCGCTGAGCTCGGGCTGGCCGACGGTCAGCTGGCCAGGGTGAGCTCGCGCCGCGGCACGATCGTCTTGGAGACGGCGTACTCGTTCCGCGAGGCGCGGGGAAACTGCTTTATCCCGTTCCACTTCCGCGAGGCGGCGGCCAACCTGCTGACCATCGACGAGATCGACCCGTTCGGCAAGATCCCCGAGTTCAAGTTCTGCGCGGTGCGGATCGAACCGGCGATAGACGGCCAGCAGACCGAGGACCGCTGATGGCGCGGGCCCGGGTTCCCGGGGTCGAGGCGAGGGCGGGCAAGTTCAACGGCCCGAGCCTGATCCCGGCTCTGCACGCCATCCAGGAGCGGGTCGGCTGGCTGCCGCGGGAGGAACTGGTCGCGCTGGCCAGGGAGGTACGCAGGCCGCTTTACGAGATCGAGGGGCTGATCTCGTTCTACCCGCACTTCCGTACCGCGCCGCCGACGAAGGTCACCGTGCAGGCTTGTCATGATCTTTCCTGCTGGCTGCAGGGCGCGGACGAAACCATCGCGGCGCTGCGGCAGCGGTACGGCGAAGACACCGACGTCGAGGTCACCGAGGTGTCCTGCATCGGGCGGTGCGACGCTGCGCCGGCCGTCGCGGTCAACGAATGCCCGACCACAGCGGATAAGGCGGCGGCGTGCGTGGCCGCCGCGCTTGACGGGCAGCCGCCGCAGCCAGGCATCCGGAGCTACGGCGGCGAGGTGCCGTGGCCGAACGATCCGTACGCCCCCGGGCAGGAGCATTATCAGACGCTGCGCGCGCTGCTGGCCGGCGACCTCGATCCGGGCCAGGTGATCGCGACCCTGGTGGACTCGGGGCTGCGCGGGATGGGCGGGGCCGGCTTTCCCACCGGCCGCAAGTGGGAGCTGGTAGCGGCGCAGACCGCAAGCCCGAAGTACGTGATCTGCAATGCCGATGAATCCGAGCCAGGCACGTTCAAGGACCGCCAGATCCTGGCCGAGCAGCCGCATCTGGTGCTTGAGGGCCTGCTGATCGGCATGCTGGCCGTCGGCGCGGAGGAAGGCTGGGTCTTCATCCGGCATGAGTACGGCCCCGAGGAAGCCGCCATCCGCCGCGAGATCGAGTGGCTCCGCGCCGCCCGGCTGGCCGGGGATAACGTGTCCGGGCGGCGGCTGTCGGTGGAGATCTTCACCTCACCTGGCGGCTACATCCTGGGCGAGGAGTCCGCCCTGATCGAATGCATGGAAGGACACCGCGGCGAGCCAAGGAACAAGCCGCCGTTCCCCGGGGTCTACGGGCTCTGGGGCCAGCCGACGCTGATGAACTCGGTCGAGACCTTCGCCCATGTCCCGGTGATCATCGCGCGCGGCGCCGACTGGTGGAAACGGCAGGGGGCCGGCGAGCATACCGGGCTGAAGTTCTTCGCGGTCTCTGGTCAGGTGCAGCGCCCCGGCGTCTACTGCGTCCCGATGGGCAGCACCGCCAGGCAGCTGCTCGAGCTGGCCGGGGGAGTAGCCGACGGCCGTTCACTCGGCGCGATCCAGCCGGGCGGTGCCTCATCGAACTTTCTCGGGCCCGACCAGCTCGACGTGCCGCTCGACTTCGATACGCTGGCCAAGGCCGGGTCCATGCTCGGCTCCGGCGCTCTCGTCGTGCTTGCCGAAGGCACCAACCTGCTGGCAGCGGCCACGAACGTGCTGCGGTTCTTCCGTGACGAGTCGTGCGGCAAGTGCGTCCCCTGCCGGGTCGGATCCAGCAAGGCGTACCAGATCCTGGCCGGCCTGCTCGCCGACGGCGGCGGCCCGGCCGACGTGGACGAGCGGATCGTAGGCCTGGAGGAAACCATGCGCAGGACCTCGATCTGCGGGCTCGGCCAGGTGGCGCTCGGCCCGGTGCTGAGCGTGGTGGCTTTGGCTGACGGTCAGGAGGCTCGCCACGGAGGCTGACCACCGCGGGCACGCGGGCCGGGAGTTTTTCCGCACCCGGACGGTCGCCGAGGCGCTGGCCGGATTCCGGCCAGCCCGGCGCACGCCCGGTGAGACCATCCCGCTCGCCGACGCGCTGCACCGGATCCCGGTGGCGCCGGTCACCGCGCCGCACCCGCTACCCGGATTTCCGCGCGCTACGGTCGACGGCTACGCCGTCAGGGCAGCCGACACTTACGGCACCGGCGACGGGCTCCCCGGCTATCTGGACGTGGCCGGGGCGGTCCAGATGGGGGCCGAGCCTGACGTGGTCGTCCGCCCTGGCACCGCGGTGCTGATGCCGACCGGCGGCGTCCTGCCGGCCGGCGCGGACGCCGTGATCATGGTCGAGTACACCCAGCAGGCGATGCCTGGGACTATCGAGGTGGTCCGGCCCGTCGCCCCTGGGGACGGCGTGGTGCGGGCCGACGAGGACGCGGCGGCCGGGGCTGAGCTGGTGCCCGCCGGCCGCCCGCTGCGAGCTCAGGATCTCGGCATGCTCGCCGCGGCTGGCATTACCCAGCCGACCGTTCATGCCCACCCGCGGGTGACGATCTTCTCGACCGGCGACGAGGTGGTGCCGCCGCAGACGGCCGAGCTGCGGCCTGGCCAGGTCCGCGACGCGACCGCGATCGCACTGGCTGCGCTGGTGATTCAGGCGGGCGGCCAGCCGCACCGGGCCGGCATCATCCCGGACGACGCGGTTGCGCTTGAAGCGGCGCTGCGCGCCGCGCTCGAAACCAGCGATCTGATCGTGATCTCGGCCGGCTCATCGGTCGGGGCGCGGGATGAGACCGCCACCGCGGTTGAGCGGCTTGGCTTGCCTGGCATCTGGTGCCACGGCCTGGCCATCAAGCCGGGAAAACCGACCCTGCTTGCCGAGTGCGCCGGAGTGCCGGTGATCGGATTGCCTGGCAATCCGCGGTCCGCCCTGGTCGTGTTCAGGCTGATCGGGATGCCGCTGCTGCGCCGGATCGGCGGCTGCACCGCACCCCCGGCCGAGCCGATCGTGCAGGCCAAGCTGGAGCGGGATCTGGCCTCGGCGACCGGTCGGCTCGATGTGGTCCAGGTCCGCCTCCGCGACGGCGTGGCGATCCCGATCTTCGGGCTCTCCGCACTGCTGTCCGTCCTGGTCGCGGCCGACGGTTACCTGGTCATCGCGGCGGACGCGACCGGCCTGGAGGCCGGTTCCGAGGTCGAGGTCACGCTGTACCGTTAAGCCGGTCATGGCAAACAGCCCGTTCATCAGCGACGTGCCCGCCGCCCGCGCGCTCGACGCGTGGCGCAGCGCACGCCAGGCTGACGGCTGCCCTGCGCGCCTGCCGGCCGTCACGATCCGGCTCGCCGACGCGGCCGGCCGGGTCACCGCCGAGCCGGTGTGGGCCACCCGCTCCTCACCGCCGTTCGACGCGGCTGGCATGGACGGGATCGCGGTGCTTGCGGCCGATACCCTCGGCGCCAGCGAGACGGCCCCGGTGTACCTGAAGCCAGCCGCGTACGACGTGGTCGACACCGGCGATCCGATGCCCGACGGGCGGGACGCGGTCGTAATGCGCGAGCACGTCCACTACGCCGGATCCATCGCGGAGCTGCGAGCCGCCGTGCCGCCCTATCAGCACGTCCGCTCGATCGGCGAGGACGTGAGCGCCGCCGAGCTGCTGCTGCCAGCAGGCCACCGGCTGCGGGCCGTCGACCTCGCCGCCGCCGCCGCGGCCGGAGCCACCGACCTGGTGGTCCGGCGCCAGCCCGTGGTCGCCATCTTGCCAACCGGCGACGAAGTGCGGCCGATCGGGACGCCGACCGGTCCCGGGCAGATCCTGGACACGAACTCGCTGATGCTCGCCACCCAGGCCCGTGAGGCCGGCTGTGTGGCGCGCTGCCTGCCGATCGAGCCCGACGATCCGGTCGGCCTCGCCCGCGCGGTCAAGGCCGCCGTTGCCGACTGCGATCTGCTGATCATCGTGGCTGGCTCGAGCGCCGGCCGGGACGACTACACCGCCAGGATCGTGGCGCAGCTCGGGATCCTGGCGGTGCATGGCGTCGCGGTCCGGCCGGGACACCCGGTCGTGCTCGGCGTGATCGAAGGCACTCCGGTGCTCGGTGCCCCTGGTTACCCGGTGTCGGCCGCGCTGACCTTCGAAATCTTCGCCGAGCCGCTGCTCGCCGAGCTCGAAGGCGCCGTACCGCACCGCCGCCAGCGGGCCAGGGCGAAGCTCGCGCGCAAGCTCGCCTCGCCACTCGGCATGGACGACTGGGTGCGGGTCAGGCTCGGAGTCGTCCGCGGCACGCTGGTGGCCAGCCCGCTGCCTCGCGGGGCGGGCGTGCTCACCTCGCTGGTCCGAGCCGACGGGCTGCTGGTCGTACCGGCCGGCCTGGAAGGCCACCATCCAGGCGAGGAGGTCGAGGTCGAACTGCTGCGCAGCCTGAGCGAGATCGAGCACACGATCGTGGCGATCGGGTCGCATGACCTGGTACTCGATCTGGCCGCTTCCGCCCTCCGCGCCGCCGACCCGCGGGCCACGCTGGCTTCATCGAATGTCGGCTCGCTCGGCGGGCTGGTAGCGCTCCGCGACGGACTGTGCCACCTCGCCGGATCACACCTGCTCGACCCGGCGACCGGCGAGTACACCCTGCCCTACCTCGACCGCATCCTGCCCGACCGGGACGTGTCCGTAGTGCGGCTGGTGCACCGCGACCAAGGCCTGATCGTGGCTCCTGGTAACCCGCTGAAGCTGCTTGACATCGATGATCTGACCCGGTCAGGCGTGCGATACGTGAACCGCCAGCGCGGCGCCGGCACCCGGGTGCTGCTCGACCACGAGCTGCGCCGCCGCGGGATCGGCACCGACGCCATCAACGGCTATGCCCGCGAGGAACCCACTCATCTGGCCGTCGCCGCTGCGGTGGCAGCTGGCCGGTGCGACGTCGGCCTCGGGATCATGGCCGCCGCGCGCGCCTTCGGCCTCGACTTCGTGCCGGTCACTCGCGAGCCGTATGACCTGGTTGTCGCCACTGAGGACCTGGAGAGCCGGCACCTCGATCCGCTCTGGACGCTGCTGCGCACCGATCAGTTCCGGGCATCGGTGCAGACGCTTGGCGGGTACCAGACGGAGGAGATGGGCCGGCGGATCAGGTAAACCGGCCAGGTCTCGCGGGTGAACGTTGTCTGCTTCCCGTTTCTGCAGCACTATGGCCTGATGGCGCAGATCGCGGGCCGGTGGAGCGGCCAGCACCGGACCAGCTACCACCACGGTGACCTGCCGAATGCGCTGACCGAGGCGGCAACCGAGATGGCTAGGCAGGGCGGACCTGACGCCGTCGTGCTGCGGGCCGCCGCTCGGCAGGCCGGAGTGTCGGCCGCCGCCGCGTACCGGCACTTCGCCGATCATGACGATTTGCTGCAAGCCGTCCGGCTGCGGGCGCTGGACGCGCTGGCGGCGGCGATGCAGGCCAGCCTGGACTCGGGCGACCGGCTGCCAGATCCGGCGCAGGAGTCGCTCCGCCGGTTCCGGGCCCTGGGGGCGGCCTACATCGACTTCGCGCTGGCCGATCCTGGCCTGTTCAGGACCGCGTTCTGCCGACCGGAGCGACCGGTCGCCGATGCGGCGGCCAAGTTCGCCACTCGCGGCCCGTATGCCCTGCTCGCCAGCGTGCTCGACGAGTTGGTCAGGCACGGCGTGCTAGATCCGGGTCGCCGGCCAGGTGCGGAGATCGCGGCGTGGTCGGTGGTGCACGGCCTGGCCACGCTGGTGGTCGACGGCCCGCTCGCTCTGCTGACGCAGGAGGAGCGGACGATAGCGATCCAGCGGATCGGTGACTTCGCTCTGGACGGCCTCACCTTCCAGTCGGCGGCCGACCGCAACGCCACCTGAGCCGGTTCTGCTGAACCAGCCCGGTTTGTCCTGGTCGCGTTTCCTTAGAAATCAGGACCAATGGATGTTGACACCGTTCACTTAAAGAGTCATGATGAAGATGTAAGCAGTGTATACATCAGATTAGGAGGCGGGCGAGATGGTTGACATCCACCTCATCAACCTGGCGCTGGCCGGGTTCGGGGTCGCAGCTGGCGCCGCGATCCTGATCGCTGCCTTGATCATCGTCATCGCAGCGATCCGGCAGCACCGCATCAGCGCGCGGCGTGACCTGCTGGTCGCGGCGCGGGCGGCGGCGAAGGCCCGGATGGCGCCCGCAGTCAGCACATCGACTCAGCTTCGCGAGCCAGCCCTGCGGGAGCCAGCGCTCAGCGAGCCGACCACGGGGCGACCAACCACGGGTCAGCCGAGCACGGGCGAGTCGACCCGGCACGAGCCGGCCTGGCGTGAGCCGGCCCTACGGTAGCTGCCAGCGTTATCAGCAAGCGCCGGGTGGCCAGCAGGCCACCCGGCGTCAGCTTTCCGGTCGGCGGCCGTCGAAGTATCCGAGGCGTTGCCAGGGCGAACGGGGCGGGCCGGACGCGATCGCCAGACCCGCCAGGCGACGATCAGCATGACCAGGTAGCCCACGCAGCCGGCGATAACGAACAGATTCCAGGTCAGTAGCTGAACCCCGGTGAGCCGGGTGACCCTGTCGATCTGTTGTGGCGGTAGGAACCAGGCGAGCAGACCACTGTTCCTGGGAACGAACGCCAGCGGGCCGCTGTACTTTGACGGCCAGTTACCGAAGATGCCGGCGGTGGCGAGCATCGCGGCCAGATAGCCCAAGCGGGCCAGGACCCGAGCCTGCATGGCCAGGCCGGCCAGCATCGCGAGAAACGGGACTATCCATACCCAGTGGTGATCCCAGCTGATCGGCGAGACAAGCACGCTGGTGAGCCCGACCGTGGTCCAGCCCTGCACTTGCCTGCCAGTCCGGGTCATCAGCGCGCCGGCCGCCACGCCGATCAGAGCCACGGCGATGTCGATCGGCAGCCAGACCGGCCGGATGGCGTTCATTCCGCCGAATTGCCGCGCCAGCATGCCGAGCAGCGACTGGTTAACCAGGGAGGCCACGCCGCCGGTCCGGCCGGGCCGGATGAAGTAACCGGTCAGCCACCAGGTCACCGACGGGCGCGGCAGTGCGATGAATCCGATGACGATCGTGGCCGCGAAGGTCGCGGTGGCGACGGCAGCCTGGCGTATCTTTCCAGCCAGCAGCAGATACGGGATGAAGATCAGCGGCACGAGCTTGATCCCGGCCGCGAGGCCGATGCCTGCCCCCTTCCACTTCCGCTGGTCCGACCTGGTGAGATCCCAGACCACGAGCAGCAGCAGCAGCGGCTCGATCTGACCGAGCAGCAGGGACTTCATCACCGGCTCGGTCCACAGGGCCAGGGCACTGACCGCAAACGCGACCGCCGCCCGGCTGAGCCCGCGCCGTCCCAGGCCGCCCAGGGTCAACCACACGGTCAGCGGGACACAGACCAGTCCGACCACGGTCATCGACCAGCGCAATGTCACCCACGGCAGTAGCGATCCTGCCGCGAAGAGGACCGCGGCGAATGGAGTGTAGGTGAACCCGATGCCCGGACTCAGCTGCCAGGAGTACAAGATCGACGGCAGCTGCCTGGTGATCAGCCCCGCATCGTTGTAGACATTCAGGTCATACCAGGTCAGCATCATGTTGGGGTGGACTGCCAGGTCGACGAGGTATGCGGTCAATGACGTGATCAGGAATAGTGCCGCTACGATCAGCCAGGCCAGCGGGAGCTTGGTATGCCAGCTGCGGCGGAATCCGGCCGGACCAGCGGTCCGATTCAGCTCGGCCGGTTCCGGCACGTCGAAACCCTCCTAATCTTGCGCTGACTGGTGGCCGCGATGCCGACTTCAATCGCAGCGCCGCGCATTCTGTGCGCGACCCACACGGTCCTGCATTATGACGAGCGGCCGCGGCAAATGGTGCCCGCGATTTGGTCCCGCCGGCCGGCTGAAGGAGATCGCCTATGCCGTGGTGTAGCGCCGTAATTGCAAAGAGTATCGACTAGACGACCGAGATCACACGATCCACGCGCGGCACGAGTTCGCCGATCACTGGCGCGCCAGGAACTTCGCCAGCCACGAGCAGGCCACCTGAGGTCTGCGCATCGGCGAGCAGCAGCAGTACCTCATCAGGCACGCCATCGAAGTCGGCGAACGGGGCCACCCAGCTCAGATTGCGCCTGGTCCCGCCCGGCACATGGCCAGCGCGTAGTGCACTGATCGCGCCGTCGATCAACGGCACCGCGTGGTGGTCGATCACTGCCGTTACCCCGCTGGCCCTGGCCAGCTTGAAGGCGTGGCCGAGCAGTCCGAACCCGGTGACATCGGTCGCGCACCGGGCTCCGGCGCTGAGCGCGGCCCGGCTCGCGGCCGCGTTCAGGGTGGTCATCACCTCGACCGCTGCCTGGCTGACCGCGCCGGTTGCCTTGTGCGCAGCGTTCAGGACGCCGGTGCCGAGCGGCTTGGTGAGCGAGAGCGGCAGGCCAGGCCTGCCCGCGTCGATCCTGAGCAGTCTGGCCGGGTCGGCCAGGCCGGTGACCGCCAGGCCGTACTTCGGCTCCGGATCATCGATGCTGTGCCCGCCGGCCAGGTGACAGCCCGCTTCGGCCGCGATCTCAAGCCCGCCGCTGAGAACCTCGGCGGCGAGCTCCGAGCTGAGTCTGTCCCGCGGCCAGCCGAGCAAATTGATGGCGACCAGCGGCTCACCGCCGACGGCGTACACGTCGGAGAGCGCGTTCGCGGCCGCGATCCGGCCGAACGTGCGGGCGTCGTCGACCACCGGCGTGAAGAAGTCGGCGGTCGCCACCACCGCCCTGGTCGGGCTGATCTGGACGACTGCGGCGTCGTCGCCGTGCTCCACGCCGATCAGCAGGTCAGCCGGCCGGTGTTCAGGAATCAGCCGCGCCACTGCCTGTTCAAGCTCGCCTGGCGGAATCTTGCAGGCGCAGCCGCCACCTCGGGCGTACTGGGTCAGCCGGACCGGAGGATGCATCGCCATGGCTGAACTGTAGCCACCCCGCCTTGCGCCCTGGGCGGCACGCGTGGTGGCATATCCGGCAGGCAGTACCGCACAACGGAGGTATCCAGTGACCAGTGAGGTCATGCAGGAACGGACGGCGATCGAGGCTGAGGCCGGTGGCCGCACGCTCTGCGATCTGCTCGCGGCAACCGCGGAGAGCTATGGCGACCTGCCTGCCTACTCCGACACCGATGGGGACGGGTCATGGCACACCATGGCCTGGCGGCAGTTCCGCGACAGCGTGCTGCAGCTCGCCGCTGCCCTGGTCGAACTCGGCCTGCGGCCAGGGGAGCGGGTCGCCATGATGCTCCCGAACCGGCTTGAGCACGTGCTCGCCGACCAGGCCGTGGTGCACGCGGGCGGCGTACCTGTGACGTTCTACGCCACGCTCGCCGCTGACCAGATCCGCTACGTCGCCGCTGACTGCGACGTGCGGATCGCCGTCCTCGACGGCCAGTCCGAGCTGGCCAGATGGCAGCCGCTGATCGATGACCTGCCCGGCCTGAGCAAGATCATCGTCCGCGACGCAGCCGCCTGCCCGGCTGACCAGAAGTACCTGAGCTGGTCTGATCTCAGCAAGCTCGGCACCGCGGCAGACGCCGCCGAGGTGGCCAGCCGGACCGAGGCGATCCGGCCGGACGACCCGTTGACGCTGCTCTACACCTCGGGAACGACCGGAAACCCGAAGGGCGTGATCATCACCCACGCCAGCGTGCTTTATGAGACAGCCACCGCCAGGTTGTCGGGCAGTGCCGCGTTGCATGTGCGCTGGGTCTCTTACCTGCCGCTGGCACATATCGCCGAGCGGATGTTCACCCTCTACCTGGCCATCCACAACGCGGGCAACACCTACTTCTGCCACGCGGCCGCCGACCTGATCCGGACCGTCGGCGAGGTTAAGCCGACGTCCTTCTTCGGCGTGCCCAGGGTCTGGGAGAAGATCCAGGCCGGCATCCAGGCCCTGCTAGCGGCCGAGCAGGACGAGACCAGGCGCGCCGCCGTCGCGGCGGCGATGGACACCGGTCGGCGCTATGTGGAGAGCTGCCAGTATGGCCACTCCACCTCCAGCGAGCTGGCCGCCGAGTTCGCCAGGGTCGATGAGGCCGTGCTCCGACCGATCCGGGGACTGCTCGGCCTCGATCAGGCGGCCGTGGTGGTGAGCGCCGCCGCCCCGCTGCCGCCCGATGTTGGCGCCTTCTTTGCCGGCCTTGGCCTGGCGATCCTCGATGTCTACGGGATGACCGAGACGACCGGAGCGTTCACCACGAACACG
>Ga0208044_1000517_pt1 | contig 27764 bp, 25 predicted proteins | sample Sb_taG_8_FD_187712 | JGI IMG/M metagenome (GOLD analysis project Ga0208044, IMG submission 187712) | Peat soil microbial communities from Weissenstadt, Germany - Sb_50d_c_BC metaG (SPAdes) (version 2) | ecosystem: Environmental > Terrestrial > Soil > Wetlands > Peat | place: Germany...
TGCGAGCTCATCCGGGCCGAGGGTCGGCGGCTTCTCTGGATCGAGACCATGAACGACGCGGCCGAGGTGGCGCGGATCACCGCCAGTACGCGCGAACTGGCCAAGGGCGCCAGGCTGACGCCGACCGGGCCCGGACCGAGTTGTACCGAAGGCGGTTCGACCTCCGGCGGACCGAGGGCGAGGTCCTGGTCGCTTCGGCACGGCTCTGCAAGCTCCTGAACCTCGACCCATCGATCCGACTTCATCCGACCGACGCTTACGCCGTGCCGATGCCGATTGTCCCGGAGCCAGTCTCGCTCCGCGAGCTGATCGCCCTGGCTTTACTCAGGCGGCCGGAGATGGGAGAGAGGCGGACCGTCGTTCGCGAGGCGCTGCTGGCGCTCGAGGGGAGCAAGGCCCTTCCGTTCTGACCGACCGTGCTGATTGGCTTCAGCTCAGGCGGGTTCGGCGGCGGGAGTAATCTCGTCCGCCCGATCTTTGGCGGGTTCTCGGGCCGGAGCGATTTCGACGCCATCTCGTACTGGTCTCTCCATAACCTCGGGGTGGGAAACCTGGCACTGATCAGGGCAGCCAACGCGGGCACACGGCTCGCGGAGTTTCAGGACCTTGCCATGCTCGACCGCGTTCGCGACGAAGTAGCCGAGGCGTTTGCCTTGACCCATGCCCGGTTCGCTCAGATCGGCGAGGTCGAGGAGGCAGTTCGCTCAGGGATGCAGGGATATCAGCTCGACAGGGAGCGAATCCGCCAGGGCGTGCCCGGGGAGGGCCTGAACCCTCTTCCAATCGAGGTCCTGAACAGCCTGAATCTTCTCTACCGCTCGCGGTTGGAATACCTCGACGCGATCGTCGATTATAACCAGGCTCATTTCCGCCTGTATGTCGCCCTGGGGCAGCCGTCGGCCGCGGCCCTGGCCCACGCGGCACCCACGCCTGGAGCCCAAGCCCCCCAATTCGTCGCCGTCCGCCACGTCCGCGCCGGCTCCCCCTGACACCCCGTCGCCGTTCGGCGGCCCTCGCGAGTCGCCGCGCCGAGGTCGCGGCCGGCGAGGCGGAGAGAGCCAGGACGATCTCGCGGGTCCGTGAGGAGATTGCCTCGTCCCAGGCCGACGCCCTGGCACGGCGCGAGCAAATCAGTCTGGCCGTCGACGAGATCGCCGCATCCGGGCAAGGATTCCGCCGCGACCTGGAACGGACACGCCAGGTGAATGGCCTACCGATCGAACTGTTGAACAACCTGGAATTGCTCATCAAGTCTCGCGAAGACCTGATTGAAGCGGTGATCGGCTTCAACACGGCGCAATTGCGGCTCTTCGTGGCGCTGGGCTCCCCGCCCCCCCTGGAAATCCCGTCATCGAGCGTCACTTCGTCGGCCGAGGTCGCAACGGACCCGGGCCGCGCCGACCCGCGCTAAGACGGCCTCCCCTCCGTGCCTATTCGTGACCCGCCTTGCGTTCCCCGTTGTTTGAAGTCGCCGCCTGGGCCTCGACATCGGACCCGTCGTCAATAGACCCGCTATAGGAGATGACGACATCGTCGGCCTCGCGAAGGCCCGAACGAATCTCGGCGACCAGGCCGTTATCGTGGCCGACCCAAACGTCGGCGCGCCGGGCCTTGCCGTCGCGGACGACGTATGCCGCCCCCTTGCCGTGTCCGTTGTTTTCGAAGACCGCCGGCGAGGGAACGGCCAGGACGTCCGACGGCGGCTCAAGCTGAATCATCACGTTGCCGTACATCCCATCATGGAGCTGTCCGGACGGATTCGGTAGGTCCACCTCGACTCTCATAGCGCGGTTGAACGAACTCTGCATGGTCGAGCACCGGGTGACGATGCCGCGGAACTCCTCGGCCCCAAGCGAATCGACATGGACGACGGCCGGGTCGCCTCGATCAACGTATGGAACGTCGCGGTCCGGGACCTGGATGATCACTCGCATCAGGTCGTTCCGCGTGATCATCCAGATTGGCGGCGTCGCATCGCCGGACTCAGCGGCTCGGATGAAGTCGCCATCATGATAACTCCGCTCGGTCACGGTGCCGTCGAATGGCGCGGTCAGACGGGTGTATTCCTCGAATATCTGGGCGGCCGCTTGCTTCGCTTCGGCCACACAGAGGTTGGCGCGGGCCCCTTGGACGTCGGCCTTGGCTTTCTCGACGCCGGGCCAGCGCTTTGGCCAGCCGCCCCTTGGCGGTCTGCACGGCCGTGATCGCGACGTCCTCACCCGCCTTGGCCGACTCGAAATCGTCCTGTTTCTCGTCAGCCGTTCGCTGGTCGATCACCCGGGTCGTGGCCAGCTCGTTGTAGCGGATGAATTCCTTCTGGCGATACTTCCGACGGGCGATGTACTCACCCACCTGCGCCTCACGCTCCTTGACCTCGGCCTCGGCGGTGGTGACCTCGGCCTGCGCTACGGTCACCGTTGCCTCGGCTTGCACCACGCCCGCCCTCGCCTGCTCGACGGCGGCGGCGGTCTGCTCAACCTGCTGCTGGATTTCCGGCGCGAAGACCCGGGCGATTACCTGGCCGCGTTCGACGGTGTCGCCGATGTCCACAGCCTGACCTTGGAGAAACCCGGAAACCTTGGCATAGAGCCGAACGTAGTCGTACGAGTGAATGACGCCGGGCTGGGTCGTCGTCAGCATGAGCCCACCGCGACGGGGATGGACGACCCTGACGCGGATCGCGGCTTTGTTCCGCCGCTCCTCGTGCCGGGGCTGCTGCGTATTGGGCTGATGATGGCCAAGCTAGTAGACAATCCCGCCCAACGCGACGGTGACCAGGACAGTCCCCGCAAGCCACCAGACCCAGGAGTGGCCGGAACGCGACGGCTTCCGGCCGCGCTGGCTCAACTCCCCTGCCGAGTCCCGCCGCGCTGGCCTCGCCTCGATCGTCGTGGGCACGATTTCCGACCCTCTTGCTGTAAACCCTTCGGCCCTTAGGCGACCAGCAGGATTGAATTCACCTGCGACACGGTCCTCTGCGGGCTTCGTCATGCGGGAAATTCAAACAGGTCTACACAAACCGGAAGGTGCTACCAAACATCGCCTTACGAAAAGCGCCGATAATTCGGCGCCCGTTTGCTTTCCCAACTGTGCGTCGATCTGTTTGGGTTCTTGGGTAAGCTTTGACCTGCCGCTCGCCTAACTGCCAGAGCTTGAACTGGGCCAGTCGGCGCCGCACTCCCTCGTGAAGCGACGATTGGGGCGCGACGATCTGGAGCAGGCCAAGCACCAAAACGGGACGGCTGAACGCGACCGCCACGAAGATCAAGAACTCCATCATCGCCCCGCCCTCCTCCGTTCATGTCAACATCTGGTAAATCACGACGCCTGCCGCACCCACCCCCCCGGCGGCCAGCAGTCGCAACCGGTTGGTGTAGTAACCCTTGGTGACCTCATCGGCGCGGATGTAGCCGGAGATGGCCCCCAGACAGATCAGGACGAAGCCGAGGGTGCCGCCGAGCAGCACCATGCGCCGGTGAATGAGTTGACACTTATAGCTCTCGATGAAGATGGCCCGCTGTTCGGGAGACACATCCAGGCGGAGCTTGGCCACGTAGAGAGTGCCGTAGTCCTTGACGACCGGTTCCACGGTGGTCTTGATGATCATGGCGTCGATTTGCTGCGTCGAGGGTTTCCAGGACCGGGGTACGCCAGACAGCTCAAGCCAGTCGGTAACTTCCTTCTCGAGCTGCTTGCGCGCTTCGTCCTTGGCCCTCTCCTCGGTGGCGGAGATCAGCCCGGTGAGCAGGCGCGTCTCTTTCGGGCTGACGGAATTCGGCGGTTGCTGTCGGGGTCGGGCAGGGGGCGGCGGTGGCGGAGCCTGCGGATGCTCGACCAGCCCAGGAAAGCCTGGGGGGTTGGAGTGCGCTGATGGACTGGGCGGGAGCGCGGGCTGGACAGAAGCGTCAGCCAGAAGACGCTCAGGCAGAGTAGGGGATGCAGGAGGTTGGGGCAGAGCCTCGACTACACGTGTTCCCGGCAGGATTGGCACGGGAATACCGTCGACGGCCACGCGAACTTCCTCGGCGGCTTCTTGCAGGGCGAGGTAAAGCTCTTGGTTAGCCTCGTCCAAGCTCTCACGGAGCTCACCCCGAGTCTCTGCGATGGCCCGGTGCGCCTCGGCCCGCGCCTCCTGAGCGGTGCGGTGCGCCTCGGCCCGCGCCTCCTGAGCGGTGCGGTGCGCCTCGGCCCGCGCTTCCTGAGCGGTGCGGTGCGCGTCGCGATGGGCTCGATCGGCAGGCCGAAGCTGCACAGTGAGTGGGCTGAAGTGCGGGGGATTGCGGACCCGGACGTAGCGGGTTGTCGCGAACCACGCAAGCATCATGACCAGGAGAACGAAAAGTAAGGGCCTTTTCATAATTGCATCCGCTCCCGTTTCGGTCCACTCCCGGCGTCCAGTGCCAGAGGAAGAATGTCGTGCTCAGGCGGTCTTGACCTTGCGTTTCTGCTTTTGAACGTAGCGGACAAACCTCGCGTAGCGCGAGCCTTGCTCGCTCCAGGGGCTGACAATCTGGACCGTGCAGGCGATGAGCGCGGCCAAGGCCACGCCGTCGAACCGCTCGTACGGCCAGAGCGGGGCGAGCAAGACGGCAAGCAGGGCCGTGAGGCCGATGGGTACAAGGCGGAACCGCTTCCTGCGGTCGCGGGAAGCCAGCCCGTACCACCCGGCACTGGCCGCGTACATTGCTCCGAAGTAGAGCGGGTCGAGGTCTTGGGGATTGCCGAAGTAGTAATGTTGCAACGGCAGCCCCAGTTGCAGCGCACGGGCCAGCACAATTCCGACGGCTCCGACTACCAAGCCGGCAACCAGGGCGATCAGTCGCCGCGATGACATGTCGAGCGAACGGTTCTCGAAGAGCTTGTTCGGGATCAACGCGGCCCAGGTACCGATCAAGCCCATGCCGTAAAGATAGGCGACCTGCTGGGGGTTGCTATCCATGTTGATGCCCAGGGCCGCGGTTGCGGGTAGCACCAGCAAGGCCACAATGGGAGCGGCCCAAACCATGGAGGCGGCCAGCTCGGCGACGCGCACCCGGCCGCTGGGAAAGACCGGAGCCTCCGGGGCCGGCGGCGATGCGGGTGCCGAGATCCGGCGGGGAGCTGCCGGGGCCGCGGCGCGATTGCCTGCAACCGGCTGGGGTTGGATCGGTGATTGGCCTTGACCCTGGGGCGGAGCCTGCCGTGGAACTGGCCGCCGGTACGTGGCCGGTTGCCGCAGGGCTTGCCAGTTGGCCCGGATCCGCTCCTGGACCGTCTGCCGCCTCTGCGGAGGCCGGGTGTCCGGCCCGATGTAGAAGACCGGCTCTTCGGCCTCGATCCGCAAGATGTCATCCGCCTCGGGTCGAGGCGCGGCGTTGCTGCCGGCCGAGATCAAGCCTTGCCTGCCCTCGCCGATGATCCGGACCTCGGGCGTCCTGGGAGCGTCCTCGGCCGGCAGCAGGTCGTAGACCCGGGCGGGCCGCTGGTTCGGGTCTTTGGCCAGGGCCCGCGCCACGATCGTGCGGTACGGCTCGGGCAACATCGAGACGTCGGGCCGGGTCGTCAGGTGCTTCATCAGCACCTCGTTGACGGTCTCGCCATCGAACGGCACGTGCCCGGTGATCATCTCGTAGAGGATCACCCCGATGGCGTAGATGTCGATCGGCTTGTGGTACTTGCCCGAGCCGATCTCCGGCGCCATGTAGTGGCAGGTGCCGATGCTCTCGGAGTGCTCGCTGCCATGGCTGGGAGTGATCAGCTTGGCCAGGCCATAGTCGCCGATCTTGACAATGCCCTCTTCCATGAAAAGGTTGGCCGGCTTGAGGTCGCGGTGCACGATGCCATGATCGTGAAGATAGGCGACTCCCTCGACGAGCCCCTTGAGCCAGTGTCGCACCTCGTGCAGCGGCAGCCCCTCCGGATGCTGTTTGAGGACGCTGGCCAGACTGGGGCCGGCAACGTATTCCATGACGACGAAGCTATCGCCGGCGTCGTTGCTCTTCAGGTCATGGATGGCCAGGAGATTCGGGCACTTGAGGTTCATGCACTGGCTGACACCGCGGCGCTCGACATCGAGGTTGCGGAGGATCAGCTTGAGGGCGACTTCCTTGCCTGAGTCGGAGGTGGCGTAGTAGACCTCGCCGAAGCCCCCCCGGCCGATGGCCCGTTTGATCGTGAAGCCGTCGAGTGGCCGGGCTCCCGAACTGAAGGTGTAGCGGCCTTGTGCCTGGGGAGTGGGGTTGGAGTTGGGCATGTCGGACTCTCCCGTGGGCTGATCGGGCCCGGCACTCGAAAGGTCTTTGGCCTGGTAAATCGCCGTCTCGTCCATGTCCGCGCCAGGCAGTGGTTTGGCCGTCGCGCTCATCACTTCTGCAACTCCACATCCACGGGGCTACCCGCATTGTCTCGTTTCAGCGTCTATTAGACAGGATGCGAACGGAGAGGTTCCAGGCTAAAGGAAAAACCATCGCCCAGGACACTGGACTGCAATGTCAAGGGGGCACGGGCCGCACAGGTCCGGCCGTCCACGTCGAAGCTGCCGGGGGCCCGGCACCAGAGAGCGTTGCCCTGGCGGTAAAGGACGACCGGGTCCTTGAGGGCCGGGGCCGGGATGTGCGCCTGGCCGGTTCCGCCCACGATGCAGGTCTCGGCCATCAGAAGCACACCGTCGACGGCCAGGTGAAGGCGGTGGCGGCTGACGATGATCAGCCGGGCAGTCGCACTGATGGGGCTGGGCTGGCGGAATTCCAGCTCCACGGTCGAGCCCAGCCGAATCACATCGCCGTCGCGAAGCACGGCTTGGTCGGCCACGGGTTTACCATTGACTAATGAGGAGTGGTGGGCCTGGAGCATGTAGCTCTCGCCACTGCGAACCAGGGACGCGTGATTGCGCGAGAGGTCGCCCATCAGGGGAACGTCGGCTGAGCTGTCCGGCCCGGCCCGGCCCAGGACGATCCGATCGTCAAGGCAAACCAGATAGCCTCCCACGGCATCGACCCAAAGCAGGAATCGGCCCTTGGGGCCGGCCGCCTCGGATCGGGCCAGCGGCCGGGCAGACGCCGGATTGCGGGCCGGAACGGGGCGAGTGCCGGGTGAAGCGGCCGGGCCGTCACCGCTAGCAGTCAGCCAGACGATGCCCTCGGCTTCCGTGCCCGTGGGAGGGGAGGGAGGGGATGACACGGGCCTGGCCTCGCCACGGATCGGGCGAGGTGGTCCGGCGGTCGGACTCTCGGGTTCCGGATGCAGGCCCATGAGGGTAGCCGCCTGGGCTGTCCGGGCCCCCGGGGCGGGCCACTGGGCCGCGCCCGCGGGACCGATGGCGGCAATCTGCTGCCAGGCCTTGGCCCGCGCCTGCCGCGCCGCCGGGTGTTCGGGGACCGCGACCAAGACAGCCTCGGCGGCCGCCAGGATCTGCGGCCATTTGCCCTCGGTCAGGGCTGTGTACAGGGCCTCGACCTTGGGCGTGGCCGTCTTCTGCCTGGCGTCCAGGTCGTGGCGGGCCGCGAGCACCGCGTTCTGGGCCGCGATCACTCCGGCACCGCCGGCCAGCCGCTCGGCGCGGTCGAGATGCTCGTGCGCGTGCCCAAACTCACCCCGACGGGCTTCCGCGGCCGCAGTGTGCCAGGCTTCGGCGATCTCACGATATCGCCGTAGGGCCGGGCCGCTGATCTTGTGCCGCGCCAACTCCTCGATCCGTTGCAGCACCCGGGCCGGCTCGCCGGCGTCGAGGTCGGCACGGATCTCGTCGGCCACGCGATCAGCCAGGCTCAGCCGAGCCGCGGCCAGCGAATCGGGGGGAGCCCCGATGCGCTCGGCCAGGTACAGATCTTCGATCGCGCCGGCCTGGTCGTCGGTCGCGGCCCGCCGGTTGGCTCGGGCAAGCAGATCCAGCCCCAGCCGGCCGCGGAACTGCACCGACTGGTTATGGTCCACGACGTCGGCCCGACTGGCCAGGGCAAAGGCCTCTTCGTATCGGCCAGCCCGCGCGGCCTCCTCGGCCTGCCGCAGAACGATCCGCCATTGTCCCAACATGGTTGACTCGCCGCCCGGATTGACCATGGGGATACCACTCTCCACCATCTTACGCTTGGTTGCGAACGCTACTCAACCCGTGCCGTGCTTTAGATCACGTGCGATGCCTTGCGGCGTCTTCCCTATTGCCACGGCGGTTCCGTCCATTGGCGTGATGGCGGGCCAGCGCGGGCCCGTCCCAGTTCAATCGATAGAGCAAAGGCAAAGAAAAGATGCCGCGAGGCCGACCGACCACCGTCATTCCGGGCGTCCAGTCGGCCTCGCCGTCAGACCAAAGAGCCAGAGAGCGGTCACCGATTCGATTCGGATTCGACTCTCGCATTCAATTGCCGCCCGATCGGGATCAGAGACTCTTGCCCGACTTGGTGCTTGAGCTCGGCGTGCTCTGGCCGAACGCGCTGTCGATCTCATGAACGACGTCACGGCTCGGATTGAGGATCACCGGCACGCCGGTCTCGGCATAGCGGCCTTCCATCTCGGCCTTGCGGGCCATCACCTCGAGCCGCTTCTCCAGGTCGGAAACGGTCTCCTTGGCACGGGCCAAGGCACTGTCGTCGAGCTGGAACTCGTTGGTGGTCTGGGTGGCCTCGATCTGCCGCAGCCGGGCCTCGATTTCATCGAGCTTGGTGCTCAGGGTCTTCTTCTGGGCCATCATGGTCTCGAGCTGCTTGCGGAACGCGACGATCTCGCTCTGCTTGGCCTTCAGGGTTGATTCCTTGGCCTCGAGAATCTTCTTGACGTTGTTATACGAGTCGTAGCGCCGGGCCAGGTCGGCCTTGACCTCGTCCTCGGTGTAAGCGACCCGGCTATGGCCGGCCAGCCGGTACTCACCCGTCTTCAAGCTCTCACGCAGCGTCAAGAGCGCCGTCTTCTCGACGTCCATGTTGGTCCGGATGGTGGCGATCTCGCGGTCGAGGTGCTCGACATCGACCTCGGCCCGCGCCAGCTTCTCGATGTTGTCGCGAATCGCCGGTTCGAGGCCGGCAATTTCCTCCCGAGCCCGGTCGATGTCAAACGGCATCGGAACGGCGTCCTTGGCGTTCTGGCGGACCTTATGATAGGCCGTCTTCATGTAGCTGGGTGCGTGGGTGCCGAAAACCAGGAACAATGCCCCGGCACCGAGCGCCGCACCAATCAGTCCCTTCTTGACCATAGAGCAGACCATGCTGTGTCTCCTGTTACCCCGGAACCCCTCGTCTTCGGCAACACATCTTGTGGTCGTTGGCGGCGGAATCACCGAACTCGCACCGCTCCACAAGGGTAATTCGGAGGACGCCGTTTATTATTGGGACAGAATGATTTTCCTGAGACCCCTCGGCAAAGAACAACTTACAGTCGGTGACGCCACAGACCGAAGGTCGAGAGGACAAGACGTTAGTTGCACGCCAAGCTGGCTTCGATTCTGGAAATTAACCATTTGACTATTAAGTAGTTACGTTCTGTAGAACAGGTCTCCTCACCGGTCTGCTGCTGGCCAGATGCGGCCAACCATTTCGGCTCTGCAAAAACCACAGCCCGGATGAAATTCGGGCGTCAAAGGTCAGCTGATCAACTTTATGGGGTGACTACGCGGCCAGTCCTGATCGCAATGAAGCCTTCGGAGCCCTCGGGAAGTCGTCCCGGCGCTTCGGCTTGTCCGTGTTGAGCCTTGTAAATGGCTAACTCGACGAGAAGTCACTTTAACGGCTCGAAGAGCTCGTCTCGGAGCTTCGCATCGAAATTATGAACGCACTACGTGACTGACTCCTTCGCAGCTCTCCGGACATTTCAGGGAGATGACCAGGCTTTCCGGGTTTTTACCCTTTTGCCAACTTGACTTGTAATTTTGAGCGCGCAGAGATGGCAAATACCCCCACATCTCGGCTTCCCAACCGGCATGATCCCGTCCGTTGTCACGCAATCCCACGAAAATATCCCATATCCCCCAGATTATCCAACTTGGCACGTGGATTGCCATCATGCGATTATCGGGTCCGGGACTGACAGCGTCCTCTCCTCTTGGGATTGGCTCAGGTCCGGGAATCCCGAGTTCTCCGATTCACTGATAATACTCGAACGATCCGACTCTCCAGCCCGCTTGGCACAAAGCAACATCGCTGTTTGCTCTGGGTTGATAAGCCCTGAGCGGAGCCTGTGAGAATCCGTCTTCGAATCCTCATCCCTCGAACTAACCGGGGTGCCAATGATGAGCTCGACCACTCGCCATACTGCGATCGCAATGATCTTGATCCTGATCTCCGCAACCACGACTTTGCAGGCGCAGGAGCCGTCGGGCGGACCTCTGTGCCGGCTGGTCAGTCGCATCCGCCAGCATCGAAACGCCACGACTGCCTGTGCTCCCGCGGTCGCAATGCCCGCTCCCACCGCCGCACCGGCGGCCGGTTGCGACTGTAGCGGTTCAGATCCCTATGGTTTCGCATCGATCCTCAACCGCCTTCGTGCTGCGGCCGGCTTGCATCCGGTGGCCTATGACCCGGAGTTGTCGTCGTGGGCCAGCCAGAACAACTCAGCGCAATGCCACCGGGGGATTGGTCATCACGTCAATCCTTGCGGGGTGCAGAATTGCGGCTGGAACTACGCCGATGCCACCGCTGTTGCCCAGGGCTGGATGAACTCCCCGGGCCACCGCCAGAACCTGCTCTCGCCCTCGATCAGCCGGTTCGGTATCGCGTTTGGCCCCGGGCCATACTGGACGCTCAATGCCCGGTAGACCATGTAGTGCTCTCTCCATCAAGCATTGACGGCAGTGATCCTCTTCATTCAACCGGCAGAGTCGTCGAGGTTTCGCCTTGCTGACTTCCGGTTCGGTACCCGTTATGGGGTGTCCGTCCGTGAACGAGGTGGCGAACGCCTTGACGATGATCTTGCCTCCCTGAAGACCCGAGAGAATCTCGGCGTGGGTGCCGTCATCTAACCCGGGGGTCACCGTCTTCCGCACACCTCGATCGTCGGCTTCGTTCAACGAGCGCCCATGAACGCGGTCGAAACGTCCTGGCCGTTGATCTTGGCCTTCAAGGTGCCACGAACGGCGGTAAGGGCGTACGGGCCAGTCTTGGATGCGAACCGGCTCGCGCCGGCGGGGTCGTCGGCTTTGGGCTCCGCGCTCAAGGGAAGAGTCGAAGAGCCAGCGGCAGATTTGTCCCTCTGCCTCGACCTTGCGTCCGGGTCGATCTGGAAGCTGACATCGGTCGGGCTTGGGCTCATGGGAGACTTCCCGTCGGCCTGATAGAAATAGGCCACGATCGAGGTTGGCTGGGGGTTGCGTCGATCGGTCATGATCGGTTCATTCACCAGCTCGACGTAACCCTTGTCCTCGGGCAGTCGGATGGACGTGCCGCTATGGGTTCCCTTGAGCACCTGGGAACTCGGCTCTGGAGTGCCGCAACCCGCAGTAAGACCTGCCGCGGCAAGTAGGATCGCAAGAATGTTCTTTGGCATGAGTAATTCGCTCTGATATTCCGCCGGCGAGATGGGGCGAGGTTGAACCATGACGGTTTCCCCGCTCCATCGAGCCTGGGGGAGTGAATAAGGCGGCGCGACGAGGTCGGACCCGAATCAATCAATATTGATCGGCGCTGATGACTTCGCCGCCGGCCCGGGTGGAAAGCGCCTGGTAGACGCCGAACTGCGTTTCTGGCGCGGCGGACTAGATGTAGTTCGCGTAAGTCACCCCCACCGGGAGCGATGAACTGTCTAAGCCGCCCGTAGTACCCGGCTGGAATGGCCACGAATTGATACACGTTCTCGACAAAATTCGCGTTGGGTGTGTTCTTACTGATCACTGTTGGCTGCCAGGGGTCGCTGGGGCACATGAGCGTGTTGATCGCAACCCCGGCTATCGTGATGTTGTCGAGCTCGTAATTGGTCATGTTGAAGTTCGTGGCGTTGTAAATTTGCTGCTGCTCGATGAACGGGGTCAGGAACACGAACACGGAGAAATTCCCGTACAGGTTGGGGTAATTGCTAGTTCCCAGGGGAATGCCCGAGAAGGAAGTGCTCGGCAAGCAACCGTTGGCCGACTCGTAATTGGCGACTCCCAGAGCCAACTGCTTGAGGTTGTTGGTGCACTGGGCACGCCGGGCTGCCTCGCGCGCTGACTGCACGGCGGGGAGCAAGAGCGAGATCAAGACGGCGATGATTGCAATGACAACCAGCAGCTCAATCAGCGTGAAACCGCGTGATCGCCGCACCAGATTCAAAGTGTTCATACCTTGCGACTCCTTCAAGTATGCAGATCCAAGGTGAGGATGGACGGCTCAGAGCGCCATGACCAAGCCATACCCGGAGATGGCGTCGACCCAGGTCCGGACAAGATGGTCATGAATACGCGGGGAGAAGTCAGGAATGAACAAAAATTCAACCAGTTCAATTCCATCTGTAGCTGTACCAGATGGCGGAACAATCGATACCAGACGGTCGTTTACACTATCCGTCGAATCTTTAGCTTTTGTGAATAATCTATGAAACCGAGAAAAACTCACCATTTTTTCGAATTGTCCTTCAGCGGTGCAATACGAAGAGACTGGTGAATTCGTCTCTTCGTCTGCAGTGCAATCGCTACCACGCTACTACCGCTTGGGGCAACCGACGACAGCATTCTGCTCACGCTGACCGATGTTAGTTGGCCAAAAAAAAGCCCCCGGCGTTTCGACGCCGGGGGCCTTGACGGAGAGAGCCGGGACGCGCCGGGTGGAGGACCCAGCGACCGCGGTCTTTCGCCGTTCCGTTCAGTTGCCAGTCTGCCCAGTCATTCCATTGAGCCCATGCATGAGCTTCTGCAGCGCCTGGTTCTCGAGCTGGCGAACCCTTTCGCGCGTCAGGCCCAGGTTCTCGCCAACTTCACGAAGGGTCATAGGCGGAAATGGTTCGAGGCCAAACCGCATCCGGATCACCGCGGCTTCGCGGTCCTCGAGCTCATCCAGGCGGCCGAAGATGCGGTCGAGGTCGTCGGCCTCGATCATCAGATCCTCGGGGGCCTTGCTCCGCTCGTCGGTCAGCACGTCATCCAGTGCCGTGCCCTCATCCTCGCTGCCCTCGGGGTGCGGCATCAGGTTGTTGACCTTGATGGCCTTGGCCACGATGCCGATCTTCCTCTTGGACAGTCGCAGGGCCTTGCCCACCTCGTCAGGCGTGGGCGCCCGCCCCAGACGATCGGTCAGAATCGCGGACGCCCGCTTCCACTTCGAGAGCAGGCTGACCATATACGCAGGCAGCCGGATCGGCTTGCCGTTGTTCATCACCGCGCGGCGGATCGATTGCTTGATCCAGTAGCTGGCATACGTGCTGAACCGCGTGTCCATCATGCCATCAAAACCCTCGACGGCTCGCATCAGGCCGAGGTTTCCCTCCTCGATCAGGTCCTCCAAGCTCAGTCCCTTGCCCAGGTAGCCCCGCGCGATGTTCACCACGAGCCGGAGATTCGCCTTGACCATGTGCTCGCGGGCATACGGATCGCCGGCGGCAACCCGCTCGGCGAGCTCACGCTCCTCTTCGGCCGAAAGCAGGGGCGTATCGTTGATGTCGTGCAGGTAAATTTGCAAGGGTGACGCCGCGTTCAGCTCGCGGCGGTCGGCTCGATGCGAAATCATAAAGGGTCGCTCCTGGTACTCCGAGCTATAGCGCGCCTATCATCGAGGCAGTCTGCCTTGAGTAACCTAGAACGCGGTTTCAAGTTGTCAATTCAGGCCTGATCGAACCGACAGAGTGTCGGCTGAAACCCCCACCGGCCTCAAGGCAACCAGACCTCGCCAAGGATCGGATCGACCTGGAGCATCGCCCCATCGGCGATCGCATCGTGAGCGCCTCGGGCATTGATCACGCGCTGCCTCTCGACTCACGCTGATGTTGTCGTCCGGGGAAACACGGCGGGCAACCCGCGAACCCAGGGGTGCAATTCCCCTTGTGGTCCGCACTACACTGCCGGTTGGGTGGACTTGCACGCGGATGGGAGTTCGACTCAACGTCCGGGGTGAAGCTGGCCGATGAACGTAACAAACAATCGGGCGCGACTGCTGCGCCGGTGGAGCGAATCTACCGGTCTTGCCAAAGCTCGCGGCCGCTCCATGAACCGCGGGCGGAACCTGGCCCAGATCGGTTCTCGCGGGACATACACGGAAGGGAAAGGATCTGGTCATGGCAAGGTTTCGAGATGCGGTGCTGGCTGTCGCGCTGGCCACAGGTGGTGTGGGCTGTGCCACGTTCTGCGACGAATGTGATGACTTTCCCGTGCCGGGTGGTCCTGGTGGCTACGCGCTGATGCCAGGCTCTTATGCTGGTGGGCCGCTGAGTGCGGCGCCCGATACGGCACCAGCGGGACCACCCGTACTGGGCCCGGCGCCGTCCTCGCCGGCTCGTCCAACCACCGGCGTTCCGGCTGGCGAGGCCGCTCCGACGCCACCAGCCCCACCACCCTACGGCCCTGGCCGAGACGCAGGCGCAAACCCTCCGGCACCGGATGGCGCCGCCAGTGCCGCACCGGCCCCCACGACCACGGTGACAACCTCTGACTTCGCTCCTCCTGTACTACCGCCGATTTCCCCCGACGGCGGGCTTCGGGTCCCCGCGGCCAACTTGCCTGCAAGCCGCTGACTCGAACCCGTGCTCCGCCCGAACGGGTACGCCAGCGGGCGGCGTGAGTGAGCGGTCTGAAGCCGCAGGCGCCGCTGGTTCTGATCTGTTCCCACCCTGGCCGGTTCACGAACCCCGGCCGGATCGATCGCTCACGAAAAGGATTTCGATCATGGCGAGGATCGCTCTTGGGCTACTCTCCCTGGCCCTCTTGCTTGGCGTTTCCGGCTGCACCTGGACGGAGACCTATCGCAATTATCCGCCGGGTGTGAGAACGTCGGATGATCATCAGAATCACCACCATCCCGACGTGGTTACCGAGTGAGTCAAGCTCGCTGGGGCGGGTCTTCTCGACGAAAAGAAGGGAGCCATTCACAGCTTCGGCCTTCGGGCCGTTCCTTGCCTCGCGGGAGAACTTCCACCAAGTTCTTGAGCGACAGGGCTCAGGGGAACGCGGCCAACATTCTCTCGGACCACCCTTGGTCGAATTAACGAAAGATTCGACGGTACAGGCCGGACGATCTTAGCGTGCGAGCGTGCGAGCCTCTTGACGCAGGTCCCGTGGTTGGGCGCGATCATTGGTGAAATCTGTCGGATCACGCCCGGCTCGCCGAGCCAGCGCACGAAAACCAAGAGAGCTCCCGTAGAGCCCCTGGCACGGACAGATACCGAAGGCGATCAAGCAGGCAGGCTGCGTCGAGGAGGTCTCTGAATCGGCGACGGCCGCCACCGAGGGCGACCGCAAGACGTGTGCACAGGCAGGAAATCACTCATCATGAGCGCGCTACCCGAAACGCACTCGGCCAGCGTGGCGGCCTTTTCTTGGAAGCGAGGGCCGGCCGTAGGGGGAAGCCCCGAGTCGCCGCATGGAGCCTCTTCGAGGCACGGAGCAGAGCTTGCGAAGTCAGCGTGTGGCGTGGAAATCGCGGGCGCTCCACGATCTCCGCGCTCAGCAACCGAGGGCCGGCCACAACAGCAGGACGCATGTCGGCACAGTGGTCCGCACTTGCAGACTTGGGCATGAGCCTCGGCATCGAAGGCAAGCGACGATAACGAGTCGGCGGACACCACGTTACCCTGGAAAACGAGCGCCAGCAGAAGCCAGCGTTGCTTTCGCCCAGGATGATAGAGTGAAATGCTTATGCGATGCCGCAGGTCACCGGGAACCAGGATCGCGTCCTGGGAGGATTGCAAGAGGTCATTGTAATCGACGGTTAAGCAGAAACCAACCGAAACTGGGTGTGTTGGGATTCGGAAGACGTGATCGGGCGCCGCATCGATCTACAGAATTATGGCCTTGCAGTTGCCGGAATCGCGCTCATCGTCGCTCCCCGATTGACAAGTATCAAGATGATCGGTTCCTTGTTCATGATGGCCTCTTGTGCATCACGGTTAGTCTTTTCGGTCGCCGCCGTGTTGACGACGATCGCAATTCTTCCGGACAATCAGGAAGTGATAGACAGAACAGCCATGCGCCAGGAGCCCGGCACTGGGATTCCCTTCCCGGGACCAAGGCAACCACCCTTGAGAAACTTTCGATGAAACTGATCATCGCGCTCATCCAGCCCACCAAACTCGAGGCCGTCAAGGAGGCTCTCTCCCGGGTCGAGGTCTTCCGGCTTACTGTCATGGATGTGCAGGGTTTTGGCCGGCAGAAGGGCTATACCGAGGTTTACCGCGGTCACGAGGTCACCGTGAACTTGCTGCGCAAGATCGAGCTTCAGATCGCGGTGAACGAGGACTTTGTCGAGCCGACCGTAAACGCCATCCTCGAGGCTGGCCGGAGCGGACCCGACGGCAAGATCGGCGACGGCAAGATCTTCATCCTTCCCCTGGACGACTGCATCCGCATCCGCACCGGCGAGCGCGGGCCGGAGGCGATCTGATCAGAAGAGAGTGGCCAGTGGCCAGTAAGTTGGCGAGAAGGGTAGGCCCTGGCACTCCAGTTGTGCCGGGCACCAGTTGCTGGCCACTGATAACTGACCACTGGCCACCGTAAGGGCAACATGATCCAGGCGGTGATCTTCGACTTCAATGGCGTCTTGGTGGACGACGAGGTAGTCCATTTCGAGCTCTTTCGCGAGGTCCTGGCCGAGGAGGGCGTGGTGATGACCGACCGGGATTACCACGAGCGCTACCTCGGCTATGATGATCGCGGCTGCTTCGCCGCGGCGCTGGGCGACGCCGGGCAGGCGTTCGACCACGAGCGGCTCGACGGGCTCATCGAGCGGAAGGCCCGTCGCTATGTGGAAGTTGCCGATGCGGGCCTACGCTTTTTTCCCTTCGCGGCCGAGACTCTGGCCTCGATTGCGGCACGCTGGCCAGTGGCCATCTGCTCAGGAGCGCTACGCTCGGAGATCGAGTATGCGCTCGAGCGGCTAAACCGCCGTGCCCAGGTCGCCGCCATCATCGCCGCCGAGGACGCCCATAAGTGCAAACCCGACCCGGCGGGCTACTTGCAGTCTCTCGAAGCGTTGCGGACTCACATTCAGGCAAGATCTCCATCCACCGCCGGCACGGTCCTTGAAGCCCGCGATTGTCTGGTCGTCGAGGACAGTCTGGCCGGAATCGTTTCGGCCAAGGGAGCCGGCATGCAGGCGATTGGCATCACCCATACGTATAACGCCCCTCAGCTTCGCCAATCCGGTGCCGATGCCATCATCCACGGACTGGAAACCTTGACCCCAGCCTGGATCGATCACCACTTCGCCCGAGATCCGCGTGCAACATGGTGAGTGGCGAGTGGCGAGCTAGATGTCATCTGTCATCTGTCATCTGCCATCTGCAATCTGGAATCTAGAGTCTGGAATTTGAACTCCCCCATGAATCCCTTCCCCATCGATGCCGTTCCTGTTCCAGCAAACGCCGGTCCGACCGGCATCTTGCTCAGCCGTGACCTGATCTTCACGTCCAAGGTAACCGGGACAGCGCGCGAGCTAGGGCATCGCGTGCTGGAAGCAGCGACTTCGTCTCTGGCCCTGGCGATGATCGAGCAGTGGCGGCCCTGCGTGGTCTTCGTCGATCTGGCGGCCGGCGACCTGGTGGCGCCGGAGGCCTTGTTGGGTTATCGAGGGCTGGCCGGGCCGGCAACCGCCTTCGTGGCCTTTGGCTCCCACGTCGATACCGAGGCATTGGCGACCGCTCGCACCGCAGGGTGCGACCCCGTGATGCCCCGGAGCAAGTTCTCCGCGGACCTTCCTGAACTGATGCGGCGCTATTTTCGGAGCGATGGCTTGAAGGGATAGGTCGGTTCGCCTGCACCGGCTCATTCTTCGTCGGCCATGGTCACGGTGAGGGCGGCCTCGAGGCTGGTGAGTCCCTGGCGGACCTTGTCCAGGGCGCTATCGTAGAGCATCTTCATCCCCTCCTCGCGAGCACCCTTGCGAAGCTGGTCCAGCGGTACCCTCTTTTGGATGAGATGGGTGAGCTTGGGGGTGATGCGAATGACCTCGAAGACGCCGAGGCGGCCGCGGTAGCCAAGCCGCCGGCAATGGAGGCAGCCCTTAGGGCGATAGAGGACCTCGCCGGGCGTCAGTCCGTGCCGCGCGGCGAGCTCATCGTCGACCTCGTAGGGCTCCTTGCACTTGGGGCAGAGCCGGCGGACCAGCCGCTGGGCCTCCAGGACGCGAAGGGTGCACGAAAGCAAGAACGGCTCGATACCCATGTCCTGCAGCCGCGTGACCGCCGAGAGAGCGTCGTTGGTGTGGATCGTGGAGAGCACGAAGTGGCCGGTCAAGGCAGCTCGCAGACAGATCTCGGCGGTTTCCTGGTCGCGAACCTCGCCCACCATGATGATGTCGGGATCTTGCCGCAAAAAGGCCCGCAAGGCCGACGAGAACGTGAGCCCGACCTGGGCCTTGACCTGCACCTGATTCATTCCCTTGAATTTGTACTCGACCGGGTCCTCGACGGTACAGATGTTGTGGCGGGGCTCGTTCAAGAGATTGAGACACGCATAGAGCGTTGTCGATTTGCCGCTGCCGGTTGGCCCGGTTACCAGGGCCAGCCCGTAGGGCGAGCGGATCGATTCGAGCAAGTCGGTGGACTGCCGCTCGTCTAGCCCCAGTCCGGTTAGGTTGAGCGGGATGGCATCCTTGTCGAGGATTCGCATGACCATCTTCTCGCCGTGGACCGTCGGGACCGTGTTGACGCGGAGGTCAACCCGCTTGTCGCCCGACCGCAGCGCGATGGCGCCATCCTGGGGAATGCGTTTCTCGGCGATGTCCATCTTGGCCAGCACCTTGAGCCGCGAGAGGATCATGATGAAGATGGCCTTCGATGGCGAGGGAAGCTCGTGAAGCACGCCGTCAATGCGCAGCCGGAACTTGCAACCGTCCTCAAACGGTTCGAGATGGATGTCGCTGGCCCCGTTGCGCATCGCCTGCTCGAGAATCTGATTGACCAGGCGGACGATCCGGCCGTTATCATCGTTCGGCGGCGGTGTGTCGAGGTTGAGGATGTTCTCGTCAATTTCGTCGAGCTGATCGCCAGCGTCATGGAAATCCTCGCTCCCCTCGCCAATGGCCTTGTTCTCACGATTGGCGCGGTAGAGCGCATCAAGGTGCGCTTCCACCAGGGAAAGAGGACCGATCAAGGGGTTGATCCGCAGCCCTGTAAGGAGTTGGAGCTCATCGACGACCCCCATCGCCTCGGGAGAAACGAAGGCGACGTCGAGTACATCATCGCGCAGGCCCATCGGGCAGATCAGCTTGTCGGTGCAGAGCTTCTCGGGCAAGAGACCGGCCAGCTCCTTGTCAATCTCGGTGCCCTCAGCGAGCTGAGGCACGAGGGGAAGGAACAGGTCCTCGGCGTAGACGCTGGCGATCTCCTGGTCGGCAAGGTAGCCGCCCTTGATCAGCAGTACCTCGGGCACCGTGCCCGGGCCGGCCTTTTCCATCAGCACTCCGAACTCGTGGAGCTGCTTGGGCTCGAACCGGTTGCGACGGGCCAGTAGCTCCAGGATCAAGGGCTGGGTGCCGGTGGTGTCGAAGACGCTGTTCATGGGAATTTCTGGAGAACTGTGGCCTTATGGTCGGCCTGAAAGAGGGCGGGCAAGGTGACAAGGTCATGCGGTTCTAGACCCCTGCTATCTTCGGGGCAAGGCCGAGCGGCCCGACGGCCCAGGCCGTCCACCGCGCTGCGCTGCGCCGGCCGTCGACCGGGGTCCGGTGCTGGCCGTCGACCGGGGTCCGGCGGCGGCCGTGAGCTGGTCGGGGTATGCCAGGGTGTAGCGATTGCCGTTAGCCTCGAGGGTCACCTGGGCAGGGGTGACCTGGGTGATGACCAGGGAAGTGGCTCTGTCATCCGCGCCGTCGAGGTGCTGTCCCTGCCTGTAAAGTCGTCCGTTGATCGACGCGTATTGGGTCGCTCCCTGGACGAAGGTTGCATTCAAGGTCAGGCCCTTGACCAGAGCGAGGTTGGGATCAACCCGCGCCTCCTGGCTGGCTCCGGCCTTGCCCGGCCGGTTTGGCTTGAAGAGTGCCACGAACGGATTGCGGGCTCGGGGGGCAGGTGCGCTCAGGCTCGCCTTGCGGGCTGCCGGTCCCCCCGCGGCGTTGGTGTTTGGCCGGTCACCGGCAGACCCGGGCGGCGCGGGCTTGGCCGTCGCGGCTTGTAGGATGGCCGGCGCTGGCGGGTCGATCGAGTATGCCGCATAAGCCATGGCGGCGGCCATGGTCAGGGTCGGTGCCAGTTTCAGCAGCTTGGAGACGTTCATCGCTTGGCCTCTGTCTTGCCGTCCTTGGACGGCGTCTTGGTACTGGCGTTTTTCTCTTTTTCGGCCAGGCTCAACAGGTCGAGCTGGACGTTCAGCCGTCCGCCATCCTTGAGAGGATCGACCTTGAGCGAATCGATGCGGAGCAACTGGCGGTCGTTCTCGACCCAGACGAGAAACTCATCCAGGTCTTCGTAGGACGCTTCGAGCTGGAGCCGCATGCCGATGTTGTCAAACGAGCCAAGGTCCTTGATCTTGGCGGGCCTCAGATCCACGAGCTTGACCGGCGACTGGCGGATGTGTGCCATCACGTACTGGTTCAGCTCGTTCTGGCCAGAATGAGCGGGGATTCGCGCCTGGAATGGGGCCAGCACCTCGCGCAGCTCCTCGATTTGCCGGGCGCTGGCAGCGCGCTTCAGCTCGCTGTCAGCCCTGGCTGAGGTCAAGGTCATCTGATCGCTCGTAGGGCCGTAGAAGCCGAAGTACCAGGAGGCGAGCAGAACGGCACAAAGCAAAAACCGCAGCCTTGTCGGGTTGTGAAGCTGGTTCAAGATCAGGCGCTGCAGGGTAAAGCCCGATGTCTTCTCGCTCATGGTGGCACCATCTTGAGCTAGTTCCTGGCGGGTGGTAGTTGGTGTTTCACCGGGGCTTTGCTCCCTTGACCGCCTCGGTCTTGGGAAGGCAGACAACGCTGTACTGGGCGACCTTGCCGGTGCTATTGGCGGCTGAGCCAGTCCGCAGGCCGGAGACCTCGATGTTCGGAAAGTACCGGAGGATCGACGCCTCGGCGCGCAGGGCCGAGATGAACGCGTCGATCTCGCCGGGCATGGCGTCGTCCTCGGTCAGGGGCGTGGCGAAGTTGACGATCAACTGGGTCTTGGGCTTGGCCTGGCTGCCCTTGCCGGGGACTTCGAACTCGCCGTCGCCGGTAAGCGAGGTGATGATCGTGATCTCGGGGGTGTCGGCAGCGATCGTCCGGAGCTGGGTGGACCAGCCCATGCGGGTCTGCTGGAAGGCCTCGAGAACTCGGATCCGCTCCTCAAGTGACCGCTTTTCGGCGTCGAGCTTTCCCTGGTCCTGGTCCTTGAGCCAGGAGAAGGCTGCCGTCTCGGCCCGGGCACTCTTGAACCTTGTGTCCACGTCGGCCGCCACGCCGCAAAGCAGCAACGAGACGCCGCCTGCCAGCGCGCCCTGGAAAACCAGATCGGCCCAGGGAAAGATCTCGCGTATGGGGACTTCTGGTCGGAGTTCGCGCGCCAGGTTGGAACCGTCGGCCTCGGCCAGGGGATTGTTGAGAGCGACTCCCAGGGCCGCGGACGGGAGGTCGAAGTCGGGGCTGCTGCTACGTACCAGGCGAGCACCGGTCCGCTTCTGGAACGCCTCCTGGTCGATGGCCAGCTTCAACTCGGGCCGCCCGTGGATGAACACGGTGTCGATCGGAGCACTGAGCCGGCTGTGTCGTCCCAGCATCCAGAGCGTCGAGTAAGCGGCCAGGATCGATGCGGTCTCCTCGCCCTGGGAAAGATCGAACGCGTGCCAGAACAGCGGCTGAAGGCCGGCGACCTCCATGCCGATAGCCTGTCTCGGGCCCAGGAAGAACCGCAAGCTCAGCTTCGAGCCGCGCGGTGGTGGCGAGCCCAGTGCTGCCGCGCGGAGCAGCCCCATGGTGGCCGGCTCGATCACGGCGACACGCATCCCCAGCCGGCCCAGCATCTCGGCCAGGTCAACGATCACCGCTCGGGAACAGGCCGACAGGCAGGCCAGAGGCTGCTTGTTGGACTCGATTTTGAGCAGATCGATGATCCTGTCCTCGGCGCGGAGGTTGGTGGATTGCACGGCCTCGAGGAAGAAGTTCTGAGGAGGCGAATTGCGGTTGGCGTGTGTGATGGGTACCGTTGCCTGGAAGATCCGCGACTCGGGCAGACCGATCCGGACCCAGGGCTGTCTCACGCGGCCTTTAGCCCGCGGCGGCGGCAGCCACGGTTGAAGCATTCGCTTCAACGTCGCCTCGACAGATTCCCCGTCGCACTCCTGGAGGTCGCGAGCGATCTCCCGGCGGCCAAGCGGCGTGGTGGCTACGACGCTCATGGCAAGCTGCTGTTGATCGATGACCAGGCCGATCGCCGGCCGGTAGCGCAGCCATTTCCAGGAAGGTCTCATCGTCAGGATCGTTTACAGCAGGGGGCCAATGCTGAGATGGAAACGACGGCGGGCGACCGGACCGGGCCACCCCCATGCGTCGTGGCTCCGAGGTCAGTTCCTGCGGAGATATGAGAAACGTAGGACACATTTGAATCGCGTCAAATCGTGGACGCATGGAGATCGACCGGCCACCAGCCAGGCGCGATCATGGCGGCCAGGCAGCATGGTCGCGACATCGGCTGGGCTGGTGCCCGGGAGTGGCCTAGGTTTGAGATGGGAGCCGTAGCGGCCTTGGGCGTTGCGCCGTCGCAGCGGCCGGATTAATCGATTACGAAGACCCGTGGGAGGTGCCTTTTGCCATTCGAGGAATGGGTGGTCGCGCATGCCCGAGTCGCGAAGCGGCCGCACAAGGCGGCCAAGCTCGAAGACACACTGACCTTCTTCCACCAGCTCTCGACGCTGGTGAGTTCGGGGACGCCGCTCTTGCAAGCGCTGAAGATCGCCTCCACCCAATGCGAGAGCACCAGGCTCCGCACCATCCTCGAGCTGATCACGGCCAAGGTATCAGCCGGCAGCACCTTCCACGCGGCCGCAGCGGCCTATCCGCAGATCTTCGAGTTTCAGTGGATCGAGGCCATTCGCACCGGCGAAGTGACCGGCAAGATGGCCCAGGTCTTGGTTGAGCTCAACAAGCAGATCCGTGATTCCCGCGAGACCAAGCGCAAGGTCAAGGCCTCGTTAATGTACCCATGTATCCTGATCTGTGTAGCGGTCATCGCTGTCACGGTCATGCTCTGGATGGTTGTGCCGACGTTTGCCAAGATGTTCAACGACATGGGAGCCAAGCTCCCAGCGATCACCCAGTACGTGGTCAACGCCTCGGACTTCATCGTGGCCTACGGGCTCTATATCGTCATTGCCGTTGTAATCATCATCGTGGCCTTCAAGAAATTCATGAAGACGGAGCCCGGCCGCCGGTACGTCGTCGGCGCCCTCATGGTCTTGCCCAGCGTGGGCGAGCTGATGGTCCAGCTGGCGATGTACAAGTTCGCCTCGAACCTGTCCCTGCTGCTGAAAAGCGGCGTGCCAATGTTAGAGACGATGAACACCGTCAAGGGAATCTTCCAGAACGACCCGCTCTATCGCGACGCACTGGAGCGGGTGAGCGCTCGGGTCGCTTCGGGTAAGGCGCTCTACCTCTCGCTTCAGGAGACCGGGCTCTTCCTGCCGATGCTGACCAGCATGGTCCAGGTGGGCGAGGAGTCGGGTCAGCTCGCCCTGGTCATGGAGCAGATCGCGCCATTCTACAAGGAGAAGATGGAGACGATGATCCTCAAGGTGACCAAGATGCTCGAGCCCCTCATCATCATGTTCATGGGCACGTCGATCGCGGGTCTGATGCTCGCGATTTACATGCCCATGTTCGAGATGGCGGGCAACGTCAAGTGAAGGGTGCGGACACGCGAACGGGGGCAAGACCAGGGTGACCAACGGCAGAAGGCGGACAGGACGAAGAGCTTACACCCTGGTCGAGATGAGCGTGGTGCTCATCATCATGGGAATCTTTATCACGCTGGCCATGCCCAGGTTCTCACGGTCACTGGAGTCAGCACGGGCTGACGTGGCCGGTGCCAACCTGCGGGCTATCTGGACAGCCGAGCGGATCTACTGGCTGGATAACCGCACCTACACCACCAGCCTGGATGTGCTGGTGAGCCTGAACTTGCTCGATCCCTCGATCCCGTCAAACACGTCCTATACTTACCTCGTGACCGCGGCCGATGTGGCAACGTTCACCGCCACGGCGCAGCGCGCACCCAACGTCTCCTGGTCAGGCACCGTCACGATCACGCAGGACGGCGGGCTCACCGGCACACTCACATGCCCGGGTCAAGCCAATATCGTGGTCGGCTTCCAGTGAAGTATGGAGATCCATGAAGGTCGCACGCGATTCATTCTTGACTTCGGGCCTTCGGTCCGGCTGCCGGCGGCGAGGTTCGTGGATGCTCGAGGTTCAGATTGCCTTCGTCTTGCTGGGGATCGGCCTGGCCGGCCTGTGCCCATTCGTGGTCATGCAACTGCGGCAGCTCCGCTCGCTCGAATCACGGCTCACGGCCAGCACCTACGTCTACCACAGCGTCGGTATGGCAACCAGGACAGCGCAATCAAACCAGATCTATTACCTGGTTCCTTGGAACAACCCCTGGGCGCAAAAACTGACGACACGGGCCCAGTTACTGCCGACCCCCAGCAACACGAGTGACCCTGCTGTCACGAGCCAGCCGGCCGCAGGTTTTCCACATGTCACGCAGCCGCAGGCGGTCTCCCTCACGCTTGACGGGAACGGCAACGTGACAGGAGTGACGGCGGTAGTCCAGGTCAACTGAGAAACCGGTGGCTGAGCGATGTACCTCAGGTCGCAACCCAGTCGAGGCCCGACCCCGCGATGCTGTGGCTTCACGATCACCGAGATGGTTATAGGGACCTTTCTGATGGCGCTTCTGGCCGTGCTGCTGGCGGCCGCCGTGGCGACCTTCGCCCGCCCGGCCGCCGAGGTCGATGGCCGCACCCGGCTGGCTCTTGAAGCCAGTGTCGCCGCTGAAGCCTTGGCCCGCGACCTGGGCGGCTACCTGGCCGATAACTCGGGCGTTCCCGGAACCCTGATGCAATACCAGTTCAGCAACTGGATTCCCTCATCGGACGGCACAACGCTGGTTCTCAATTATCAGGGAACCCCCCCCGCACCGGTGTCCGTCAGCGTGACGTACCAGCAGCAGAATTACCAACTAGTTCGAATCCTGGGCAACAGTGTCCAGACGGTCGCAGTCCACGTGACCAGCTTCAACGCCTCGTTGTGCAATCCAGACGGAAGCCCGAACCCGGTGGGCACCTGCGTGAGGATCGAAATCACCCTCACCTATCCCGACCCGTCGAGCCCGCGCCAGAGTAACCCCAGCTTCTCGGGCACCTATGTCCTGATCGGAGTGCAACCACCGTCGTTGCCACCACAATGATACACGCATTCTCCTCCCGCCGCCGTCGCGGCTACTCGTTGACGGTCGTGCTTCTTTTCCTGGTGCTTCTGCTGTTCCTCTGGGCTGCGGTCTACCGCACCACCGCGAGCTTTCTGCGCGTCGAGACCGCCCGGGTGAAGCGCAACGATCTTGATGAAGGCATGCTGGGCGCGCTGGGCAAGGCACTCTGGTACCTCGAAACAAACCCCGCGCTTCCCCGCAACCCCGTCACTTACGGGATCACGGTCCCGGTGAGCCCCCAAAACCCGGAAGGCCCGAATTTCACGGCCACGTTCACCCCAGCCACTCCGCCCAACGGCTGGACCATCCAGGTTACTCCGGGCACCTATTCAACGCCCCTGCCCGGCTCCTGAGCCGGGGACGACTCGGTCCCCATGCAGCCCGCGCAACAAGGCGGCTCGGAGCAACCGGAACAATCATTGAAGGTCGCACAGCCGGGTGGTCGACATCAGAACAAGCTTTCTCGCGCACCGATCTCAAACGGGTTCGGTCGGCGGGGAATATGGAGGCAAGCCGGGGCCATGCGCCAGAACATTCCCCTTGTCGTCATTGTCCTTTCCGGGCTTCTGGCTGGCGGCTGCGGGTCTTTGGGCTGGTATCGCTCCATCGGCGACTTCCCCGGGGTCGCCCCGAGCGACTATGCCTTTTACGAGTTCTGCGGCACTTCCTCGCAGGTTTTCCAGTTCTCGATGCCGCAGGTTCAATCTGCGGCGATCGAGGCGCTGCGCGACCTGGGATTCAAGGACATCGGTCCCGCCAAACCCTGCGCCGACGAGGCCATCGCCATGAAGATGCACACTCCCGACGGCCGGCCGGCGACCATCACCTTCACGCCGCAGAACAGGATGACGAACATGCGTATCGTGATCGGCCCGGCTCATGTTGGCGACCAGTTGCTCTCTCTTGACGTGTTCCGGCGGGTGGGGTTCAATTTCGGAACGCTGCCGCGTGATTACATGCCGCTCGAGCCGACCTTGGCCCGGCGAATCAACCCCCCCACTGCCTTGCCGCCCTCGATGCATGGCGAGCCTGCCGAGACGCTCAAAGGAGAAGCACTGCGGCCGGGAGAGAGCCGGACCGCACCTACTCCCGAATTCACCTCGCCTGTTACCGGAACCGGCTCCGGCGTGATTCCGCCACCCGCCGATCCCTATCGGTCCGGCTTTCCCTACAACCTTTATCCCTCGCCTTACTATGCGCCCTCCCTTCCCTATCCTTACGGGCCTCCCACACCCAATGACATGATGAACCCTTACTACTGATCTGGCCGGAATGGTCAAGACGGCGCTCCGTCTGGGCATCGTTCACCGAAACCCTTGGCACGAGGAATGATTGGTGGGCTGTCGAGGGGCGGGAACCGGCGTCATCCCATACTTGGGTAGGGGATCAGCCCAACTCAGCGGACGCAAAACTATGGTGATTGGTGGCTTGCGCTGCTTTGCCGCACCATGCGATAAGAAAGTCATCGATCTTTGGATCGACACGCGGGACTGCACGCCGTTGGGACCTGGGCACATCTGGTCGATCCTAAACCACCGAGGGGTAATTCCCCACTTTTTTGACCCCTACTATTTATTTTATCGGAACGACCCTTAAGTTCGTTAAGGGCCGTGCCGAATCCTAGAGACAGAAGGCGGGGTAAACATGTCCCGCCAGGACTCCGGCCAACGCCTACGGGTGACTTCCTGGTTCCACGCAAACAAGGTTGTTGGCTTGTCGGCGTGCGGATCTGTCCCGAATCGACAAGGATCATTCCCCTTGAACCGGATGGTCATCTCGGGGATCAAGGCACTGGTGCTGAGCCTGGGGCTGGTCGCGTCGCTTCGAGCCGCCGAGCCTGCGGCCGGGGATGATGCCTTCGCAGGGCCGTCACCGACGCTCCTGCCGTTGCCGCCGAATCCCGAAGCAGCGGCTGGCGGTCAGGAAGTACCGCCTCCCCCTGTACCAGCGATCGGTTGGGGCCTTGGCGGTGGGGCGAGCCAGGTTCCCTCGGCGGTCCCTTTGCCCAACGCAACGGCCCCCGCTGCCGCGCAGGGTTCACCACCAGCGGCACCCGTGCCAGCCCAAGGATCGACAACGCCCGCACAAGAGCCAACACGACCGCCGGAGAAGCCGGCCCCGACCCGGCCGCCGGGCGATGTCCGATCTCAGGAAATCCAGTTCGATCGTGAAGGCCTGGTCTCGCTGCATACCAACGAGCTGGACGTCCGCCAGTTGCTCGAGCTGATCAGCCGCCGAAGCGGAATGAACATCCTGATCTCACCCAAGGTCAGCGGCACAATCACCGCCAATTTCGA
>Ga0208044_1000518_pt1 | contig 27612 bp, 17 predicted proteins | sample Sb_taG_8_FD_187712 | JGI IMG/M metagenome (GOLD analysis project Ga0208044, IMG submission 187712) | Peat soil microbial communities from Weissenstadt, Germany - Sb_50d_c_BC metaG (SPAdes) (version 2) | ecosystem: Environmental > Terrestrial > Soil > Wetlands > Peat | place: Germany...
TTCGGAGCGGGCACTGGTTTTATTCCTACTGGACGACCTATTTTTCCCCGGTTCATCTCGTGATCGACCACTGGTGGGGTAATCCGGCCACCGGGCGCGAAGCGCTGGTGCGCTGGCGTGTAGTCGTGATGCTGACCCCACTCGACGCGGGCACGACGGCCGTGTGGAGTTTCGCTTACGCCCGCTCGCGCTGGCCCGTTCCATGGGGCGGCCTGCCGCTGTTTCGTTGGTTAATGCGCCGCCAGCTCGACACCGAGATACGGTTGGACGTCGGCCTGGTCGAGGGCCTGGCGAGCCTGGACACCTCAATCGTGGGAATGAAACTCGGTCGTTTCGACCGTGTGCTGGGCTTGAACCGCGATCGAATCGACCGGCTGTACCGGGGGACCGCCGGTCTGCAGGCTTCGACCCCACCCGATTGTGGACCCGATTCGTGCCAATGAAATGCAAGGGAACAACGCCGGCGCCGCCTTCAAGAATGGACCGCTCTGCCGTGAAAGGCGAAAAGGCCTGAGACATGATTTCGGACTACGACGGTCGAAGGCTTCGAAGCCCCAATCCTCATCTTATCCATCTCTATAAAATGACGCACTCTGCCTCGACGTTCTGAGAGACCGTCGTGGCGAGTTCGACAAGCGCCTCGGCTTCTACCGACTGACGATTCCGGGCCAGGCCTGCCATTTGCGACTTGAGGTCCAGGAAGGCCCGGCTGCATTCCGGATCGAACTGGGCGCCCGCCCCGCGATGAATCCGCTCGAACGCTTCCTGGAGCGGAAGACTGGTTCGATAGGGACGATCGCTAGTCATGGCGTCAAACGCGTCGGCAACCGCCACGATTCGCGCAGCCAGCGGGATCTGTCCCGCGCTCAGGCTATCGGGATAGCCGCGGCCATCCCAGCGCTCGTGATGGTTACGGACGATCGGAAGGACTGTCGCGAGCTCGGGGATTGTCGCCAGGATGGCGGCGCCTTTGACAGTGTGCGATTTCATATGCTCGAATTCTTCATGCGAAAGCCGACCTTCCTTCCGCAACACGCAATCCGAGATGCCGATCTTGCCTATATCGTGCAGGCGGCTGCCGGTATCGATTTGCCGGCGCTCTTGGGCAGGAAGTCCCATTGCGTCCGCTAGGTGGAGGGCATACTGGGTCACCCGTTCGGCGTGGCCGGCTGTCAACGGATCGCGCAGCTCGATGGTTTGGGCCAATGCGATGACCATGCGGATAAACCAGCCGCGCTGTTTTGCGATGAAGAAACGGGCGTTTTCGATGCTCCCGGCGATGCTTGCCGCGATTGCGTCTGCCAGGTGCAGATCTACGACGTCGAACGGTTTGTCTTTCACGCCGCGGTCAAAATGCAAGATGCCCAGGCGTCTCTCCGGCGAGCGCAGCAGGGCGCACAGCACGGAGCGCATGCCGCTCTCGGGAACGCTATCCCCACCTCGAAGATCATCACGAATATCGAGGCTGAGCAAGGACTCGCCACGGGCCAGGCAGCGCTGGGCGAGGCTCTTGCTGAACCGCCGCGTTGTAGATTTGGTGCCGGAATCCGGCGTCGTCGCCTGCAGGGTGAGTTCACCCGACTGTTCATCCAGAAGCACGAGTGCGCCTCGACTAGCCTTGAGCGTGCGCACTGCGTCGTCGAGACTCCTTTGCAGGAATGCGTCCATCGAATTGTCCCGATGGAGTTCGTGCCCCGTCCGAAGCAACCCCAGGAGCTGGGTACTGCTGCAAGAATGCCGCGCCATGTCGCGTGCGGCCACCTCAAAAGATTCTTCCCAGCTATGCCGCGCGGTGGCTTCGACTTGCAGGGTTCCGCAGAAGCTCTCTAAGGTATCTGTTTCTGCGCGCTCGATGTGTGCGACCCTGAGTTCCAGGTTGCCGATGCGGAGCATATCCCCTTGCTGGATCTGTCGTTCTTCCGGACCGAGAGTTGAGTCGTTCAGCGCCGATCCGTTGGTGCTGTGCAGGTCGCGGACGAACCAGCCCTGTGGTTCCCTGCACACCAACTCTGCGTGGCAGCGGCTGACCGAACTGTCCTCCAGGCGCACCTCCGACTGCGGTTCCCGGCCGATGCGGAGGAGTCCGGTTCCTTGCCAAGTCTGACCTTCGATCTGCTGACTCACGCCAAGCAGATGAATGCGGCGCGTACTCACGGGCGTATACCTCAACGTGCAAGGGCCTCCCAACACTAACTTAGCTCACGGAAAACCACCGTGCCGCGAATTTTCGGGTAGTGGTACAGTTTGAAGAAAACTTCTCTGGGATAAGCGGATGCTTATGCATTTGGATCCTGGGAGCGCTTGGGACAAATTTGGCTCGTGTCAGCCCGGCGTATTGGCTAAACTGAGGCAAGAGAACGCAAGTCAGTAAAGTGAGCGTCGGCCGGGACGAGTCAATTGCAGGAAGGTGCCGCCATGCCTGAGAGCAAGAAGAGCATTCGCGAACAATTTGGGATCGATTTTCTGCTCGGCCAAAAGGAAGCCGCGAAGGCGACCCCTTTCTCCGCGCCGGCCGGCGAGTCCATGGGGCTCGTCGACAAGGCCAAGCAGGTGCGCCTGATGGCCAAAGTGCTCAAACCACTGGGTGCCGCGCCGGACGCGCAATGCCATCTCGCTGATCTGATGGATCCGACGGGTCTGGACCTCCCGGACCTGCTCAAGGTCGAGGAGACACTCGAGAAAAACCAGCTCGTGACCGTGGTCAGCCGGGACCGGCTGGGCAACCACTTGATCCAAATCACCCCACAGGGTCGTGAGTTTCTTGAGGATTTGAACATCTAAGAGGTCGCCATGCTGTTCGCCCTCCTTTTCGGCAGTGCCGCCGCCGCGGTGCTGGCATACTTCGCCAGCCGTCGTTTCGAATCCGAGCACCACATTCTCCGCGCCGCTTGCTACACGGCCGTGGCCGCCCTCATTCCGCCGCTCGTCTACACACTCATCGAATTTAAGCAGCTCGACGCTGTCTATTGGTGGGCCGTGCCCCTGGCGGCGCTGCTTGCTTTGCTCTTCTTTCTGACGCGCGACAGCCAGTTGCCGTGGGCCGTCAGCTACGGCGTGCGCGGGCTACGGGTTTGGGTCTTTGTCCTGTTGGCCTCTGCCGCAGGCTACGGCGCTATGTTGCGCTACACGCAGGCCGATTGGTACTTTTGGACGGCAGTCTTCTTCGGCGTGCTGGTGGGCGCCTCAGAGATTATCTCGCGCTACCGGGACGAGCCGGGGGCGGCGCTCCTGAGTTTGCCCGGCCTGGTTTACCTGAGCATCAACGGGGCCCTTTCGGCAGCCGCGTATGGTCTGCTGCGCTGCTACCGGGAAAGCCTGTTCCCTGCCATCAAGGATGACCCGCTGATGACCAGCATCATTGCCGGCTTCGGGGCGATGGTCGTCATGCGCTCGAAGATCTTCAGTTTCAAAACCGCCAGCGGCGAAGATTTTGCCGTCGGCCCGGACGCCGTGATCACGATTTTTCTGCGCTCGGTGGACCGTGCTATCGACCGCTGGCGGTCGATCAATCGGCAACGTTTGGTCTTCCGCACGACGCAGAACATCGCCTTCTCCAGCCGGATCGCGGATTTCTTCAAGGGAAACGTGGCGGCCTATCAAAACCTCAGCAACGAGGAAAAGGGCGAACTGAAGAACGCCATTGAAGACGTGTCGAAGCAAGCCGACCTTGACCCGCAGCTCAAGCTGATGGCCATAGCGTTCGGTTTCCTGAATATCAGCGGCGAGGGGAACTATACCGAACTCATGGAGGACCTGCGTACGTTTCTAAACCAGCCGTTGCCCACGCCACCCGCGCCTACGCCCGCCTCGGCGACTCCCGCGCCTGCGATTCCCGCGGCGCCCGCATCCACGCCGCCCCCGCCTGCGCCCACTTCCACCGCTCCGGCGCCTACGACTCCGGTGTCACCTGCATCACCACCCTGAGAACACGCGCACTGCTGCAATTGAGCGCCGGCTGCCATGCCCACTGCTCTTGCGTGCGCATGGCATCTATGACGGATCCGTTGTTACCCGGCGCCGCACCCGCGCGGAAAGACAGTCTCTCGGCCTGGTCAGTTTAAGCCCGTACCCCACCGCGCCGGAGATGCGGAGTGTCGAGGAGAAGGCCCGCACCGGCAGTGCGGGAATCAGCAACCCACCTATCTGCGACTGAAATTCCGCGCTTGGTTCTCTTGAACCCGAAGCAAAGACCGACTAGCCTGGCAAGGCTTTTCGTTGCATGATTCATCTGCCCCATTCACGGGCAGACCGTGCCGCGGTTCTTCGAGGGCAATCACCATGCCGATTCTCGTCGTATGTGAAGTGTGTGGCAAGAAATTGAAAGCTCCGGATGATTACGCGGGACGCAAGGCCAAGTGCGCCCAATGCGGCAATATTATCCACATCGGCATTCCCGCCGATGCGGAGCCGCAGCCCCAGCCGAAACCGCCGGAGCGGGAAGAGCGCGCCCAGCGTTTGCCAACCAAACCCAAGGCACAGGAGCCGGAGGAAGCTGAGAGCGTTGAACCAGGCGACGAGTTGGAAAAGCCGAAGAAGAAAAAGAAAAAAAAGAAGAAACGAAGAAGCCAGCCCGAACAAAGCGTCCCAGAGTGGGTCTGGTGGACCGGCGGCCTGCTTGGCACTATCGCCGCCATGTTCATCGCCGCGGCGGTGTTGTTCCAAACAGGACACCCGTTGCTGGTGACCTTTATCGCCCTCCGGGTGGCCATCATGATGCCCATCAGCATCGTTATCTTGATTATCAGCCTGGTTATTAGCAGCGCTATTGTCGGCGGGATCGACTTCAGCGAGTTATCCGTGGTTATTCCCAAAGCGCTAATCCTGCTTTTGGTGACCAGCCCGATTTACGCGATTCCGTGCATCGGCGGGTTCCTGGCGCTTCCCATTTGGTTCATCGGGCTGATGCTCGTGTTCCGCTTGGAGATTTGGGAAACCCGCGTACTGGTAGCCGTCAATTGGGTTCTGAACTGGGTCGCGTTTGTTTTCGTGCTGAGTCTCATCATCAATCTTATTGGGCTCGCCGCCAGACTCCCTGGCGACTTGAAGATTCCACTGCCGCATCGGGCAGCCAACCGGCAGGAGGCAATCGATCTCAAAGCGATTCAATCGCTGGGAGGATCGTACGAACCGGAGGTCGCGGAGAACCCGGACTCGCCAATCGTGGAAATCAGTCTGTCAGGCAGCCGCGCCACTGATGCAGACCTTATACCCGTCACACATTTCTCCAAGCTGAAAGTGCTCAAACTGGACAAGACCCAGATCACGGACAGTGGGCTGGCTAAACTGAAAGGTTTGGCAGAACTGAAGAATCTGGACCTCTCGCGCACGCGGATTACCGATGCCGGTTTGGAGCACCTCAAAGACATGAAGCAGCTAGAGATTCTATCCTTGGCAGGCACCTCGGTGACCAATGACGGAGTCAAGAAGCTCCGCGAAGCGCTCCCGAAGACGGACATCGTGTCACGAGAGCAAGGCCAGTAGAGTATTTCGTAAGTCAGCCGGTGGCGTCAGAGCCCGGAGCGTGACAGGATAGTGCATCTTCTCGAAGGAGAAATCGTAACCGGGCCCGAAGTCGCTCGCATGCTCACGCAAGAGCCGTGAGCATGGCACCAAGCGTCATCACGCCAGACCACCGTTGACGTTCATCGTTGCATCTTTCGCGGCCTCCAGCCTAAATGACGGTGCGGGATTCGGCTGTAGGTCAGGTTTCCAACCTGACCGGACAGATTGGAAATCTGTCCTACGCAGCTGCCGAATCAAGCACGCTGATATAGCTTCTGGCTATGATGACGCCTGAAAGGCCGCGAGGGCCGGACGCCCGCGTTTTGCGTGAGGGGCCAGTCTATGAGCCAGCTTTCTAGCCCACCGTTGCCCTTGTCAGGCGGCCGTTCATCCAGGCTGGGCAAACGCGTCGCTTGGGGTTTGCTTTTGTTGTTCGTCAGTGCCGGCGGCTGGTCGATTTATCATTATTTCATCAACGACAAGGGGCTGTCCGCGGTCGTCGCTCGGATCGATCAGACGGACCCTGGCTGGCGTCTTAGGGAACTGGAGGCCGCCCGGCCAGCCGTCGCCGACCGCGAGAATGCGGCAGCCGTCGTGTTGGCGGCGCAGCCACTCGTTCCCAAAGGCTGGCTGAGGCCGGCCGTTGGCCAGGGTCCCGGTCTGGCGGAAGCCATCCAGCAACTAGCGCCTGTCGTGCAGCTCAATGACAGCCAAGTCGGGGAGCTTCGTGCAGCACTGGCGCTGGCCGAGCCCGCATTGGCAGAATCCCGCAGATTGGCAGGTATGCCACGAGGGCGCTATGGCATCGTTTGGAGCCCGGACGCCATTGGCACTCTGCTGCCGCACCTGGAGGCCGTTCGGGAGATCGCAAGATTATTGAGCACTGATGCTGTGCTCCAGGCCCAGGATGGCCAAATGCATGCGGCGCTAACGGCCTGCAAAGCAGCGGTGAACGCCGGCCGGTCGGTGGGTGACGAACCCTGTGCCATATCGCAACTTGTCCGGTTGGCGAGTGTCGAAATGGGATTGCGCGGCATGGAACGGGCTCTCGCCCAGGGCACGCCGTCCAAGTCGGACCTGGAAGAACTGCAGCATCTCCTGGAAGATGAAGAACGACAGCCGTTGCTGTTGATCGCCGTTCGTGCCTGGCGCGCAATGATGCACCAAGCGCTGGAGGTCATGGCCTCACGCCGATTCAATCGCCGGTTTTATGGAATTCAAAATCCGCACCTTGTTCCGGATGCTGCCATGAACCTTGTTGATTCCGTCATCGCACGCAGCAGCCATGCAGCGTACTTGCGCTATTTGACCGAGTATGTGGAGATTGCGAAGCTGCCTCCTGAGCAAGTGAACGCCCGGCTGCCCCAATTGCAAAAACCAAAAGCCGAGCTGCCTGCCTTCTTGGCAGCTCTGACCAAGGGCGATCATCACAAAATTGGCGAACGCTTTTTGAAGAATCTCGCATTGCTTCGCTGCGCGAGCGCGGGGCTGGCGGTGGAGCGCTACAGGCAGGAACAGCAGCACTGGCCGGACAAGCTGGCTGACCTGGCTCCCAGGTTTGTTGCCCAGGTGCCGTCTGACCCATTCGACGGCGCCCCGCTGCGTTTCCGGCGGCTGGACGACGGCGTAGTAATCTACACCCTGAATGAAGAAGGCAAGGATAACGGCGGTAATCTACTTTCTGCAGGCAATGGCTCCAACAGCAAAGCTCCGGCGTTTCGCTTGTGGGATGTCGGCAGCCGGCGCCAACCGGCAGCCAAGCCGTCCTCGGGAGCACACGTCCCGCAGATCGACAAGCGCTGAACGAATGGCGTGGCGCCCTCCAACATCACCTCTCCAAGCGTTTTAGGGATTCCTTCGCCTCATGCGTCAGCCGAGTGCCTGGCGCTCCGTTTGCGACAGTCTGCAGGACTTGCTTGGCTTCCTTCGTGCCGATCTTTTCTAACGCTTCCACGGACCGTAGGGATCTCAACTCTTCAGACGAGCTGAATGGGACCTCCTGTTTTTCAATCAGCCTTTGCAAGCGTTGCCGCATCTCCAATGGTGGGGCCTTATCCAACGCCTGCCGCAGCATCGGCAGCGCGGGTTCGCCGAGCTTTTCCAACTCTTCGGTTGCTTTCTTACGCAGCGCGTACTGCTTGCTATCAAGGTCGGCAATGAGTTCGAGTACACGCTGGCGATGCACGCCAGCGACCGGCTTGAGTTGCTCCCTCAAGAAGGACACCGTATGCGCAGGGCACGCGATCAGCTTCTCCATCGATTGATATGCCCTGGCAGCGTCGTCCAATGCCAGATCGGCCCACCATGCCTTCATCTCTTGTGCTGTCGCAGTGCTGCCCTTGCCGGCAGGCGGCGACCCGCTGACGTCCCATAGCAGAACAGTGGAATCGCTACTTCCGGATGCCAGGATCTTGCCATCGGGCGAAAAGGCCAAGCAACGGACGTGTGATAAGTGGCCCTTCAGCAGCCGCCGAATTTGGCCGGTTGCGACTTCGGCAACGCCGACTAGCCCCCGCGAGTCTCCCCAGGCCACTATCCAACCGTCAGGTGAAAAAGCCATCGAGAACGTACGCGCTCCTGCCGGTAGTTCAATCCGGCGCTCCTTGCCGCTGCCGAGGTTTAGGAGCCGAATGTGACGGAAATCTTCAACCCAGGCGAGAGTATTGCCATCCGGGGAAAAGTTTCCGAAGCAGGCGTCCGCGCCGACCCACTTGCGTAGTTCCTTTCCTGTGCGAGTATCCCAAATATGGACTATTCCAAGAACTTGGGGCGGATCTCCTTCGACGGAGACCAGCATTTTTCCGTCGGGAGAGAACGGCCTGGGGTTGAGATAGCCACGCATGTTCGACTCAGAAAGCAACCTCTTACCCGTGACGGCATCATGAAAGGTCACCTCACCTCCATTGTCACCGGCTGCGATCATGTGCCCGTCAGGAGAGTATGCGACACCGGTTCCAGAAAACGTATTCCATTTGTGAATCTCCTGGCCCGTGGAAGGATCCCAAATTCGGATACTCTTGTCGTGCCCCGCGGAGGCCAGGGACTTGCCGTCCGGTGCAAAGTCGACGCTCCAGACCCGTTGGCGATGCCCCTCAGCGAACCACCGAATCGGCTTGCCAGTGCTCGTTTGCCAGAGTCGGATGGCGCCTTCAATGCCGGCAGTGGCGATGGACTTCCCATCCGGTGAGAAAGCCACGGAATTGACGTAGCCGCCATGCTCAGGAAAAGAAAGGAGTTCCTTGCCGTTCGTTATATCGCAGATGCGGAGTGGAACGCCAACGCCACCGGAAATGAGTTTCCGGTTGTCCCGCGAGAAAGCCAGGGCGTCCACGCCGAAGAGGTGACCCGGCAGCCGGCGAATTTCGCGCCCCGTGGCCACATCCCAGAGTCGTACGGGACGGTTCTCCAAAATCTGCCCATCCTTCCTTGCGTCTCCAGAGGCCAGCATCTTGCCGTCGAACGAAAAGGCGAGACTTGACGAACCTCCAACAGCATCGAAGTGGCGCACTTCCTTACCGTTGGCTCCTTCCCACAAACGGATCTTGGTATCCGTTTGGCCTGCGGTAGCCAACCTGCTCCCGTCCGGCGAGAACACCATAGCCGAAACTCTGCAAGGGTGGGCTTGGAAGTCGAACTTTCTACTTCCTCGGAGCACATCCCAAAGCTCCATCTTGCCGTCGCTTCCAGCCAGGGCGAGCGTAAGGCCATTGGGGGAGAATGCGATGCAAGCGCCATCATTCAAGCCGGTTGTGAAACTGGTTCGCTCCACCCCCGTGGTCACGTCCCAGAGATGGGCGGTGTGATCATCGCAGAACGTTACCAAAGTCTTGCCGTCCGGTGCGAAAGCGACCATCTGCGCTCTATGCTCGTTGAAACCGAGCGAGCGGAGTTCTGCACCTGTGCACAAATCCCAGAGGGTCGTGCGATTCTGCATAGTTTCTCTGACATACCCGGCGACGGCGAGTATCTTGGCATCCGGCGAGAGGTCGACGGCTCGGGCAACTTTGAACGCTGGCCCCTCGTAGCGGTGCAGCGGTTTGCCTGTCTTCCAATCCCATTGCGTAATGGTTAATCCATTCTCCGCATCTGCTACGGAGGAGACGGTTCTGCCGTCGGGAGAGGAGGTTAACAAGCGCAGTCCATTCCCTGGCCGCAACCGCACCGTCCCTAACCTGGCCTTGGCTCCACTCGGAAGGGGATCGCCATAGGAGTCGGTTCCCACTGGCCGGTCTGTTGTTGCAGTTGACTGACTCCCATTTCGTGCCATTGGCGTTGGCAGTGCTTCTGCCGCGGCCCCCGCACGCTTTTCGGCAAGTGCCTGGTGAATCGTCAGACCGACCCCGGCCGTGACGAGGACCAAGGCAAGGAACACCCGCGTCCACACGTTGATTGCCGAGATGCTCATCTCACGCAGGGCGCTCTTGACCAAAGCAGCCACAGGGCCCGAGATCGCCTCGGCAGCTTCGCTCTTGGCAAATCGACACGCCGCGTGCGTCGTGGCGGCCACAAGCCCGGCAGATGCCCCTCCCATTGCCGCCTCAGCGGAAAGAGCCTTGGCCCCGAGCAGAGCCGAGAGAGTCAGTCCGCGCCGTGTCAGCCGGTCGCGCAGTAGATTTCGGCCCTGAGACAACCGGCTAGAGAGCGTGCCTTCCTTCCAGCCAAGTTCACGGGCTGCTTCTTCCCTGCCTTTGCCTTCCAGGCAGCAGAGCACAAAGGGCGCGCGATATTTCTCCGGCAAACGCCGCACTTCCTCGTCCAAGATCGCCTGCCATTCGCGGAAGGATGCTTCGGAGAGTGGAGATAGCCCTTCAGAGACACGCGACTGCATTTCATACTTGCGACGGCGCATGCCATGTCTCCTGGCGTTCCCGGCAGTGCGGTAGGCCACGCCGTGGAGCCAACTCGCGATGCATTCCCGCTCGCGGATAGAAGCGACTTTCCTGGCCAGGATAAGAAAAGTGGCCTGGAACGCGTCCTCGGCATCCTGCTCTTGTCGAAGCACATTCCGGCAAACAGTCATCACCAACCCGCGATGACGCTGCACGAGGAGTGCGAACGCAGTTTCGTCGGCATGCGCGGCAAAGCGTCGGAGTAGCTCCGCGTCCGTCGGCTCAGCGAGGCGTGCCGAGCCGGCTAACCTGCGGATATGCCGCACCACTTTGCCCAGCTGCTTCGCGGCCATTACAGGGACTCCTGCGGGGAGATCAGCACCCTAGTATAGTGTCCGCAGGGAGTGAAAACCGTCTGAGATTGTTTCTCTTGGAGGTGCTACATGAGAAAGAAGAACATGCCTGCCAACGCCGCCCCACCGCCAGGGTTTGGGTTCTGCCCCACCTGCATCTGCACGAACAACCCGAAGGCGGCCAGGCATGCCATGGATCTGTTCTCCTGTGAGGGGATGGAACTATCGATCCGAGATATCGTATTGCTCGCGGGGAGAAAATGCCATGACTTGCACACAGCCATCATTCATCATTCATCATGATGGCCGGCCATGATGGAATGGAGAGAATGAACACATTTCGAGGGAGAGCGGCCAAACCCCAGAAAGTGCGGTAAACACGACTGACGGACAGGTTCATGGGCCCAGCACTCTCTCCTCGCCCACCCAGGACCAATCCGGCAGCATAATGCCGGTTGGGCATGTGCGATCTCAATGATCCACTATGGCGGTAGCATGCCCACATCGCACTATTTGCGACTGCGCTCGATCGTCAGCACACTATGAATGCCATCTTCTCGAAAACGCAGGTCGGCGCGCAATGTTCTAAACTCGCTTAGCAGCCGTGCCAACGGTGCGTTCTCGGCCAACGTCTCGTGGAGCTTGGGCTGGCGCAGCGAGCCCTGCCCCTCGTTGATTATCTCGTCGGTCTTCTTCTCATATGAATAGGGGGCCCCGTCCGGGCTCACTGGCACAAAGCCGAGGTATTGGAGCGCGATCTCACGGCTGACATCCTCGGGAGACTCCGGCGGCACCAGGTGGGAATGATACAGGGCGTACCAACTCGGCTCATTGGCCAGCGCTTGCCGATGTGTTTGCATCTCCAGGTAAAACTTGACGAACTCCTTCGTTTTGCCAGCCGCTTCGGGCGCTAGGTAAAGCGACGCATTGACCGGCACCGTCTCCGGCTTGGGTAGTTTGCCTTCCTTGCGAGCCGCGGAGCGGTCAATGATGTCCTGAATGCATTCCAGACGAAGGCTCACGTACCAGGCGCCGTCCAGGATCGTGTAATAGATTGCGGGCAGAAAAGGTTCCTTGCGTTTGGGATCCCTGGCCAAGGCGATCATGCCGTTGAGCTGGGCCTGGACGCGAACGATCGTGGTGCCCTTGTATTCTGGTTCGAGGGCCGTCCAGGTCACTGCGCCCGGCGCCGAGGTATTGACGACGCCACGCAAGGTCGTGAGCACTCCGGCAAATACCAACGGGTTGCGGATGGCGACGCCTGCCGTGACCGGCATCTGAAAGAGGAACTCTATCTCCTCGCCTGGGGCATTATTCGGTCCAGGATCGAGCTCACGTTGCAGCGCTCGTTTGGCAGCCTTGCCATACATTTCGCTGTCGTCGAAGCGAATCACGAACCAGTCGCCTAGCCAGTCGAGGCCCTTGTTCTTACCGAGGACGCCCAGACCACTCAGAGCGTCTCGGAGGGAGCCACGCTCCGGGGCGTTCGGCGATATGTGGGCCACGAACTGCGCGATCGTTCGCGGCGAAAAGCCATTGATCGCCAGCGGGGTGGTACCGTCGCCCGTGCGGCTGCGCAGCTCGTTGTACTCGGTACTCTGGATCAACGGCAGGAGATAGGTTTCGATCCGGACCTGATTGTCGTTCAGAGCAAAACGCACGCCCACCGGATCGAAGTAGCGGCGCCACAGGCCCAGATACTCGCCGCGGAATTGCAGGTAATCGCGCTGCTCCGTCTCCGTGACCAGGTCGATCGGCAATTCGATCAAGGGGGTCGCGAAATGCAGAGTGCCGTACATGTCGGCAATAGCCAGCTTGCGCTCGGCGTCCCATGTCACCGGCTTGCCTTCGGGAGTGTAAATCTCTTCCGGTTTAAGGACCGACGACGACGCCGAGCCTTCCTGCGCTGCTGGCAACTTCCCTGTCTCCCAGGCGGTGAACATGGCGTCGTTGGTGCACATCTCGAGACTGGTGAGCACTTCCAGTCGGCGTTTCTCCTTGATCTTGCTGGCGGGGCCGACGAGTTGGCGAATGAAGGCATCGGACAGGAACGCGAAACCTTCTTCCGAAGCGCTCGCCGAAAAGATCGTGCGCATGTATTGAAAATCGAGGGCGTCTGCCAGCGCCAGGCCGCGGCCCTGTTGAGTGTCGATGATGCGGCGTACTGCCGCCGGCGAATTCGAATAAACCACGAAGTCGCCAAGTGTCGCACGATGCAAACTTACCTCTCGCAAAGGCGTGACAAAACTTTCGACCGAGATCCCTTGGTAGCTCTCCTCCCGCTGACGGAGCTGGCTGCCCCACTCCTTGCGAGCATCCTGCAGAAACGGCTCGACGGCGGCCAAGAACAACTCGCGGTTGCGAACGTGGAAAAGGACCGTCACGTCCGAGCCTTCGCGAAGATAGCCGTCGCTGCCGGTGACGGCCAGTTCGCGGATGACGAGCGGTCCCAAGGTTTTGGCAAGCGCTGTGCTGCGCAAGCAGAGCTGCCGTTCATAACGCTGCCTGAGCCGATAATCGCGACTCTGGAGTTCGTAGGCGCGCGCCAGGCTGGTGCCCCACTGATCGATCAGATCAAACATGTCGATGAATTGGCCAACGTTTGGAAAGCGGACGTAGTAATTGGCCGCCGGCACCAATTTGGCCAATGGCTCAGGCGTCGGCTTCTTGTCGCCCATCATTTTCTTCCAGGGGTGCTCGGCAATATCGATCCCCGGGATCTTTTCGATGTCTATCTTTCGTTCGTCGGCGTCACGGAGGCTGCGTCCGATCATCCGTTCTAGTTGCAGCGATTCCGCGATCGCGGCTGCACCCGTTGTTGTTTCATACAGCCGCTGGTGATCGGAGCGACCCCCTGCCCTGCCAGCTCGGTCGACCTGCGGGGAACCCGGCCCTGGCGTTTGGAGCGACGGCACGTTGTACTTGCGGCTGGTAGCCTCGCAGGCATAGCTGTAAAAGCCGAAATCGGGAGCCAACTCGTGCAAGAGCGCGAAGTGCGCCGCCTGGAAAGAAGCCCAAACCCCCTCCAAATCATCCCGTCCGGGAGGCTGCGTTTTCTTACGCTGACTGGAATCCGCCTCTGGAAGCTTGACCGCTTGATCAAACTCCAGGGAAACGGGCACTTCGACCCAGTCGCTTTGTGGAACTGAGAGGCGTGGCTCCTCTTTGTTTTTAGGAGCCGGTTTGCTTTCGACGGGATAGAGGAGCAAGAATTGCGTCTTGCCCTTGCCGGAGCATTTGCCGGCAAACTCCAAGTCGGAAGTCGCGATCGGAGGCGGTTGTCGGTTCGAGACGACGGCCCTCGGCAAGAACGCCGTCACATCATGGAACGCGTAGACTGCTTTCGCATTAGCATCCTGGGGCACTAGCCGAGGATGCCGGGTCAGGTTACGTCGATCACGCAGGGACCATTCAGGCAGGAGAATTTCCCCTTGTTGCGCGGGTTTGGGAATTGCCAGGCCAGCCGGCGGATCGAAGACCACGTGAAAGTAGGTATTCTTGCCAGCTTGCTGAACGCGCAGTTCGCGCACCTTGGGAGGATCCGCAGCCAGTGCAGAACTCGACCATGCGGCCACGATCGTGATCAACACAACTATTCGCGAGGTTAATGTACGGTGTGAGACACGCATCGTTGATCCTCCCTAGTTTTGCCGCGGAGGCAGAGAATGCGACTGCGGGAACAATGGATCGTTCATGCTGATATTCTATGCACTCCTTCTCCGTCTTGATGGCGCGCCGGGTGGATTCATCGACCAAGGGGACAGCGATGGTGCTTGACCGGGAATGCAATTCATAGGTTCAGTTTCGGCTGCTGCCGCTCAGCCGGCAGCATGTTCTGAACCTCGACCAGATGTTGGTTGAGCAGGAGTGAAGATGTCGTGCCGTGCAATTGCAGCAGGGCGAGCAGCGAACCGACTGGCAGTAACTGCGTCGTTACGGCGAGCGCCGTTGCAATTCCGAGGCTAAAGTGCGAAATAGGGGCGCGCGGCACGAGACGTGCCGGCGCAAGACGAAGTAAGAAGGGAGGTAATCATTGCGCGCTCGTCTGATGTGTGCCGTGCTCTCGCGGGACGGGAGTGCTTCAAGGGGGCGTGCCATGCTTCCGGGCAGAGCTTTGCTTCTTCGTCAACGTAGGCGAAGCCCAAAAGCATGGCACACGGCGTTTGAATGTGCGAGAACGGCCGGGGCGCTGGGCTCCTTTTTTAAATGGGGAAAGCGCGTCCCAGCCCAGGCGGCACTTGACCGGATTGGAGCTCTGCGGCGATGTAGTTTTCCACCTTGTGGGCCGCGACATCCGGAGTGTCATTGGCAAAATTTACAAGCTGACCTTCAATCGTGCTCAGATAGGATCGATAGACGCCATCCCCGTAATCTTGTGCAATCAGCTTATCTCTCTGGATCCACTCCCAATTCGAAAAGTCCTGATTGAACAGTTCATTCATGATGGTGGCATCCGAGACGCCGGGACTGAGCGGGATGCCTGGCAATGCTCCCGCTAGAAGCGGTCCCGATGGCTGTTCTGGGCCGCCAAGGAGGTTTTTGTTCAAGTTCGTCAGCTCCAGGTTCTTCGCCTCCGCGCTGGCCTCGACCGTGAGAGCGATGGCAAGGCGCGAAACCCCACTCTGCAAGAGAGCGCCCCACGCCGCCGCGCCCACCTGATCCACCGGACGATCGAGCACGTCTTGGTAAAGGGCGGTCAGGAATCCGGTGTTGGTGCCTCCGGCCTTTTGAAAATACTCGGGAGAACCAAGGAACCCGCCCTCAACCTGCTCGATGGTCAGGCCGGCATTCAAGGCGCGGGTCCAACTCTGGACGCCCGCGAGCTCCCCCGTCCTGCCGAGCAGCTGATGATAAAGGTTTTGCAGTTCGAGGGTCTGGTATTCGCTGCTTGCCTGGATCTCCTGAACTACCTGGGATGGCTGCTCGCCCGCATCAAGCTTTGCGCTCCAATAGGCGAGACCTGCCGGGTCGGTATCGCGCTGGAGCAATTGGTGGTATAGGGAAGCCACGTATATCTGCGTGGGCGTCGTCGATAAGAGCGCGCGCTCCTCCAGCAGTTCCAGTTCAAGAGCCATCGGACTTCTCCTTTGTTCCAGAATGACGAACCGCAACGGCGTATCCTGCACTCGCCAAAGCGGTTCGCGATATTCCGCCAGCGCCTCGCGCAATCTCTCTAGTACGAATCTCGGAAGACAGGCTCAAAAGGTCACAGAAAAAATGAGATAGCACACCAATCGGCACATGTAAACAGCTTTGGGTTTGCCTGGGGTTGATGGTCGAGCGTGGGAACAGGTGACATCGCAGATTTCGACACTAAATTCACCAGGTCACCTTTTTTGCCACGGAGAATACGCCAATCAATTCTTTGGCTGGCTCGAGGAGTTGTTCGACGACGGCTGTAACAGCAAGCCCGTTGATGACGCCAGGAACCACACTATCGAGCAGCTCGAAGCCAAGCTCCAACGCAGAGAGACTGTCCTCGCCGAACTCATGGAAGAGCACGTCCTGCTAAGAAAAGTTTTGGGGAGAGTTCACCGGCCGCTGGCTCGCCCACGATACCCGTGGCATCATCGTCGATTTCGTCCACAGCTGGAGCGACAAGACGGACATTCGCGTTCGTCGCTTCTCTCCCCGGATCGACATCGGCACCGGCAAGTTCCCTTAGTTGGGCCAATGCTTCGGCAATGTCAACGAGCACAACGCCTGGGTGCCCTGCGACGACTGGCTTAGCGACGACGAGAAGAACCAAATTCGCGTCTTCGCCCGCCGGCACCGGTTCGAAGGCCACCGGAGGCAGACCTTGATGATGTGTGTGTGAACGCCTCGGCATCCCGCTGCAAACGCTGCCGCCGCCGCGGAACAGCGAAGAGGAATCTGTGGCCTCTGATGCTGGCGAGTGTACAACGAGGTCAACGGGCAGCTGATCCCTGACCTCTACGCACCAACCCGACCACGCGACTCTACCAGATCTGGCGCAACCACGACGCCCACAAATCCAAATAAAGAGACACTTTGCGACATATTTTCACCACGCACTCGCCGTTTTTACGCTAAACCTTCGTGAGATCTTCTCCGAAATCTGCGGGACAACTGTAGTCCGTCCGAGTATACATTCTAAGACTCAGCGGGCGACACCGAAGCCCACAATAGTTTGTCTAATAATTCAACAACAGCTATCTCTTTTTGCATTCGCCCTAGTTAGGAGTCCCAGCGAAGTCGGAAAGCATCTTCTGTCTGACTGATCAAATGCTGCTCCGTCTCACGCAATAGTTTTGTTTTCCTTGTTTCGACCATGTTTGCGCTAAACCTTCCCGAGATCTTCTCCGAAATCTGCGGGACAACTGTAATCCGTCCGAGTATACATTCTAAGACTCAGCGGGAGACTCCCAAGGCATAACAGTGTTTCTAATAGTCCGCCAACAGCTATCTCTTTCTGCATTCGCCCTAGTCAGGAGTCGCAGCAAAGTCGGAAAGCATCTTCTGTCTGACTGATCAGATGCTGCTCCGTCTCAAGCAATAGTTTTGTTTTCATTGTTTCGACCATGCGAGAGTAACTCAGGGTGAGGTCTGCCGTTCTTAACCCCCCAGTTCTATTCATGAAGGGAAATTTGCCATGCTGAAACTGCAATGGAGTGTCCGCCGGCGTCCGAAGAAGGGCTTCACGCTTATCGAGCTGCTGGTAGTTATCGCGATTATCGCTGTTTTGATCGGCTTGTTGTTGCCGGCCGTGCAGAAGGTGCGCGAGGCGGCCGCGCGCATCAGTTGCGCCAATAATATCAAGCAGATCGGCCTGGCGGTTCACAATTTCGCCGGCACTTTCAACAAAGTGCCACCCATTGGTTCGTGGGGCGAATACTTCCGGGGGGGTGGGAACCCCTACATACCGGGGCAAGGTGCGGCTCCCTACGCCGACTTCCCCGCCCAGTTCTCTGGTGGCAGTGTCACCTCGCCCGATGGTGCCACGGGCACCTGGCTGTTGCATCTGTTGCCATACGTCGAGCAAACAAACCTCTACAACCAGTTTTCCGCTCTCGGCAATTTGAATACCGTCGATACAGAGCCGCCGGCGACATACTTCAACGCCTATGATGCGTTGATCTCCACCAGAGTTAAGCTCTACCTGTGTCCCTCCGATAGTTCCAATCCGTCCAACGAGCAGACTCACAGCGCCGGCAGCTATGCCTCGTCGAATTATGCCGGCAACGTGATGGTCTTCGAGCCCAGAGGTCAGGGCAGCATCGTAACATCAATGCCGAACGGAACTTCCAACACCGTCATGGTTGGAGAACGTATCCAGAATTGTGATGTTTCCATCGCCCTTGGCTATACCAGCGGCGGTCAAGTGGTGATTGGCCCGGCCTGGGGGTGGCAATACCCCGATCACGGCGATGGAGGTCAGTGGGCTGCCTTCGGCTGGTGGACCGATGGCTGGGCGGATATTAGTAACGGAGGCACCCCGCCGCCTCTTCCACCCGGCACCCCTACTGGTGCCTGCCTCAGAACTGACTATTACGACTGGAGCGCTAATTACGTCCCCCCCATTCCGACAGCCAACCCGAACTATCTCTTCGATGTCAATGCCACGATTACTAATTGCAATACCTTCGTTCTCAACTCCCCCCATGCCGTGATGCAGGTAGGGATGGGGGATGGTAGCGTCAGAGGTGTTAGCGGCGGCATCAGCAAGGCCACCTGGCTAGCCGTATGCATCCCCAATTCTGGTCAGGTGCCGGGATCGGATTGGTGAGTCGTTTCTGACTTCGGCGACTTGCGAAGTCCACCAGAGGCAGGTGGACTTCGCTTTTCCATTTCACTCGCTCTACGGAGAGAGTTCGGTCATGCGAACCTGGACAAATACTTCCTGCAGATTCTCGGGTGTGTTACTCCTCGCAGCATGTGCCGTGATCTGCTTGGGTTGCGGGGGAAAAGAGAAAATCGTTTCTGTAACAGGCACGGTTACGCACAACAACCAACCCATTGCTGACATCATGGTATCGTTCGTCCCGCAGGGAGTGACAGAAACCGGAGTAAGCACCGGTGAGACGGATGAAAAGGGCCGGTACGAACTATATGTTTCCAAAACGGGTAAAAGCGGGGCAGTTGTGGGCACCCACAAGGTCTGGGTCTCCCTGCCGCGCGAGCCCGAAGTTTCCAATAAACGCGACGGTCCTTATGTCAAGAAACAGAAGACCCGAGCGCAAGACCTGACCCTGGCCGAAGCCCAAATCCTGAAGAAATACGGCAGGCTCGATAAGACTCCGCTCACCGTGGAAGTCAAAGGCGACCCGATTGACCTCAAGCTCGACTGAGATTTCGACTTATACTGAGCGCGGTCAAGAATGAGACATCGCCCTGCGGGGGAACCTGTGAGAGATAGCCCGCATTCTGGCGAATGCGGCTACGGCCTATTGGTATCAGTATTGACCGCACGCAGTATAATTCCTTTCTCCGCTGGGCATCATCAGTTCTGGGTTGCGACCCGACTTCCTGCGGTTTGCTGGGATTGAGGCTGTACGGATCGGCGACCCAGGCCCCGAGCGACGTTTATGCGCCCTTCCGTCCAGTTGTTTTTGCCGCAATCGAGAGTTTTCCCCGCAGTCTCTTCAGTTCGGAAAAGCAAAGGCTGTGGTGGCCGCCGAAATCATGGCGTGGTCAGCGTCAACGCCATCGTCGCCCAGCAGGTGGCGGCGGCGGAGATGAACTGGGACCTGCCGTGCGGGAAGCCGCTCGTAGAATACTCGACGATCGGGAAGCTGCGTGTGGCCACGAACCAAGAGCCGTCCGCCAGCTGGGTTCGCAAGAGGAACTCGACGCCGCGCTGGTAAGCTGGGTGATCGACGGCGACGCCGCCTCCCTCGTGCAAAGCATACAATGCCAGACCGGTGGCATAGGCGTCGCTTGCCAGTGTCGGCAACTGTGACCAACCGCCGTCTGCGCGCTGCTCGCCCGCGAGATTCGTGACGGCTTTCGTGACTGATTCTGGCTCAGCTTGTGCCCAGCCAAGGCCCAGCAATTGAAATACCCTATCCGCCGTGTCCGTCGGCTCCGCGCTCTGCAGCCAGCGTCGCGCCTGATCGATCCGCACAGCGATTTCCCGGCTTCGACCTTTCGCGGCGTAGGTCTGGAGCCCGCGGACCGCGAGCGCGGTAAAGTGGAAGTCGCTGGCCTCATCCGGCGGGCGATAGGTTTCCTGCTGCCAATGTCCGTCTTTTCGTTGGCGAAGCACGAGGTAGTGGACGAGGGCATCCGTGATTCGACTGGCTGGTTCGTCCTCGGCGGCCAGTCCCGCCAACACGTGGACCGACAGCGTCGGATCGATCCCCGTACCCAACAGGAGCGGCCGAACCCTGGCGCCCATGTCCTTCAGAACGTGGGCTCGTTCCTCGCTGGCAATGGTCTCGTCGACCTTGAAACCATGCTTGCGGGCCAGGGCCACGGTCATCGCCACCAGCGGGTGCTGGTGACAACTGACGCAGTTTCTGGTCCGAGTAATCGTCCGCTCGCTTTGTTGCAACAGGGGCAAGGCTGCGGATACGGCGCGCCGCGCCGAATCGGCGTCCGGTGGGTGCCGTAGCGCGAGCGGCTTGTCCGGATGCGCAAGCGGCTTGGACTGCTCGGCTCCGGCCTCACGAAGCATTTTGACAATAGCGGTTTCCCCCCGGCGTGCGGCCCAATCCAGCGCTGTATTACCGCTCCAATCCGTCGCGTTGACGTTGGCCTTGGCAAGGAGGAGATGCACGGTTTCTTTGCTCGGGGTGGTGGCGGCACCGAGCAACGCATTATGATTGAAAGGCCCACCTTGGACGTTGACGTCGGCTCCTGCCGCCATGAGAAGTCGCAGGCAATCCGCGTGGCCCATGCTGGCGGCAACACCGGCCGGCGTTTGCAGGATCCCCCTTTCGAGCTCGCAAACGGCGTTGGGATCAGCGCCTCGTTCCAGGAGCAAAGCGACGACCTTGGCATTGCCGGATAAGGCAGCGCCGATCAGCGCTGTAAAACCAGTCGGCGTTTTTGCCTTCACGTTGGCACCGTGATCGAGCAAGCAATTCACCGCATCGAGGTCGCCGTTGCCCGCGGCGGCCATGAGCGCTGTATAGGCCGGCACGGCCCCGCGGCCATTCCCGCCGTGCGCGAGTAACAGCTCGAGGGTGCTGCGGGACCCCGGGACGCTGGCAGCGGCGACCATGGCAAAATCGTCGACCGGGGCGCCTCGATCGAGAAGAAGCCGCATCTTGTCAAGATCGTGGGTCGTCCGAAGGAGAGCGGCCGTGCCATCCTGGCCACGCACATGGACTTCCGCACCGCTGTCGACAAGGACGCGCATCATCTCCACGTCCGCGTACAGAGCGGCACGCATAAGCGCGGTGTCACCCGCTTCATCGCGCGCGTTGGCATTCGCTCCATGTTGGAGCAGGTACTGCGCCTGCGTTCTGTCGCCGTGGCGGATGGCGTCAAGGAGAATCTTGTCCTGGTCGGGCCGATTTCCCGCCGCGGGCGTGGGATGCGGACTGGCTGGAGTCGGTGTAGTGAATCTCCAAACGCCGACTAGCGCGATAACGAGAACGAGTAGGAGAGCGCTACGCAGCCCCACGCGAAGAAGGATCCCATTGCGGACCGGTCGCAGCATTGTAACACCCGTCTTCTCAACGCGGTAAATCAAAGGCATTCGTTTGCCGGGCTTTTTGAACATGATAGTTTAGCCCGGAGCTTTTCGCCATGCCATACTTCGCGGGTACCTTCAGCCGTGATGGAGCAGTATTGCGCGACTACAAGATGCCGCGATCGAAGTTGGCGGCGTGGCCGCCAGGGACAGGCCGGCCGGCGCGGATGAGACGCCAGCGCTCGCGCACCTCCGTGGGGTCGTAGGCGCGGTAGATGAAGTCGGCACGCAGCGAGACAGCGCCGGCGCGGCGCAGCTCCTTCAGCCGAGTCGAAAGGCAGAACGGGCCCTGGTTGAGCACAATCGTGCGGCAGTGGTAATCGAGCGCGGTTACCTTCTCGCCGTGGCTCGACACCATCTCCATTTGCTCAAAAGAACAATTGGCCTTGCCGGGACAACCGCCGATCAGGTTCGCGTAGGCGCAGGACTCCGCCAGGAAGAGCGGCGTGTCCTGATGGACGATGAGGACGGCACGGGCCCCGAATTCGGCGAGGAGCGAGCGCACGTTGGCCAGGCCATCCTCGGGTGACAGGGTGAACCGGTTCACTCCCAGCTTTTCCAGGGCCAGGACTGCCAGGCGATTGATGACGTAGATCGACCAGTCGGTGGAGAGGTCGAGTTTCGCCCCCTCACCCCTGCCCCTCTCCCCCGAGTACGGGGGCGAGGGGAAAAGCGGTCGATCTTCACGGGCGCTGGCGTTCGCGAGAAACGGCGTCTCGGCCCCCTCACCCCTGCCCCTCTCCCCCGAGTACGGGGGCGAGGGGAAAAGCAATTCCTCGCCAGTCATCGTTTGATCTGTGGGAGACGCGCTTCTGCTCCCCTCGCCCCCGTACTCGGGGGAGAGGGGTCGGGGGTGAGGGGGATTCACCCCGGCGCCGGAAGGTTGCCCAGCGCCTTGAAGATAACTCCAAGCCGAGAGATTGGCGGCTTCCCATTTGGTCCAGCCGGCGGCGCGGAGGTGATCGATCTTGTGGCGCAGGCTCTTTTCCTCCCAGTAGCGCGTCAGCGCTGGCAGCGCGAGGCGGAACCTCTCCCGGCCTAGCTGCCCAGCCAGGCGATCGAGCTTATCAATCAGTACGGTCAGGTTGTCGCGGGCGATGTCCACGACCACCTCTTCCAGATCGATGAAATCAGCAGGCTCTAAGGCGTCGAGAAAACCGACGCGGTCGATTTTAATCGACCAACGGAATGCTTTCGTCTCCGCCGCGGGCGGCATGGGCGGGCACAGCTGCGCTTTCAGCCCGGTAACGCGTTCCGACAGTTCCTGACGCAGAGCTTCTTCCAGCCCCGTCGCCAGGTCACGGCGCAGCTGGTTGAGGCGCGACACCGGCACGAAGCAATTCTCAGGATTGTGAAATGCGAAGGAGTGGAGCGTCAGCGACGTGTCGCCGAGTTTTTCGAACGCGCTGCGGGCCGCTGCCTGCATCGCCTGCTGATCCCTGGCCGGTGTGAACGGGCCGGCCAGCGTCCTGCGAACTTCCAGAATGGGAAGATGCCCGGCCGTGTGCGCGACGCGGCCAACAGCGCTAAGCTCCGCGCTGGTGAGCAGGACCTCGACGGCGACAGGCTTGCGCGTGCGATACAGGCCGGGCTTGGGGGTCGTGTGGCGGTATTTCTGCTTCACGGCCTGCGAGGAGGAACAATACACGGGAGCACCGACGGGAATGTCCGGGTGCTCGGCCGGCAGACCGACTTCCACGAGGGCACCGGCCGGGGCTTCGAAAACCTCGCGAGCGGTGCCGAACCGTCCGGGAGTAACCGTCCAGAGATGATCGACGGCAAAGCCGAAGGGTTTGCCCTGCACTGGGAGATCGATTTGCAAACCGTCGTGGCGCTCGAGTTCCCGGCGCGTGTGAAAGCGCAAGCGGGGTTCGGCCGTGCCGGTGTGGACGACGGCCTCGACCTTGCCGACGGGCGTGCCGCGGTGGCCGACGGTATCGCGATCGGCCACCTCCTTATCCTTGTGCGACTCCACGAAGAGGTGCGTCCACGGTCGACTGAAGACGCTCTGCATGTCGGCTTCCAGGGCGGGTCGCTCGCTCGGCCTGAGTGTGCCGTCGATGAGCTTCCGATAGTAACTCGTCGTGGTGGCGACATAGAGCGGGCTCTTCTTGCGTCCCTCCACCTTGAAGCACGACACGCCGGCCGCGCGCAAGGCGGGCACATGGTCCGGCAAAGCGAGGTCTTTCATCGAGAACGGGAAACCCTGACGCGGGTCGCGGCGCACCGGCGTGCCGTCGCGGAGGGTGAGCGGGGCGTTGCTGACCTCGAACGAGTCGCGGCACGAGTAAGCGCATTTACCGCGGTTGCCGCTGCGGCCCAACGTTTGTGCCGAGAACAAGCACAGGCCGCTATAGGAATAACAGAGGGCGCCGTGGATAAAGACTTCGGTTTCGATTCCGGAGGCCGCCGTGATATCGCGCACCTCCTCGAAGGTAAGCTCGCGGGCGAGCACGACGCGGCGAAAGTCCAGGCGCCGCAGGGCTTCGGCCCCGGCGCGATTGTGCACGCTCAGCTGCGTGCTGGCGTGCAGCTCCAGCTCCGGGAAATGCGTGCGCACCAGGTGGTAGACGCCCAGGTCCTGAATGATCAAGGCGTCGACACCGATGTCTGCAAGGGCGGCTACCGCCTCGATCAATTCGGCCAATTCGTCCTGGCGAACGAGCGTGTTGATCGTGACGAAAACGCGACGGCGCGGCTGAAGGCTATGGGCGTAGGCGGTAATCTCATCGACTTCCTCAATGGTGAAGTTCTCGGCCTCGGCGCGCGCGGAGAACTTCTTGAGTCCCAGGTAGATCGCGTCGGCGCCGAAGTGGAGGGCCGCGCAGGCCGCATCCGGACCGCCTGCTGGAGCGAGCAGCTCAACCGGGCCCTGCACACCGTCTGCGGCAGAAACGGCGACCTGGCTGCGCGGCTCGCTGACGGCGCCGCTGTAGGCGCCTTGCGGCTGCAGCGGTTCCGGCGCATCCGGTAAGGGAGATAGCGCTGTCCAGCCGTGCCAGCTCGAAGGGGATTGGCTCTCCTCGAGTTCAACTTCTTGCGGCAGCAACGGCAACGCGATCTTGCTTTCTGCCCCGGTCGACAATTCGTTCATGCGATCTCCTTAATACAGGAGATTGTAGCAGGGTTTAGGGACAAAGGCGGAGCAGCCGGCTTCCCGAGAAACCGGTGAAGAGTGAAACTAACGGTAAGGTCGTAACGCCAAGCGCGTGGGCGGCTCAGGAGGCGGTGGACTTGGCAGGAGCGACAGCGCGATCGAGGTCTGCTGCTGCTTTCGAGCGTTCGTGCACGATCATCGAGACGCCATGCTTGGGCCGCATGGTCACCGACGGCATCAATTTGAGTTTGAAGCCGGGAACGAGCGTCAAACGAAAGCGCTGCACCACCGTGGTTAGAACCAGAATTGCTTCCATCATGGCAAACTGGTTGCCGATGCACACGCGCGGGCCGTCGCCGAATGGGAAATAGGCGCAGCGCGGCAAGCGCTTGGCCAGATCGTTGTCCCAGCGTTCGGGCCGGAACGTCTCCGGATCGTCGAACCAGCGCGCATCGCGATGGACGATCCACTGGAAGAGCGAAATTTGCGTTCCCTTGGGAACGTGGAAGCCAGCAATCTCACAATCTTCGAGCGCCTCGCGGCCGATGCTGTAGGCGGGGGGATAGAGACGCATCGATTCCTTGATGACCCATTCGGCGTAGCGCAGCCTGGGCACGTCGGCGCTCGTGGGCAGCCGGCCGCCGAGGACCTCTTCCACCTCGGCCGCCAGGCGCGCGTCCACCTCGGGATGATTGGCCAGGAGATAGAACGTGTACGACAACGCCAAGGCAGTGGTCTCGTGGCCGGCGAGGAAGAGCGTGATGAGTTCGTCACGCAGTTGAAGATCGGACATGGCGCTACCGTCCTCGTCTCGGGCGGCAAGAAGCCGGCCGAGCAAGTCATTGCGCTCCTCGCCACTTTGGCGGCGCTGCTGGATCGACTCATAGATGATTTTGTCCAGTTTGTCGACAGCCTGCCGGAAGCGGCGGTTGGCCGGCAGCCAGGTTAAGCGCTGCAGCCACGGGAACCAGATGATCGGGCTGGCATAATAGCGCATGACGATCTCCAGACACTCTCCCACGGTGTCGGCCATGCCGGCAACATTGGTGGTAAACAGCGTCTGACCGATGATTTCAAGGGTCAGCCGCATGAAGTCGACATGCACGTCGCGCGTTTCGCCCGGGCGCCAGGAGTCGATCATGTGCTTGCTAAAGGCCACCATGAAATCGCTGTAGCGCTGGATCTGATCGAGTTGAAAGGCCGGCTGCGCCAGCCGGCGTTGCCTGCGCCAGAAGTCCCCCTCACTGGTGAGGAGCCCTTGCCCCACGAGTCCCGAGAGCATGTGGCTGCCTTTGTCCTTGCTGAAATTGCGATGGTTGCCGCGCAGCACATATTCGATGGCGTCCGGATGGATCAGCAGGTAGAAATTCAGGCCCGCAAACCTGAAGCGAATCACATCACCATACTTGCCGACGCACTGCTGTGGATAGTTGAAAGGGTCCCGAAGCAGTTGCACAGCATTGCCCAGTATTGGTAGCCCCTTAGGTCCGGGGGGAATCTTATTGGTAGTCATTAGCAGGTCTCCGTCTTGATGGCCGAATCTTTAGATGCGCAGGCACACTTTGCCGAAATGGGCGCCGCTTTCCATGTACCGAAAAGCCGCCGGGGCCTCTGCAAAGGGGAACACGCGGTCGACGACAGGCTGAAGCTTGTGCAAACCGATGGCCCGGTTCATCGCCTCGAACATCTCGCGCGAGCCCACATAAATGCCTTGCACGCGGATGTTCTTCATCAAGATCGGGGTCGGGTTGACCTCGGCGGAGTTGCCCGTGAGGACGCCGATCAAACTGATGCGGCCGCCCATGCGCGTCGCGCGGAACGAGCGCGGCAACGTGCCCGCACCGCCAACCTCAACGACATGGTCGACTCCCTGGTCATGGGTCAACTGGCGCACCGCTTTGTCCCATTCGGGGGTGGTCTTGTAATTGATGCCCGCGGAGGCACCGAGCTTCATGGCACGCTCCAGCTTGGCATCGCTGCTCGATGTCACGATTACGCGGGCGCCCGAGAGCCTGGCGAATTGCAGCGCGAAGAGCGACACTCCGCCGGTACCCTGCACGAGCACGGAGTCGCCCGCCTTCAGGTTGCCTTCGGTGATGAGTGCATGCCAGGCCGTGACGGCGGCACAAGGGAGGGTGGCAGCTTCCTCTTCGGTCAAGTGCTCCGGCGCCTGGACGACGCCCTCCTCGTTGAGGACCACGTATTCGGCGAGCATGCCAGGTCCCCCGCCGCCCAGTGCCGATCGGCCCTTGGCCTCGGTCGGCTCGCCCGCTATCCATTGCTGCATGAAGATGCCGGTCACGCGGTCGCCTGGCTTGACGCGGGTCACGCCCGCGCCGACCTCAGCAACCGTGCCCGCGCCATCTGAAAGTGGGACGCACGGGAGACGCAGCTTCGGGTTGTAGGTGCCCTTCACCAGCATCAAATCGCGGTAGTTCAGCGACCAGGCTTCCATTTGAAGCAGGATCTGCCCCGGCCCCGGCTGCGGCTTGGCCCGTTCGGTGATCGTGAGGGAATCGATACCGAACGTTTCTTTGAGTTCGAAGGCTTTCATGGTCGACACTCTCCCGGCTCGTGCCACCCTTCGGCGAGTCTATTTGTGTGGGAAGCCAGGTTATTATAGAAGTGTCGAGCGCTATCCGCAGCCTTCGCGCCTTTGCACCCAAGAAGGAGCCTTAGGGCATCGCAAATTGGCGAAAACAAAAGCGGCGGAAAAGCGCCGCAGTCCAAAGAAGTCGCTTTTGGAGTGCGGCGCTTTTCCGCCGCTTTTGTTTTCCGTTCCTCAACCCTTCAAAATCTGCGCAACTTGAACTAAGTATGAGGGAGTGACCGGGGAGAGAAGGTCTAGTTTTGCAGCGCTGCCACCGGCGAATTCTTCTGCGCGCCGTACGGGACTCCATAATCGCCGTCGATGGCTTGGTGGATGTGAACGTATACCAAGAAGCTTGCCGTAATGAGAAACTGTGCTACGCAGAGTGTTGCCAGGAGCGACCGTCCCAATCTCAACGCCTTGACAGAAGGTATTCCACTGCACAACGCCAGACGTGCAAGCCAGAGGATTTCAAAAGGATAAGCGATAACCATGTAATGGCGATGGATGGGCAAGCAAGAGAGGGTGAGCAGGATTCCGAAACCCAGAAAGGCAGCGTTCAAGGTGAAAGCCGTCGGCGA
>Ga0208044_1000526_pt1 | contig 27314 bp, 54 predicted proteins | sample Sb_taG_8_FD_187712 | JGI IMG/M metagenome (GOLD analysis project Ga0208044, IMG submission 187712) | Peat soil microbial communities from Weissenstadt, Germany - Sb_50d_c_BC metaG (SPAdes) (version 2) | ecosystem: Environmental > Terrestrial > Soil > Wetlands > Peat | place: Germany...
TGGGAAGAGGAACGGATCGGGCAAGAAGTAGTTACCGCTCGCATATCGTTCGCTAGGTCTTTGAAATCATTGTGACGTAATCGATGCTGTGGAGACGGCTATCGATTTGGAGAGCAAGCGCGAGGTCGAGTCGTCGAGCGTTGCGGCACTTCCGGACGTGTGGAGACGGCTATCGATTTGGAGAGCAAGCGCGAGAATTGCGTCGAGACCGTGCGACAGATCGCTGTTTTCTGTGGAGACGGCTATCGATTTGGAGAGCAAGCGCGAGAACGAGATCATCGAGTTGCTGACGAGCGGCAATCTACTCGTGGAGACGGCTATCGATTTGGAGAGCAAGCGCGAGATGATTCCATCTCCCCCTCGTCCGGTGGGGTCTGCGATGTGGAGACGGCTATCGATTTGGAGAGCAAGCGCGAGGGATGCGACCACAACATGTTCCGCCAACGAATCCGCGTCGTGGAGACGGCTATCGATTTGAAGAGCAAGCGCGAGAAATACCCGGTCGTAGCGACCTTGTCGCCTCAGCCCCAGGTGGAGACGGCTATCGATTTGGAGAGCAAGCGCGAGCCACAGAACAGCATGCTCGGCTGGCAGTGCGGGTCGCGACACCGGAGTGGAGACGGCTATCGATTTGGAGAGCAAGCGCGAGCGTCGTCACGGGATGTGGACTCGCCAAGTGCGGCCAGTGGAGACGGCTATCGATTTGGAGAGCAAGCGCGAGTCCCTTGCCCGCCACCCATGCAGACGGGTTCGCCACGTAGGTGGAGACGGCTATCGATTTGGAGAGCAAGCGCGAGTTCGTCTCGAGGTCGAACGTGACGATGTTTGGGGTCGTGGAGACGGCTATCGATTTGGAGAGCAAGCGCGAGGGGAAACTGGTACGCATGATTAGACCTTTCTCTTGGTAAGTGGAGACGGCTATCGATTTGGAGAGCAAGCGCGAGAACGTGATCCCGACGAGCGTAGCGGGTGTCGCCGCCTTGAGTGGAGACGGTTATCGATTTGGAGAGCAAGCGCGAGAAACAGGTCTTCGGGCACTCTGCCCCGTGGGAGTCGTGGAGACGGCTATCGATTTGGAGAGCAAGCGCGAGAGCGCCGTGGGGATGAAGTCGTCCTTGTGCGCGCGCCGGGTGGAGACGGCTATCGATTTGGAGAGCCAGCGCGAGACGGGGACTTCGGTCGCGACGCTCGCCGCGACGATGAGGTGGAGACGGCTATCGATTTGAAGAGTAAGCGCGAGGGTGGAGGTCAGGCAGAGTCTGCCGGGCCAGTGAGCGGTGGAGACGGCTATCGATTTGGAGAGCAAGCGCGAGTGCAAGCAATTGCAGCTCGGCACAACGTCGAGGTGGAGACGGCTATCGATTTGGAGAGCAAGCGCGAGGGGAAACTGGTACGCATGATTAGACCTTTCTCTTGGTAAGTGGAGACGGCTATCGATTTGGAGAGCAAGCGCGAGTACGGTTTGCGCGCGAGCCCATGCGCGATCCTACCGTTGGTGGAGACGGCTATCGATTTGGAGAGCAAGCGCGAGAAACGCTCGTCCGATGACGACGCTACTGTTCTCCTTGGGCACTTTGGAGAGCAAGCGCGAGGCAAGGGCCTCTCCGTAGTGGAGACGATTATCGATTTGGAGAGCAAGCGCAAGCACGCAATCTTCGCCGGTAATCCCGGCACCGGCAAGAGTGGAGACGGCTATCGATTTGGAGAGCAAGCGCGAGCGCCGGAGTGGATAGCCCGCGCGCGTATCCAGCGGGCTGGTGGAGACGGCTATCGATTTGGAGAGCAAGTGCGAGCCAAGACCACTCGCGCCGAAGAGGTGGAAACGGCTATCGGTTTGAAGAGCAAGTGCGAGATTCATCGGGGACGGCGCGCAGGGTGGTCGTCGATTTGGAGAGCAAGTGCAAGATGTAGTGGAAAACGGCTATCGATTTGGAGAGCAAGGGCCAGCACGACACGGCTATCGGTTTGGAGAGTAAGTGCGAACCAAGACCACTCGCGCCGAAGAGGTGGAAGCGACTATCGGTTTGAAGAGCAAGTGCGAGGAATCGGACCGGGCGTGTGGAGACGGCTATCGATTTGGAGAGCAAGTGCGAGGAAGCCGAATGTCGTTGGTTCGGCGTGTGGAGACGGCTATCGATTTGGAGAGCAAGCGCGAGTGGAACGTGGAGACGGCTATCGATTTGGAGAGCAAGCGCGAGGGGACCAGCGCGGTCTACTACGTGCGACGAGCAAAACGCGTGGCCATTGATGTTTGGAGAGCGAGCGCGAGCCACTGGGGGTTATATATTGAATTGGGAGTAAGTGCGAGAGCAAGTCCGACGTGTAGTTGAGTGCCATGAAGGCATAGGCTTTAGAGAGCGAGTGCGAGACCGGTGACTTAGTCCCCTTGCTGGAGAGCAAGTGCGAACTGTCTGGTTACGTGGCTATTGGAAAGCAAGTGCGAGATCCCATCACTCAGGAGATCAGCATCGGCGATCTCGAGTTATCACGTATCTCGTGTTAGCTAGAATTGCGATATCACGAGAATACAAACGAAAGAGAGGACGATTATGAGAAAGACATTGAACCAATGGCTCCTGGAGGCAAAGAAGCTCCGCGACGCGTGCATCGCAGCCCGGACGCGTTACCTGCTCTTCTTGACTGAGTTCGAGGCGTCGGGAACCTGGCAAAGCGGCGAAGCCATCGCGACTTTCGGCAAGTTCCTGGTGTTCCACAAGCTTTGCAAGGCTGAGGAATACGAGGAGTTCTGCGCGGCGCGTAAATTCCTCGATGATGACACCATCGAGCGGATCGGCCCTTACGCGACCCGGTACGCCGGAAGGATCCGCAGCTCCGAGAACCGCAAGCGGTACGTCCGCGACGCAGAGGCGTACCGTGCACGCGAGCATTCGCCGATGAGCGAGCAGCACGCGGGCAATCACAAGCGTCAATACGAGCCCGACGAGGGATACCGGTCTCGCCCCGAACAAAAACAGCAGCGGCGAGACGATCGCATCGCCGAGCTTGAAGGCGTGATCAGGGCCCAGCGTGAACGCATCAAGCTTCTCGAACGCGAGGTTGCGGAACTGCGTCGGCAGTTGGGAAAGACTGGTAAAATCGCTGCGAAGCCGCGCTCGAACAAATCGGAACAGCCTGACGCTAGGGTCTGATCGACGGAACTGGCAACGCGAAAAAGCCGCATTTCGCAACGGGATGTCGCGTTCTGTAGGTAGGACGACCGATCTCGTGCGTCCTTGACTCCGCCGCCACCCTACGGCAGTCTGACGGCACCGAAACGATCATGACCACTTGACACTTTGTGCACACTGACTATTGTTGACGGCATGACCAAGGACGATCGATCCCGCGCCCGCAAGAAGACGAGCGGCGCCGAGAACAAGACGGGCGACAAACCCAAGCGCATCGTCATCTACCTCCCGCCCCAGCTCGCCAAACGCTTCCGCGTCTGGTGCATCGAGCACGACCGGAGCATCTCCGACCTCGGGGCCGAACTCATCGAACGCCACCTCATCACGTCATCATGACCACCATGACCAAACCCTCCGTCGACGCCGAGCGTCTCCAGATCGTCCAGCGCACCGCCCGGTACGTCCTCTCGAAGGCTACCGTGGGCGGAGCCCGCTTCAATGCCATGGACATCTTCCCGCCCGAACTCCAGGGCGTCAAAAGTGGGACTCCAGAATATGCGTGGAGGTGGCAGCTCGCCTGGACGTGGGCGAGGGCCGGGTACATGCACGAGACCCTCTCGGGGACGGGCTTGAACAAGCACCGGACCTACACCCTTCTCCAGCTCGGGCGCGAGGCTCTCGAGCGCATCTCCACGGAGCCCGCGCTCGCGTCCTTCTACATCAAGAACCGCCGCACGGCGGGCACGGAGGTCACCGCCAACCGGGCAGCGGAGTTCTACCGGCCGCAGGAGCTTGTCCGCCTCACGGCATCGAAGGGTCTCCGCCTCGTCCCCACCAAGAGCGATCCTTCTTCCTCCTCGCCATCGAATGACGAGAGCGAGAATGAAGAGACTCAAGGGGCCGCTTCCGAAGAGGGCGATGCCCCCGGCGAAGAGCGAGGCGGGACCAGTGGGGCCGATCAGGGCGCGCTCAGCGATCTTCGGGGCGTGCTCGGTGAGCTTCAAGGCCTTCCGGTCTTCTTCGAGCGGATCACCGCCGTGCTCGAACGCATGAACGATCGCCTCGTGAAGGTCGAGGGCGAGACCCGCGATCAGTCAGACCTCCTCGTGGAAGCCACGCGGCTCATGTCGGTCGGGGGTCCCAAGGACGGAAAAGACGCGCCCGCGACGCGCGACGAGATCGCGACGGCGCTCGCCGAGCTGACGCAGTCGTTTTTGCGCGACAACCCCCAGAACGTGGGGTTCACGGCATTGCTGAAGAAGCACGAGGAGCTTCACGAGAAGCTCGCGAGCGCTCAGGACGCAGCCTTCAGCGAGGAAGCGTTCTCGAAGATCATCGGTCCCACGATGCGCGAGATCGTGTCGCGGGAGATCAAGCCTGCGCTTTCGCAGAAGATCGACGAGCGCTTGGCGGCGCTCGAGACCAAGGTGAGCGCGGACGTTCGCGTCGCCATCGCCGAAGAGGTCTCGCGCGTGCTCGCGAAAGACGTGGCGAAGGCGATGACTCCCGTGGTCCGTGAGGCCTTGGCCCAGGAGATCGGTCCTGGCCTCACGCCCGTGATCGAAGCCATCGTCCGGGCGCAGGACAAGTCCGAAGCCCACACGAAGGCTCTCGCTCACGCCTCGGACAAGCACGTCGAGCGAACTCTCGGGGAGAAGCTCGGAGGCGCGTTCGAGAAGCTCGATGTTCGCATCCAGGCGATCGGCTCCGGCATCAACGCTGCCGCAGAAAAAATCACGGAGACGGCGGCCGTCATGGATCAGCGCGCCACGGTGCACGGCGCAGTCATCACCAAAATCATCGAGCAGCGCTTCGAGGCGCTCGCCTCGAGCATCGAAGAGCGCATTTCAGCCCTCGCTCCCGACGCTCTCGCGATGCGCGAGCTATCGGAGAAGCTCCAAAGCGAAGTCACTGGGGCGTGCGAGGAGCTGAAGGACACCCTCGCGACCGTCAGCGCCGACACCCAGGACCTCGCCGAGCGTGTCGACGCCGTGACCGATGGTTTCGACAAGGGCCACGCGGAGTTCAAGCGGCAAGGCGCGATCATCGTCGACAGCTTCAAGCAAGTGTCCGGCGCGGCGCAAGACGTCCTCGACGCGGCCAACGCCGTCTCGAGGGAGATGATCGCTTTCGCGAAGCTCCGCGCCATGAGGGACGTCCCGCTCGAAGCCGTCCTCGACGCCGGTGACGAGGCCGTCACGCGGCTCGCGGCGGCAGGGGAGAAAGTCGGGAGCAGCTCGACTTCGCTCGGGGGCGGTCTCATCAGGCCCATCGCCAATGAAGATATGCGGCCGATCATTTTCCCCGCGAAGGCTGACCAGAAGGAGGCGAAGCCGTGACGCCGGAACCGGAAATGGACAAGCCGATGTCCGAGCAGCAGAAGCTCGCGGTCGCCGAGAGGCGCGAGTACGAGACGGCTTCGCCCGAGGAACGCAAGCCTCACCACAACCTCTCGGACTTCATCAAGGCCAAGTACCCGGAGCGATCGTCGGCGGCCGTCTCCGTCCGTGGCAAGCTCCACCTCGCCGGCGAGCGCGCCGCGATTTTCTGGGAGCGCATCGAGGCCGGGATGCCGCTCTCCACCGCGGTCAACCTGATGCGCAACTGCGAGAAGGCGTGGGCGGAGAAATCGACCAAGGAGCGCGGCTCCAAAGAGACGGAGCGGCTCGCCCTGTTCACCAAGATCGCGACCGAGAGGCTCGAGCGTTACGACGCTCAGGGCATGGTGCGGACCGTGAACGGCAAGATGTACCGCTCGACGCCCCCGACGGACCGGGCCATGCGCATCGCGAAAGGCGAAGCCACGCCCCGTAACCAAGCCGCCGCGAAGGGCTCGTCCAAGAAGAACAAGGACCCGGTGCTCACGGGGCACAAGACCATCGTGCGCGAGGCGATCGCCGCGTGGGTCGCCGCGCGCCTGCCGAAGGACGACCCTCGGGTTCCCGCATTCACGACCGAGTTCATGCGCGAGATCGAGGTCGTCCTCCAGTCCTTCACGCAGCGCCTGTCGATGGCGAAGCCCAATCGTGATCAGCTTTTCTCCGCATGCGACTTGCTCAACATCCCTCGCCCCCGCTGGGGCAAGCCCGCCGACGAGAAGCGCGCGCGGAAAAACCAGCGCTCGGTGCTGAAGTCGACGCACCCCGACACCCTCGGTCATGACGGCGGCCTCGACGCCTACCAGGCCATCAACGAAGCCTACAACACCATCGTCGCCTACAACGACAGCCTCAATTCGAACCCGAACCGATCTGGAGAATCCGATGCGCCCGCGCCTTGATGTGATGTCAGTTTTGGAGCAATGGGAGCCCGACCGCAAGAAAGGCCTGGCTGCAAACGCGGCCTCGCTCCTCGAGTACGCCGCGCGCAAGAAGCCCAAGGAGTCCATCTCGTGGGGCTGGATCACGAAATGCGTGGTCGGAGGCAAGATGCAGCACCCCGACTCCAAAATCGTCGTGGATATGATGGGCCGTTCGGCCGCCATCCGGAAGATCCTCGGCCGTGACTACAACCGCGGGCTCGTGTCCATCCGGGGCCACGGCGTGCGCGCGACGACCGACGCGGACGACTACGCCAACACGCAGCTCCGCCAGGACGCGAACAAGTACGAGGGCGCGCGCCAAAAGCTCGTCGCGAGCCGCGCGCGCGTCGACACGAAGACCATGAAGGACAAAGAGCTGCGCGACTGGGTCGAGCAGGGCGTCTCGAAAGTCCTCGCGGCGCACAACGACAGGCTCGCGCGGCTCCTATTGCCGCCGGGCGAGGAAGGCAAGGACAACGACAAGGACAAGGACAAGGGGAAGAAGTGATGGAGACCAAAATTTTCGAACTCCGCTTCAGTTACTATGACGTCAGCGAGCGCGACGACGCGGAGCGCACGGAGGGGACGTTCTCCATCTTGTGCCGTGCCCCGACCAAGGACGACGCCATCGCCGTCGCGCGCGAACGCTTGAAATCGGCCGCGACGGCGCCCGGCGAGTTCTTGCGCGAGGTCGGGGAACCTGTCGTAGATCTCGACTGGATCTTCGAGATCGACGACGTCAAGCGTCCCGTGATCATCGGCCACGTCGAGCATGTCGGGATGGCGCCTTACATCGCAGCATCCGAAGACGGCCGCCTCGAGGACGCCGGCATCGAGCTGCACTACTACGACGACCCGAACCACGTGGCGCCGGCCGACGGGCCCTTCAAGGGTTCGATGAGTTCGTTCTTCTGGCGCAGGCCTACAGGCGGAACCGGATCCCGATCGTTGACGAAGAATGTCCCAGCCCTTCCAGCCTCCGCGGAGACTCCGAGGGATCGGAGGATGGTGCAAGTCCTTCGCGAGCCGACCGGGAAACATGATCGCGCAGCCCCGGTCTCGCGAGCGCACAAGCAGAAGTACAAGACCCTCATCCAAGCGCTGGAGGACGCGAAGAAGAAGAACGCTGGCCTCCTCCTCGTCGCGGCCCCGTGGGTCCTCGGCGACAACTACGAAGAGCTTGTCGCGAACATGAACCTCGTCGCCAAGGCGGACTTGAAGCTCTGCATCGGAACGCTCGACACCGCCCCGGATCCCGCGGACGTGGAATCTTTCCCGAAGTTCAAGAACTGAAACAACACTGGCGAGGAGACGAGGAGGAAGAAGTGGTGAAGAAGATCGAACCGCCGGATCCGCCGGGACCGATCTACTTCGTGTCTCTCGCCGACCTCCAAGCCTGGGTCAAGAAGAACACCACGGATTCCACTCTGATGTTCCACTACGACGAAGACTCCAAGCGTTACTCCGTAGGCCTCTGCAGCGACGGCGTCGACGAGGACGAAAACGACTGGTGCTACGCGAAGACGATGGTCGAAGCGGTGGAGAAGCTCGCGGCGGTCGTGAAGGCGAGGCGCCCCAAGGGCGTGAGGGGCCTCTTGAACCCCGCGCCCAAGAAAGGGCTCAGGCCCGTATGAGAAAGGACGGAAAGAGATGCTGAGGGACAGAGAACCCAGGACCCCGCAAGAGCGGAAAATCGCTGACGCGGAAAAAACGCTCAACTACGCCTTGAACAGCTACACCACGGCCCTGACCGAAAGGTGGGAGGCCGACGGGAAGACCCCGCTCGACGCGAGCATGTTCGCGTCCCGTCAGATCGTGCTGAGCGCGGCAGATCACGCGGCGGCGATCTTCCTCTCGATCGCGCGGCTCTCCGGCGACAAGCTCGATATCGAGACCACGAGGCTGTACCTCATGAAGCTCATGAGGCTCGTATTCGATCAGGTCACGAACAAGGTCGAGGAAAGTCTCCCGGACCTCATCGAGGTGATCTTGGGGGCGGACAACTGATGATCCTCATCGCCGAAGACGACAAGCAGGTCCAGAAGGCGTACGCGCGCTTCCTCCGCGGGCACGTCCTCCGGATTTTCGACGACGCCGCGGAAGCACTCGAGGCGATCGAGGTAGGTCTCCGTCCCGACGCCATCGTCAGCGACCTCGAGATGCCGCGCATGCTCGGCTCGGACTTCTGCTTCGCGGTGCGCCGCCTCGGCCTCCCGACGCCTTTCATGCTCGTGTCGGGCAACCCCAGCGTCGAGCAGCTCGCGAAGGAATGCGGCGCCGACGAGTGGGCCGTGAAGGGCGGCGGGGACCTGCTCTCGAAGATCACGAGCTTCGTGAAGATCGTGAAGGAGCCTGCGCCATGATGAAGAAGGTGAGCATCGAGCTGGACTGGCTGGATGCGAAGACGCTCTCGTCGCTCCTGCTCCATCACCTCGTAGCGTCGGGGACGCAGAACGAAGAAGAGAGCCGGGTGGTAGAGCGCGTGCGCGCGGCGATCGCGTGCGCCCATCCAGTAGCGAATGAGGCAGGCAGCCATGACGGATGAGCAAGTGATCGAGGTATGGGAAGCCGCGAAGAAGAACGTCAGCGTCTTCTGCGACGAGAACCACGTGCATTCGGCGAGGCGGGGATGTTTGATGCCGAAGAAGATGACGGGCGACTCGGTGACCGACGGCCGGGACGTCGCCATCTGCGTCCTCGCCGAGACGCTGCTCGGCGAACGGAAGCTCATGCGCGACGTTGCAGCGAAGCTCGGATCAGTATTCACAAAAATCGGAAATACGTGACATGACGCTTTTTCTCATCTCGTTTCACGACATAGACGAAGAACTCGGGGGCTGCATCATGCGCGGCCTTTCCGAAGAAGAAGTTCTCGCCAAAATCAGGAAGGCTGATTTTGGTGGCCAAGTAGGGCTTTCAGCCCACGGACGGATCCTTGTGTCCGAGGTGCGCCCTGAACCCGCGGCCCTGATCCCTGAACAGTTCATCGATCGGCTCCTCACGGACGACGAGATCGGGCGCGTGTATGAGCTTATCCAGCCAGCCTCCTCCATGCCCGAAGGGCCGGAACTCGATGCCACTGCGGATCTCATGACCACTCAACTCAACGAGGACATCGCCCGTGGCCTCGGAAAAACCGGAAAGCAGAATTAGGATCATGACGACCACGAAGAACACCAAGCGCATCCAGGTCACCCTCGACATCACCATCCCTGCCGACTGGACCCTCGGCGAGACGGAGGTATGGCTCTACAAGAAGCTCCGCACGACGTACGCCGGCCATGGGTGGCGGACCGACGCCGAGGTGGGCGAGCAGCGCATGAAGAGGCCGGTGGGCCCATGATCGACGCCGATATGTGTCGCCACGAGGCAGGTGATTGGTGCCACCTCTGCGGCCGGCGCGAGTCGCCGCTCGCCGACATCTGGTATGCGGAGAACGCCGAACGCGACAAGCCTGTGAAAAGCGGCGTGCCGAGGCCCGTGCGCTACGTCCGCATTTGCGCTTCATGCGGTGACAGGATCGGGCGTGTCGCGCGCGACAAGCTCGCCGTACCCGTCGCCGCGTGCGGATTGCTCGACGTCCCCACTCCGCGTCAGGGGCTGCCAGTCGATCAGAAGCACGCGCAGAAAAACCGTAGTGCCGCGTTAATGGCGACGCATCCCGACGTCACCGGCCGAACGAAGAGAGGCGCGCGATGACTGAAGGCGAGCAAACCATGCACGAAGAGTTCGAAAGGGAGCTGCACGAGGGGATGCTGGAGGACGCCAGGAGCGAGCCCGCGACGATCTCGCTGGCGATTGTCGTCCTCACACTCGCGACGGGAGAGCGTAAGGTGCTGACCTACTACCAGGAGTTCGGGGACGACGACGGGATCGGGCTCGCGGGGGAGATCGTGCAGAAGATCCGTCGCGCGCGCGGCCTGCTCCAACCCGGAGAGAAGCTCGAGCGGTTCCTCGTCGAGAACGTGCCGCTCGACCAACTCAAGCTCGTTCCGAAACCGACTCGATCCCACGAGCCCCGGATCCAGGAACTGCCGCGGGAGGAACCATGAAGCACGTGCTCACGCTCGAGGAGATCGCGACGGCCTGCAGCGAGTACGTCGTCAAGAGGCACTACCCTGGTTCGCCCGACGGCGGTGGCGGTTGGCAGGCGCACGTGAGCGTCGAGACGGTAAAGGTGGACCCCGCGAAGATAGGCGCGACCTGGAAATCAAATTTCTCGGAGGGCGTGATCACCTGCGTCTCGATCGAGGTTGAACCGGTGGCGTCGAAATGAGAAGGCGCAAAGGCAAAGCGAAGTTCCTCCGTGGCGTCGTCTTCGAGCTGATCAAGAGCGACCTGAACGGCAAGAAGCCCGTCGGCGCGACGAACGATGAGATGCAGGTCGTGACGCGCGAGAACTCGCAGACGCTCTCGCCCCGCACGCGCGAACTTGTGAAGGCGGGGCTCGTCTGTAACAGCGGTATCAGGCGCGAGACGCGGAAAGGTGGGTGGGCCATCGTCTGGATCCCCGGCGCCGCTGCAATCATTGATGGCCGACCGAACAAGCGTCCGAGGCCACCAACGAAGGCTGAGATCGTGGAAGTGTCGAAGACGCTGAAGTACCTCCTCCATGAGGGGTCCGGGATCCCTCTCTTGAAGACGTACAAGAACGAGGTTCGAGAATTCATGAAGTGGGTGGCTTGGCTCGCGAACGCATGAAGAAGCCCGACAAGTATCCGTATATTTTCGGCTGCTACGTCGATGAGGGATTCGAGCGCGAGCTTTCAGGCGCCTACCTTGGCGCGCGCGTCGAGATCACGCACTACAAGGGCGCGATGATGCTCTCCGTTCTGCCGCCGCGCCCAAAGAAAGGCGAGCCTCACACCTGCTCGTGCCCGTCGATTCAGTATCCTTCCGCGTGGCTCAGGGGCGACGACCTCGACGCGCTCATCGCCGTGCTGCGGGAATCGAAGCGCGTGTGGCTCAAGGCGTACAAGAAAGCCGAGCGTGAGGTCAAAAAGCAAAAGCCTCATCGTGCACGCCGGGAGGGAGTGAGAAGGAAAAGGTGATGGGAGACGCGCGCAACAAGAGGCGAGTCGAGGCCAGGGAAGAAAAGAAACACGGCGGCGGGTTCAGCGTCCCGCTCGTCGTCACGTTCCGCGACGTCGGCGTCGAGTACAAACAGCGCGTCGTGCTCTTCTGCAGCGAGCTGGACGACCCGCCCGACGAGGACATCGTCTCCGAGATCCCCGTCCGGGGAGAGCTGACGATGGAGCGCAAGGAGGACATCGTGCTCAAGTTCGCCACGCTCTTTACCGCCTGCATGACGATGCCGGGCGAGGGGCCCGAGAAGTGGAAGATCGGAAGCATGACGGCGAGAGCGTTCAAGAAGAAACGCGAGGGCGAGATGAAGGCTGTGAACAGCGAACAGATCGAGCCCGCCGAGGTCGATCACGAAAAAGACGAGCTTTGGCCGCAATTCACGAAACGATAACGAGGCGAGGAGAACCGGATGAAGAAGATCATCACCAAGGGAACGGACACCTACCGCGCGACGTGCAGCGAGTGCGGCACGGCGTTCACGTACGAGCGCGAGGACGTGCACCACAACTACATGACGGGCGGGGACTGGGTCTCGTGCCCGCACTGTGCGCATAGCCACCGGCACTTCGGCGCCGCGGGCGCGTGGGGCTCCCCGTGCGGAAGAGGCGACGGCTCGAAGACGAGCATGAGCGTCAAGCCGTTTTCTACTATCTACCGTAACGATCGCTGGTTGCTGGGTCCTCCCGGACAGAGGTGGGACTAGTGGCAAACGCGTTACCGAGCGCGGAAGCTACGAAGGCCGTCGAGAAGATCGTCGAAGATCTCACGGATAGGCGCGGCCTCCGTCAGGGGTGGGAGAACATTACGGGCGAGATCCAGGAAGAGATCAAAGCCGTTTGGGCTCAGGCGATCGACGACGCCTTCCGGAACGGCGACCTGTGAGCGTCTGCATCTTCTGCCTCACGCACTCCTCGCGCGACATCGCCTGGTGTTCGTACGGTATGAAGCACGAGTATCCCGAGCTGGAAAAACCGAAGCAGGTCGCAAAGCTCGATCGAGGCTTGTGCACCAAGTGCGGCTTGCACGCGAAGAACCCGGCGTCGCAGAAGAACGGCTGCGACCACGAATATCCAAAGGAGGAGTGATGCCGATCAAGGACAGCGTGACGAAGAAAGAGATCGAGGAGAGCGACGTCTTCCGACCGGCGAAAGACGTCATGAAGGCCGCGTTCAAGGTCGCGGCGTTCGAGCACGACAGCACTGACGCCGGCGACATCTACTGGGACATGCTCTGCGACGACCTGCTCGGGACGCTCGACGAATGGCGCGTCGCGTGCGGCATGGAAAGGCTCAAGTGGGAGAAGGCGGCGCCGTCATCATGATCCACATCCACAACCAGCGCGGCACGCTTTGGGTCCGCTACCTCGGCGGCACGACGATCTACCGCGCCGACGTCTTCCCGATCCCGACGGACACGGTGCCCGAGCGCGTGCGCCTCCTCAAGAAGCGCAGCGACGTCGCCCAGATCTGGTACGTGCCGGGCCTCGAGTGGGTCAAGGACGCGAACGAAGAATACAACGCGGAGAAGAACAAGTCATGAAGGTCCTGCGCGGCAGATCCGACAAGAGCATCGACGGGTGGTGGGTCCCGAACGACGACAAAGAGCCCCACACCATCGAGGGGATCCTGATCGATTTCTCGCCAAGCGGTCATCCCAAGAACCGCATGAACGCCCTTGTGCTCGAATTGACGACGTCCTGCTTCGACGTGAGGGACTATAAGGGCGGCAAGATCGCCGGCGCGATGCCCGTCGGTTCCGTCGTCGGGATCCCCGAATCGAAGCGGAGCAGCGAGAGCCTCTGGCCCGGCCACGCGGGCCACAAGGTCTCCGTCACGCGCACATTCATGGAAAACCGTCGACAGGGCAAAGCTTTCAACATCGAGACCATGGTGTCCGAGGCGACCGTCAGCACCGTCGCGCTCCGCGAGGAAGAGGTGACCGTGGAAGCCATCGACGCCAAATACGAGATGCTCAAGGAGTGGGTCATGCGCGTCGGGTCTGCTCTCGGCTGCGACAACCTGTACGCGCCGGACACGGCCACCATCGAAGACCTCCTCGAGCCCGACGGATCCGACGGTCCGCGGCGCGACATGCGCGCCGCTGCACGAAACGAGAGATTCCTGCGCGACGCGCGGAGGAGCCTCGGCGTGCCGTTCAAGAGGGACGACCTCGTCGTGGACGTCGCGCAGAAGCTCAAGGACCTCGTGAATGGGAAACCCTCGTGAGGAAGCTGCCGTACGTCGTCGTCTACGTCGATCGCGACCTCACGGACGTGGGGCTCACGGGCTACTTGAACATGCAGTGGAAGGACGGGTGGGAGTACGTCGCGCACCTCCCAGGTCCCAGCTCCTACCCGAAGCAGGGTCTGCTCATGAAAAAGCGCGACCTGCCGGAGCCGTTCAAAGTCTTCAACGCCTTGATGACGCTCTACAAGAGCAAGAACCTCACGACGCACGAACTGTTCGCGAGTTTCACGTCGCTCCTGTCGGAAGACCCGTCAGACCTGCCCGAGGTACGCGCGTGGCTCGGGGAGGGCGAGACGCGCGACAAATTCGAGGAGTGGCTGCGCGGTTTGTTGAGGGACCGCCCCGTGATCCAAATGTCGAGCGGCCTACCCATCACTCTCTCCGAGGAGCTTCTCGCGGCGCTCGCGAAAGACGAGAAGGAGAAAAAGTGATGCACGACCTCAGCATGACCCAGGCGCTCTCGATCTGGTCGGACCTCGAAGCGGCTTACTACGGCAAGAACAGCTTCGGCGGCGACACCGCCGAGATCTACATCTACGAGGCGATGCCTTACGATCCGACCGTGGCGAGCCTCGTGGGCGTCCTCCACGAGAGCGAGCGCGCGAGGAGCATCGCGGGCGAGTCGTACGACCAGGCGAACGCGAGCCTCTGTTCGCTCTTCACGCACTTCTCGAGGACGCACGAAGCGCGCATCGAGGTCGAGGACCGCGAGCTAGGCGATTGGCTCAGGACCGCGCGCTACATGCACCGCGTCCACGTGAAGGTCGTGCCGCGATGAAGTGGCCCGAGAAGATCCGCGTCATGCAGCTCAAGAAGCGGAGGGGCAGCACGCCCGCCCGGACGCCGAGCGAGATGTCCATCTTGGACCCGTCCGACGAGGAGTTCGACGACGAAGACATCCGCATCTACGTGCCCGAGAAGAAGCTGTCGAAGAAGACGAAGAAGAAGGGGAAGAGATCATGCCCGTGACGCTCGACGACGACGAAGTGAGAGAGATCCGCGAGTTGCTCCACGACTTCGCGCGTAACCCGTTCTCGGGCAGGGAGATCGACGCGATGGGAGGTCTGCGCTCCGTCCTATCGCGAGGACTCCTCGACAAGCTCTGCGTCCAGATCCCCGAGAACAAGACGGCGGAAGCGCTCAGAGCAATGGATTCTCGATGACCAATCAACCTAACCTTCCTCCGAAAGTCGCGCGACGCAGTCGCGGTGACACCGACTCTTCCTACGGGTGCGACGAGTGCGGCACGACCACGGCTCCTGCGCTCATCAACTTTTGCGCCAGGACCCCAGGCTCCGGTCATTACAACGGCGTGCATTCCGTGTGCAGGCGGTGCCTCGAGAACGCGCTCGCGATGTTCACGGACCCGAGCCTCATCCAGACAAAAACGCCAACCAACATGGCGGAGAGAGTGGCGCGTGCCTTCGCAACGAAGATGCACGCCGACCAGAAGTACGACTCCGGCACGGAGCCCTACGTGGTCCATCTCGCCGAGGTGCGCGACACGCTCGTCGAGTTCGGCTGGGGTAATGACAACGATCTCCTCGTCTCCGCTTGGCTCCACGACGTGGTCGAGGACACGACCGTGCTCGCGGCGAATATCCAGGCGGAGTTCGGCGCGCGCGTATCGAACCTCGTGTGGGCGGTGACTGGGCAGGGAAGCAGCAGGGCCGAGAGAAACGATGACGCCTACTGCAAGATGTCCTCTTACCCAGACTCAATCCCGCTCAAGCTCGCCGATCGCGTCGCGAATGCCCGCGCGTCAAAGCAGACGAGCCCGGACAAGCTCTTCGAGATGTACCGGCGCGAGCACACGTTATTCTCGGCGATACTCAAGCCTCACAGCGGCGCAGACTCGCGAGAGATCGCTATGTGGCGAGCGCTCGACGAAATCTTCGCGGAGGTTACATGAACGAGCCAGACGCGCTGGACCCGCTTTTCCAGGAGATCGAGGATTACCTCGGCCGAACGCCCGTGTCCGCGCTCGAGAGTGACCGCGTCCTTGGGTACCTTCTGAAGCTCTCCGCCGGAGCCCGCATCGTGATCGGCAGGCTCTCCGAGGTTGAGTTCATTCTGAAGGAGGCCCGGATCGCCTGCCCGCTCTGCCGCGGCAAGGGCTACTGGAGCACCGACGTCTACAAGAACAGACCCTGCCACTGCAAGGCCGGCGAGCTGTTCTCTTCGATCACGAAGCGCGCTGAGGACGCCGAGCGCGCCATGGGCTCTCAAGCCAAAAATGTTCGCGTCGGCGTCGCCGTCGTGCTCCGTCGCGGCGGTGAAGTGCTCATGGGCCTGCGGAAAGGGAGCCACGGCGCGGGCGCATGGTCTTTCCCCGGCGGGCACCTCGAGCCCGGCGAGACCGTGCAGCAGTGCGCGGCGCGCGAGCTTGCCGAGGAGACCGGCATCGAGATCGACTCAAAGCGTTTCAAAAAGCTTACGTTTACCAACGATATTTTCGAGAATGAAGAAAAACACTACGTCACGCTCTACGTCGAGGTCGCTCCCGAACCCGGTCTCCTGAAGCTCAACGCCAAGCTCCTCGAGCCCGACAAGTGTGACGCGTGGTGCTGGCAGGACGCGCCGCCGAACCCGCTGTTTCTGCCCATCGAGAACCTGCTCAAGGACGGCTTCCGGATCTGGATGAGCGCTCCATGAGGACCTGCCAGTGGTCGAAGCGGAAAGAAGGAGAGACGACCGTGAAGCTCCCGCAACTCTGCCCGCACTGCGACGCGGACATCACAGATCCCGACGACAGTCTTTTCCACACGAGGGACAAGTGCCTGGAGGTCTTGCAACAGAAGTGCGCCCACCTGGAGCGCAGGGTCTTCGATCTCCTCCTCGGAAAGACCGGGGCGTACGCGGTCCGACCGGAATCGTCCGGTGCTCCACGCGATGAACCCTGGAGAAGGTACGAGCCGCTCTTCCTATGGCGAGATCTTCTCACTGATCGGTGGGGTAACGATCTGATCGCACTCCTCGCCGGGCTTGGGGGTCCAATCGATCATCGGCTCCCGTCCGAGCATGTCTCAGCGTGGGAGGCGTTCGGGAAGCTCGACGAGAGTACGCGATGGGCTCATGCGAAAGCTTTCGTGCGCGCGACCGAACCGGCAGGATTGAGGAACTATGAAGATGACGGCGTCGAGGAGCGCGAAGGAACTCCCGCCGAGTCCGAGCATCATTTTCACAACGACGCCGAGAGGGGCAGCGGAGAAGACGAAGAAGATGAAGAGGGAAGAGGTGATCCCATGAAGGTCCGCATCGAACACGACGATCAACCCGAGGACATCTTGGAGAAAATCAACGAGGTCCTGAAGCGCATCGGCTTCGAGCTGAAACACGGCGCGGGAGGCGACGGGTTCGTCGTGTACAAGCTCTCTCCGGTAGCCGTGACGGCAAAGTAACGGTACAGTGGGGACCCGATGATCTCTCGCACTGGCAGCGACAAGCAGAAGCTCGTGGACATCTGCTTCGAGTGCGTGCTCACCGTGCTCGACCGGGATTACGTAAAGACGTTCACCAAGATGACGCAGGCAGAGCGCGCAGAGTGGGTCACAAAGCAACTCCGCGCGTGCGGCTTCGACACCCAACCCATCGGGGCGTCGTGGGGCGTGCTCGTCGAGCCGAAGACGATCACGAAGCTCGACGAGCGCAGGCTCCGCGACGCGGACACGGCGCTCGCGCTCCCCGAGCCTGGGACGAGGGTAGAGATAGAGGCGCAGCTCGGGATCATCCATGACGGGATCTGCGCAATCCAATCGACGGATGATCTCGGCCCGGAGATGAACGCGCTCGTCGAGAACAAAGAGCGCGTGCTCCAGGAGAAGTACAAGCGACTGGGATCGCTCTTGAAGGAGATGAAGTGATGAAGGGCCACGTGTGGAGCGACCCGGTGTGCATCTACGAGATGTTCTCGGCGCGGAAATGCTCCGGCTGCGGGGCTGTGGGGTTCTTCGTCGATGACATTCCCCCGAACGAGGATCTCGAAGCCCAAACTCCCCCGATGCCGAAAGACTGCGCCACCACTAAACCCATGGTGGAGGCGGGGCACTTCGTGTGGAACTTCGACAGCCCGCCGTCGTGGCTCGGCGGCGAGCACGACAAGTGGACGTGGGGCGTGGAACAAACACCATGAAGCACTCGAATCCAAACATGCTCCTCCGCATCGGGCAGGGCGACGCACTCGGGATGGCGACCGAGTACCTCGACCTCGGGTTGCCCGAGCACCTGGCCGCGAAAACCGAAGCGCTGAAGCTCGAGCGCTACGTCAAGCATCCGAAGTGGGACATCCCAGCCGGCCACTACACGGACGACACGCAGATGTCGATCGCGGTGGCGAGGACGCTCGACCTCCACGACTTCGCGCTGCCCGAGACCGTTGCCGTCCGCGAGATCCGTCCCCTTCCTGGGACGACCGTTCACCACGAGGAGGGCGATCCCCGCTCCGAATGGCCCGGCGAATGGGAGAAGATCATCGCGATACGCCGCGCGTTCGCCCAGGACTTCGTTCGTTTTTACCAGCGAGACCGGCGACTCGGATATTCGAAATACTTTCAAGCCTTCCTCGACAGCGTGCACACCGGGGATGAATTCCTCCTCCGCTGCTACCCTCACTCCGACAAGAACGGCGCCGCGATGCGCTCGGTGCCGATCGGCGTCCTACCGGACCCAAAGCTCGTGCTCCACGTCGCGCGCGAGCAGGCGAGAATCACGCACGATACGTACGGCGGGAGGGTGTCGTCCGAGATGGTCGCGCTCATGAGTTACTTCGCGCTCTATCATGACGCTCCCCTCTCGGGCGTCCGAGAATTCCTCGCATCAATCTTGCACGTCTCTGAGAGCGATCGTGATCCCTTATCCTTGCTCTCGTCGTGGGGAGGAGGTCCTGTCGCGGGCTCTGGTGTTGGCATGAAAACGGCGCGTGCCGTGATGACCCTCATCTTAGAGGAGAAGACGCTGCTCGGCATCGCGAAACGCGCGCTCGAGTGGGGCGGCGACACCGACACCGTGATCGCCGTCTCATGGGGCATCGCGAGCGCGCGCATGAAGGAAGAACTCCCCGCATGGCTCGACACGGGGCTCGAGAACGGCGACTACGGGCGCGACTACCTCGCGGACCTCGGCACGAAGCTCATGGAGAAGTACGCATGAATCAAGATCCAGTCGCGGTGCTCGCGGTGCCTGAACACGTCGAGCGGGACGTGTACATGGTCAACGTCAACCAGTTCTCGGGGTGCGTATTCGTCAAAGCGCTAGACTTCTTCCGCTCGCAAGGCGGCTTCACGCAGGACTGGGGCAAAAATTGGATTCCCATCGTCGCAACGGGCATCGAGGATGCGCGCGAGCGAGGATGCGCGCTTCCCGGTGCGAAACCTTACGAGAAGCAGGCAAAGCCGTGAGGGAACCCGACAACAAGCTCCAGAAGTGGATCAGCGCTCAGATCGTCGAGGACAAGATGCTCTGGAAAGGCGCGTTCGGCGACCAGATGCACTTCATCCGCGACAGCCTCGTGCCGCTCATGGCCGCCGGGCTCATCTACTACGAGAAGCAGGAGATCGCTGACGTCATCTCGACGCACACGAGCAAGTCGATCGCGCTCCCGGTCGTGGAGGTCGTGCGAGACGACCTCGGGCTCAGGTTCACGATGCGTGAGAACTTCTTCAATTGGAAACTCTCGGTGCTCTCCGAGAAACCGATCGAGGCGGACTTCACTGGGCTCTTCCATACGACGCCGCCTATCGATAAGGCCTACACGGGCGACCCGCTCGCGGGCGTCTACTTCGAGGGTTTTCCCAAAGATCGGATTTACCGCTATTACGAAGATGACAAGCGAAAGTTCTCGGCAGAGATCTGGGGCGATCAGCCCATGTGGACTGCCGTGCTCCTCATCATGCGCTCGGTAGGCGCCATCAAGCCGTTCATGTGGCACACGAGGGAGACCCACCAGAAGGAGATGGAGGACGAGAAGATCCGCAAGAAGGCGTGGGAGGAGGCACGAGGATGACTGACGAGGCCAAGCCGCCGCCCGTGTCCACCGAACCCATTCCGCCGCTCACCGCGGTGGGCTTCTGTTCGAAGTGCGGAATCGTTCGCGAGGATTACAAAGGCATCCCGATCACCGACTGCGTCTGCACCGCCAAACGAAAGCACAAAGAGACCTGCATGTACGTGAAAGCCGTGAGCATGTGGATCTCCATTGTCTCGTGCGAGGTCCACGGGAGGGACGCGTGTGAAGAATGCGACTGCACATGCGGCGCTTACAGTGCGCCCGAACGTCAGGCGAAAGCGGGACCGTGAAGACGCGCCTCCACGAGCTGTCTCTCCTTCATTGGGCGGTGTTCATGATCACCGTCCCGCTCACGAGCTTCGTCATCGCCACGCAACCCGACAACCCATTGCCCCTCTTCATGATGATCGTGCTCATTACGGGATTCGTCAGGATCGTGGGCAGACTCACGGAGACTCGATGAAATCTCTACCACCCGTCATCCCACCGCCCCCGATCTGCCTCGCCCACAACGTCGCCTCGGACGGCCCGTGCCCAAAATGCGAACGGACGGAGCGGTTCGATCTCATTTGGATCCTCGGGTTCATGGTCGTCATGCCCGCGATCGGCACCGCGTTCCTCCTCTACTCTATCCTGGCAAACCGATGAGCGGCGAGCACGAGAACGACGTGCCGATCGACGACGACATCGTCGTGCTCGACTTGCTCTACAGCGACCGGTGGGAGTGGAAGATCGATCGACGGCTTCATCTGCCCTACCCGAACTGGCGTCACAAGAGCGAGCCCTACGTCAGAGTCATGCGGTCCGAGTTCACGGTCTGGGATTTCCTCGTAGCGCCCGGCGTCGGCGAACGCCTTCTCGCGCGCTGGCTCGTGGAGGGGAAAAAACACTGGGGCTACACGGATGACCGTGACCTCAGCATTTCGGATCACGGGCGCACCTTCATGCGCGAGATCTTCGAGCAGCTCGGCGTCAAGTATGACGACGACTTCATCAGGCGCCCTCGAGCCGACCAGTGGATCACCCAGGCTGCGAGGATCGCATCATGAATAAATGCCCGACCTGCAACTCACCGAAGCCGAACCTCCACCCCGCCGTCCAGTTCGAAGGCGAGGTCTCGCCCTGCGCCGACGCGTTCCACCGACGCGTCACGTCCGAGAACACGCCCGCGAAGATCTCGGAGATGCAAGGATTGCTCGCGAGATTCCAGGCTCCATGAACTTCCTCTTCAAGAAGTGCGACTACTGCGGCTGGCCCGTGCACAAGACCCAGTACACGACCCCGTGCGCGAGACATGCCGGCTACCCGTTTCTCTCGGAAAAGTCGCTCTGGGAGCAGCTCAGGGACCTCTACGTCAGAAACGATGAGGAGGAAGAGGAGAGCGCGTACGCCGATGATCTCCGCCGCCTCCGTCGAATCGAGATCCAGGGCGAGCTTGCCCATCCCCCGTGCTGCGACCTCGCGAAGAAATACGTCTGGCCCTACCGCGAGATCAATTACCACACCGAGGACGTGCTCCACGGGGGCAGACCCGTGTGGAAGGCTACGTTCCGAGACGGGTGGAACGACAGCGACGGCGTCGCGAGATCGCTCACCATCACGTTCTGCCCGTTCTGCGGGACGATGCTCCCGAATCTCCGAAAGAAAGAAAAACCGCCTGAGCACATCATCGTCGAGAACGACGGGCACTGCGGGGGCTGCGGCGAGCGCTACGGCTACGGTAACTGCTTCTGCTCACTGCCCGAGTCGGCATGGGAGATCGACGCAGGATGATGGACGTCCGGTGCGAGATCCACGGCGGGAGCATCCCGTGCAAGGCGTGCCGGAAGGCGCTCGGCCTTGCCCGCCCGAACATCTACGTGCGTCACGGGCAATTCTCGAAAACCAAGAAATGCCTGGTCCACGAGCTGCCGCTCGCGCTCTGGCACCGCCTCGGCAAGTGGGAGTGCCCACAGAGGATGTGCCCGTACACGGAGAAGCACGCCTGCGAGTGGGAAGGGGTCACGTGCCATTGCGACACTGAGGAGCGCGACCTCGACACCGACGACATGGACGTCCGGGCCTCGCGCATCGTCGCCCACTACGAGGCGGAGGGGAATTGTTCCACGGCCTTCATGGATCGCTTCCGCGACCTCGCCAGTTCATGGCGTGGGTGGGCGCGAACTACCCCGGCGAGGCGTTCGGCTCGGACGAGCTTCGGAAGCTCCACTCCGCCTGGCGCATGGAACCGAAAGGATCCACATGAGTCCTCCGTACCGTAACGTCATCACGCTCATCCCGCTGCCGAGCGAGCCGAAGGAGATGTTCCCGTTCAGCCCTTGGTTCACCGACAACCATCTGATGACGAGCGAGATGCTCGCCAAAACCGTGGCAGCCGATCCCCTGGCGAAGGCGGACGTTTATTGTCCCAAATGCTCGTTCAACACGCTCCACGTCATCCCTGTGCTCTGCATCGGGAAGAAGATAGGGCTGTGCAAGAAAGTCGAGTGCGCCGAGCCGCGCGAGCATTTCCATGTGAAGTGCACGAAGTGCGATTGGCGCACGTTGATGGCCACTTACGAAGCGAAGAAGAATCCATGACCACGATCCTCGCATTCTTCGGTCCGAAAGCCACCCCGGCAACCGTCGTGCTCTTCTTCCTCATCGCGCCCGTCGCCATCTGGCACCACGTGCACCTCGTCATCCACATCGTGAAGGTTCTTCGCGAGGAGAAGCGGCAAGCGGAATCGGAGCACCGGGAACAAGAATGAAGTCGTCTGCGATCGTACCCAAGATAGTGCTGCGCACCGAGGAGCTGCCGGCAGAGGAAGACCCGGCGAGCCCGAGGATCGGACGGTGGTACTGGGTCGGTAATACCAAAAAGAAGAAAAAGAAAGACGACCGCTGGCTCGGGTGCGTCACGCACGTCGGCTCGAACTACGTCGAGCTGGAGGGTCCCGACACGCGCTCGTCCAGCCATTCGACGCGCGTCCATGCCGACGAGTTCTGGGACCACTGCGAGCACGTACCGAACCCTGAGCGCGTCCTCGGTGAGCGCGTCGCCCATCACCAGATGACCGTGAAGGCGCTCATGCGCGAGATCCACGACGTCACCGCACGCCTCGCAATACAGACGGGCCCGGAGCTAGGTGGCATGGGCGTTCTCCCTGAAACTGCACAAAGTTCGGAGACACGTGCGCTCGCGCTCCGCCCAAAGAACGAGAAGGGGAAGCAGGACCTCGGTAAATACAAGAAGGCGCTCGTGCTTGCGCAGAAGAAGACGCTGCCGGATCTCTTCGAGGAGATCAGAGAGCACAACGACAGCCTCAGCGTGTGGCTCTCGGCGTCCATCATCCCGCTGAAGGCCCAGGCCGCGGCGATGGGTACCGCCACCTCTGCCATCGAGGACCGAATCTTCTCGGTCGAGCTTTACGCCGGGCTCGTCGAGACCGTGACGCTGATCAAGGACGGCGAGCCGGCCGCGCTGACGGACAAGATCCATCTGTTCCAGCGCAAGGCGTACATGGACGAAGAATGCCTCGCCCAGTACGAGACGGGCGGGATGGAGTTCAAGAACCTCAGGGACTTCGACAAGTGGCTCGCGCGTCCCTCGAACATGGAACGCCTGCTCCCGTTCCCGCGCTCGATGCTCGCGTTCCAGGTTCGCCGCAAGGAGAAGGAGCGCGAATGGGAGAACCTCCGAGGGTTCCTGGGCATGCTCGAGGCCGCCAAGTCGGACAAGTTCACGTACCTGTATTTCCGAAATGGCGAAAAACTCTACCGGCTCTCGACCGAGATCGAGTTCGGCGAGAAGCTCTTCCCCGACATGGAGCGGAGCAAGCTCTCCGGAAAAGTCTGGGCGAAGATGTTCGCGGACGACGTGAAGAAACTCGTTTCCGACGACGAGTACCAGGAGATCGTTAGGAAGGAAGAAGAGGAGGAGCGCAAGATCGCGGAAATGCCCGAGACGGAGCGCCACTGGCACCACTACTGGCCCGAGGCCAAGGACTACGAGCCCTTCACGCGCGAGAGCGTCCACTACGACGACATCAGCAAATTCATCAAGGGCGAGGCCGACAAGCACAACCGGCTCGTGCTCATCCTCCAGGGCCTCCTCGATCGCTCGACGGCGTTCCACCCGCACCCGCCTTGGCAGCTCTGGCAGGACGGCGGCTTCGGCCAGGCGCTCACGCTCGTCTACGATGACACGCGCGCGCTGGCGCCTGGCGACGCGCTGGATTTCTTGGCGTACCAGAAGTCGCTCAACGACAAGCTCGAGCCCGGCTCCATCACGGTCGGCCAAGAGGACCACTGGGAGCGCGTGGAGGCCGAGAGGGAATCGAAGCGCATGGATTCAAACTGGCGGACGCAGAGTCGCGATTGGCGCCCGACGAAGTACCGCCCCGAGGGTGACCCAGGACCGGGGAAAGTCGCGCGTGTCACGCGCGTCACGCGTTCGAAGAAGGGCGGGAGCCTCGTGGCCACGTTCGCTTGGGCGCGCAGCAAGCGGCGGGACAGTTGGAGGGGCGACGACGAGGACAAGACCGTTCCCTGCTCCATCGCCGTCCCGGCTTCGAGGCTCCTCAACGTGAGCGCGTACAAGCCCGGCGACTTCAAGAAGTTCTTCAGCGATCCGAGGACGCGCGCGGATTACTTGCAGTGGGCGCCGATGCTGCTCGAGGCCGAAGAGTATTGCGCCGGCAACCGCGAGGTGCGCGAACCCACGCGCCTGCCGAAGCGCGAGCCGTCCCCTGAGGGGCAGTGGAAGTACAAAAAGCAGAAGGCGCGCAAGGCGTCCGAGAACAAAGCCGTGCGGCTCTCGCGGAAGATCTACATGGGAGACGGCAAGACCTACGACAAGGGAACGCTCTGGCGTACGGGCAACACCTACCAGGGCAAGTTCACGCTCTACGGCATCGATGCTGGCGGCAAAGACGAGCTTGCGGAGGAAGGTTCGACATCGCGCTACGCCAGGCACATCACGCACGTGGACCTCAGCGACTTCACCATCGACGCGTCGGTGACGCTCCAGGCGAAGCAGGCGAAGGAAGCCTGACAGCCATGAAGCGCCGAACGCTCAAAGAGATCATGGCGCTGCCGCCGCCCGTCGTGCCGCTCATTTCGGACAGCCCAACGTGTCCGCTGTGCCGGGTGCGTAGTGGCAAACAAGCGATGCTCGAGAGCGCGCCGTCGCTCGAGGACATCCTTTTCTCGGGCATCGTGAGCGGCATCATCATTGGGCGAACTGAGGGAATCAACAGACGTTGGTGTGATCCGTGTCGGGAATACGTTGAACGCGCGGTGGAACTCGCGGATGCGGTGAGGCCGTCGTGATGCTCCGTGTCCCAGAAGTGGAAGACTTCGCCGCCCGCGAGACCCGGCCCGCCCCACGCGGACCGCTGCGCGCGCTCAGCGAGGTGCTCGCCAAAGAACCTGGGGCGCCCTTGGTCCTCGGAGACGCGGTGAGCGTGGAGGAGATCCGTAAGAGCCCGGAGCTGCAGCTCGAGCTGATGCAGGCTTTCCAGGAAAACCGTCCCGGCGCCGCGGAGGTCCTCGTCCAGGTCCACATACCCCTCATCAAATCCCGCGCGGGTCGCTACTACCGGTCGTGTGAGCGCGACATGGACGACCTCATCCAGGAGGGGATACTCGGGATGCTCGAGGCCTGCGCGCGGTGGGACTTCAGCCGCGGAACCAAGCAGCCGATCAACTACATCTACCCGTACGTCCGGCAGAGCGTCGGGAGGTTCGCCTCGCAAAGGGCACAGGTCGTCCGCTACCCGGTTCAGCACTCGAGGGCCAAGGGGCCGGAGGCTGACCGGGACTTCGCGCCCAAGTGCTGGTTCTTCTCTGAACTCGATGCCCGGAGCTACTTTCCGAGGGGCCCGCGCACGCGCCACGCCATCGTCGCCGAGGACGAGGACGTGATGCTTTCGTTCGAGGACGGCATCGTCGACGACGCGCCGTCCGCGGAGGAGGTGCTCTGCGATCGCGGCTTCGAGGACATCGTGCCGGCCGTCGCCGAGAACCTCACCCGTGGGCTCACTCCCCAGAAGCGGAACATCATCGCGCGAAGGTTCCGGGAGGACGAGCCGGAGACGCTCCTCGAGATCGGCGAGAGTTACGGCCTCTCGAGGGAGCGGATCAGGCAGCTCGAGAATGCCGCCCTCGGTAAGTGTCGCGACAGAGCCGCCGTGTTCGGGTGCGACCTTCCGGAGGAGGACGGGGTCAGGCCGCCGGGCTCGTTCGAGGAGTGGGTCATGGCCCTGTCGATGCGCCTCCGGATGCTCGCGGGCGGCGTGGCGGAGCTGGTCCTCGCGGCAAAGAGAGGCCGGGAGAACGAGGAGTCCTCGGCGCGGCTGATCCCACCCCTCGAACGCCCTGCGGCCTACCGAGAACTCTCGGCCACGATCCGGCGTGTTCATGCGTGCACGGCGCACCTGTGGCGAGGGTTCGGGACAACGCCATGACGCCATGACGGAGGAAGACTGATGCCTCGCCGCGACCCTAGTGACCCATATCCGCCGTGCTGGCACTGCGGCAGCAGTGACCACGTCACGTACGATCACCATGAACCCGTAGTCTGGACCAAACAATCGCATCGCCGGCATTCGGCGAAGATCGGCCCGCTCACGATCGACGTGAAGCTCGTGGGCATCGGCGACAAAAAGCACTGGGTGGCCGGCGAGATCTTCGGGCAACATCACCACGGCGCGCGGAGGGACACGAGCTTCACGCTCGAGGAGGCCCAGCGCGACGCCGAGCGCGTCGCGCGCAAGTTGTTCAAAGAAGCGAGCGAGGCTCTTTTCGGACACAAGGTTCAATTTGGACGTGCGAAGATCGGGATGAAGTAAAATGAAGCCCTCTTTGGATGAAATCAGGATTCCCGAATGCGGGCAATGCGGCACGCGGCTCGAGCTTCGCTGCCCGTGCGTTCGGCCCGAGTGCGCGCTCTGGACGCCCGTGCCGTTCTGCCCGAAGTGCGACAAGCAGAAATTGGACAAGTGGCAGACGGCGCACGGCGTCTCCGTGTGCATGGCTTACCTCGGGGAGATGCTCCTGTGACGAAGAAGCTTCCCGGCGCGCACCAGTACGTCAATGTCTATTTCCCGGCATCCATGCTCGTTGAGATCCAAGCTGAATGCAGGCGAACGGGCCGATCCCTGAACTGGCTCATGCGTCGGGCATGGTTGATGGCGCGTCATGAGATCCAGGCCCTGAAAACGCAGCAACCGATGAGGAGCCAATGAGACACTACAGCGCTCAGTCGCCGCCCCGCCTCGTCGCGCTCGAATGCGACGAGTGCGGCGCGCTCATCGCGCCGAACCCCGAGATCGCGAAATCGGGCTGGATGAAATGCGGCTACATCGACAAGGGCGGCAGCCGGTTCGAGTGGACCTACTGTCCGGAGCATGCGCACCTCGCGGATCGGTTCATGGAGGGAAGAACGTGGAAGTGAAAGCCCGAACCCGCATCGCCGGGAGCAACTGCGACTGCGGCAGGCATAAGCTGATCGGCATGATCTGGTACGCGTGGGGGCCGCGCGGGAAAGAGCCGCTCAAGACCGTGCC
>Ga0208044_1000529_pt1 | contig 27148 bp, 29 predicted proteins | sample Sb_taG_8_FD_187712 | JGI IMG/M metagenome (GOLD analysis project Ga0208044, IMG submission 187712) | Peat soil microbial communities from Weissenstadt, Germany - Sb_50d_c_BC metaG (SPAdes) (version 2) | ecosystem: Environmental > Terrestrial > Soil > Wetlands > Peat | place: Germany...
GGGTACTAATATAGCTGACTGACTATAATCATGGAGCCGTGACAGGATTGATTATCAATGGATTCGGTCGAGGCGGAAGCTTCGCGACAAGAGTCTTCATGAAAATCTCGACGGAATTCATGATGTCATTCGCGATCTCTTCCGTTACGCTGCCGGTCGGAATGAGTTTGTTTTCCACGTGAATCATCTTATTGCGCCATGCGTGTTGGATCGCGTGCATGCGGGGAAGCAACTCACGAATAAGTTCTATGTGCGGCTTCACCCCAGCAGGCAGGTCTTCAAATTTTGTCTTGTGAGCCAGTTTCTCTAACCTTTCTAAGATTGCGCCCCAAGATGGCTTTGGATCGTTAATTTCGGCCAATCGTGCTACTTCTAGCAGTCCGTACTCAACGATCCTCATTAAGTGAAAGACTGAGCCGGTGAAGCGATCCGCCACAAAGCAGCGACAGGCCTCTATGATGTCATCCGAAGTTTCTTCAAGGCGCTGGACAATAGATGCGTGGAATAATTGATGGGCCATGCGCGGAACAAGAATTCCTATCTGAGTTGGCTCCGCATATTCCTCTTCAGTGGTAACGGCGAAGAATTTGTCGATTTTCGAGCGCTCGCTGATGCACAGGAAAACCTTATCCTGCAAGTCTTCTTTAATGCGAATTCGCAGTTCAGTGACGACGGTTTTTAGTTCCTCATAGGTCATGCCGGTTTTCCCAGCCGCACTCTCTGCGCGCATTCGGGCGATTAACTTGTTGGAACTGGTGAGATCAAGGGTTTCGCAAGCCTCCCCGGCACGATAGATAATCACGTTCATGCTGTCATAGCTTTCCCGTGTCATGCCTGTGCGTCGCCATGAGTCTACCTCCCTTTCGAGTTCCAAAAGCTTTTCAGTCAGGGCGACAAAAGCAGCGGCGTAAACCTGAAACATTTCTAGCGTCCTTCCCCATCCGCGCACAAACCTCAACACTGGGACGGGTTGACTTGACCACACCACTCCTATACCCTCCATTCTGTGAGGGTTTAGAGTGGCGAATCACCCGAAGAGTCCCGCAAAGAATCCGACAGGTGACTTTGGCCAGTTCACAAACTTCATGCGGCGACTTGTTGCTGTCCCGCATTCTGAAATCAAGGCAAAACTCGACGCCGAGAAACGGGTGAAGTCGCGGAAGCAGAAGACCGCTTCCCGCGCTTCCCACGTAAAGGATTAGAAAGGCGTCGCACCAACCTTTCCGGTTACCTCCGCGTAAGTCAGTCGCTTCCCCACAATCTGAGAGAGTGCCAGCTTGAAACGCTCTTCATTCCCCATGTCCTTCCGATTGTTGTACCGGAAGGTCTGCTCATCAAGGTAGCGGAACAAATGGAACGGCTCTACGCTCACATAGGTTCCAGAGATGCCGCGCTTCAGGAGCGACCAGAAATTCTCAAGCCCGTTTGTGTGGACGCGGCCATCAACGTATTGCACCGCATGGTCAATCACTTTGTGCGCGTAGTCGGTTTCAAGCCCTTCGTAAGATTTCAGCGCGTCGGAGTAGAGCGCAGCGCCAGCTTGCACGTGCCGCTTCACTTCGCCTTGCAATACGTTCTTGCGGCGATTCGATACCACGACAGTCCGAACTTCGCCGCCGCGCTCAAGAATTCCCATGACCATAGTCTTGTCTTTGCCGCCAGTGCCAGTGATACGGCGCTTGCGCTCACTGAGGTGCATGTTCCGTGCTTTGCCGCCGATGAAGGTTTCGTCCACTTCGATTTCGCTCCCATCGCCGCCTAGTTTCTGGAATGAGCCGGACTGCATAGCAAGCCGGATGCGGTGCATCATGAACCATGCGGACTTCTGTGTGATTCCGAGTGCGCTTCCGACTTCATAGGAACTGATACCGTTCTTGCAGCTAACGAGCAGCCACACAGCGGGAAGCCATTTATCTAGGCCGATGGGCGAATCCTCGAGAACTGTTCCGATCTTCAGCGAGAATTTTTGTTTGGGATGATCGCCGTAGCAGCGATAGAGTCGCGCCTTTTCGAGATAGGAAACTTTCTCTGAATCGCAGTAGGGACAGCGGACCTTGCCATCTGCCCAGCGAACGGAGATCATGAACTGGCGGCAGTTCTCGTAATCGCCGAAGAACTGAATGGCCTGTTGAAGTGTTTTTGGGCTATCCATGCTAGAACAATAGCAGGAAAGTAACAGTCAGTCAAGTATATTAGTACCGACGACTTTTGGGGTGGTGCATGCGGCGGATTCTTCGCTACAACTGGCCATTGTTACAAGCGCATTACAGCAAGGTTAAAACCGTGCGAATAGTGGGGCGGGGCACGGGGCGCCAGCGGAGTTTTCCGGTAGTCTGGTCACTCGTTGCGGAGACGGGAGATGTCTGCTCACGCGAAGAAGAAACTGCCGCGGCTGGGAAAGGGAAAGACGCGGCCGGATGGTCCCAAAGCAGACGATTCGAAATTGAGCATGGCGCGGGCGAATCGGTCGCGGCCGGCAGGGCCGAGGCTCGTGCCTCCAATCAGCCACGCGGCTGCGCCCGCCGGCGAACCTGCGGCGGAAGGTTTCCAGACGCGCATGCAGGTGGAAGTCACCATCTGCGTGCTGCTGGCCATCGCCACGTTTGCAGTGTACTTTCGCGCGACGCAGAATCCATTCGTCAACTACGACGATCAGGGATATGTGGTCGAGAACGCGCACGTGCAGCAGGGACTGACGCGCGACACGGTGCGCTGGGCACTGACCTCGACCTACGCCACCAACTGGCATCCGCTGACCTGGCTCTCGCACGCGCTCGATTGCCAGCTGTTTGGGCTGAATGCCCCGGGGCATCATTTGACCAGCGTGCTGCTGCACGTGCTGAACACGTTGCTGATTTTTCTGCTGCTGTCGCGTGCGACGGGAGCGCGGTTGCGAAGCCTGGCGGTGGCGGCGCTGTTTGGGCTGCATCCCATCAACGTGGAGAGCGTGGCCTGGATCGCCGAGCGTAAGAACGTGCTGTGCATGTTTTTCATTCTGCTGACGCTGGCGGCTTACGGCTGGTATGCGCGGCGGCCGCGCGTGGATCGCTATCTGGCAGTGGCTGGTCTGTTTGTGCTGGCGCTGGCGGCGAAGCCCATGGCCGTGACGCTGCCGTTCGCGCTGCTGCTGGTAGATTTCTGGCCGTTGCAGCGCGTGAATTCTCTCCAGCCGGCGGAGGCGTTTCCCGTGCCGCAGGCATCGCTGTGGCGGCTGGCGCTCGAAAGAATTCCGCTCGTGCTGTTGTCGGCGGCGAGCAGCGTGATCACGATGATCGCGCAGAAAGCGGCGGTCGCCACCAACGAGAGCGTGGCGCTGCCGGTGCGGCTGGTGAACGCGGTTTATGCCTACACGATGTACGTGGTGAAGGCATTCTTCCCGGTGCGCCTGGCTTCGTTCTATCCCTATGAGGGCTACCGGCTATCGGATGCGCGGCTTCTGCTGTGCGTCGTGTTTCTGGTGTGTGTCACGTTCTGGGCGTGGCGCAAGCGGGCGCTCATGTATCTGCCGGCGGGTTGGCTCTGGTTTCTCGGAACGCTGGTGCCGATGATCGGCGTAGTGCAGGTGGGCGACCAGGCGATGGCGGATCGCTACGCGTATCTGCCGCTGCTCGGAATTTTCGTGATGGTGGTGTGGGGCGTTGGGGACGTGGTGGAGAAGCGGAAGCTCGATCTGCGGATCTGGGTGGGCGCGACGGCGGCGATCGTGGTGGCATTGTCGATCGGCACTTGGCGGCAGATCGGATTCTGGAACAGCAGCCGCGATTTGTGGTTCCATGCCCTGGCCGTGACCAAGGACAACTACATGGCCGAGGACTACGCCGGATCGGCGCTGCTGGCGGATCATTTCGAGGCGACCGGCGAGCGGCGCCTGGAGGAGGCAGCGGTCCATTTTCAGAACGCGGTGCGCATCAATCCCAATGATGCGATCAGCCATCTGAACCTGGGCGCCGATGAGCATGAGCGGGGGCTGTACCGCAAGGCGATTCAGCAGTATCGGGCGGTGCTGGCGCTGACGCAGGACCAGCATCTGGACGTGAAGGCGCTCTCGGATCTGGGAGCAGCATCGCAGCAACTCGGCGACTACGCGGCGGCGAGCGAGTATTACCATCAGGCGCGTCAACTGGAGCCCGACAACGACACGATCTTTATGAATATAGGCAGGCTGGGAATGATGGAGCGGATGCAGGAGCTGTCTGCGGAGACTTCGGCCAAACCGACGCCTCAGGGTTATCTGGAGTTGGGACAACTGCAGCAGGCGGTGGGGCTGGCGCTGGACGCGCGGCGATCGTTTGAGGCGGCGATCAAGCTGAACCCAAAGTTTGCTGAGGCGCGGAAGGCGCTGGAGGGTCTGGCGGCGCCAGCGAGGCAGTAAAGCGGCAGAGCGGCGCGGACCGTGGTCCGTCGAGGCCTAGGATTTTCGTGGAACCAGGGCGTCGAGCGCGGGGATGGAGACTGGGGCGGTTGAGGAATGCTCGGGCGGTTGCGTTCCGTTGCGCATGGCTGCCGCCAGAATCTCGATCGCGATTCCAGTCAGCGGTGAGAGGTAGATGGTGGCTGCCAGTTTCTTCTCTCGCACCCAGACTTGGCCGGTTGTGGGCTGGCCGTCGACTCCGGTAAAGGGCAAGCGGAGCCAGCGCGCCCGTTCCTGATCGTTGGCCATCTGCTGAAAAGCTTCGCGCGCACCCATGGCCATGGAATCGTCCTGCGCGGCGACGAGATCGATGGGCGCGCTGCGCGATGTGGACAGCCTGAGCCACGACGATACTGCGCGAGTCGCGCTTTCCGTGGTCCAGTTGGCCTTGAGCATCGAAATCTGAATGTTCGAGGGCTTGGTCTCCAGCATCCCGGCCGTGCGCTTCTGGGCGGAAGAGCTGCGCGAGGGTCCCTCGATATACAGAACGGTGCCGCCCGCGGGCAGCAAGGCGGCGAACTGCCGGCCCTGGATGCGCCCGATCTCGGCGTGGTCGGCGCTGACCGCAAACATCGGCCCAGTCGCCTGCCGGCGCAGCGCCGCCAGGTACTCCGGTTGCCGATTGAGCACGGCCCAACCGATTCCTGCGGCAGTGGCCGCACTCGCCACTTGTGGCAGCGCGGTGGCCCCGACGGGCTCGAGTACGATGGCGTCGGGCCGGGCTTCCTTCGGACTTTGGATGGCCTTCAGCAGCTGCGTGCTCTGGTTCACGGCATCGTCCTCGGCAAAAACGATCTCGGCATCGAGCCCGAGCTTGACGGCGGTAGTCTCCGCGCATTGTGCCTGCGCTACCTGGAAATCGTTCTCGCAGCTGTGAAGAGAAACCAAAAACCGGAGCTTCTTCATCGGATCGCGGGATGCTTCTAGTAACGATACGCCTTGTGCGTGAACATTACGATCCAACGGGGTGGACGAGCAATTTGGCGATTTATCGTTCGCTATCGTAATTCGTGACGGCTACGGGAGCGAATAGTCGAAGGTCCAGGTGTGTTTACCCTCAGCGTCGATGTGGATCATGAGCGAGCCGGTGAGTCCGGCCAGTTCTCCGGTGCCGGAATTGGGCACAACCGTCACGCTCAGCTCTCCCGCAGAGGGGGCGTCGCCTTTCATCATGGTGGTCCGTATGATTCGAGAGAACAGCGCGGCAGTGCCGGGGATAAGCGCGAACTGCGCCAACAGCACGACGGCTTGATAGATTCCCGGGGGATTCCCAGGTTATGGGAGGATTACGCCTCGCAACAGTAGCGTCTCCAGGACCGCATATCCCGCCACTGCGGCTACAATCCCGAGCGTTCTTTTCATGTCAATCTGCGGCGTGACTACCTAGGGGTTGGAAACCAAGAAATGGCGAAAGGTTCCAAGGTATCACGGCCTTTACTCCGTATAGGTAACCAAACACGTTACGCTTGAGCGATATGGAGAAAATTCTCGAAACGTCCCGCCTGGTCCTGCGCGAGTTCGTACCGGAGGACGTGGACGATCTTGCCCGGGTGATTTGTGATCGAGAGACGATGCGCTTTTATCCTGCACCGTTTGACCGAGCCGGAGCGGAGGAGTGGATTGCGCGCAACCGGCGGCGCTATGCCGAGCACGGGCACGGGCTGTGGGCGATGGTGCTGAAAAGCACTGGCGAGATGATTGGCGATTGCGGGCTTACAGTGCAAAACGTCGACGGCATCGACGAAGTAGAGCTTGGGTACCACGTGCGCCGCGATCTTTGGGGGCAGGGTTTGGCCACTGAAGCCGCGCGCGCCTGCCGCGATTGGGGCTTCGCGCGCATGCCGGTGAACAGGGTTATTTCGCTCATTCGGCCAGAGAATGTGCCGTCCCGCCGCGTTGCTGAGAGAAATGGCATGACGGTGTGGAAGGAAGTGGTGTGGCGCGGGCTGCCCCACCTGGTGTACGTAATTCGAAGAGAGGAAGCTGGCGGAAAGTAAGCACACTGCGCAGCCCTGTCTCGAAACTCGCCGTACACTGTTGTGGGCGGCCGCCTCGCTGTGCTTGGCGGGACAGCCGAGGCGGCTGTCCCCACGTGAGTTTTTCTTTACACGAGGTCATCCAGCTTGAGGGCCTGGGCTCCGCCTTTCCATGATGTCTCGAATTGCTTCTGCACGAAGCCGGCGTCGTACTCACGTTTCTGCTGGAGCAGGGCCTGGTGGAGACCCCAGAGGGAACGAGGATTGCGCGGGTTGCGGTCGAGATCGTCGCGAAATACTTTTTCCGCGCCGGGGGCGTCTCCAGACATCAGCAGCGCCCCGCCCAGGTTCTCGCGCACGGGATAGAACCAGTCGGGAGGCTCACCGTATTTGAGCGTGTCCTGAATGGCAACCGCGTCGCGCAGTTGGGAGATCGCGGTGGCGCTGTCTTTCTTGGCAAGAGCGATCTTTGCGCCCAAAACGTCTTCGGCAATTTTCATGATGTCTTTGGCTTTGTTGTTGATGGGCATCTGGAAGACGACGTCGGGCGGAGTGGCGGCCTCAGCACCCGCGACGATCTTGTATTCCGCCTCTGCGTCGCTGATCTTGCCTGTCCCGGCCAGGGCCAGACCGCGGCCGAAGTGCCAGAAAACCGAGGCTGTCTTCAGCGCGGGATCGGGCGCCGGCATCCTCAGGATTTCGTTCCAGTGGTGAAAACGAATCTCGACTGCCACGGGGATGGTCATGAAGCCTTCAAGCGGAGGCATGTCTTTTACGTGCGGTCCGACGTTCGCAACCAGCAGGTCAGCATTCTTGCGCGCCTCGGCGTAGCGGCCGTTCATGGCGCCGCACATGGCGATGAAGTGCAGATTGTGGCTGTAATACATCATGGGATAGATGCCCTGCGCTCCGGTCGCCTTGATGTAGGCGCGATCGACCTCGGCAGCCTGCTCGTTGGTCTTGACCGCGGCGTCGTAGTCTCCGGTGCGGATGTAGACGTGAGCGGGCATGTGGACGATGTGTCCGGCACCGGGAGCGAGGGCGGCGAGTTTGTTCGCGCCGGCCAGCGCGCGCTCCGGATTGTTCGAGGCCTCGACCGCGTGGATGTAATAGTGGATCGCTCCGAGATGGTTGGGGTCGCGCTTGATCACGGATTCAAGCGTAGAAACGATTTCTTCGGTGCCGGCTTCCGGGGAGCCGTCCTGATGCCAGAGTCCCCAGGGATGCAGGTTCATGCCAGACTCAGCGAAGAGGGTGGCAGCATCCAGATCGTCGGGGAACTTGCCGACAAGTTCGCGCATGGCGTCGCGGTAGTCCTCGGCGGCCTTCTTCAAATCGGAATTGGGATCAGCGGGAAAGCGTTTCGCCATGGCCTGAATGTAGGCCTGCTCGCTGGGTGACGCGTTGGCAGACAGGTCGACGGCATTTTGCACGGCGTCGTGAGCGTGCTTATAGCGCTCGGGGTCGGCGGGATCGTTGTAGTTCGGCCCCACGGCTTCGGCGACGCCCCACCAGGCCATCGCCAGCTTGGGGTCCAATTCGGCGGCATGTTGGAAGGAGCGCGCTGCCTCGTCGTGATTGAAGACATAGATGAAACGCAAGCCCTGGTCAAAGAACTGTTGAGCCTGCAGGTTGCGCGTAGAGACAGGGTGGTGAAGATCGCCCAAACCCGTCACCAGAGTGACGGGGTGGGTCTGCTTGTGGGCGGAGCGATCCTGCGCCGCCGCGCACAGACAGAGCAGCACGCCACAAAGGACTTGTGCCAGAGTTTTCACCTGGTCAATCCTCCTGAATTTGAATTTGAAAAGCGGTCCCCACTGCGCACTGGCTAACTGTGGAAAAGACGCCCCTTGCGAGTGTGCCCAGCTTATGCCAAATTGGGGGCCTTGCCAAGCAGTCCACCGAGGAACTATGCCGAAGGGGTCCGCTGAAAAATCACAAGCATACTCCTTGCCTGTATCGCTTCTGAATGCGTTCAACACCAACAATCGCATCAATCAGTATCTGATCGAAAACCTGCCGGCCGCGGCGTGGAATGCTAAGCCACCGGAAGGAAAGGGCCGCACCATCGCGGCCATCGCGGCGCACATGCACAATGTGCGTGTGATGTGGCTGAAGGCGGTGAAAGCCGAGGAGATTCCGGATCAACTGGATCGGACCACAGTGACGCGATCGGAGGCATCGCGGGCGCTGGAGAACAGCCGTCATGCTCTCAGCGTTGTGATCAGCCGCGCGCTGACCGGTGACGGGCGGATTAAAGGATTTCGTCCCGACGTGGCGGGATTTCTTGGGTATTTGATTGCCCATGACGCGCATCATCGCGGGCAGATCACGATGCTGGCTCGGCAGTTGGGGCATCCGTTGCCGCAAAAGGCCATGTTCGGCATGTGGGAGTGGGGCGTGCGGTAGACGGGGGGAACCTTCCTGCGGGTTAGGCTAGCCACTACCCAAAGCCCAAAACTCTGCCACCGTTACGCGGTCCCTTCGGCGTGCCTGGTCAGGGCAGGGTAGTGTCCTAAATCGACAACCACGAAGGACACGAAGTTGCACGAAGGCAAGAGTGTTGCGGACCTGCTTCGTGTCCTTTGTGGTGAAACTAGGACACCACCCGGCAGGTCCCAAGGGCTGCGCTTTCGGCTCGTCAGGTACAATCCAGCTTCAATCCCGGTATGCGGAAGGCCGCGTTGCTCTACAACCCGGATTCTGGCGGCAGCGGCCGACGACGTTTGAAGGAGTTGGAATCCGCGCTGGTAATCCTGCGGAAAGCGGGCGTGGCGGCCGATCTGGTTCCCACGCAATCTCGAGATCATGCCGGGGACGAAGCCCGGCAGGCTGTGGCCGCGGGATGCGACACGATCTTCGCCTGCGGTGGTGACGGCACGATCCACAACATTGCACAGGTCCTGGCGAATACACCGGTGGCACTGGCGATTTTGCCCATGGGAACGGCCAACGCCCTCGCTCACGATGTGGGTCTTCCCATCAATGTAAATGCGGCGGTGCAGGCGGCATTGCGCGGCAAACCCTGGCGCATAGCGCTTGGCTGGGTGAAATATACCGACCTTCAGCATTGTCCCGGTGAGCGTTATTTTGTGGTTGCTGCCGGGATGGGAGTGGATGCTCATCTGTTCTACAAGCTGCACAGCGGAATCAAGCAGCGCATGGGGATAGCGGCTTACTACGCGAAGGCGTGGAACATGTGGTTTACGTATCCCATGACGCGATTTGCGGCGGAGTATGCGGAGACCGGTTCGGACGTGCTGCGGCGAGTGGAGGTCACCGAACTGTTGAGTGTGCGCATCCGTAACTTTGGAGGCGTAGTGCAGGAACTGGCCCCTGGGGCATCGCTGGATCGCGATGACATGCGGCTGGTGTACGCCCGCACGGCCAGCCGATTGGCGTATCTGGCGTGGGTAACGCGCGGGCTGCTGCGGCGCCGGTGGCGGATTCCCGGGATTGAACTGGCGCACAGCCGCAAGGTCTCGTGCTGCTATCTGGATGGCGCCAGCGCCTCAGCGCCGGCACAGTCGACCGTTTATGTCGAAGCAGACGGGGAACTGCTGGGAACGCTGCCAGTGGAGATTACGGTTATTCCCGATGCGCTGACGCTGCTGGCGCCTGCGAGGTGATCGCAGCCGCAGGCCCAAGGTTTTTTTGCGACCCGATCGTCTGGCGGGAGTCGAATGAACGTCGACCTGCTGAGGTTCGCGCATTGGCGATTGACGGCAGCGCGCAATAGAATTCTCCCAACTGCTTGGAACCCATCACTCATTTTCTGACTGGCGCATGCCTGGGTCGCGCCGGACTCAATCGCAAAACCGGGCTGGCCACGCTCACGCTGACGCTGGCGGCGGAAGCTCCGGACCTGGACGTTCTGGGGCGCTTTCGCGGGCCAGCGTTTGGCTTCGCGCATCATCGCGGGTTTACCCATTCGTTCCTGGGCGTTCCGCTTGTGGCCGCGGTGGTTCTGGGGTTTGTTTACCTGGTGTGGCGGCTGCGCGGACGCAGGACGAAAGATCCGAAGGTCCCACCGCGCTGGGGGCTGCTGTTCGCTTACGCCTGCCTGGCGGGCCTGAGCCATATTCTGCTGGATTTCACCAACAATTACGGCGTCCGGCCGTTCTGGCCGTTTTCAGAAAAGTGGTATTCCTGGGACATCGTTTTTATCGTCGAGCCTGTGATGCTGGCTTTGCTCATCCTGGGACTGATGATGCCGTCGCTTTTTGGCCTGATTGACCGTGAGATCGGCGCCCGGCGCCGTGGTCCGGGCGGGCGTGTGGGGGCAACGCTGGCATTGGCGGGCGTCGTGCTGATGTGGGGGCTGCGAGACTATGAGCATCGGCGCGCCGTCGGCGCGCTCGAAGCGCGCACCTACGATGGAGCAGATCCGCTGCGAGTTTCCGCATATCCGAAGTGGGTGGATCCCTTTCACTGGTACGGCGTGGTGGAGACGCGTGGATTCTTCGCGCTTGCGCCCGTAAGTTCTCTGGGGCCGGAGGTCGACCCCATGGGAGAGATGGAGATCCACTACAAGCCCGAAGAAACGGCGGTGACGCTGGCGGCCAAGAACTCGTATATGGGACGCGTCTACCTGGACTGGGCGCAATATCCGATCACCGAGACGGAGATGCTGACCGGCCCGCAGGAGGGATACATCGTCTATTTTCAAGATCTGCGTTATCGCCAGATTCCGAGCGCGATGAACCGGCGCCGCGGACGAAGCGCCTTGAGCGCCGGTGTGCAGCTGGACCAGAACCTGCGCGTGGTCGGCGACATTTTTGGTTCGGGAGATGATCAGGTGGTGGCGGAACCGGGTCAGCGCTAGCGGGGACTTGTGACAACTGCTCATGTCTCGCTGGATTGTAGAGTCCTAAATTCACCACGAAGGACACGAAGGGCACGAAGGAAGTCGGCGAAACTTGCCCTTCGTGAGGCTTGTTGTCCTTCATGGCCTGTCGATTTGGAACACCACCCGCTGGAGGGCGGCCTTGACGGCGGCCCTGGCAACGCCGAGAATAATATTTTCCTCGTGAGGTGACCATGCTGCCTTATCTATTCGTGCTGCTGGCCGTTGCTTTCCGCTTCTTGCCTTTCGCTGGTCCGCTGAACATCCTGCCGCACGCGTGGCACTTCACGCCCCTGGCGGCTTCGCTGCTGTTTTTTGGAGCGCGGGGCTCGCGCCGCCGCATGTGGATTCCGCTGGCACTGCTGATTGCCGCGGACGTGGTGCTGACCAAGTTCGTGTGGAACTATAACTTTACGTGGGATGTGGTGGTCAGCTGGATTTGGTACGCGGCCATTTTGTGGCTGGGGACAAATCTGCGAGAGAAAGCGGGATTCTGGCGGGTGGTGGGCGCGGCCGCGGCCAGTTCTGTGTCGTTCTTTCTGGTCAGCAACTTCGCGGCCTGGGCGGCCTGGCCGCAAATGTATCCCAGAGGTTTCGACGGCCTGATGATGTCCTACGTGGCCGGGCTGCCGTTCTTCCGAGGGACAGCCATCGGGGATATGTTCTTTTCTCTGGCGATGTTCGGCACGCCGGTCGTGGCGCGCGAGCTTTCAGGCTGGCTGCATCGATCGGACGATCACATTGCGGCCGCGTAGAGCTTAGTTGCTGGACCTGTCTAGTTCTCTCCGGGCGCGGATTCTTCGGCGTCGCAGCAAGAGCCATACGACCGCCGCGCCAACCACCACAGCGGCCACCCAGTAAAAATGCTGCCGGAAGAGCCCGCCCGTAATTTGGACAATCTGCGGCCCGAACCAGAGCACCAGGATCGACAGCACGAGAAAGCGGACGAAGCGGCCGGCAAAAATCGCCCCCAGGAAGTGGCTGAAGCGCATCTCAAACACCGCCGCCCCCAGGACGAAAATCTTGAATGGCATGGGCGGCGGCAACATGCCAGGGAACATCAGGGCCCAAAATTCGTGGTGCTCGAACGACTGGTGAATTTTCTGGAAACGCTCTTCGGAAATGCGCCTGCGCAGGACTTTCTCGCCGCCTAAGTATCCGACAATGTAGAGGGGAATACTCCCCAGAGCCGAGCCCAGCGACGCCATGACGATGTAAAAGAGGAGACGCTTGCGATCCTGGTAGACATAGGTCGCGACGATGGCATCGACCGGCATGCCCAGCAGAGCGCTGTCGGCGAAGGCGATCACGAACACGCCCCAGATTCCGAGGAGCTTGAGCAGACCCAGAATCCACGCCATATAGCGCGCCAGAATGTGTGCCATCGTCTTCAAAGGGAACAGTTAGTGTACGTGATGGAAAGCGATGTGTCAGTGCGGTAGAGGCGTGGCTTGCAACATCTTCCTACTGGAATAGAGGGGGACGCAGCGTGCTACGTCTCTACGGGGGCTGATATCATCGCTGGCTTTGGAGCTACTATGCGCAAGCTGATTCTTTCTTTTGGGCTGCTTCTGTTTTCCGGCGCGCTCGCCGCCCAGCAAGCCCCACCGCAGTACGATCTGGTGATCGAAGGCGGGCGAGTGATGGATCCCGAGACCGGGCTGGACGGCGTGCGCAATGTCGGGATCCGCGACGGCAAGATCGCTCGCGTGACGACCGAAGAGCTGAGCGGGCGGCGCGTCGCTCACGCTGCGGGCCTGGTGGTCGCACCGGGCTTCATTGACCTGCACCAGCATGGGCAGGAGATCGAAAGCCAGCGGGTCAAAGCGTTCGACGGGGTGACGACAGCTCTGGAGATGGAAATCGGGGCGCCCGACGTTGCGAAATTTCTCAAGTGGAAGGAAGGGCGATCTCTGATTCACTACGGCACGACCGCCAGCCATGCCGCGGCGCGGGCCTTGATCTTTGGCGCGCCGTTGCGGACTGAGGTCGGCGATCCGCGCATGGGTATTCCGGAGATTCTGCCCAAGAGCGGGCCGGCGACCAACCAACCGGCAACCCCGGAACAGATCAAACGGATCGAGCAGCGTCTGCGCGATGAACTTGACGCCGGGGCGCTCGGAATCGGGATGGGCATTCAATACACGCCCGGAGCCACCCGGCTCGAAGTGATCGACATGTTTCACGTGGCGGCGGAGCGCAAGCTGCCGGTCTATACGCACCTGCGCAGCTTCGGGCGGGGCGAGCCCGGCTCGGCGATCGAATCGGTCGAGGAAGTGATCGGAGCGTCGGCGATTACCGGCGCCTCTCTGCATATCGTCCACATTAACAGTACCTGCCTGGCCGACTCGCTGGAGTGCCTTTCCATGATCGAGGGAGCGCGGGCGCGCGGGCTCGATGTCACGACCGAGGCGTATCCCTATATCGCGGGGATGACGGAGATCAATTCGGCGCTGTTCAATCCGGGCTGGCGGGAGCGGCTGGGGATCGACTACAGCGGGCTGGTTGTGCCGGAGACAGGTGAGCACCTGACGAAGGCCCGTTTCGAGGAACTGCACAACTCCAGCACGCCGCAGTCGGTGCTCGTTTTTGCGAATACGCAGGAGATGGTGGATGCGGTGATCCCGAACCCGCTGATCATGATCGCAAGCGATGGAGCCGCGGGGCATCCGCGTAACGCCGGGACCTACTCGCGGATATTGGCGCAATACGTGCGCGACAAAAAAACTCTGACGTTGATGGAAGCCCTGCGCAAGATGACGCTTATGCCCGCGCAGGTGCTGGAGCGGTCGACTCCCGAGGGGCGGCGCAAAGGGCGGATGCAGGAAGGAGCCGACGCCGATGTGGTTGTCTTTGATCCGCAAACCATCGGCGACCGATCCACTTTCCAAAAGCCGATGGAGCCGAGCGTGGGCGTACGGTATCTGCTGGTGGCGGGGACCGTGCTCATTGATGACGGGAAGATGGTGCGGGATGTGTACCCGGGGCAGGCGGTGCTGGGACCCGGGAAGAGCACCGTTAAGGGCAATTGAGGTCGGCCTGGCAGGCTGCTGAAAAAGCAAGTTCACAGTCCGACCTCAGCGGCTAAAGCCAGCCTTGAAGGCGAGATAGTGCAGCGCTGAAGCGCTGCGCCACCCAAAATCAAGCACCGAAGCGAGGGTTTCAGCACCCAGCCAGGGCGCTGCCGCGACCAACACCGTCGCGGCATGGACGGGCGGGGGCGCCCGTCCCCACACGAGATTGCTCGCTAGAAATGCTCCGTCTTTCCGCTGAGCAAATCCAGGGCGTGGGGAATCAACTCCACCACCGCCTCAAGCGACTCGACTGCGCCGGCAGGACTTCCCGGCAAATTGAGGATCAGCGCCGTACCCCGGACTCCGCAGACTCCGCGGCTCAATGCGGCTCGCAGCGTCTTCTTTACGCCCTCGCTGCGCATGAGTTCGCTAACGCCGTCCAGCAGCCGGTCGCAGACAGCAGTAGTGGCTTCGGGCGTGACGTCGCGAGCAGCGATCCCCGTGCCGCCCGTGGTTACGATGAACTGCACTTCGCGCGCGAGGCGCACCAGCAGGTTTTGAATCTGGACGAGATCGTCGGGAACGATCTCGCGCGCTATTACATTGAAATTCAGCTTTTGCAGAAGTTGAGCGACGGCGGGACCCGAGAGATCTTCGCGTTGGCCACGAGAACAGGAATCGCTGACCGTAACGACGGCTGCAGTTGGAACTGGCGCCGCCTGGGACTTAGCCGTCGAGGAGGACATCTTCCTCTTCTCCCTTTTTCTTGGTTGGACGTGTGCCGCTGGGAGACTCAGCCGGAGAACTCGCTGCTGCAGTTGCGGCTGATGCCACTTCCGGTTCGGTCTCACTTCCGCCATCGCGTTGCGATTCATCGAGCAGGCGCAGGCCTTCCATCAACAGCCCCTGGGTGTTGAGTTGGGTGGTCTGTTTGTCGGTCTTGCCTTCGAAATCGAGCTCAAAGCTGCCGCCGGTCCAGCGCAGTACTTTGAAGACCGCCTCGTCGCCCACGAGCGAGCCGTAGGTTGCGTGTTTCACCTGGCCTTCAGCAAAAAACACTTCGCATTTTTCGCCCTCGTTGGCGAGCGAAAGCTGGCAGCTCTTGCGGCCCATTTCGAGCGACTGCATGAGGTCGATTACGTTCATCTGGGAGAGATTGCCGCGCACCACGCCGTCGGAGGGAGCGGTTTTAGCCATTTTTTCCAGCGCGATGCGGTCGATCATGCGCTTGATGCGGCGAGTCGCTTCCTTCAGGAAGAACGGCTTTTCCAGGTAGTCATCGGCGGCATCCCCGGGCGAAAGGCGCTCGGCGATGTCGGACTTGCTGGCCATGAGCACGCTGGAGAAATTCGCGGTTGCGGGCCGGCTCTTCAATTTCTCGACGAGTTGCTTGCCATCCATGCCCGGCATGCGGTAGTCGCAAACCAGCAGATCGGGAGGATCATCGACGGCCTTCAACAGCGCGTCGGCAGCATCGGTCGCCGTGGCCACCTGGCCCAAGGGGGCGAGCGCCTGTTGCAGCATAGCCAGCACCATGGGATTGTCGTCGACTACCAATAGCTTGACGTTATTGGCCATGAACTTGAGGTGTCGTTACTTCTTTGCGCGGCGGTATTCTCCACTCTTACCGCCGGCCTTCCGCTCCAGCACAATCTCGCGAATCTCGATTCCCTTGTCAGCAGCCTTACACATATCGTAGACGGTCAGCGCGGAGACAGCGGCGGCGACCAGCGCCTCCATTTCCACGCCAGTTTCTGCCTTGGTCGTGACTTTTGAGGCGATAGCGACGCCATTCTCGCACAGGCGCACATCGACATCAACGAGCGTCAAGGGCAGCGGATGGCACATCGGAATCAGCTCCGAGGTGCGCTTGGCGGCCATGATGCCGGCCAGGCGAGCCACTTCCAGCGGATCGCCTTTGGGATTGTTGGGCAGAGCCGCGAGCACTGCAGGTTTCATGAGCACAAAGGCGCTGGCTTCCGCTTCGCGCTTCGTTGGCGATTTATGGGAGACATCGACCATGCGAGCGCTGCCGGCGCTGTCGTAGTGAGAGAGTTTCTTCGGCATGAAGTAGCTCTATCTTACATGGGCGGGCCTCGTCCGCAGAGATGGAGCCGGAGCCGGTTGCGTCCTGCCACCGCAGAAGCTACTTCATCATCACCGCGACCCACTCGCCAGCGGGGATGAGATCGCGGTCCGTCGGGATAACGGCGTAGCAGTTGGCGCGAGTTGTGGCGGCGACGTCTCCGGAGCCTTGCCAAGCCACGAGGTCGACCTGCACGTTCTCGAACTCGCCCGAAAGGATTGCGGGAAGAAAGCGCCGGAGGCCTGGTTTGACACGGATGTCCGACTTCGCCTTCGCGTGAACGAACCGCAGCTTGCGCGGAGACATGCCGGCCAGAGCTTCCAGCATGGGGCGGGCAAAGAGGTCGAAGGTCACCATGGTTGAGACGGGGTTGCCGGGCAGACCGAAGAAGTAGACACCGGCTCGCGGAGCTGAAGCTCCGTCGCGGGCAAGAGTGCCCGCGCCACATTTTCCGAACACGACTGGGCGACCCGGCTGGATTTGCGCGCCGGTGAAGAAGAATTCGGCTTGCATTTCCGTCAACACCTGCTCGACCAGGTCATAGCGGCCCATCGAGACACCGCCCGTGAGCAAGAGCAAGTCGGAGCGCAATCCTTGCTCGATCAGATTGCGCAAAGCCTGCGGTTCGTCGGGCGCGATGGGCAGCAACACCGGTTCGCCGCCGGCCTGGCGAATCTGCACGGCGAGAGAGTAGCTGTTGGAGTTGCGAATCTGGCTTGGGCCGGGCGTGGAGCGGACGTCAACGATCTCGTCTCCAGTCGTGAGCACGGTGACCTGCGGGCGCCGGTACACCTCGAGGCGTGCTTTGCCAACCGTGGCAGCCAGCGCGACGGCTGCCTCGTTCAAGCGCAGGCCACGATCCAGGAGCAGGCTTCCTTTTCTCGCCTCCGCGCCGCGGGGGACGATATTCTCTCCAACTGCCGCCCCCCGTGCGATCTCGACTCGATTGTCACGCCGCGTGGTGTATTCCACCATGACCACGGCGTCAGCCCCGGCGGGGACCGGTGCTCCAGTCATGATGGAAACAGCCTGCCCATTGGAAACATTGCCTGGAATGTTCTCGAGCTTCTCGCCTGCCTTGATTTCGCCGAGCACTTCGAGAGTTGCGGGAAGCGGAGAAAGGTCTGAGGATCGTACAGCATAGCCATCGCGCGTCGAGCACGGGAAAGGGGGGATGTCGCGGTCGGCGAGCACAGACTCGGCCAGGACGCGACCCGATGCGGCCAGCAAATCTGCATGTTCCGTTGGGCGTGCCTGAGAGCCGGGGCTTTGCGTCAGTGCCGCCTGCTCTTCGACTACGCGTCGAGCATCTTCAAAGCTGAGAACCATAAAGCTGAGAACCATGGGATGCGGCTCGAAACCGCCGTACATCGAGAGATAATAGAATAACGCGCGGTGCGGGTCGCGGCAGCCTCAGTATCGCCGCTGAAAGGGTCCATGTTTTCACTAATTCTTCTTGCAGGATTGCTGCTGGTCGCTCCACAGCAGGCATTCATAACCTGCACAAATATGGCTTCGACCCAGACGCAACCGATGCAAGGACCGGCCGGCGTAACCGCGGTTCTCGAGGTTTCAACGGAGGACGATTACGGCAGGAACACTCATCTTTGCCAGGCTGACTATCAACTTGTGATCACAAATGGTTCGGGGAGCGACCCTCTCGTGCAGACCGTGATTACCAGCGATGGCGTGTGGGATCGGCGGATGTCCGTCCGGCTCAGCGGCTTTTCGCGCGACGGGAAGCACATTTTCGGAATGCTGTCAGAGAAGAGCAGAAGTGCCGCGTTGGACATCGTCTTCGACTACGACACGGCGAACAACAAGATGCATGTGGTGGAACCGGCAAGGCTTATTGCCGGCCGCGTGCCGCCGGGTTGCGTTGCCAGAACGGAAGTGGCCGGAACCACAGAAGGCGATGACATAGTCCTGCAGATCGCCTTCACCGGCAATTGCGCGCCGGCGGGCCGCTGGCGGCTTAACTCGGACTCGGGCCGCATGCAGCGCCTCGCCAATACTGATGCTGTGGTGGATCTCTTTAATGGGACGGGCAACGCCCGCTAGGCGAGCTAACGGGCGAGTCCCTGGCCCAGTACTGCAGGGTTGCTGGCGAAGGACAGTCCAGCCTCCAGATCGATGACTCGATCGCGAACCAGCGCAGCAATCTCGCCATCGAAATACTGCATGCCTTCCGCGGAACCAGCTTTCATCGCATCGAGCAGAGTCTTGTCTTCGCGCTCGCCTTTTTCGATGCAGGTGCGGGTGCGTATATTCGCCTTCAGGATCTCGAAGGCGGGAACACGGCCGCTGCGGTCGGTTTTAGGAATAAGGCGCTGGCAGATGATGTAGCGGAAAGATTTCGCAAATCGCTCGCGCACCGACTTCTGCTCTGCCGCAGAGAATGATGTGACGATACGCTCGACGGTTTTGGACGCATCCATCGTGTTCAGGCTGGAGAAGACGAGGTGGCCGGTCTCGGCAGCCTCGAGCACGATCTCGATGGTCTCACGGTCGCGCATTTCACCGACCAGAATTACCTTGGGCGCCTGGCGCATGGCCGAGCGCAGAGCATGGGCAAAGCTCGGCGTATCGCTGTGCAATTCGCGCTGGTGGATCGTCGAGCACTTGTGATTGTGCAAAAACTCGATGGGATCTTCGATGGTGATGATGTGGTAGTACTTCTCTTGATTGATGCAATCCAGAAGCACCGCAAGGGTCGAAGACTTGCCCGAGCCGGCAGGGCCGGTCACGAGCACGATGCCATCACGCAGCTTGGTGATTTCGGACAGCTGCTTGGGCAGGTGCAAAGCCTCAAAGTCGGGAATTGCAGTAGGAATGACGCGCATGACCACGGCACAACTGCCGCGCTGAATGAAAATGTTGACGCGGAAGCGGGCCAGGCCGGGCAGTCCGTAGGAGATGTCACAAGCGCCGTGCTCCCGCAGCGTGGTGATGGCCTGCTTGTTGTCGCCGATCAAGTCGGCGGCGATGTGGCGGGTGTCATCAGCGGTCAGAAAAGTGAAACCCGGCACTTGCACGGGAACCATCTGGCCGTAAACCTGGACCTGCGGCGGACGCCCGGGCGAGAAAATGAGGTCGCTGATTTTTTCTGCGGCGCGCAGCATGGCTCCCAGAAGGGTTGGCGTGGCGACGCTGCCGCTTCCCGAAAAACCTTCCAGCGCAACCGATATCGGCGCAATGGTGGGTGATGCCATTCGCTCCCTCAAATGCTTAAGGATTTGGACACACCACAGGTGGGAGAGAAACTCTGGTATTCACTGTAACTTGCCGCAGAGCGCGAAGCGAGGGACAGCAGTACATAGCCCTTCGTAATGCTGCCGTTCAGAGAAGAGGAGGCGGTCACAAGGGACCGCCTCTTTGCCGCGCCTGCAAGTATCTGGTTTGGAAGCCGATCTACTTCTTCGGCGGTTTCTTCTTGAAGCCGGTTTCTACGGAAGCGCCGATACTGGTCAGCATCTGCTTCGCCGGGTCCGCATAAGTGCCGGTGGGCTGCAACTCCAGGTATTTCTGGAATGCCTCGGCTGTGCCCGGAGGCGCGACCATTTTGTCACCCTGGAGGGTAGCCTTGCCGATCATGTTCACGCCCTTCCAATAGTACGCATCCGCCTTGTTGGGATCGGCAGCGATAACCTTGTCAAAGGCTGCAATTGCGTCGTCGACCTTGCCGGCATTGGTGAGCACCGCGCCGGTGTTGAAGTAATACTGACTCGCCCCGGTGGGATCGGCCTGAGCGGCGAGAGCGTAAGTCTTTACGGCATCGTCTACCTTATTGGATTTGGCATACGCTTCCGCAAGGTTGTTGTAATAGGCAGCCAGGCCGGCGGCTTGCCTGGTGGCGTCTTTGTCAGGAGTGCCCTGCTTGAGCTGGATCGCCTTCTGATACGCATCGACGGCTGAGCCGTAGCGCTTTTGCTTTTCGGCGGTGTCGGTCTGCTTGGCGGCTGACAATCGATAGTAGTCGCCCAGCTTGAACCAGATCAGGTCGCGCGAAGGGTCGACCTGGTTGGCGTCGTTCAGTTGGGCGATTGCAGTATCGAAATCGCCCGCGTCAGCCGCGGCCTTGGCGGCATTCAATTTGTCATTCAGCGACTTTACGGTGTTCTGCTCTTTCGCCTGTTTGGCCTGCTGCTCCTGCATCGCCTTCAGTTGCTCGGGCGTAAGGCCAACACCCTTGGCGGCGTTCTCTTGCTCCTTCTTCAGATCGAAGTCGAGGGTGTTTTCGTCGAGTTGGACCTGGAACCCATTGGCGTGGTCCGCTTCCTTACCGGCCTTCTGATCGTCGGCATTCTTGTAGAGCAGGACGTTGTACTTGCCAGGCGAGATTCCGAGCGAGAAGTATTCACCCTTCTTGTTGGCCTTCAATACGTACTTCTGGCCATTTTCCAGGTTTGCCCAAACCACGACGGCGTCGGAGATGGGATTGCCCTGCGCATCCTTAATCGTGCCCTTTACCGTTCCTGAAGCCTGGGCGAAGACCGGAGGCACGCACAGTCCCAGCGCCAGCAATGCAAATAAAAGAATTGCGAAATGTTTTCTCATATTGCCTCCCGGCGAATCGATTGCTGATTGTTGAACAAGGACCAATGTCAGCACAGCAGTTGCCGGCGTCGGCCTTTATTCAACAATCATCAATTCAACACTCTATCTTGCCGCGTATGGAATTGAATCGCTTACTCCTGCCGCTGCAAACGCCCGCAGGCGCAAAACGCAGCTGTCACAGACTCCGCACGCCAGATCGTCGCCACTGTAACACGACCAAGTTAAATCCAAGGGCGCACCCAGTTCAAGGCCAAGGCGCACAATCTCAGCTTTTCGCATGGCGATGAGCGGGGTGACAATCTCAATGCGGCCTTCCCTGGTCCCGGTTTTCACGACCTCGTTGAATGCTTTGTAATACTCCGGACGGCAATCCGGGTAGCCCGAGCTGTCTGGTTCGACCGCGCCAATATAAACCTTTTCCGCGCCCAGTACCTCCGCCCAGCTGACGGCGACAGCCAGAAAATGAGCGTTGCGAAAAGGAACGTAGGTGACTGGAATACCATGTCCGACCGCGTCGGCCCTGGGTACGGCAATGGTGTTGTCGGTCAGCGCCGATCCGCCCACGGCCCGCAGCGCTTCGTTCCTGACGACGAGTTTGTCGTGAATGTTCAGACGCTGGCAGATCGCCAGAAATGCCTGCCGTTCGCGCTCTTCGGTGCGCTGGCCGTAACTCACATGGACGGCTGCCGCATCGTGATCGCGGGCCGCCAGCGCAGCACAGACACAAGAATCCATTCCCCCGCTGAGGAGCACGACCGCGCGGGATTTGTTCTGGCCGGGCACAGAGCTTATTGCTGATTTCCGATTGCCGATTTGTGATTGTCGAGTGCTTTGCGGAGGATTCAAATCGGCAATCGGCAATTGCAAATCGACAATGTCTCAGACTCCCTTGACCGCCGGGTTCCAGATGTACTTATGCAATTGCAGCCCCAGCCGGGCTGGAACATTGTCGGCGATGATCCACTCGGCAAGTTCCTGGGGATCGAGCAGACAGTGCGAACTGTCGCGAGTGCCGGCGGCATCCTTGCGGAACGCAGGCGAGAATAACACCGCGTTCACGCGGGCTGGGAGATTGTGCTTGCGGGTGAACTCCCGTGCGAACTCGTAGTCCACGCGGCTGCTCAGGACAAACTTGACCTCATCGCGGCGGGTGAGGGTTTCGAGGTTCTCCAAGCGGAACGTGCCTGGTTCTCCGGAGTCCGGGCACTTGACGTCGACGATCTTGACGACGCCAGCTGGAACTCGCTCCAGCGGCCGCTCTCCGCTGGTCTCAAGCAATACCTGATAGCCGCTGTCCAGCAGTCGTTGCATCAGATGAACGACTTCGCGCTCCTGCAGCATGGGCTCACCCCCGGTAATCTCAACCAGCCCACTCCCGGGACAGAGATGCACAACCTCTTCGTGAACCTGTTCCACGCTCATCTTGCGCCCACCTTGAAACGTGTACTCGCTGTCGCACCAGGTGCAGCGCAGATTGCATCCCGTCAGGCGGACAAAAACGCACGGCAAGCCGGCATACGTTGATTCGCCCTGCAGCGATTTGTAGATCTCGGTGATCTGCATGGTGAGCGCCAGCAGCGTCTCGCTGGCTGGGTTGCGGACGGGATGCTCGCTCGACGGCGCGGTACTACGGCTCCGAGTACCTCGCGGTCGTCGCGTCCGTTTCGAATACCGTCACATCCTTGACCCGCACGCGCCCGTTGGTGACGCTCTGCAAGCGGGTGCTGGACTCGTCGTAAAAATACTTCGCCAGATTCTCCGCCGACGGATTGATTACGGTGAACGGGGCAACGTCGTTGATCATCTTGTGGTCGAGCCGCTCGATGACATGTTTCATGACCTCGCGCAGGTCCTTAAAGTCGAGCAGCAAGCCGGCCTTGTCCAGTTCCTTACCGGCGAGCGTGACCCGGATCTTGTAGTTGTGCCCGTGCGGATTCTCGCACTTGCCTTTGTAGTCACGCAGGTAATGTCCTGCGGCGAACGTATCTTCTACCGTGACCTCGAACATGCTCCCTCAGGGACGCCGAGCCAAACGGCGCGCCGCTCACAGCCTCCTATTCTACAGCGGAAGACGGCCAGAATCCGGGAGGTCCTGCCGTCGCCTCGCATCGCATCGTCGCATCGTACTCGCAACCGCGGTACAATCGTTGCATTCGTGGGCCCCGGGACATCGTTTTCAGCCTCTGGGGAATTCAGAAATACAGACAGATAAGGGACGGGCACCGATGAACGTCCTGTTGCTATCCATGCCGGATTCGTTCGAGCGCATGCCCGCGCTCGCAATCCGGATGCCGAATGGCGGCCTTCGCAATGAGCCTTGACTCTACCCTATAATCCTTACTATGATGTAAGGAAGGAGATTATGCTTTGGCCGGTGCGACGGTAACCTCTAAAGGTCAGATCACAATTCCAATTCGAGTTCGTACTGCGCTGGGCGTTGACGCTGGTGATCGCGTTGAGTTCGTCGAAGTAGATAAAGGCCAGTTCGCGATTGTTGCCGCCACCCGGTCGGTACGGGAACTCAAAGGACGGTTTCGCGGCAAACGGACCAAGCCAGCGTCTGTTGAGGAGATGAACGCCGTCATCTCCCGGCGCAGCGCCCGATGATCGGTCTCGATACGAATGTCGTTGTTCGCTATCTGACTCACGACGATCCCGCGCAAACCGCCGCGGCGGTAAGGCTCATCGACTCCCTCTCCCAGGACGAGCCCGGATTCCTTTCGCTGATCGTGGTCACCGAGTTGGTGTGGGTGCTTGAGACGTCCTATCGTTTCAGCAGGAAGGAGATCGCGGAAGTCTTGGAAACCTTGTTGCGAAGCGAGGAGCTTTCCGTCGAGCGCGCGGAGGTCGTCTGGCAGGCCCTGCGCAAGTTCAACGCCGGCCGTACCGACTTCTCCGATTGCCTGATCGAGCGCTGCGGCCACGCCGCGGAGTGCCACTACACCGCTACTTTCGACCGCAAGGCTGCGGCCGGCGCAGGAATGCGGCTGCTGAAGTGAAGTGACTGGCCAAGCTCAGCGGCCGAAAAACTCCTCCACCGCGCGCATCTCGGTCGTCTTCTTGTAATTTGGCAGGCTCTCCACGAACACGCGGCCATATTGCTTCTTCAGAATGCGGTTGTCGAGCAGCGCGAGCAGGCCACGGTCGTGCAGAGAGCGGATCAGGCGTCCGAAGCCCTGCTTCAGCGTGATCACCGCAGCCGGCACCTGGTACTGGAAGAAAGCATTGCCGCCCTCGGCGTCGATGGCCTTTACCCGCGCGGCCACGACCGGATCGCTGGGTACGGCGAACGGCAAGCGGTCGATGATGACGCAGCTGAGTTGCTCACCCTGGACGTCCACTCCCTGCCAGAAAGAAGACGTGGCAAACAGCACCGCGTTCGGAGTCAGCCGGAACTCCTCGAGCAGCGCGGTTTTCGGAGCGTCGCCCTGCCGTAGCACCGGAAACCCCAACTCGCCCAGCAGCCGCTGATGAATCTCGTTCATTTGCGCGTAGCTGGTGAAAAGCACGAACGCCCGCCCGCGCGTGATTTCGAGCAGTTGACGAATGCATGTGGCTGCCTTGGCAGCAAACTGCGGCGTGCGCGGGTCCGGCAGGTCAGGCGGGACGTAGAGCAGGGCCTGGCTCTCGTAGTCGAAGTGCGACGGCAGCACCGACTCGCGTGCGTGCTCCACGCCTAGCCGCTGGCGGATGTAGTTAAACCCTCCGCCCACCGCAAGAGTTGCCGAGGTCAGCACGGCGCATTCCAGCTTCGACCACAGGCATTCGCGCAGAATGGGCGCAACGTCGATTGGAGTGGCTTGAAGAAAAACGTTGTGACGACCGCGATGTATGCCCTCAGGGGCTAAAGCCCCCGGGTTGTTTCGACTATTTTCGGCACGGCTAAAGCCATGCCCTTCCCGGCTCTGTCGGCCTCCACCAGGTCCGCGCGTCCCTCGCCGTTCGATCCAGAACACGGTGTTGCGGTCGTCCGACTCCAGAGCGAAGCCGAGCTGTACCTGAATCTCCTGCGCGCGGCGCGCGAAGTTGAATATCTCTTCCGGCTTCTGCGGCAGGCTCTCCAGTTCGCCGGCCAACCGCGTCAAGGCCTGATTGAGCGCCAGGTATTCGTCGCCATTTTCTTCCAGGAATTCGCGGCGCGTCTCAAAGGCGAAGCGGCCTTCGCCCGGAGGTAACAAAGAAAAGAAAAGCTGCGAACGTTCCCGCAGACTGCCCAGCATCCCCGACAGCGATGCCGAGAACATCCGGTTGTGCTGCAGTGAGTTTTCAACATCTCGCGCCAACTCTTCGACGCGCAGATTGCTCACTGAAATGCCGAAGTAGTTGCCGGCCACATCTTCCAGCTCATGAGCTTCGTCAAAAATCACCGCGGCTGCTTCCGGCAGGATTCCCGCGTCGGGCGCAGAGTCGGCCTGCAATTTGATGGCAAGATCGGCAAAGAACAGATGATGATTGACGATGATGATGTCGCTTTCCATCGCCCGCCGGCGCATTTCGGTGATGAAGCAGCGCTCCCACTGACTGCACTTCTGCCCGGTGCAGGCGTCGGCGCGCGCGTCCAGCTTGTGCCAGAGCAGGCTCGCTTCGGGTAGTTCCGCCAGTTCCGAGCGATCACCAGTCTGCGTTGTTTTTTCCCAGGCGGCAATCGCACGATATTGCTCGATCTCATTCAGGCCGCTGAGCACGGGCTGATCGGTCAGGTCGTAGAGCTTCTTCCGGCACAGGTAGTTGTTGCGGCCTTTCATGTAGCAGACGGAGAGACGCCCGAGCCGTTCGACTGCTGATTCGGTGGTTCCGGCCTGAACGCCGTACAGCGCCTGCTCCAGGAAAGGAACGTCTTTGTAGAACAGTTGTTCCTGCAGATTCTTGGTGCCCGTGGAGATGATGACGCGCTTGCCCGAGCGAATCACCGGCAACAGATAGGCAAGCGTTTTTCCGGTGCCTGTGCCCGCCTCGACGATCAGATGGCGTTTTTCCTCCAGCGCCTGCTCGACGGCTTGCGCCATCTGCAGTTGCCCGCGGCGGAACTCGTAAGCTGGATGCGTGCGCGACAGGATGCCACCCTGCGCGAAAAACTGATGCAGGGTTGCGGGGTCGCCAGTCGCTGGACGGGTTGAAGTCGGAGGAGACACGGGAGTCTCTATAATAGTAGCTATGCTACGTCCACTCTTCGCCTTGTCGCTCCTGCTCGCGCTTTCCATGCCCGCCACAGCCGCGCCTGCACCATCCCTGCGCTTGTGGAGGCTGGATTGCGGCACCGTTCAGATTAACGATCTCAACCTGTTTTCCGACACCTATGCCTACGTGGGCAAATCGAAACGCCTCACCGCGAGTTGCTACCTCATCAAGCATGATGACACTTACATGTTGTGGGATACCGGCTTCCCGGAAGCCAGCCTGGGAGCGTCGCTGCAAGCGCCCGGGGCGATGGCGGCGAGTTTGTCGCGCACGATTAAGGATCAGTTGTCAGAGATCAGTGTTTCTCCCGCCTCGGTCTCCATCATCGGCATCAGTCACTCTCACTGGGATCATACCGGGCAGGCTGCGAGCTTTCCGCAAGCCAAACTGTTCATGGGCAAAGGGGACGTCGAGGCGCTGCGGCAGCCCGGCAGCGAACGCGCCAAGCCGCTGGAACACTGGCTGAGCGGCGGCGGCGCTCTGGAAGAGGTCAGCGGCGACAAGGACATTTTTGGCGACGGCAGCGTGATCATGCTCGATCTGCCGGGGCACACGCCGGGTCACCACGGTCTGCTCGTGAAACTGGCGAAGACCGGCTACGTACTGCTGTCAGGCGACGTCGCCCACTTCCGCGAGAATCTCGAACACGACGGCGTTCCTGTGTTCAATGACGATCGCGCGAAATCAGTGGCGTCGCTCGAACGCTTCAAGCAGATCTCGAAGAACCTTAAGGCCATCACGATCATCCAGCATGAGCCGGAAGACGTCGCCAAACTGCCCCCATTTCCTAAATTCGCTGACTAGCCGACCTATCGCTTGCGCACAACCGTCAATCCGCTCGTGGCTATCGTGGGCCGGCCCAACGTGGGCAAGTCTACGCTCTTCAACCATATCGTGGGCTCACGGCGTGCCATCGTGGGCGACGAACCGGGCATCACTCGCGACCGGCTCTATGGCGAGGCGGAGTGGCGCGGGCGGCGGATGCGCATCGTGGACACGGGCGGGATTCTGCCGGACGAAAAAGATTGGATACCCGCCGAGATTTTCCGTCAGGCGCGCGTGGCGTTCGACGAAGCGGCC